>OGJX01000843.1_pt1 | contig 24199 bp, 10 predicted proteins | sample 1572381 | NCBI WGS metagenome assembly OGJX01 (sample SAMEA2582085, study PRJEB24529) | metagenome | biome: Human gut stool | place: China | collected 2011
ATCAGGATTTCTGGCGTTTTGGTGGTATTCATCGTAGTATTCATCTGATACATACACCTGATGTTCGTATGCGTGATTATACAATACGCACTCTTCTTGCATCTGCCGGCAATTATAAGGACTTTATTTTGCAGATCGATCCGCAATTTAGTGTATACAGAGGTATGACCGGAAAAGGATATACCCTGCAAGCTGTGTTGAAAGACGTAAGTGGAAAGGAGATAGTAAAGTTACAGGGAGAGGTGGAAGAAATACTGGATCTGGAGCATAAAGCAAGCCGGATGAATGAGTGGTATCCGCAGCGTGGACCACGTAAGACAGGACGTCTGTCAGCCATGATAAAATCACCGGAAAGATGGACAGCGGAGACACCCTATCTTTATAAATTACACCTGACTTTGCAGAATGCGGAAGGAAAAGTGATAGAACAGGCGGAGCAGTCGGTCGGTTTCCGTACTGTAGAAATCAATAAAGGACAATTACTGATTAACGGTAATCCGGTTCGCTTCAGAGGTGTGAATCGTCATGAACACGATCCACGGACGGCACGCGTAATGAGTGAAGAAAGAATGCTTCAGGATATACTGCTGATGAAACAGGCAAATATCAATGCCGTTCGTACCAGCCATTATCCCAATGTGAGCCGTTGGTATGAACTCTGTGATAGTTTAGGGCTTTATGTGATGGATGAAGCGGATATCGAAGAGCATGGTCTGCGCGGGACACTGGCAAGTACTCCCGATTGGTATGCTGCATTCATGGACCGTGCAGTCCGCATGGCAGAACGTGATAAGAACTATCCAAGTATCGTGATGTGGAGTATGGGGAATGAAAGCGGCTACGGACCGAACTTTGCAGCTATTTCTGCATGGTTACACGATTTTGATCCTACACGCCCCGTTCATTATGAAGGTGCGCAGGGAGTAGATGGCAATCCTGATCCGAAGACGGTCGATGTGATCAGCCGTTTCTATACCCGTGTGAAACAAGAATATCTGAATCCGGGCATTGCAGAAGGAGAAGACAAAGAACGTGCGGAAAATGCACGTTGGGAACGACTGTTGGAAATAGCGGAACGTACCAATGATGACCGTCCGGTAATGACAAGTGAATATGCCCATTCGATGGGAAATGCGTTGGGCAACTTTAAAGAATATTGGGATGAAATATATAGCAATCCCCGTATGCTGGGCGGTTTCATATGGGACTGGGTAGATCAGGGAATTTATAAAGAATTGCCTGATGGCCGCATTATGGTGGCGTATGGCGGAGACTTCGGTGATAAGCCGAATCTGAAAGCTTTCTGCTTTAATGGTCTATTGATGAGTGATCGTGAGACGACTCCGAAGTATTGGGAAGTAAAGAAAGTATATGCACCGGTTCAGTTGGCCGTCAACAATGGACAATTGATCGTTACAAACAGGAATCATCATATAGACTTATCTCAGTATCGCTGCTTATGGACATTGACAATAGATGGTAAACAGAAAGAACAGGGAGAAATCACATTACCGAAAGTCGCTCCGGGTGAGAGTGAAACAATTACTTTACCAGCTTTCCGTTCCTTATCGGACAAGAAGGCTTTAAACAGAAAAGGCAACAACAGCAACTCAACGAATACGCTTTCTGATTGTCTGCTAAAAGTAAGCATCGTATTGAAATCTGATGCTCTTTGGGCGAAAGCCGGTCATGAAGTTACTTGGGAACAATTCTGCTTACAGCAAGGAGAATTGTTGTCTGCCGATCTGATCAATAAAGGAGCGCTGCAAGTAAAAGAGGATGATAAATCTTTATCAGTTAGCGGACGCGGTTTCTCGGTTCAGTGGGAAAAGAAAGCAGTCGGAAGTATAACTTCCCTTATGTACAATGGCAAAGAAATATTGACTCAGAATCATTTTCCGGTTCAGCCTGTCACGCAAGCATTCCGTGCACCGACAGACAATGACAAGAGTTTCGGAAACTGGCTGGCAAAAGACTGGCAACTGCATGGCATGGACTATCCTCTGATTAGTCTGGAGTCTTTCGATCATGAAGTACGTGCAGATGGGGCAGTCATAGTACGTATCCGGACGACTAATTTATATAAAGAAGGTAACGTGACAACGACATCCGTCTATACCATTTCTTCCGATGGAGTCATTGATCTGAAAACAACTTTCTTACCGCAAGGAGTACTTCCGGAATTGCCTCGTTTGGGGCTTGCATTCTGTCTGGCTCCTGCCTATAATACCTTTACATGGTATGGCAGAGGACCGCAGGATAATTATCCCGATCGCAAGACATCTGCTGCAACAGGACTCTGGAAAGGAACGGTAGCAGAACAGTATATACATTATCCTCGTCCGCAGGATAGTGGAAATAAGGAAGAAGTACAATTTTTTACGCTGACAGACAAACAGAATAAAGGTATCCGTGTAGACGCGGTAGAAGATGTATTTTCTGCCTCTGCTTTGCATTATACTGCACAGGATTTATATAAAGAAACTCATGACTGCAATCTGAAGCCACGTCCCGAAATTATTCTCAGTATGGACGCGGCCGTGCTCGGATTAGGGAATAGCAGCTGCGGACCGGGCGTACTGAAGAAGTATGCTATTGAGAAAAAAGAACATACGCTGCATATACGCATCAGCAAGCAGTAAAATAAGAATTGATACAAATAAATAGTAACTAACACAATAATAAAAGTAACAATGAGAAAAGTAACCACTTTATTATCAACCTTGGCGTTGGCAACTACTCTGGCTGCTCAAACCCTTCCGCAAACGGAACGGCAATACCTTTCCGGTCACGGATGTGATGATATGGTAGAATGGGACTTCTTCTGTACTGACGGACGCAATTCCGGCAAATGGACGAAGATCGGTGTACCGTCATGCTGGGAGTTGCAGGGCTTTGGCACCTATCAGTATGGAATCACCTTTTATGGCAAAGCATTCCCCGAAGGTATAGCCGATGAAAAAGGAATGTATAAGTACGAGTTTGAGGTCCCCGAGAAGTTCCGCGGGCAGCAGGTAAATCTGGTATTCGAAGCTTCGATGACAGATACCGAAGTTAAAGTAAACGGGCGTAAAGTCGGCTCGAAACATCAGGGAGCTTTCTATCGTTTTTCATACAATGTCACAGATTTCCTTAAGTATGGAAAAAAGAACCTGCTGGAAGTAACCGTTTCAAAGGAAAGCGAAAATGCCAGTGTGAATCTTGCCGAGCGACGTGCCGATTATTGGAACTTCGGAGGTATTTTCCGTCCGGTATTTCTGGAAGTAAAACCTGCGATTAATTTACGTCATATCGCCATCGATGCGCAAATGGATGGTTCCTTCCGTGCCAATTGCTATACCAATCTGTCTAATGACGGAATGAGTATCCGGGCACAGATTTTGGACAATAAAGGCAAAAAACTAACTGAAACGACCGTCCCTGTAAAAGCGGGAGGAGACTGGACTTCTTTACAGCTCAAGGTCTCTGATCCGGCTCTGTGGACAGCCGAAACGCCGAATCTTTATAAAGCTCAGTTTTCTTTGCTGGACAAAGACGGAAAAGTGCTGCACAACGAGACAGAAACATTCGGTTTTCGTACCATCGAAGTACGCGAAAGTGACGGATTATACGTAAACGGTGTACGCATTATGGTACGTGGTGTCAATCGCCATAGCTTCCGTCCGGAAAGTGGCCGTACATTAAGTAAAGCGAAAAATATCGAAGATGTTCTTCTGATGAAAGACATGAATATGAACTCCGTCCGTCTGAGTCACTATCCGGCTGATCCGGAGTTTCTGGAAGCTTGTGATTCTTTGGGACTTTATGTGATGGATGAATTAGGAGGCTGGCATGGTAAATACGATACTCCGACCGGAGTACGCCTGATCGAAGGAATGATAGAACGTGACGTTAACCACCCGTCTATTATCTGGTGGAGTAATGGTAATGAAAAAGGATGGAATACCGAACTCGATGGAGAATTTCACAAGTACGATCCGCAGAAACGTCCGGTGATTCATCCGCAAGGCAATTTCTCTGGTTTTGAAACCATGCATTACCGTTCTTACGGAGAAAGTCAGAACTATATGCGCTTGCCGGAAATCTTTATGCCGACAGAATTTCTCCACGGTTTGTATGATGGCGGTCATGGTGCCGGATTATACGACTATTGGGAAATGATGCGTAAACACCCCCGCTGTATCGGTGGTTTCCTTTGGGTACTGGCGGACGAAGGAGTGAAGCGTGTCGATATGGACGGATTCATTGATAATCAAGGAAATTTCGGCGCTGACGGTATTGTAGGACCACATCATGAAAAGGAAGGCAGTTTCTACACAATCAAGCAGTTATGGAGTCCGGTACAAATCATGAATACTTCTGTCGACAAGCAGTTTGACGGTAAGTTCTCTGTAGAAAACCGTTATGATTTTCTGAATCTGAACACTTGCCGTTTCCTTTGGAAACAGGTGAAGTTCCCTACCGCAACAGATGCTTCTAATACAACTGCTCAAGTTCTGAAACAAGGGGAAGTACAAGGAAGTGATGTTGCAGCCCATTCGGCAGGTGTGCTGGATATTAAAACAACGATCCTTCCGGATGCCGATGCCCTTTTCCTCACAGCCATCGACCGATACGGTCATGAACTTTGGCGCTGGACTTTCCCTGTGAACAAACTGAATCAGGCTAATGAAGTGCTCTCTCCCTTATCTAATAAGGTAACCTCTACAGAAACAGAAAATGAACTTACCGTAAAAGCGAAGAACCATACTTTCATTTTCTCAAAGAAAGACGGTCAGCTGAAAGGTGTATCTGTAAACAATCGCAAGATCAGCTTTGCCAACGGACCTCGCTTCATCGGTGCCCGTCGTGCCGACCGCTCATTGGATCAGTTTTATAATCACGATGACGAAAAAGCGAAAGAAAAGGATCGTACCTACAGCGAATTCCCTGATGCTGCTGTATTCACAAAACTGGATGTAAAAGAAGACGGAGGCAATCTGATTGTTACTGCCGATTATAAACTGGGTAATCTGGATAAAGTGCAATGGACAATCAATCCAAATGGAGAAGCGGTGCTGGATTATACCTACAATTTTTCCGGCGTGGTAGATTTAATGGGAATCTGCTTCGACTATCCCGAAGATCAGGTGATCAGTAAACGCTGGCTGGGAGCGGGGCCCTATCGTGTATGGCAGAACCGTATTCATGGCACGCAATATGATGTCTGGGAAAACGACTATAACGATCCTATTCCGGGTGAAACTTTCACATATCCCGAATTCAAAGGATATTTTGGCAGTGTTTCCTGGATGAACATCCGCACGAAAGAGGGTACTATCAGCCTGACCAATGAAACTCCGGATGCTTATATCGGAGTATATCAGCCGCGTGACGGTCGTGACCGTTTACTTTATACGCTTCCTGAAAGTGGAATTTCTGTCTTGAATGTGATTCCTCCTGTACGTAATAAAGTAAATTCTACAGATCTATGTGGCCCGTCATCGCAGCCTAAATGGGTGAATGGTCCGCAGAGCGGACGAATCATTTTCCGGTTTATGGAATAAATAAATGAAATAAAAAGGTACTCACATTGCGTTGGGTACCTTTTTTTAATGTAAATATAGCAAATATAAAATGGTTTAAAAGAGTCATAAGTGAGGAATAATCATTATTTTTGTTTCGTTTTATAGATTCAGATTAACGAGTTCTTTCCTATGTACACAATACTAATTATAGAAGACGAACCCAGGGTGGCAAGTTTGCTGATGAACGGGCTGGAAGAAAATGGTTATCAGACCATGGTAGCTTATGACGGATTAATGGGGCTGCGGCTTTTTCAGGCACATACGTTCGATCTGGTTATATCTGATATTGTTCTGCCTAAGATGGACGGATTCGAGCTGACGAAAGAAATCCGTAAGTCCAATCCCCGTATTCCTATATTAATGTTGACGGCATTAGGATCAACGAACGATAAGCTGGACGGTTTCGATGCCGGTGCAGACGACTATATGGTGAAGCCCTTTGATTTCAGAGAGCTGAATGCCAGAATCAAAGTTCTATTAAAACGTGTCTCAGGAAATGTACCGGAGTTACCGCAGGAACTTGTTTATGCAGATCTGCGCATTGATCTTCAGCGGAAAGACGTAGAACGAAATAACGTTCCCATTAAACTTTCTCCGAAAGAATATAACCTGTTGCTATATATGGTCGAAAATGCCGAAAGAGTATTGAGCCGGGTAGAGATAGCGGAGAAAGTCTGGAACACACATTTTGATACGGGAACCAACTTTATTGATGTATATATCAACTACCTTCGCAAAAAGATAGACCGTAACTTTGAACCGAAACTTATTCATACCAAAGCAGGGATGGGTTTCATACTGACTGACAAATTATGAAAATCCGGACAACGCTGACTCTGCAATATGCGGGCATTACAGCTGCGGTATTCTTCGCATTTGTTGTAGCTGTCTATTACGTAAGCGAGCATTCGCGCAGCAATGCCTTCTTTCGCAACCTGCAAAGTGAAGCTATAACCAAAGCTCACTTATTTCTTAATAATCAAGTAGATGCAAAAACAATGCAGTCTATTTACCTGAACAATCAGAAGTTTATTAATGAAGTAGAGGTAGCCGTCTATACCACAGATTTTAAAATACTGTATCATGATGCCCTTCAAAACGACATAGTCAAGGAAACACCCGAGATGGTAAAACGTATTCTGAAACGAAAGAATATCAGTTTCTATGTGGACGAATATCAGGCAATAGGACTTGTGTATCCGTTTGAAGGGCAAGACTACATTGTCACTGCCGCTGCCTATGATGGCTATGGATACGCTAACCGGGATGCACTGAGAAATATGCTCATTCTGTTATTTATCGGAGGATTGACCGTGTTGGCGGTTGTCGGATATATCCTCTCCCGAAGCACCTTAAAGCCTATACGCAATATCGTGAGAGAAGCGGAGAAAATCACCGCCTCACATATCGACAAAAGACTGCCAGTGAAAAATGAACAGGATGAACTGGGAGAACTGAGTATTACATTCAATGCACTGCTGGAACGTCTGGAGAAGTCCTTCAACTCACAAAAGATGTTTGTCAGCAATGTATCTCACGAACTACGTACACCTATGGCAGCCCTCACAGCCGAACTGGATCTGGCCCTGTTGAAAGAACGAACCTCCGGACAATATCAGGCAGCTATCGGCAATGCACTACAAGATTCCCGACGGATCATAAACCTGATCGACGGATTGCTGAATCTTGCAAAAGCCGACTATCAGTCGGAACAGATTACAATGGAAGAGGTCCGGTTGGATGAACTGCTGCTGGATGCCAGAGAATTAGTCCTAAAAGCCCATCCGGATTATCATATCGAATTAGTATTTGAGCAGGAAGCCGAGGAAGATAATGTGCTGACCGTAATCGGAAACAGCTATCTGTTGACTACTGCCTTTGTGAATCTGGTAGAGAATAACTGCAAGTACTCTTCCAACCGGACTTCATCCGTCCTGATAGCTTATTGGGAACAATGGGCTATTATCCGCTTGTCTGATAATGGCGTAGGAATGTCCGATGCAGACAAAGAAAACCTGTTTAAACTGTTTTATCGGGGAGAAAACAAGAATATAGCTTCCGGAAATGGTATAGGCATGGTTTTGACACAGAAAATCATTCACCTTCACAAAGGCGAACTTACCGTATCTTCTCATAAGGACGAGGGAACTACTTTTGTGGTAAAACTCCCGCATATCTAAGAAACTCTAATAGTTTTCTAATACCACTCTAATCATTCTCTAACGGCTTCCTCCCGAAGTCCTCCTTACTTTTGCATCGAATTAATAAATGCAGTTAGTAACTTAAAAAAATTAGAGAGTATGGTATGGAAGAAAAAACTGCGTTCATCACAGTACACATTCAATTCAGAGAGAGTATTTTTGGTTGCCACGCAACCCGGTAAGTCAATTTATTCCTGTTTGCAGACTACAAAGCTTGGATTAACACTGAGAGAAGTACAGGAGCGGCAATCCATTTATGGAAGAAACGAAGTCATCCATGAACAGAAAAAGAATCCGTTTATACTGTTTGTCAGAACGTTTATCAATCCTTTCATAGGCGTTCTGACAGGACTTGCCATCATATCCTTGTTTCTGGATGTATTGATGGCTGAACCCGGAGAGCAAGAATGGGCAGGGGTAATCATTATTTCGTCCATGGTATTATTCAGTGCTATCCTTCGTTTCTGGCAGGAATGGAGAGCAAGTGAAGCTACAAATTCTTTAATGAAGATGGTAAAAAACACTTGTCTGGCAAAACGTGCCGGAGAACAGGAAGAAGAGATCGATATAACAGAACTCGTTCCGGGAGATATTGTGTACCTGGCAGCCGGTGATATGGTTCCTGCCGATATACGTATCATCGATTCAAAAGACTTGTTTATCAGTCAGGCTTCACTGACGGGTGAGTCCGAACCGATAGAAAAGTTTCCGGAAGTACAGGGACAACAGTTTCGTAAAGGAAGTGTCATAGAGTTGGACAATATCTGCTATATGGGTTCCAATGTGATTAGCGGTGCGGCAAAAGGAATTGTTTTTGAGACGGGAAATAAAACCTATCTAGGTACAATAGCCAAAAGTCTGGTCGGACATCGTGCCACTACAGCCTTTGATAAAGGTATCAGCAAAGTCAGCTTTTTATTGATTCGTTTTATGCTGGTTATGGTTCCATTCGTGTTTTTCGTGAATGGTTTTACGAAAGGTGACTGGTTCGAAGCCTTCATTTTTGCCGTATCTGTGGCGGTCGGTCTTACTCCCGAAATGTTACCTATGATTGTGACGGCTAACCTGTCTAAAGGAGCAATCGCCATGTCCAAAAAGAAAACAATCGTAAAGAACCTCAATGCCATTCAGAATTTTGGAGCAATGGATATACTTTGTACTGATAAAACCGGTACATTGACTTGCGATAAAATTGTGTTGGAGAAGTATATCAATGCAGACGGCAGTGATGACAACAGTAAACGTATTCTTCGTCACGCGTACTTCAACAGTTATTTTCAGACCGGCTTGAGAAACCTGATGGATAAGGCAATCCTCTCTCATGTAAGAGAGTTGAATCTGGAACATTTGAAGAATGCCTATACCAAAGTCGATGAAATTCCTTTCGATTTTACACGCAGAAGGATGTCTGTCGTTATAGAAGACAGGCAAGGGAAGCGGCAAATTATTACCAAAGGAGCGGTAGAAGAGATTCTTGATGTCTGTTCGTATGCCGAGTTCGACGGAGAGATACATCCTTTGACTGACTCCTTGAAAATAAAAGCGCAAAAGATCAGTGAGGAAATGAACCGGCAAGGTATGAGAGTATTGGCGGTTTCCCAGAAAAGTTTCATCGAAAAGGACTGTAATTTTGCCATCGAAGATGAAAAGGAAATGGTGTTGATCGGATATCTTGCTTTTCTTGATCCTCCCAAACCTTCTGCCACCGAAGCTATCGAACAATTATATGTGCATGGAGTAGCGGTCAAAATATTGTCGGGAGACAATGATACCGTAGTGAAAGCTATTGCCCGTCAGGTGGGGATTGATACCGGGCACTCCCTTACCGGAATAGAAATGGAGGAAATGGATGAAACAACATTGAAAGAAGCAGTAAAAGACACTACGTTATTCTCCAAACTCACTCCATTGCAGAAGACGCAAATAATCTCTCTGTTGCAGGAGCAAGGTAATACAGTTGGTTTTCTGGGAGATGGCATCAATGATGCAGGCGCCTTGCGTCAGTCAGATATTGGCATATCTGTCGATTCGGCGGTAGATATAGCAAAAGAAAGTGCGGATATCATCTTGCTGGAGAAGGATTTGATGGTATTGGAAGACGGCGTACTTGAAGGTAGAAAGACATTTGGTAATATCAATAAGTATATAAAGATGACTGCCAGTTCCAATTTTGGCAATATGTTCAGCGTGATGTTTGCAAGCGCCTTTCTGCCATTCCTGCCCATGATGCCGATACATTTGCTGATTCAGAACCTATTATATGATATATCACAGACAACCATACCATTCGACCGTATGGACCCGGAATTTCTGAAGAAACCGCGCAAATGGGATGCATCTGACCTGAGTCGCTTTATGATTTATATAGGACCTATCAGTTCTATCTTTGATATTGCTACCTATCTGGTCATGTGGTATGTGTTCAGTTGTAACAGTCCCGAACATCAGACTTTGTTTCAGACCGGATGGTTTGTAGAAGGTTTGTTATCCCAGACATTGATTGTCCACATGATACGTACCCGTAAAATACCATTTATACAAAGCCGGGCCACGTGGCCTGTTATGGGACTGACGTTCTTAATTATGGCAGTAGGCATTCTTATTCCTTTCACAGCTTTCGGACGTTCCATCGGCCTGACAGCTCTTCCTTTGGGTTATTTCCCCTGGCTGATTGGCATTTTGCTTTCCTATTGTATCCTGACGCAATTGGTAAAGAACTGGTATATCAGGAAGTTTGTACGTTGGCTATAGCATTCGGCCTGTTTTATCCCATAAATTAATTATATATAATGTGAAATATCTAAAATTGAGATAGATAACCTGTCAAAAGTTCTTGCCTCTAAAAATAATTTCATACATTTAGAGGCAAGAACTCTTAAATGTTAGATTTACGAACATACTAATATTCAAACACAATGAAACACAGTTTATACTTTCTGATAATAATTACCTTGTTGTTTGCCGGATGCCGTCAAAAAGCCCAGAGTAATTTCCAGTCCGAATCTTCTGCACAAACAGAGAAAAGCAATCCCTCATTGGAAGAGTATGCTGAAGAAGCAGTCATCACAGGCAAAGTTCTAAACCGGGATTTCTATCCTCAGGAAAAGGAACTGACTCTCATTATCCCATTTTTCAGAGATATGGGAAATCAGTATCGTTCGCCCATACAAAAAGATGGTTCATTCTCTTTCCGCTTTCCGGTTTATGCCAAATTAAGGGAGGTTTCTATCCGCAACTATGCAGAACATCTTTATATCCACCCGGGAGACAGCATACATATAGAAATAGACTTCAAAGATCTTTTTCATCCTAAAGTGACAGGTGATGCCGAAAAACTTAATCAAGAGATATTAGCGTTCACTGAAAGTGCATATTACTATATACAGAATTACAATATGAAACCGGAATCAGACGTTAAGGATTTTGAGGCTGAATTAAAAAAGGATTATAATTTTCGTTTGGAACGTAGGAATGAGTATCTAGTAAAGTACAAGCCAATGGAAGATGTAGTACTATTTACTGAAGAATTGCTGAAGCAGGATTATTATTATGCGCTGTTATTCAATGGTATGTCATACTTGTTTAAAACGAGAAAAGAGATGGACCGTTATCATACACTTTTACCTGAAATCAATAAACTATATACTAAAGGTATACTCTCGGCACGCTTATACGATGTTGCTGATGAAGCAGAAAGATATATTGCTTATGGGATCGCTTTCAAAGATAAAAAGAATCCTTCGATAGAAGAGATCATGGCTGCAATGGGGGAGAGTGAGATGAATCAGTATTTATATACTAAGTTGATAGCCGGTTCTTTGTGTACTAATGACACACTTGCTTTTCACGAAAAACGTACACAGTTTGACTCAATCGTTAAAATGTCGCATCTACGTGCACAGGTGATGCAGATCTATAATCAGACCAAATCATATCTAAAAAATCCACAGCCTGTTTCCGACAATTTATTATATGGCGAATTCCATGAGAACTCAAAGCATACAACACGTATGCCATACATGAAACCTGTCTATGATGTGCTCGAAAAGAATCGTGGAAAAGTGATTTATTTCGATTTTTGGGCCAGATGGTGTCCTCCTTGTCTGGCTGAAATGGAACCTTTAAAACAATTGCGCAGCAAATTCTCTACAGATGATTTGATTATATATTCCATTTGTGTGAGTGAACCCAAAGAACAATGGGAGGAATGCCTGAATGAGTATTCATTGAAAAACCGGGGAATTGAATGTGTTCATGTGACTGATTATTTGGGAATAGATAACTATCAGAAAATTCGTAAGCAATGGAAAATAGACAGGATGCCTTACTATATATTAATAAATAGACAGGGGCAGATTATTGATTTCGGAACTGCGGCACGTCCCAGTAATCCGCAGTTAGTATCCCGAATAGAAGAAGCGGTGAAATGAGACTTATTTTGTAGAAAGCAATACTGCCTAAAAAATTAAATAGTTTAATTTGAGCAAGGAGAATACTGTGAGTACAAAACAGTCCGTTTTTCGTCTTATCTATAAGTAAAAATATAGATAAGAATGAAAAGCCGACTGAAACAACAAATATTTGCAATCTCATTACTGGCATGTACTGCTATATCTCCTGCCAATGCTCTGCAAACACATTCACTTCGCGAACAATTCCAAAATCCGTCTGACGAAGCAAAGCCTTGGACTTTTTGGTATTGGATGTTTGGCGCCGTATCCAAAGAAGGGATTACGGCTGATTTGGAAGCAATGAAACATGCCGGACTGGGAGGCACTTATCTGATGCCTATCAAAGGTATCAAAGAAGGGCCACAATACGATGGAAAGGCGCAACAACTAACACCCGAATGGTGGGAAATGGTTCGTTTCAGCATGGAAGAAGCCGACCGCCTGGGATTAAAGTTAGGAATGCATATTTGTGATGGTTTTGCATTGGCTGGTGGTCCGTGGATGACTCCGAAAGAATCGATGCAAAAAGTAGTCTGGAGTGACACAATTGTGGACGGTGGCAGAATCAAAGGACTATACTTGCCGCAACCGGAGGCATACGAAGGTTTTTATGAAGATATTTCTTTATTTGCCCTGCCTGTAAAAGAGGAAGCGGCAGACGTTATGCCGGCTAAAATAACCTGTGCCAATATAGGCACAGGAAATCATATCGACATCAAGAAGACTGTGAACATGGATGATGCCGGAGTAATCCGTTCATTATATCCCTGCTATATCCAATATGAATACGAACAGCCTTTCACCTGCCGCAATATTGAAATCATTCTGAGTGGCAATAATTATCAGGCACACCGCTTGAAAGTGATGGCAAGTGATGATGGAGTTAATTACCGTTTGGTGAAACAGCTCGTCCCTGCACGTCAGGGATGGCAGAATACAGATGAAAATTCCACGCATGCAATTCCTGCTACAACTGCCCGCTATTTCCGCTTCTACTGGACCCCCGAAGGCAGTGAACCGGGAAGTGAAGATATGGATGCCGCAAAATGGAAACCTAATCTGAAAATAAAAGAATTGCGCCTGCACCGGGAAGTCCGACTGGATCAGTGGGAAGGCAAAGCCGGACTGGTATGGCGTGTAGCTTCCTCCACGAAGAAAGAGGAAATAGGGGAGCAAGATTGCTATACCCTTTCACAGATTATCAACCTGACAGATCCCTTAAAAAATAGTTCGAACGACCATTTTAAAGAAAGAACACTGACAACTACTCTCCCCAAAGGAAAGTGGAAACTACTCCGCATGGGACATACCGCCACCGGACATACGAACGCAACTGCCGGAGGAGGAAAAGGACTGGAATGCGATAAGTTTAATCCAAGAGCTGTCCGCAAGCAGTTCGACAACTGGTTTGCGCAGGCTTTTGTAAAGACAAATCCAAACGTTGCACGCCGCGTATTAAAATATATGCACGTGGATAGTTGGGAATGCGGAAGCCAAAACTGGAGCGATACTTTTGCCGCAGAATTCCAGAAACGCCGTGGATACGACCTGGTACCTTATTTACCATTGTTGGCGGGTATTCCGATGGAGAACGCCGAACGAAGTGAAAAGATTCTGCGTGATGTCCGCACAACGATAGGTGAACTGGTCGTTGATGTTTTCTATCAGGTATTGGCTGATTGTGCCAAAGAATATGATTGTCAGTTCTCAGCCGAATGCGTAGCACCTACCATGGTAAGTGACGGATTACTGCATTACCAGAAAGTAGACCTTCCCATGGGAGAATTCTGGCTGAACAGCCCGACTCATGACAAACCGAATGATATGCTGGATGCCATCAGCGGAGCGCATATCTACGGCAAGAATATCATCCAGGCAGAAGGTTTCACAGAAGTACGCGGAACATGGGACGAACATCCGGGAATGTTGAAAGCCTTACTGGACCGCAACTATGCTTTAGGCATCAACCGCCTTTTCTTCCATGTATATGTCCATAATCCTTGGCTGGACCGCAAACCGGGAATGACTTTGGATGGTATCGGCCTTTTCTTCCAGCGTGACCAGACGTGGTGGAATAAGGGTGCAAAGGCTTTCTGTGAATACATCACCCGTTGTCAGTCATTGCTGCAATACGGGCATCCGGTGGCGGATATTGCAGTATTTACAGGAGAAGAGATGCCAAGACGTTCGATATTGCCGGAACGTTTAGTTCCTTCTTTACCGGGCATCTTCGGTACAGAGCGGGTGGAAAGCGAACGAATCCGTTTGGCAAACGAAGGACAACCCTTGCGTGTGCGTCCTGTAGGCGTAACACATTCCGCAAATATGGCCGATCCTGAAAAGTGGGTAAATCCACTTCGAGGATATGCTTATGACAGCTTTAACAAAGATGCGTTACTCCGTTTAGCGAAAGCTGAAAATGGTAGGATGACATTACCGGGTGGAGCCAGTTACAAAGTATTAGTATTGCCACTTCCACGTCCGATGAATCCAGACCCCACAGAACTATCTCCGGAAGTAAAACAAAAGATAAATGAACTGAAAGAAGCAGGCATACTGATTCCTTCTCTTCCATATAATGAAGATGATTTCTCCTCATACGGTCTGGAACGTGATCTGATCGTACCGGAAGACATTGCATGGACACACCGGCAAGGAGAACAGGGGGATATTTATTTTATCGCCAACCAACAGGAGGAAACACGTACATTTACCGCCAGTATGCGCATCGACGGCAGAAAGCCGGAATGCTGGAATCCGGTGACGGGTGAGATTACCGCCGACATTCCTTACGAACAAAAAAGCCATCGTACGGAAATCACTTTAACGTTAGCTCCGAATGAGTCTGTCTTCATCGTATACCCTGCAGAAGAAGATTATAAAGAAACTTCGGAAAAAGAGCGCAAGGAAAAGAAGGATTCGGTAAAAGAACCTTCGGAGACAGGCTTGGAAGCAACAGAATATACCGTGACTTTTACAGCAAACGGTAAGACTATCCAAAGACAGGAACTCTTTGACTGGAGCAAAGAAGAAGATGAGCAAATACGCTATTACTCCGGAACAGCAGTGTATAAAACAACATTCCGCTGGAAAAGTAAAGTGAAAGAAGATCGACGAGTATATCTGAATCTGGGAAAAGTATGTGATCTGGCTACTGTCCGTGTAAACGGCATAGATTGCGGAACGATATGGACAGTTCCTTATCGGGCTGATATTACGGCAGCCTTAAAGAAAGGTATGAATGAACTGGAAATCGAAGTGACCAATACTTGGGCGAATGCACTCAAAGGAGCCGATGAAGGAAAAGCCCCTTTCGATGGAATATGGACGAATGCCAAATACCGGAAAGCAGAAAACACCCTGCTTCCTGCAGGATTGCTCGGACCTTTGAATTTTGATGTAGCGAATAAAAACAAATAAGAATGAAAAGTTCAGGAATTAAAACAAGCACAGTATTAGCAAGCTTTCTGCTCGCTGCCTGTCTGTCAATGCATGCGGAAGTGAAACTGCCTGCTATTTTCTCTGACGGCATGGTGATGCAGCAACAAACCAATGCCAACCTTTGGGGAATGGCAACTCCGAACAAAAAAGTAACAGTCACTACCGGCTGGAACGGAAAACAATATGCAGTAACAGCAGACAAAAACGGCTCATGGAAACTTTCAGTCTCCACTCCGGAAGCCGGCGGACCGTATACCATCACTTTCGACGATGGAACCCCAAAGACACTGAATAATATTCTGATAGGCGAATTATGGCTGTGCTCCGGTCAGAGCAACATGGAAATGCCGATGAAAGGATTCAAGAACCAACCTGTAGAGAATGCCAATATGGATATTCTTCGCAGCAAAAATCCTCATATCCGCCTGTTTACGGTAAAACGTACTTCTACCATTACCCCACAGAACGACGTAGTCGGTTCATGGAAAGAAGCGGCTCCGGTTAGTGTCCGTGATTTCAGTGCGACAGCCTATTATTTCGGAAGACTGGTCAATGAAATATTAGAAGTTCCGGTAGGACTCGTAGTAGCGGCATGGGGCGGTTCTGCCTGCGAGGCATGGATGACTGCTGATTGGCTGAAAGCATTTCCGGATGCAAAGATACCTCAATCGGAAGCTGATATCAAATCGAAAAACCGTACTCCAACCGTACTCTATAATGGTATGTTGCATCCATTGATCGGCATGACCATGAAAGGAGTGATCTGGTATCAGGGAGAAGATAACTGGAATCGTGCCCATACCTATGCGGATATGTTTGCCACATTGATTAACGGCTGGCGTGCCGAATGGAAACAAGGTGATTTTCCTTTCTACTATTGCCAGATAGCTCCCTATGACTATGGTATTATCACTGAAAAAGGTAAAGAAGTGATTAATTCAGCCTATCTGCGGGAAGCACAGGCAAAGGTAGAACATCGTGTGTCTAACAGCGGCATGGCTGTACTGCTGGATGCAGGAATGGAAAAGGGTATTCATCCTGCAAAGAAACAGGCTGCCGGAGAGCGTCTGGCACTCCTTGCACTGACAAAGACGTACGGAGTAGAGGGGGTGAACGGAGAAAGTCCCTATTACAAAAGTATTGAAATCAAGAATGATACTGTCGTCGTCAGCTTTGAACGTGCGAATATGTGGATCAGCGGTAAAAACTGTTTCGAATCGAAAAACTTTCAGGTGGCAGGTGAAGACAAAGTGTTCTATCCGGCGAAAGCATGGATCGAACGCAGCAAAATGCTAGTAAAAAGTGATAAAGTTCCGCATCCGGTAGCTGTCCGCTATGGATTTGAGAATTATGTGGAAGGAGATGTATATTGTAATGGTCTGCCGTTGGGGTCTTTCCGTTCGGACAACTGGTAATTTGAGAATATGAAGAGATTTTATCTGGCTATAGCAATGATATTCGTTGGCGTGTCGGTTCTTTGGAGCCAGCATGCCAATGTCGTCTGGGATACTCCCAGCCGGAATTCCTCCGAATCAATGCCCTGCGGCGGTGGAGATGTCGGCATGAATATATGGGTAGAAGAGGGGGATATACTGTTTTATCTGAGCAGGAGCGGTACGTTCGATGAAAACAACTGCCAGTTGAAACAGGGACGTTTTCGCCTCCGGTTATCTCCCAATCCTTTTGAAGACGCAAAGGATTTCCGGCAGGAATTAAAGCTGAACGACGGCTATGTTGAAATCTCCGCAGGGGGAACACGAGTACAACTCTGGGCGGATGTTTTTCATCCGGTAGTACACATCGAAGTGCTCAATGACCGGCCTTTGCAGACGGAAATATTTTATGAAAACTGGAGATACCAGGATCGGCTGATTAGAAAAGGAGAGGGGCAGCAATGTTCCTATAAGTGGGCTCCTCCAAAAGGAACGGTGACGCATGCCGACTTCATTTCATTGGAGAATTCATCCGAAAAGGACAGCAAACGCCTTTTGTTTTATCATCGTAATGCGGAAGAGACAGTATTTGATGTAGCAGTTGCCCAGCAAGGGATGAATGAAGTGAAGTCGCAGATGATGAATCCTCTTAAAAATCTGACTTTCGGAGGGTATCTGTCAGGAGAGAATCTGGAATATACAGGCACTTCAGACAGTGTATATGCCGGAACTGATTACCGCGCCTGGGGATTTCGTTCTCTGAAAGCTTCTAAAAAGCATCATTTCTCTGTTGTGTTGCACACAGAGCAGACGGAAAATGTTGCCCAATGGGAGCAAGGCCTGAAAACAGCCTGGCAACGAATTGCTCCGCAAGGAAAAATATCATCTAAAGTGGTATCACAGGATAAAAAACAAACCCGCCTGTGGTGGAATGCTTTTTGGCAACGGAGTTTTATCGAAACGATCGGTGAAACCGAAAATAAAGAAAAGAGCGACGCGAAAGATGCAGTGAAAGAAATCACCCGAAACTACACTCTTTTCCGCTATATGCTGGGCTGCAATGCTTACGGCAGTGTCCCCACCAAGTTCAACGGTGGTTTATTCACCTTCGATCCCTGTCACATAGACGAGAAGCAGGCATTCACCCCTGATTACCGGAAGTGGGGAGGAGGGACGATGACTGCACAGAATCAGCGTCTTGTCTACTGGCCGATGCTGAAAAGCGGTGACTTCGACATGATGCCCTCCCAATTCAATTTCTATAACCGGATGTTGAAGAATGCGGAACTCCGCAGCCGTGTATATTGGCAACACGAGGGAGCCTGTTTCTCCGAACAGATAGAAAACTTCGGCTTACCCAATCCCGCAGAATATGGTTTCAAACGTCCGGATTGGTTTGACAAAGGACTGGAATACAATGCGTGGCTGGAATATGAATGGGACACTATTCTTGAATTTTGCCAGATGATTCTGGAAACGAAGAATTATGCCGGTGCCGACATAACCCCGTATTTGCCTTTGATTGAAAGTTCGCTGACCTTTTTCGACGAACATTATCGACTACTCGCTTCCCGTCGAGGGCGCAAAGCACTGGATGGCGACGGACACCTGATACTGTTCCCCGGCTCTGCCTGCGAAACTTACAAGATGACCAACAACGCCAGCAGCACTATCGCCGCACTGCGAACCGTATTGGAGACTTACATCAAAGTTTGCAACAATGAAAAGTGGCAAAAGATGCTGGAAACAATTCCTCCGGTCCCATTACGCTATATCGAAGTCAAGGATTCTCTTAATCTTCAGACTTCTACCATGACTCCGGCATGGAAACAGACGATTTCTCCCGCCAAAAGCTGGGAACGAATCAACAATATAGAGACACCACAACTCTACCCGGTATTTCCTTGGCGCATCTACGGAGTAGGCAAGGAAAATTTGGAAATAGCACGTGATACCTATTTCTATGATCCTGACGCACTCAAATTCCGCTCCCACACCGGATGGAAGCAAGACAACATTTGGGCAGCCTGTCTGGGACTGACCGAAGAAGCCAAAAGCCTTTCTCTGGCAAAGCTATCGGATGGTCCCCACCGTTTTCCTGCCTTCTGGGGACCGGGATATGACTGGACACCCGACCACAACTGGGGAGGTAGCGGCATGATAGGACTTCAGGAGATGCTCTTACAAACGAATGGAGCACAAATACTTCTGTTCCCCGCCTGGCCCAAAGAATGGAACGTCCATTTCAAACTCCATGCTCCGGGCAATACAACGGTAGAAGCAACTTTAAAAGACAGAAAAGTGACAGACCTAAAAGTATCACCGGAAAGCAGAAAGAAAGACATTATTATAATGATAGAAAAATAGAAAAAATAAGCACGGATTACATAAATGAAAAAACCATGAATAAAAGACCGTTTTTAATTTTGTCCCTATTTCTGCTGCTATTCTCCTTCGGTGGGCAGGCAGCAGATACTTACCGTCCCGAAACATCGGTTGCCGGATTTATTCCGCTTCCCGATTGCGGGCGACAAGTATATAACTTCAATCCGGGATGGCGATTCTTCAAAGGCGATATCCGGGGAGCGGAAGCCGTAAATTTTGCCGATCGTTCCTGGGAGGTCGTTTCTACTCCTCACACAGTGGAGCTGATGCCCGCTGAAGGCAGTGGTTGTCGCAATTATCAAGGCCCTGCGTGGTATCGCAAGCATTTTGTGGTTCCCACCGCGACGAAAGGACAGCGTGTACTTCTTCATTTTGAAGCGGCAATGGGAAAGCAAGTACTTTACCTGAACGGCAAACGTGTCCAGGAACATCTCGGAGGTTATCTGCCTTTCACACTGGACTTGACGGCAAACGGCGTACAAGCCGGAGACTCCTGCCTCCTTGCCGTCTATACCGACAACAGCAACGATAAATCATACCCTCCCGGAAAGCCCCAATATACACTGGATTTTGCTTATCATGGAGGTATCTATCGTGATGTATGGATGATTGCCAAATCTCCGGTTGCCATTACCGATGCCATCGACTCCCGCACAGTTGGCGGTGGCGGCGTATTCGTTCACTTTGACAAGATCAGCGAAAAGAGCGCACAAGTATATGTAGAAACGGAGATTCAAAACGATAATACCCGTTCGGAATCCGTCACTGTAGAGACTACCTTCACAGATGCCGAAGGCAACGTTATCAAACGTACGTCCGGCAAACTCTCTCTGAACTCCGGAGAAAAGAAATCAATCCGCCAGCAGATGGAAGTGAAGAATCCGAAACTCTGGTCGCCGGACACACCTTATCTATATAGAGTGCAATCCCGTATAAAGAAAGGAAACCGTTCCATTGATGGAGGAACTACCCGTATCGGTATCCGCCTGGCGGAATTTCGTGGCAAGGAGGGTTTCTGGCTGAATGGAAAACCTTTCGGACAATTAGTTGGAGCCAATCGTCATCAGGACTTCGCATACGTAGGTAATGCTCTTCCCAATTCACAGCAATGGCGTGATGCAAAGCGTCTGCGTGATGCAGGATGTACCATCATCCGTGTAGCGCATTACCCGCAGGACCCATCCTTTATGGATGCCTGTGACGAACTCGGTATGTTTGTCATCGTCGCTACTCCGGGCTGGCAATACTGGAACAAAGACCCGAAATTCGGAGAACTGGTTCATCAGAATACCCGTGAGATGATTCGTCGTGACCGCAATCATCCTTCTGTGCTGATGTGGGAGCCCATTCTGAATGAGACTCGCTATCCGCTCGACTTTGCACTGAAGGCACTTGAAATTACAAAGGAAGAATATCCGTATCCGGGGCGTCCGATAGCCGCTGCCGATGTACATTCTGCCGGCGTAAAGGAACATTACGAGGTAGTCTACGGCTGGCCGGGTGATGACGAAAAAGAGGACAAACCGGAACAATGCATCTTCACCCGTGAATTCGGAGAAAACGTGGATGACTGGTATGCCCACAACAACAATAACCGTGCAAGCCGCAGTTGGGGTGAACGTCCGTTGCTGATACAGGCACTTTCTCTGGCTAAAAGTTATGATGAGATGTACCGCACTACCGGTCAGTTTATCGGTGGCACACAGTGGCATCCATTCGATCACCAGCGTGGTTATCACCCCGATCCATACTGGGGAGGCATTTATGACGCTTTCCGTCAGAAAAAGTATGCGTATGAAATGTTCCGCAGCCAATCTCCGGCAAGCCTCCAACATCCGTTGGCAGAATGCGGACCGATGATATTCCTTGCTCATGAAATGTCACAATTCTCCGATAAGGATGTAGTGGTATTCAGTAACTGTGACTCCATCCGCCTTTCTATCTACGATGGAACAAAAACATGGACCAAACCTGTGGTACATGCCAAAGGGCATATGCCGAACGCACCTGTCATCTTCGAAAATGTATGGGATTTCTGGGAAGCGCGCGGATACAGTTATACTCAAAAGAACTGGCAGAAAGTAAATATGGTTGCCGAAGGTATTATCGACGGGAAAGTAGTATGTACCCAAAAGAAAATGCCTTCCCGCCGGTCTACCAAACTTCGCTTGTATGCAGATACTCAAAAAGTAAACTTGGTAGCGGACGGTTCGGATTTTATAGTAGTAGTTGCCGAAGTGACGGACGATAGCGGAAACGTTCGTCGTCTGGCAAAGGAAAATATCGTATTCACGGTAGAAGGGGAAGGAGAAATCATTGGTGACGCAAGGATCGGTGCCAACCCTCGTGCCGTAGAATTCGGTTCGGCTCCTCTGCTGATCCGTTCCACACGAAAAGCCGGGAAGATTAAAGTGAAAGCTCATGTACAATTTGAAGGGACTCAGGCTCCGACTGCCGCTGAAATGGAATTTGAAAGTGTTCCTGCGGAGCTTCCTTTCTGTTATGACGAGAAGTACTGTATTAGTCAGGACACACCCTCATTAACTGTAAAAGCTACTTTATCCGAGAATGCAACCGACGGCAAAGTGCAACTGACAGAAGAAGAACGACAACGGGTGTTGGATGAAGTGGAACGGCAACAAACTGAATTTGGAATAGAAAAGTGAGCTTGGTCGAAACTGAATGACAGATCAATATGCTTCATTCTTTCAGACCTGAGTTATATCGAACACAGGCTATTAGCAAAAATGAATAAGCTAATAGCTAATCTGGTTTTGCTAATAGCTAATTTTTGGCTTGCTGACAGCTTAATTTCGGAACTTCAAAATCCAGTAAAGTCTAAAAGTCCATATTAGGTTCTTCAAAAATGCATAAATGAAGAAAATAAGTTCTCACGGAAAGGGAATAATGGTGATATATATATACATAAACCTTAAATAGGCTCTGTTTTTATATCCTATCATGAAATATTTCCCGAACATATTGGGAACCGGTAGCAAGAATCGTGTTTCTAAAAAAGCAAATAGGCGTTACAAAGCTTATAGATGTGTTTTTATAGGTTTATTTACCCCTTTTGTTCTTTTTGAAAAGCCTAATACTGGATTTTTAGACTTTACTGGAATTTGAGAATGAAAAATGAGGTAGTTTAGATCGAAATACAGCATTTAATGTAAGTACTTAAATATGACATTCGCTTTTGTTGAATCTTTGCTTCGGATCATTGCTTTGGGGCTGTTTCCAGTTCAGCTTTAGCACTGAAATTCTCGCGAAATTTCAATGAATATCTTCGATGATAAAAAAGATAAGTTATAAAATTCAGTTTCTTTTTTAAAGATAAAATAGTATCTTTGATGCAAGATTCATTTCCACTAATATAATATACAATGAAGAAACACTTCTTTTTTATATTTATGTTTCTCTTGATGACGAGAATCTGTGCTTTTGCCTACCCTAACATGATTGTTGAACATTATACGGCCGAACGAGGCTTATCCAATAATATCGTCAATTGTACACTGAAAGGGCAGGACGGATTTGTATGGTTCGGCACCTAGTACGGACTATGCAGTTTCGACGGTACCAAATTCCGTTCCTATGATAATCATGACGGATTTTACTCCGCAGATATTCCTCCCCGTAAGATTCAGCGTATTGTAGAAGACAGGAACGGATACCTTTGGATCAAGACTATCGACCGCAAACTCTATCTGTTTGATAAGAAACATGAAAGTTTCCACGCAGTGTATGACGATGTAAAAGAGTACTCTGAAAATATTCAGATTATCAAGATACAGACGACAGATGACGGAGACGTACTGCTGCTGACCAAAGATAAAAGCCTGCTGCGTGCAAATACAGACCAGAACGGTAAAATCACCATGAAGCAGTTGCACGATTCGCGTCCCAATGTCAACGTCTACGACTTACGCCTCAAGCATAATGTGTTTTGCGAAACTGCCGAGTTTATCAATTGGATCGGTATGGACTATCAGATTCTTTCATTAAGAAAAGGAGAGGCTTTGAAAGATAAACCTGTCGATTTCATTCAAAAGAAGGTTTCTGCCGATCCGGACCAGTTCACTTGTGCTTCCTACAGTTCCAAATTTTTATGGCTGGGAGATAAGAACGGACATATTTATAGCGTCGATCCGCAAAATGGAGTAGTTAACCGTTACGAAATACCGGAAATTGATCAACCGATTTCCAATATACTGGTCACTGAATCAGGATTAATGTATATCACCACCGTTGATGGTGCGTATGAATATAACATCGGCTACAAACAACTGACCAAACTACCGTTCTCCATCGCAGGGAAAAAAGTAGGAATGATATTCAATGACAAGTATGATAAAATATGGTTTCAGGAAGGTAACGAGGCATTGACTTACTATGATCCTCTGAACAAAAGCAATCATCGCTTTCCTTTCCCCAAACAAAATGCCATCGGTAACTTTGAAAAGCAGGATGCCGGTGAACAGGGTATGTTTTTCCTCACCCCCGGTGGAGAAATTTTGCTCTTCGATAGGGAGAAACTGGAAATGACGCGTATCAATCAACTGAAACCTTTTTCCGACGACCTTCCCGATCAGCTCTTCTTTCATCTGTTGCTGGATAAAGACGGTATTCTTTGGCTGGCATCTACAGGCAGCGGAGTATACAAGGTTAACTTTCCCAAGAAGCAATTTCAACTGCTGACAGAAGTTTCTCCATCTCCAGTA
>OGJX01000845.1_pt1 | contig 24162 bp, 20 predicted proteins | sample 1572381 | NCBI WGS metagenome assembly OGJX01 (sample SAMEA2582085, study PRJEB24529) | metagenome | biome: Human gut stool | place: China | collected 2011
TCTCGCTGAATATTAGTTTGTCACGCAGATTTCGCAGATGACGCAGATTTTTTCTTATAGATTATTTTGTCCCACAGATTTCACGGATTTCCACAGATTTTTTCATTGATTATTTTAGTCCCACAGATTTCACGGATTTCCACAGATCTTCTTTGGCGCACTCTTTTTTCTTCTTTTCCTTTTACTTTATAATAAAAAACATTTTCTCTCGTTATTTATTTGAGTTTCAATAAGTATATAAATGATTTGGACAGATAGAATTAGACAAGTTAAGATTTTACTGGTTTCTGCAGCAATCATTATTGCTGCAGCATCTCTTGCCATCTCTCATTTTCTGGTGACTGATTTGGAGAATGAGGAAAAAAATCGTATGGCTGTTTGGGCAGAGGCTATGAGGACTCTTAATAATGCTGATGAAAAAACGGATCTTAATCTTGTACTGAAGGTTATTAATGAAAATAATACAATTCCTGTTGTCGTTCTCGACTCACAAGGTAATGCACAGGTTTTCCGTAATGTCACACTCAGTGGTGCTGATTTTAATGACAGCCTAAAAAATGCGGCTCTATTGGGCAAAAACTTTCTTCGTAAAGGAAGACACATCAAAATCATGCTCAACCAGAATAATAATGATTATATTCAGGTTTGTTATGATGAGTCTCTTATGTTGAAAAGGTTAGCTGCTTATCCTTTGGTTCAGTTGGGTATTGTTCTTATCTTTGTCGTTGTAGCCATCTTTGCTCTTCTTTCTTCTAAAAAAGCAGAACAGAATAAAGTTTGGGTTGGTTTGTCAAAGGAAACTGCTCATCAATTAGGAACTCCGATTTCCAGTCTGATGGCTTGGATAGAAATCTTGAAAGAAACTTATCCAGATGATGACTTAATTCCTGAGATGAATAAGGATGTGAAGCGGCTTCAATTGATAGCAGACCGATTTTCTAAGATCGGTTCTCTTCCAGAACCGGTTCCTTCCAGCTTGAATGAGGTGCTTGATCATGTCATTGACTATATGGATCGCCGTACTTCCAAATCTATAAAGATGGTAAAAGAGTTTCCTCAGCATGATGTTATTGTCAAGATCAATGCTTCCCTATTCGAATGGGTCATTGAAAATTTGTCCAAAAATGCAGTTGATGCCATGGGAGGAAAAGTGGGCAGGATTACACTTCGTGTAGAAGAAACTGATAAATGTGCAGTTATTGAGGTGAGTGATACGGGAAAGGGTATCAAGCGCAAAGATCTTAATAATGTGTTTAGACCAGGTTTCACTACAAAAGAAAGAGGCTGGGGACTTGGATTGTCTTTAGCCAAACGCATAGTTGAAGAATACCATAACGGTAAGATATGGGTGAAAAGTTCGGAAGTAGGAAAAGGTACTACTTTCAGGATAGAATTACCTCTTCGATAAGCGAATTTAAATGGTTGGTTTCTATTAAATATATTGAAATAACTGCTTAATATGCTATATTTTAGAGTTTTTTTCACTAAAAATTATTTTATCTCAAAAATAATTTGTAACTTTGCACCCCGAAACAATATACTAATATTGTAATATGTGTAATATAGAGTCTTTTAAAATTGATCTGAAAGCGTTGCCTCAGGGAGCTTCTATCCTTGAGTTTAAACTTGATGATTCATATTTTAAGGCAATTGATGCCCCTGATATTCAGAGAGGAGAATTGTCAAGTAGTCTGTCCATTAGCCGTACAGACGATTTCTTCGAACTCAATTTTCATACAGAAGGCATTGTACACATTCCTTGCGATATCTGTCTAGATGATATGGAGCAATCCATTGAGACTGATGACCGATTACTCGTAAGATTCGGAGAAGACTACTCAGAAGAAGATGACCTCGTGATTGTGACCGAGAACGAAGGAATACTCGATGTCGCGTGGTTTATCTATGAATTTATAGCCCTCAATATTCCTATCAAGCATGTGCATGCACCTGGAAAATGCAACCCTGCTATGATTGAAATGCTTCAAGAGCATTCTGCCGCCCGAAGCGGTGAGGAAGAAGAGGAAACTGTAGATCCGCGCTGGGCAGCCCTCTTAAAATTGAAAAAGTAAAATTAAAATTTAAACATTTAAAAAATTATGGCACATCCTAAAAGAAGACAGTCAAAGACACGTACACTTAAGAGAAGAACTCATGATAAGGCAGTAGCTCCTACATTGGCAGTTTGCCCTAACTGTGGTGCATATTATGTTTACCATACTGTTTGCCCAACTTGCGGTTACTACAGAGGCAAGGTTGCAATTGTTAAGGAAGCAGCTGAATAATGGGTAAAATTAATGCTGTAATTACTGGTGTAGGTGGATACGTGCCTGACTATATCCTTAACAATGAGGAGTTGTCTCGCATGGTGGACACAACAGATGAGTGGATTACAACTCGTGTTGGAATCAAAGAGCGCCGTATTCTTACTGAAGAAGGTCTCGGAACCAGTTACTTGGCCCGCAAGGCTGCCAAGCAGTTGATTCAGAAGACTGGTGTTGATCCTGATACAATTGATGCACTCATTGTGACAACAACTACACCAGATTATAAGTTCCCATCTACAGCATCTATTGTCTTGGGCAAGCTTGGATTGAAAAATGCTTTTGCATTTGATTTTTCTGCAGCTTGCTGCGGATTCTTGTATTCACTTGATGTTGCTGCCAGCATGATTCAAAGTGGACGCTTTAAGAAGATTATTGTTATCGGTGCTGATAAAATGTCTTCTTTGGTAGATTATACAGACCGTGCAACATGCGTACTCTTCGGTGACGGAGCAGGCGCAGTTCTTGTCGAGGCAACAGAGGAAGAAAATGTAGGTGTTCAGAACTCATACCTGCGTACTGATGGTAAAGGCTTGCCTTTCCTTCATATGAAGGCTGGTGGTTCTGTTTGTCCTCCATCTCGCTTTACAGTAGATCATCGCATGCATTACCTCTATCAGGAGGGTCGTACAGTTTTCCGCTATGCGGTAACTGATATGAGCAACGATGTGATGAAAATCATGGAGATGAACAACTTGACAGCAGACGATGTAAACTGGGTAATTCCTCACGAGGCAAACCTCCGTATTATCGAGGCGGTTACCAAGCGTGCTGGTATTCCTTTGGACAAGGTTGTTGTCAACATCGATCATTATGGTAATACAAGTGCAGCTACAATTCCTTTGGCATTGTGGGATGCTGAAAGTAAACTCAAGAAGGGTGATAATATCATCTTTACTGCTTTTGGTGCTGGATTTGTACATGGTGCATCCTTCTATAAGTGGGCTTATGATGGCTCTGCTTACGGAAAATAATAAAATAATAAAATCCAAAAATAAAAAAGACGCATCTTTCTTATTTCTCATAAGAGATGCGTCTTTTTAGCTTAAATCAAGTTTGCTTATGCATAAGGCAGGTTTCGTCAATATAGTAGGTAATCCTAATGTTGGTAAGAGTACACTGATGAATCAATTGGTGGGCGAACGTATCAGTATCGCTACTTTTAAGGCTCAAACTACTCGTCATCGTATCATGGGTATTGTTAATACCGATGATATGCAGATTGTGTTTTCTGATACTCCTGGTGTCTTGAAGCCAAATTACAAGATGCAGGAGATGATGCTTGCATTCTCGGAGAGTGCATTGGCTGATGCTGATGTTCTTCTTTATGTTACCGACGTCGTGGAAAATCCTGAAAAAAATCTGGATTTTCTGGAAAAGGTACGAAAGATGACTATTCCTGTCTTGCTGTTGATTAACAAAATTGATGAGAGCGACCAAACTAAATTAGGGGATATTGTTGAGAAATGGCACTCTTTGTTGCCTGATGCTGAAATCTTACCTATTTCTGCTAAGAATAAGTTTGGAGTAGATATGCTTTTGAAGCGTATCAAAGAACTGTTGCCTGAGTCGCCTGCTTTTTTTGACAAGGATCAGTTGACAGATAAACCTGCTCGTTTCTTTGTTTCTGAGATTATCCGTGAAAAGATTCTTCTTTATTATGATAAGGAAATTCCATATTCTGTAGAGGTAAGAGTGGAGCGCTTTAAGGAAGATGAACATAAGATTCATATCAACGCTGTGATTTACGTAGAGCGTGATTCTCAGAAGGGTATTATCATTGGTCATCAAGGTATTGCGCTGAAGAAGGTAAACACGGAATCGCGCAAGGCTTTGGAAAAATTCTTCGACAAGAAAATTTTCCTGGAAACTTTCGTTAAAGTTGATAAGGATTGGCGTAGTTCTCAGAAAGAGTTGGATGCTTTCGGATATAATCCGGAGTAATCTTTATAAAACATAACTCCCTGAATGTAATCGAGGGAGTTACTCTCGCTGATTGGCGAGGGCCGGAGCATGGTCAGCTTCGGCAAATTTTTAACTTGGATGCAGAGACCACATCCTTGAAGCCTCCTAAAGGAAGGAGGAAAAATGACTTTTATGGCAAATTTAGTAGCAATTGTAGGTCGCCCAAATGTGGGTAAATCTACTTTATTCAATCGTTTGACTCAATCTCGTCGTGCTATTGTTAGCGATACGGCTGGTACTACTCGTGACCGCCAATATGGTAAGTGCAGTTGGAATGGTAGAGAATTTTCTGTAGTGGACACTGGAGGTTGGGTCGTTAAATCAGATGATATTTTTGAAGATGCTATCCGTAAACAGGTTCTGGTAGCTACAGAGGAGGCTGATCTGGTTCTCTTCCTGGTGGATGTAAATACCGGTTTGACGGACTGGGATGAGGATGTTGCGCTTATTCTCCGTCGTGCAAAATTACCTGTAATTCTCGTAGCCAACAAAGTTGATAATAGTGCTGAATATTATCAGGCAGCTGAGTTCTATAAGTTAGGATTGGGTGATCCTCAGTGTATTAGTGCAGCTACAGGTGGTGGAACAGGTGACTTGCTGGATATGATTTTGGATAAACTCCAGGATAATCCGGAGGAAAGTATTGATGAAGATATTCCACGTTTTGCTGTAGTTGGTCGTCCTAATGCCGGTAAGAGTAGTATTATCAATGCATTTATTGGTGAGGATCGTAATATCGTGACTGAAATCGCAGGTACGACCCGTGATAGTATCTATACGAGATACGATAAGTTTGGCTTTGATTTCTATCTGGTAGATACTGCTGGTATTCGTCGTAAAAACAAGGTAAGCGAGGATCTGGAGTTCTATTCTGTCATGCGTTCTATCCGTGCAATAGAAAATAGTGATGTGTGTATCTTGATGCTTGATGCTACTCGTGGTATTGAGACTCAGGATATGAATATTTTCCAGTTGATCCAGAAGAATAATAAGAGTCTGGTTGTTGTTGTGAATAAATGGGACTTGGTTGAGGAAAAGAATCAAAAGGTTATCGATACCTTCGAGAATGCAATCCGCAAGCGTATGGCTCCATTCGTTGACTTCCCAATCATCTTTGCTTCTGCCTTGACTAAGCAGCGTATTTTCAGAGTTTTGGAAACTGCTAAGCAGGTTTATCAGAACCGTAAGGTTCACATCGGAACTTCTAAACTGAATGAGGTCATGCTTCCTATCATTGAGGCTTTTCCTCCTCAGAGTGTTAAGGGTAAGTACATCAAGATCAAATATTGTACACAGTTGCCTAACACTACGATTCCGTCGTTTGTGTTCTATGCCAACTTGCCACAGTATGTGAAGGAGAATTATCGTAGATTCTTGGAGAACAAGATTCGCGAGAACTGGTCTTTGCATGGCTGTCCAATTAATGTTTTTATCCGTCAAAAGTAATTGGAGATAAGATGAAGAAATTCTTGTTTTTCATGATATTGAGCATAGGATTGGTATTTGCTTCGTGTAAGAAGGAAACTCCTGATCCTGGTTATTTTGCCGGGATTGCAGCCAAGGGTTATTATGACTTGCTCTTAGAGGGGAAATATAATGATTTTGTGGCTGGATACAATCAGCCGAATCGTATTCCTAAAGGTTATCATGAGCAATTGTTGCTGAATGCCCGGATGTTTATGGAGCAGCAGCAAGAAGAACATAAGGGACTGGCAGGTATTCTTGTTCTGCATGCCAAGGCTGATACTGCTCGCCATGTGGCTGATGTTTTCTTACAGATGGTGTATGGTGACAGTACTAAAGAACAGGTTGTTGTGCCCATGGTACAGGTTCATGGTGATTGGAAAATGAGATGAAAATAAAAAAGCTATCAGCTCTTTGCTGGTAGCTTTTTTATTTTCTGTATTATTATGGTTTTGCTTCTTTCATTTCAACTTCCTTTACCTTGCGGAAGAGGTCTGAAGCAAATACAAGGTCGTTCAGTTTTTCGTTTGTGGATGAAATGACTTCATTCTTGTTACCTTGCCATTCTTTTTTCCCTTGGTAGATAAAACAGATATTTTCACCGATACCCATTACAGAGTTCATATCGTGGGTATTTATGATAGTTGTCATGTTGTAATCCTTAGTGATGCCTGAGAGTAATTCGTCTATGACCAATGATGTTTTTGGGTCAAGACCAGAGTTTGGCTCGTCACAGAACAAATACTTCGGATTCATGACAATAGCGCGTGCGATGGCAACACGCTTCTGCATACCTCCAGAAATCTCACCTGGAAATTTGTGTTGTGCATCAATTAGGTTTACGCGGTCAAGACATTCCTGTGCTCTTTTAACTCTTTCCTTGTAATTCATGTTGGAAAACATGTCGAGAGGAAACATCACGTTTTCTAAAACCGGCAGGGAATCGAAGAGTGCTGCACTTTGGAAAATCATACCCATTTCTCGGCGCATGAATACCTTTTCTTTCTTGGACATCTGTACGAAATTGCGCCCGTCATAGAGCACTTCACCACTTGTTGGTTCTAACAATCCAACAAGATTTTTCATCAACACAGTCTTACCTGAGCCGCTTTGGCCAATAATCAAATTGGTTTTGCCGGTCTCAAATACCATATTTATATTGTTGAGAACAGTCTTGTCACCGAAAGACTTTGTTAAGTTTTTAACTTCAATCATAATCTTATAGAATAATTTGAGGTATTTGAGTTGTTATGAAAGCACTTGTGTAAGGAATACATCAGAAAAGAGTATTAAAACACTTGAGCTGACTACAGCATCTGTGGAAGCTTTACCCACTTCTACAGAACCGCCTTCCACCGTATAACCGAAAAATGATGATACACTGGCGATGATGTATGCAAAAAACAAACTCTTGATGATACTCATCCATACGAACCATTGATTGAATGAATGCTGGAGTCCCAATGTCAGGTCGTCTGGAGGCAAAATATGTCCGATGTAAGCAGTACCATAAGCACCAATAATACCCATGCCTGAACTGAAAATTACCAGAAAAGGCATGATAGTAACCAAAGCTAAGATTTTAGGTAAGATCAAGTAACAGGCAGAATTTACACCCATGATATCCAGAGCATCTATCTGTTGGGTAACTCTCATGGTTCCCAGCTCTGATGCAATATTGGAACCTACCTTTCCGGCAAGAATCAGACACATGATACTGGAAGAAAACTCCAAGAGCATGATTTCACGTGTGGTGTAACCCGATACCCATCTTGGCATCCAAGGACTTTGGATATTTAATTTCATCTGGATACAGATTACTGCTCCAATGAAGAATGATATGAGCAGTACGATGCCAATGGAGTTGACACCCAATTGTGACATTTCTTTCACATATTGTTTCAGAAACATGCGTAATCGCTCAGGACGTGAAAAAGAACGCCCCATTAAGATAAGATATTTACCGAAGGTGGTAAGCCATTTCGTTATTAACATGCTAATAAATCTCTGTTTAATGGTGCAAAAGTAACCAAAATCCTCTAAAAAACTACTATATAATGAATAGTTTTTTGATTTTATAAGTGATATTTGCTTGTTTTTTAGTATTTTTGCACCAAAAATGCGGAGAATGAATAGTTCTTCACTCTAAAAATGCAAATTATGGACGAAATAATTAATACTCAACAGCAGTTGGATTGTGGCGAAAAACTGGTTCTCAGAACAGAGGGTTTGGTGAAGCGTTATGGTAAAAGAACTGTTGCCAATGGTGTTACCATCAATGTGAAGCAGGGAGAAATTGTAGGTTTGCTTGGACCAAATGGTGCAGGTAAGACTACTTCTTTCTATATGACTACTGGTTTGGTTGTACCTAATGAAGGCCATGTTTATCTGGGTGATCAGGATATTACCAATTATCCTGTGTATAAACGTGCCCGTGCTGGTATCGGTTATTTGCCTCAGGAGGCAAGTGTCTTTCGGAAGATGAGTGTCGAGGACAATATCTTGTCTGTACTGGAAATGACGGGTAAACCACGCAGCTATCAGTTGGAAAAGTTGGAAAGTCTGATTAATGAATTCCGTCTCAATAAGGTTCGTAAAAACAAGGGTGACCAGTTGTCTGGTGGTGAGCGTCGACGTACCGAGATTGCTCGTTGTCTGGCCATTGATCCGAAGTTCATTATGTTGGATGAGCCTTTTGCCGGTGTCGATCCTATTGCTGTGGAAGATATTCAGCACATTGTCTGGCGTCTGAAATATCGCAATATTGGAATTCTGATTACCGACCATAATGTGCAGGAGACGCTGACTATTACCGACCGTGCCTATCTTTTGTTTGAAGGAAAAATCCTGTTTCAGGGTAAGCCGGAGGATTTGGCAACCAACAAGGTGGTTCGTGAGAAGTATTTAAGTAATAGTTTTGTGCTTCGTAAGAAAGACTTTCAGCTCATTGATGAGCAGAAAAGAGCCAAAGAAGCAGAGGAAGATGGTTAAAAAAACAAATTTTTCTCTTATATATTAGGTATATTCACGAATTATGCGTAATTTTGCAAGCCAATCGTGTTGACGAACTATTAAAATATTAAGAAGAAAATAATTAATAATATAAAAACAAAACATCAAGATGAAAATTTCATTTGAAAATCCTGACAAGATTAATGGTCTTTTGACCCTCGTTGTCGAAGAGGAGGATTACAAGAATGATGTCGAGAAGACATTGAAGGACTATCGTAAAAAAGCTAACGTTCCTGGTTTCCGTCCAGGTCAGGCTCCTATGGGCATGATTAAGCGTCAGTTTGGTGCATCTGTAAAAATGGAGGCTATCAACAAGCTCGTAGGCCAGCAGATTTACAAGTATGTACAGGACAATAATATCCAGATGCTCGGTGAGCCTCTCCCATCAGAGAAGCAGGAGCCGGTTGATATTGAGAAGGATGGGCCTTATACATTCATGTTTGACATCGCTGTTGCTCCAGAGTTCAAGGTTGCTCTTTCTGGTCGTGATAAGGTAGATTACTACAATATCACTGTTGATGATAAGATTCTTGATCAGCAGGTAGAAATGTACGCTTCTCGTTCTGGTAGCTATGAGAAGGCTGAGGTTTATCAGGAGAATGATATGCTGAAGGGTGACTTGCGTGAGTTGGACGAGAATGGTAACACCAAGGAAGGTGGTATTACTGTAGAGGCTGCCGTTATGATGCCAAGCTACATTAAGGTAGAAGAGCAGAAAAACCTTTTCAATGATGCAAAGGTAGGTGATATCATCACATTCAATCCTAAGAAGGCTTATCCAGATAACGATACAGAGGTAGCTCAGCTCTTGAAGATTGAGCGTGATTCTGTGAAGGATTTGGAGTCTGAGTTCAGCTATCAGATTACAGAAATCCAGCGTTTCAAGAAGCATGAGGTAAACGAGGAGCTCTTCAAGTTGGCTCTTGGTGAGGATACAGATGTGAAGGACGAGGCTGCTTTCCGTGCAAAGATTGCTGAGGGCTTGCAGGCACAGTTGGTAGGTGACTCTGACTATAAGTTCCTCCTTGATGTTCGTGCTCACTGCGAGAAGAAGGTTGGCAAGTTGGAATTCCCAGATGCATTGTTGAAGCGTATCATGTTGGCTAACAATAAGGATAAGGGCGAGGACTTCGTAGAGAAGAACTACGAGGAGAGCCTTAAGGAGTTGACTTGGCATTTGATCAAGGAACAGCTTATCAAGGCTCAGGATATCAAGATTAACGACGAAGATGTCAAGGAAACAGCAAAGGAAGCAGCTCGTGCACAGTTCGCTCAGTATGGTATGGCCAACATTCCAGAGGAGTATGTTGAGAACTATGCAAATGAGATTCTCAAGAAGGGTAACTCTACTGAGGCATTGGTAGATCGTGCTATCGACCGTAAGTTGGCTACAACATTGAAGACTGTTGTTAAGTTGAACGAAAAGGAGATTTCTGTTGAGGATTTCAACAAGATGATGCAAGAATAATATTTTTTTAGAAAAAATATCAGATTTATTTCGAGGTTATCGACTTTTTTTATTATCTTTGTTCCACGGAACGAGATATGGAGGTCGATAACCTCGATTTTCGTATATAAATTTGAATAATAATTGATGTAATATGAATGATTTTAGAAAATATGCAACCAAGCATCTTGGTATAAATGGAATGGTGCTTGATGACGTCATCAAGTCGCAGGCTAAGTATTTGAACCCTTATATTCTGGAGGAGCGCCAGCTCAATGTGACTCAGATGGATGTTTTCTCTCGACTGATGATGGATCGTATCATCTTCTTGGGTACTGAGATTGATGACTATACTGCAAATACACTTCAGGCACAGTTGCTTTATTTGGATTCTGTAGATAGCGGCAAGGATATTTCTATTTATATTAATAGTCCTGGTGGCAGCGTGACTGCAGGTTTGGGTATTTATGACACCATGCAGTTTATTTCTTCAGATGTGGCTACTATCTGTACAGGTATGGCTGCTTCTATGGGCGCAGTTCTTCTTGTTGCGGGTCAGGAGGGTAAGCGTGCCGCTTTGCCTCATAGCCGCGTGATGATTCATCAGCCACTTGGCGGTGTTCAGGGTCAGGCTTCTGATATCGAGATTGAAGCAAAGGAAATTCAAAAATTCAAGAAAGAATTATATACGATTATTTCTAACCATTCTCATACTCCATATGAGAAAGTATGGGCAGACAGTGATAGAAATTACTGGATGACAGCAGAAGAGGCAAAGGAATATGGTATGATTGATTCTATTTTGGTGAGAAAATAATATATATATATAATAAGGTATGCCGAAGAAAGTATGTAGCTTCTGTGGACGTAATGAAACTGAGGTGAAACTGCTGATTACAGGTATCAGTGGTTTTATCTGTGAGGATTGTGCGCGTCAGGCCTGGGATATAGTCCAGTCAACAGGAGTTTTAAAGGATGATAAAAATAGTTCTTTTGAACTTAAAGATGTTCCAAAGCCTATTGAAATCAAGAAGTATCTTGATGAGTATATAATAGGTCAGGATGAAGCTAAGCGCTATTTGTCAGTTTCCGTTTATAACCATTATAAGCGTTTGCAGCAGCAGAAGACTGATGATGGTGTGGAAATCGAAAAGAGTAATATTATTATGGTAGGAAGCACAGGTACAGGTAAGACGCTGCTTGCCCGAACCATAGCCAAGTTGCTGGATGTTCCTTTTACCATCGTAGATGCCACTGTATTTACAGAAGCTGGTTACGTGGGTGAGGATGTAGAGAGCATCTTGAGCCGATTGCTCCAAGTAGCCGATTATGATGTAGCTGCCGCTGAAAGGGGTATTGTCTTTATTGATGAGATAGATAAGATTGCACGTAAGAGCGATAATCCTTCTATTACCCGTGATGTAAGTGGTGAGGGTGTACAGCAGGGCTTGCTGAAACTTTTGGAAGGAACAATGGTCAACGTTCCGCCAAAGGGAGGAAGAAAGCACCCTGATCAGGATTATATCCATGTCGATACAAGAAATATCCTCTTTATCTGTGGTGGTGCTTTTGATGGCATAGAGCAGAAGATAGCCCAGCGCCTCAATACACATGTCGTTGGTTATAATTCAGTTCAGAATGTCAGAAACATCGATAAGTCTGATTTGATGAAATATATCCTGCCACAAGACTTGAAGTCTTTTGGTCTGATACCTGAAATCATTGGTCGTTTGCCAGTTCTTACCTATCTGAATCCATTGGACAGAGCGGCTTTGCGTAAGATTTTGGTAGAGCCAAAGAATTCTATTGTGAAACAGTATATCAAGCTGATGGAGATGGATGGTATTGAATTGTCTTTCGATGAGGATGCATTGGATTGTATAGTTGATAAGGCTGTAGAATACAAATTGGGTGCACGTGGACTCCGTTCTATTGTAGAGGCAATTATGATGGATGCCATGTTTGAAATCCCATCCAAGAAAGTTAAGAAGTTTAAGGTGACTTTGGAATATGCAAAGTCGCAATTAGATAAGGCTCATTTGCAAAAATTGGAGTCAGCATAAAAGTTCAATGGGGTAATTCCCATTGGACTTATACCATAGAACATAAAAATAGATTTTTAATTGATAAGTTGAATATGGCAGAACAGGTTAATCTTACAGGTCAGCTTAAGCGCTATTTCGGTTTTGATAAGTTTAAAGGCGAGCAGGAAGCTATCATCAGAAATCTGATGAGTGGCCATGATACATTTGTGCTTATGCCTACTGGAGGTGGAAAGAGTTTGTGTTATCAGTTGCCTTCTCTCATCATGGAGGGAACGGCCATTGTCATTTCTCCATTGATAGCATTGATGAAAAATCAGGTAGATGTCATCAATGGTCTCAGTGAAGATGATGGTGTGGCACATTATTTGAACTCATCCCTCAATAAATCGGCAATAGAAAAGGTGAAGGAAGATATCCTGTCTGGAAAGACCAAACTCCTCTATGTGGCTCCTGAGTCTTTGACAAAAGAGGATAATGTGGATTTCTTGAAGACCGTCAAGATTTCCTTCTATGCAGTTGATGAAGCTCATTGTATTTCTGAATGGGGACATGATTTCCGTCCAGAATATAGGCGAATCCGTCCGATTATCAATGAGATTGGTAATGCGCCTGTCATTGCCCTTACTGCCACTGCTACAGATAAAGTGCGAACTGATATCAAGAAAAGTCTGGGTATTGCGGATGCCAAGGAATTTAAAAGTTCCTTTAATCGCGCCAACTTATATTATGAGGTACGCCCAAAGCTAAAGGATATTGATAGACAGATTATTATGTTCATCCGTCAGCATCCTGGCAAGAGCGGTATCATTTATTGCTTGTCTCGCAAGAAAGTGGAGGAATTGGCTGAGATATTAAAAGCCAACGAGATAAAGGCTGCTCCATATCATGCTGGTCTTGATTCTGCTACTCGTTCTCAGACTCAGGATGATTTCCTGATGGAGAAAATCGATGTAATAGTGGCCACCATTGCCTTTGGTATGGGTATAGACAAGCCGGATGTGCGTTTCGTAATCCATTACGATATTCCAAAGAGTCTGGAAGGATATTATCAGGAGACGGGTCGTGCCGGCCGAGATGGTGGTGAAGGTATATGTATTGCCTTTTATGCCCGAAAAGACTTGAGAAAACTGGAGAAGTTTATGGAAAACAAACCTGTGGCTGAGCAAGACATAGGCAGACAATTACTGCAGGAAACTGCTGCTTATGCAGAGTCTTCAGTTTGCCGTCGCAAGATGCTTCTTCATTATTTCGGTGAGGAATATTCTGAGGAAAATTGCCATAACTGTGACAACTGTCTGCATCCTACAACGAAGATCGAGGCGAAGGATGCTCTCTTGGTGGTGCTTCAGGCCGTAGCTGCGGTCAAGGAGAATTTCCGTCAGGAGTATATTATCGACTTTGTGAAAGGTAGAGGTACGGATGACATTGTGTCTCATAAGCACAATGATCTGGAAGAATTCGGCGCAGGTGAAGATATGGATAATAAATTGTGGAATCCAGTTATTCGCCAGGCCTTGCTTTGTGGATATCTCAAGAAAGACGTTGAGAATTATGGACTTCTTAAACTGACTGCTGCAGGTAAGAGATTTATCAAGAATCCTGAGTCATTCATGATAGTGGAAGACAGAGAGTTTAAGGATGATTACGAAGCAGAAAACAGTAGTGAAGGTAGTTGTGGAGCTTTGGATCCGCAATTATATTCTATGTTGAAGGATTTGCGCAAGAACTTTGCCAAGAAGCACAAACTGCCTCCTTATGTCATCTTCCAGGATGTTTCTTTGGAGCAAATGGCAACTATGTATCCTATTAATATGCAGGAACTTCAGAATGTACAAGGCGTCGGTGCAGGTAAGGCAAAACGCTTTGGTAAGGAATTCTGTGAGTTGATCAAAAAATATTGTGCGGATAATGAGATAGAGCGGCCAGAAGAACTCCGTGTGCGTACTGTTGCCAAGAAGTCTATGCTGAAAGTATCTATCATCCAGAGCATCGATCGCCAGATTGATTTGGATGACTTGGCAGAGGCAAAAGGCTTGGAGTTCGAGGAACTTCTTGACGAGATAGAAGCCATTGTCTATAGCGGAACCAAGTTGAATATCGATTATTTCATAGAAGAAGTCGTAGATGATGATCACGTAGATGATATTTATGACTACTTTATGGAAAGCGAGACAGATGACTTGAATACTGCTGTAGAAGAGCTTGGAGAAGATTATTCTGAGGATGAAATTAGACTCGTCAGAATCAAGTTCTTGTCGGAACAAGCCAACTAATCACGTTAAATAGCTTTAATAAGGTAAGAAAATCGTAAAAAGTGCGTCTTATCTGAAATATTATTGCTAAATTTGCACGCAATAAATTTTTAAAAGGTTACAATATGTCATCATTTGTTGCAGATAAAATTGTAATGGACGGTCTCACTTACGACGACGTCCTTCTTATTCCTGCTTATTCAGAGGTACTGCCTAAAGAGGTAGAGTTGAAAACCAAATTTTCTCGTAACATCGAGTTGAATGTCCCATTCGTCACAGCTGCGATGGACACTGTTACTGAGGCTTCAATGGCGATTGCTATCGCCCGTGAAGGTGGTATCGGTGTGATTCACAAGAACATGACTATCGAGGAACAGGCTCGTCAGGTCGCTATTGTTAAGCGTGCTGAGAATGGTATGATTTATGACCCTGTCACTATCCGTCGTGGCAGTACAGTGAAGGACGCTCTTGATATGATGCATGATTATCATATCGGTGGTATTCCTGTAGTTGATGACGAGAATCACTTGGTTGGTATTGTTACAAACCGTGACCTTCGTTTTGAGCGTCATTTGGACAAGAAGATTGATGAGGTCATGACAAGTGAAAATCTTGTAACTACACATCTTCAGACAGACTTGATTGCAGCTGCCCAGATTCTTCAGGAAAATAAAATTGAGAAGTTGCCAGTAGTTGACAACGCTAATCATCTTGTTGGTTTGATTACCTATAAGGATATCACCAAGGCTAAGGATAAACCGATGGCTTGCAAGGATGAGAAGGGTCGTCTCCGTGTGGCTGCAGGTGTTGGTGTCACTGTAGATACTTTAGATCGTGCCAAGGCTTTGGTTGAAGCAGGTGCTGATGCTATCGTTATCGATACTGCCCATGGTCATTCTAAGGGTGTAGTTGAGAAGTTGCATCAGGTTAAGGCTGCTTTCCCTAACGTAGATGTTGTCGTTGGTAATGTTGCAACAGGTGCTGCTGCTAAGTATCTGGTTGAAAATGGTGCTGATGGCGTGAAAGTAGGTATTGGTCCTGGTTCTATCTGTACTACCCGTGTGGTTGCCGGTGTAGGTGTTCCTCAGTTGAGCGCTATCTATGATGTATATTCAGCATTGCAGGGCACTGGTGTTCCATTGATTGCTGATGGTGGTCTCCGCTATTCAGGTGATGTCGTTAAGGCATTGGCTGCCGGTGGTAGCTGCGTAATGATTGGTTCACTTGTTGCAGGTACAGAGGAAAGTCCTGGTGATACAATTATCTTCAATGGCCGTAAGTTCAAGAGCTATCGCGGTATGGGTTCTTTGGAAGCAATGGAGCAGAAGAATGGTTCTAAGGACCGTTATTTCCAGGGTGATACAAAGGATGCGAAGAAATTGGTACCAGAAGGAATCGCAGGTCGTGTTCCTTACAAGGGAACTGTTCAGGAGGTTATCTACCAGTTGATTGGTGGCTTGCGTTCAGGTATGGGCTATTGTGGTGCTGCCACTATCGGAAATCTTCACAATGCGAAGTTTACCCGTATTACTAATGCTGGTGTATTGGAGAGCCATCCACATGATATCACAATCACAAGTGAGGCTCCAAACTATAGTCGTCCAGAATAATTAATTTGATATGAAATTTTATGCGCTGATTTCTGCTATGCTTCTTTCGGGGAGCATAGCTTTTGCTCAAAATGATCCTACAGTTATGACGATTAACGGCAAGCCTGTTACTCGTTCTGAATTTGAGTACTCTTATAATAAGAACAATTCTAATGGCGTCATTGACAAGAAAACCGTAAAGGAGTATGTGGATTTGTTTGTCAACTACAAGTTGAAGGTTTTGGCGGCATTGGATGCAAAGGTTGATACCTTGTCTTCTTTTAAGAAGGAATTTGAAACTTATAGAGATCAACAGGTGAGACCTTCTTTTATTACATCAGATGATGTGGAGAAAGAAGCGCGTAAGATTTATAAAGAAACTCAAGAGCGTATAGATGGAGCAGGTGGTATGGTTAAGCCTGCTCACATCTTGATTTTACTTAACCAGAAAGCTACTCCTGCAGAACAGAATGCAGCTAAGGCAAAGGCTGATTCTATTTATAAGGTCTTGAGTCGCGGTGCAGATTTTGCAGAGATGGCTAAGAAATATTCTGATGACAAGGGAACTGCCCAGAAAGGTGGCGAGTTGCCTTGGATTACCAGAGGACAGACAGTCAAGGCTTTCGAGGATGCTGCTTATTCCATGAAGGTGGGCAAGTTGCACGCTCCTGTATTGTCTGAGTTTGGCTACCATATCATTAAATTGAATGGTAAACAGAATTTCTTTCCTTATGACTCCTTGAAGAATGATATTTATCGTTTTATTGATGCAAGGGGTATTAGAGAAAAAATTATTGATGAGAAATTAGATTCTTTAGTTAAAAACGAGCAATCTGCTTTGGCCAAGGAAACTTTATTGGAGAAGAAGGCTGAAGAGTTGTCTGCTAAGGATTCTGACTTGAAATATCTGATACAGGAATATCACGACGGTCTCTTGTTGTATGAGATCAGCAATCGTCTTGTATGGGATAAAGCGGCAAAAGATGAACAAGGATTGGCTTCCTATTTTGCCAAGAATAAGAAGAAATATAAGTGGGAACAGCCTCGCTTTAAGGGGATTGCCTATCATGTGAAGAATGAAGCCGATATCAAGGCGGTTAAAAAGAGTATAAAGGGCAAGCCTTTTGTAGAATGGGCTGAAATTCTGCGTAATACTTTCAATAAGGATTCGGTGATCCGTATCCGTGTTGAAAAGGGTATATTTAAGCAAGGTGATCATGCATTGGTAGATAAGATGGTTTTCCATAAGGATACTACGGTGCAGGCTGTCAAGGATTATCCTTTCGATGCTACTTTCGGAAAAGTTCTGAAAAAGGGTCCGGAGGATTATACTGACGTGAAGGCTTTGGTTGTTGCCGACTATCAGGACCAGTTGGAGAAAGATTGGGTGGCAACATTAAGAAAAAAATATCCTGTATTTGTGGACGAGAAAGTCCTGGATACAGTCAATAAACATTAAAAAGGAAAATTCATGAATCTTGAAAATAAAATAGGTCTGGCATTTGTTGCTTTGTTGTTCTTGGTTGGTATTTCTGCTAATGCCAACAAAGCATTGCGTGGCTTTGCTGCGCAGGATGCAGACTCTTCTCAAGTGGATTCAACTCCTGGTGACAGTCAGGTGATTAATGAAGCCAGTATTGTAGATGAGGTGATATGGGTAGTAGGTGACGAACCTATATTGAAGTCTGAGGTTGAGGCTACCCGTTTGCAGAGTGAGGCTGAAGGCATCAAGTATGCAGGCGATCCGGATTGTTCTATTCCAGAGCAGATAGCCCTGCAGAAGTTGTTCTTGCACCAGGCGGCTATCGATAGTATTGAGGTATCGGAGTCGGAGGTTATGAATGGCATTGATGAGCAAATCAATTACTGGGTTTCGCTTGCGGGTTCTCGTGAGAAGTTGGAGGAATATAGAAAGCAGAGCATCTCACAGATGCGCCAATCCATGCATGATGATTTCAAGAATCGTCAGCTGATACAGAAGATGAAGGAAGAATTGGTCAAGGATATCAAGGTTTCTCCAGCACAGGTGAGACAGTATTTCAAGAATCTTCCTGCCGACAGCATACCTTTTGTGCCAACAGAAGTGGAGGTGGAAATATTGACCAACCAGCCTAAGATTTCCATGGAGGAAATCACTCGTGTCAAGAACGAGCTGCGTGAATTTACAGATCGTGTCAATAAGGGTGAAACTTCTTTTGCTACTTTAGCACGTCTTTATTCAGAAGACCCGGGTTCTGCACGTATGGGTGGTGAAATGGATTATGTAGGTCGTGGTATGTTGGATCCTGCATTCGCCAATGTAGCGTTCAACTTGACTGACCCTAAGAAGATTTCCAAAATCGTAGAGTCTGAGTTCGGTTATCATATCATCCAGTTGATAGATAAGCGAGGTGATAAAATCAAGGTTCGCCACATTCTTCTGAAGCCAAATGTTTCTCAGGAGGCCATTGATAAGTCTTTGTCAAGATTGGATTCGATAGCTACTGACATCAGAAACAAGAAGTTCACATTCGAGGATGCAGCAACGGTCATTTCTGATGATAAGGATACCCGTTCCAACAAGGGGTTGATGGCCAATACTACCCAGGGCGGAACTCGTACATCCCGATTCCAGTTGAAGGACCTTCCTACAGAGGTGGCTCGTGCTATTGACACGATGAAGGTAGGAGAAATCTCTGCACCTTTCACCATGATCAATTCCAGAGGAAAGACAACTTGTGCTATCGTTAAACTTCTCAATAAAGTGGAAGGACATCGTGCTACCATTACAGAGGATTTCCAGGTGATGAAGGATGTTGTCTTGGCTAAAGAACGTGAGAAAACTTTGCATGATTGGGTGGTTGATAAAATCAAGCGTACTTATGTGCGTATGAACGATCGCTACAAAAATTGTAAATTTGAATATCAAGGCTGGGTTAAATGATAAGTAAGAACTTTCTCAATAATAATAACAGGCATAGAATCAAGCTTCTGCTGATTCTATGCCTATTTGGGTTTTGTTTGGTGCAAGCCATGCAGAGTCCTAAGAAAAGGGCTCATCGTCCACATGGCGACCGTGTTTACCTTCTTCATGCGGATGAGCTGAAGTATGATATGTTTGGTAATAATCCTGATGCGCAGATTGTCAAAGGCAAGGTTTCGTTTCTTCATCAGGGAGCGCATCTTACTTGCGACAGTGCCTATTTTTATCAAAACACCAATTCGGTGAAGGCATTCGGACATGTGCATTTCCGTCAGGGTGATACTTTGTCCTTGGTTTGTGACAGGGCAGAATATGACGGTTTGATGCAGATGATGAGAGCCCGCAAAAATGTGGTTTTGCACCATCGCAGACAAGTCCTCCGTACCGACAGCTTGGATTATGACCGTTTGTATGAAATGGCCAACTTCTTCGAAGGTGGAACGCTGATTGATGGCAAAGACCGTCTTGTTTCAGATTGGGGTGAATATCATACCAAAACACGTGAAGCTAAGTTTGTCTTCAATGTGAAACTCCGTAGTGGCAAGGATCTCGTGACTACAGATACCTTATATTATGATGTGAGGAAATCAACTGCCCACATGGTAGGTCCTTCCCGAATTGTCTCCGGCTCCAGCGTGGTCAATACTGCAGATGGATATTATAATACCAAAACAGATCGTGCCCGGTTGTATGGCCGCTCCACTTTAGTGGATAAGGACAAGACCATTACGGGTGATAGTCTTTACTATGTGAAAGACGGAAACAGTCAGGGCTTCGGTAATGTGATTTACAATGATAAGAGAAACCGCAATACCCTTCACTGCAACTATTTGCGTTATAATGAAAAGACAGGATATGGTTTTGCCACCCGCAATCCGGTAGCCATTGATTATTCACAGAAGGATACTTTGTGGGTGCATTCAGATACCATGAAGATTTATACCTTCCATATCAATACCGATTCTGTTTATCGCAAGGTGCATGCTTACAGCAAAGTGCGAGCTTACCGACAGGATGTCCAGGCAGTTTGCGATTCCATGGTATTTAATTCCCAGGACTCATGTATGACGATGTATAAAGACCCGATTGTCTGGAATCTGAATCGTCAACTTCTTGGCGAGGTCATCAAGGTTTACATGAATGACTCCACGGTGCGCATGGCTCATGTCATCGGACAAGCCCTCTCTGTAGATGAAATGCCAGACAGTGTGCATTTCAATCAGGTAACTTCCAAGGAGATGAAGGCCTACTTCGAAAACGGACAGGCGCGGATGGGCGAGTCTATAGGAAATGTGCAGACCATCTATTTCCTTACCAATGATAAGGATAGTTCACTGGTCGGCATGAACTATATGGAGACCGATACGATGAGAATGTACTTGTCTCCAGAAAGACAGTTGCAGAAGATATGGGCCAATAAGTCCGTAGGCACCTTCTATCCGATAACCCAGGTGCCGCCAGCCAAGTTGAAACTCCCTAATTTCGCTTGGTTTGACGATATCCGTCCAAAGGATAAAAATGATATTTTTGTATGGAGAGGAAAGAGGAAAGACCAGCAGTTGAAGGTGATCAAGCGCCATGCTGCGCCTTTACAGATGCTTTCCGAAAACAAAGGCGGGACGGCTCCAGGAGATTGAGCCGTCTCGATGATTCTGAAAAAGTAATATTATAAAAGATGAGCGATATCATTCAATTATTGCCTGATTCTGTCGCCAATCAAATTGCGGCGGGAGAAGTCATCCAGCGTCCAGCTTCAGTGATTAAGGAGCTGGTGGAAAACGCAGTTGATGCGGGTGCTAAAAAAATAGATGTAGCCGTTGTTGATGCCGGACGAACCAGTATTCAGGTGATCGATGATGGAAAGGGCATGTCGGAAACGGATGCCCGATTGGCTTTTGAGCGCCATGCCACTTCCAAGATTCGCCAGGCAGAAGACCTGTTTAATCTGCATACCAATGGATTCCGTGGTGAGGCCTTGGCTTCTATTGCAGCAGTAGCTCAGGTGGTTCTGAAATCTCGCCAGGAAAGCGATGAGGTCGGAACCCAGTTGTCCATCTCCGGTTCACGTTTTGAGGGACAGGAAGCTTGTTCTTGTTCCGTGGGAAGCATATTCTCAGTGAACAACCTTTTCTATAATGTCCCAGCACGCCGCAAATTTCTGAAGTCCAATTCTACGGAATTAAATAATATCCTGACTGCATTTGAACGCATCGTACTGGTCAATCCGCAGATTGCCTTTACGCTTCACAGCAACAATACAGAACTGTTTAATCTGAAGGCAGGTAATTTCAGACAGCGTATCATCGATGTATTTGGAAAGCGTATCAATCAGGACCTCTTGCCGGTCAACGTAGAAACCACCATGTGTAAGATTTCCGGTTTTGTGGGAAAGCCGGAAGCTGCACGCAAGAAAGGTGCCCATCAGTTTTTCTTCGTGAACGGACGATATATGAAGCATCCTTATTTCAATAAGGCGGTGATGACTGCTTACGACAGATTGGTTCCACAGGGCGAACAAGTGCCTTATTTTCTGTACTTTGATGTCAATCCCAACGACATCGATGTCAACATCCATCCTACCAAGACAGAAATCAAGTTTGAAAACGAACAGGCTATCTGGCAGATTCTGATGGCAGCCGTCAAGGAGTCTATTGGAATGTTCAATGATGTGCCTTCCATCGATTTTGATACAGAAGACAAACCGGATATTCCGGTGTATAATCCGGATATGATACCTTCTGCTTCAGCCCCGAAGATTAGCTTAAATCCGCATTACAATCCATTCAAGTCCTCCTCGTCATCCGTGAAACCTGCTGCAGCAAAGCCGGTGGATGAACAGTGGGAACAGTTGTATGAAGGATTGAATGATCAGGATTCGGTGGAAAGAGAAGCCGATATCTTTGAGTCGGAAAATGAAGCGGAAATCAATACATCCCAAAGTATTTTAGCCGAAAAGTCACCAGCACATTATCAATATAAAGGTAAGTATGTGATGACAGCGGTGAAGTCGGGACTGATGATCATAGACCAGCATCGGGCACATGTGAGAGTGCTTTATGAACGATATCTTGAGCAGATTCAGCAACAGACGAGTCATTCCCAGAAAGTCCTTTTCCCGGAGGTACTTCAATTCCCGGTTTCCGACGAAGTAATCTTGGAAAAACTTCTGCCGGAGATGAACAAGATGGGATTTGAACTGGATGATCTGGGTGGAGGAAGTTATGCCGTCAATGCAATTCCTACCGGACTGGATGGCGTAAACCCGCTACATCTGGTACAGGATATGGTTTTCTCTGCCAAGGAAAAGGGAGTGAAGGCATTGGATGAAGTACATCAGTCGTTGGCTCTGACATTGGCACGAAATGCAGCCATTCCGCAGGGACAGGTATTGAGCAATGAAGAGATGGAATCCCTTGTCAATGACCTGTTTGCATGTAGCAATGTCAACTATACTCCGGATGGCAAAAATGTGCTTTGTATTCTCAAACAGCAGGAAATTGAGCATCTTTTAGGCTAAAATGGGGTTTAAAATGGAAAAAAGACAACTTTTTTTAGAAAAAAGTGCATTTTTTTATGAAAATAGGAAAAAATTAAAAAATAAGTAGTAATTTTGCCTCCAAAATATAAAAGATGATTTGTTTTAATGAATTATATATTGATTGTTAAATATTAAAGTTATGAAAAAGTTATTAGCTGTACTGGCATTTGCCGGTCTTTCATTAAGTGGATTTGCTCAGGATGCAACTCCTACAGAGAAGTATAGTGTTGCTACAAACTCTTTCTGGAGTAATTGGTTTATTCAGGCTGGTGCTGAGTGGAATGCTTGGTATTCAAGCGAGGAGCACGGTCAGAATTTCTCAACAAGCCCTTTCAAGAAGTTCCGTTCTAATCCTGGTGCTTCTGTAGCTATCGGTAAGTGGTTTACTCCTGGTATCGGTTTGCGTACCAAGTTGCAGGGTATCTGGGGTAAGGAAGTTTATAATCTGGAAACAGGTGCACAGGGTAAGTTCAATAAGTATTGGCTTTTGAATGAGCACGTCATGTTCAACGTCAGCAACTTGATTTGGGGTTACAATGAGAACCGTGTTTGGAATGTAATTCCATTCGTCGGTGGTGGTATTGGCCGTACAATAACTCACAACTTTTATTCAATGGACCTCAGTGCAGGTATCCAGTCAACTTGGAAGGTAGCTAAGCACCTCAATGTTTATCTTGAGGCTGGTTGGAACCGTATTGAGAGCGATATCGATGGTGGTTGGGAGGACGGACACCGCGGTTGGGATTCTCATGATAACAACCTCTATGCAGAACTCGGTTTGCAGTTCAATCTCGGCAAGTCAAACTGGAAGAAGACTCCAGACGTAGATGCTATCAATGCTCTCCATCAGTCAGAGCTCGATGCACTCAATGCTAAGTTGAACGATGCTAATGCAGAGAACGATCGTTTGAAGCAGAAGCTTGCTGAGCAGAAGCCAGTAGAGACTCCAGAAGCAGTTAAGGAGTTTGTTAACACTCCAGTATCTGTATTCTTCAACATCAACAAGACCAACGTTGCTTCTCAGCAGGATTTGGTTAACGTACAGGCTATTGCTAAGTACGCTAAGCAGAATGGTTCTAAGTTGCTCGTTAATGGTTATGCTGATAACGCAACTGGTACTCCAGAGATCAACCAGAAGCTTTCTGAGGGTCGTGCAGAGGCTGTTGCTGCAGAGCTCGTTAAGATGGGTGTAGAGAAGAGCAACATCACTACTCGTGCTAACGGTGGTTCAGATGAGCTTTCTCCAATCTCATTCAACCGTCGTGCTACTGTTCAGATTGCAGACTAATCTATATTAGATATATATCTTAAGGGAGGATGTGTCATAAAAGCGTGGCACATCCTCCTTTTTTAATGAGAAATGAGAAATTACAAATGAGAAATGAGAAAGGGGAAAAAGGGGGATTTTTAGGAGGAAATGAAGTTTTTTGAAGAAAAAGAGAAAAAAGTTGCGGAAAAATTTGGTGGAATGAAATAAAGTTCGTACCTTTGCACCCGCTTACGAAACGTAAGGGCGTTTAGCTCAGCTGGTTTAGAGCATCTGCCTTACAAGCAGAGGGTCGGC
>OGJX01000857.1_pt1 | contig 23850 bp, 18 predicted proteins | sample 1572381 | NCBI WGS metagenome assembly OGJX01 (sample SAMEA2582085, study PRJEB24529) | metagenome | biome: Human gut stool | place: China | collected 2011
CGCTCGACCTCTCGAATTTCAATACAGCGATTGTAACAAATATGAGTTACATGTTCTTTAACTGTGCAAATCTCTCTTCGCTCGACCTCTCGAATTTCAATACAGCGATTGTGAGTGATATGAGTTTAATGTTTGGGAGCTGCTCAACTCTCTCTTCGCTCGACCTCTCTAATTTCTATACAAAGGAGGTGAGGGATATGAGTTACATGTTCTCGCGCTGCTCAGCTCTTACAACCATCTACGCCAGCGATAAGTTTGTTACGAGCAAGGTACAATCGGGTATAAGTATGTTCAGTGCTTGCAAGAATCTCAAAGGCACAATATTAAACTATAAAGACAGCAAGACAGACCACACCTACGCCAACTGCGGCACGAATGGTTATTTTACTCCTGTATTTGAGTATGCCGAGTTTGACAAAGGTACAGGAACGCTTACATTCAGACGCGGCCTTTCCAAGCCCAAAGGAGCTTATGCGCTTAATGTGGAAGCATCCGACCCAGGGTGGCTTACGCATAAAGATGAAATCAAGGAAGTGGTCTTCGATGCTTCGTTTGCTGACGCAAGACCAACGAGCTGTTATAAGTGGTTCTGGTATTGCACTAATCTGGCCACAATAGAGGGCATCGAGAATCTTAACACCGAGAATGTGACGAATATGGGTGTCATGTTCTGTGGCTGTCAAAATCTCTCTTCGCTCGACCTCACTAATTTCAATACAGGGAATGTGACAAATATGTCCGGCATGTTCGGGTATTGTTACGGTCTCACCTCGCTCGACCTCACTAGCTTCAACACTGCGAATGTGACGGATATGGGGCAAATGTTCGTGGCTTGTAACGGACTCGCCTCGCTCGATCTCACTAGCTTCAACACTGCGAATGTGATGAATATGGGGCACATGTTCTGGGGTTGTAATGGACTCACCTCGCTCGACCTCACTAGCTTCAACACTGCGAATGTGACGTATATGGATTTTATGTTCAATAACTGCTCTACTCTCACAACCATCTACGCCAGCGAAAAGTTTGTTACGAGCAAGGTACAAGCGGGTGAAAATATGTTCAGTGCATGCAGAAGCCTCAAAGACTATAGAGATAGCAAGACAGCCCACAAATATGCCAACTACAAAACCGGTTATTTCTGCAAGCTGGTAGGCAAGAATGGTGATGAGAAGATAGGAGCAGCGGGAGAAACTCTTGCTACGGATAATCTCGTTCTTGACGACGATAAGGACTTTGTGGCTTACGAGCCATTCGCAGCCAAGGCTGCATCTTACAACCGCACAATGAAGGCTGGCACTATCTGGGCAACGCTCTGCTTGCCTTTCGCCATTGTCCAGAGCCAGGAAACAGAATGTAAGTTCTATCGTCTCACAGGTATTGACAATGATAATGAATGCATCACCCTTGAGAGTTGCGAAGGAGCAGAAATTCCTGCCGGCACTCCGGTGCTCTTCAAGATGAATGAGGGTGAGCAGACACTCAGCATTTCTGCACAAGATGCAAGCATCGTTACTGAGCCTAAGGCTGGAACAAACACAGATGTCAACCTCGTAGGTTCATTCACCAAGATTGGCGGCAAAGACAATCAGGGTCTTGCAGGCACCGACTACATCATCGGCAAGGATAAGTTCTGGCGTGTCTCTGAGTTGAAAAAAGATGGCAATAGCAAGGGCGTGGGTATCAAACCGATGCGTGCATACATCCAGCCAGCCACAGCATCTCAGGCAAGAGCAGCCATGCTGAGCATCGGAAAGGGTGATGGCACTACTGCCATTGAAAACCTCAACGCTATCAGCAACGATGCCAATGCAGAATACTATGATGCGAATGGTCGTCGTACCAATGGTCTGCAGAAGGGTCTTAATATCGTGAAGCGTGGCAGCAAGACTTATAAAATCATGGTTAAGTAAAGAATTTTAAAATCAAAAGGATATGAAAAAGAAAGAATATAAAAAGCCAGAGATACAGGTGGTAAACATCACCTCTTGCACCCTCCTTGCAGCATCTACTATGCAGCAAGGAAGAGGTGACAGTGGTAGACCAGAAATGGAAGACGACTGGTATTATGGTGATTAACAGTCATTATAACGCCTAACGGCATAATACAGGAAGCCCCCGGTGCTATACGCATCGGGGGCTTTTACCATTTTCTTCCTTCCTGAGCCTTCTTATTTTAAACTAATATCGATTCTAAAAAATCAGCAGGAGTCTGCACATTTTCTGCAAAATCCCTAAAGTCCTTTACATTTCTTGTTACTATCACATCTACTTGATGGAGCAAAGCAGATTCATATTGCACGCTATCCTCAAAATCTTTACGTTCAAATGATAGACACTTCTTTATAATCTCCTTATCCACATCCGTTATTTCACAAAGAGACGCAAGACCTAACATAGATTGATACAACTCTTCCCGAGAATAAGATTTGCGCAAGATAAAAAATGCATTGATAAATGTTATAGCAGAAACATAAAGTTGAATTTTTCTTCTAAAGATTCATATAATGAGTCATCTATCGCGTCTGAAACTTGCTTACGATTCTTAAGCGTCATCTTAAGTATTTCGGGCGAAAGCTGATAGTTAGCCCACGCATTCTCTTGCTTCTTTACAGTTGTAACAGACTTAGCATTAGCTGACTCCAACAGACGTTCGGCCAACCAACGCTCATTACTTGCTGTCAAAGGAAGGGACTGCAAGAAACTCCACAATTTATAAATAGCTAATGTTGTCATATCATACATATTTATATTATTCCAAATGCAAAACTACAACTTTTATTTAAAACAGCCAAGAATTTTGCTGATTATTTTAATTGAATGTGAAATTTAATTGGCTAATTTCAATTAGAAAGGGGGTATCTTTGGAGAGCTCCGATAGGCAGAATGCAGAGTATACAGACAGTAAAGAAAACTTACAGCCAATTTCTCAGGAGCGTCAGGCAGCCATCAAGGAGAAGCTTGACAAGTGGTGCGAAGAAAAGACACCACAGTAAACATGTTCACCCTGTCACGCTCGCTGAACATCTCCAAGAACGAGTTGTCGCGCTACCTCTCATCCTGTCTCAATACCACCTTCCGCCTCTGGCTTGCCGAGGTGCGTTTTGAGGCTGCCAAGAAGATGATGTTGGATAGCCCCGACTTCGGTAATGACATCATTTCTGCCGAGTGTGGCTTCTCTTCCCGTACCCATCTCTACCGTATGTTCAAAGAGAAAGAAGGCTGCTCTCCTACGGCTTGGAGAGAAAAAAACTGTTAAAAAGTATGTATTAGGTGTCGCATTCCCCCACGAATGCGACACCTTTTTTGTAGGAATGCGACACCTATGTGGGGGAATGCGACACCTAGTTTCAAAGAAAAACACTATCTTTGCACCATGAAAAGTATAATAGAATCATTAGCCAAAGAAGAACAGGCTATCCTGATAGTAGCTTTGTTTCTCCTCATTTATGTTGGCATCATGATTAATGTCATGGTGAGGGAATATAGAACCTATCTTGATGATTACCCGATGTATCATTTCAGCTTGGGTGATTTCATCAGGAGAGGGCGTTTCTATATCTGCCTCATTCTCGGCGTAGTGTTTATCACGTTCGTGTGTCTGGTAGTCAGTCTGATGGCAATCAGTATTATGGCGATGAGAAGATAGGAGCAACGGGAAAAACTCTTGCTACGGATAATCTCGTACTTGACGACGATAAGGATTTCGTGGCTTACGAGCCATTCGCAGCCAAGGCTGCATCTTATAGCCGCAAGATGAAGGAAGGCACTACCTGGGCAACGCTCTGCTTGCCATTCGAGGTATCGCTCGAAAATCAGAACTTCCGTGCCTTCAAGCTTCTTTCAGCTGATGATGTTACAGAAACCGTAGAACTCGAAGAGATAGAGACTAACATCGCAGCTGGTACTCCTGTTATCATCAAGATGAATGATGGAGCAACAAAGCTCAACTTCACTGAAGCCAACAAGGAGATTGCAAAAGATGTTCAGACTGCAGAAACTGCTGACGCCAACTACAAACTCCAGGGCATCTATACCCAAAAGATGTTCAGCAAGGATGCTGATAACAACTGCTACATCGTGAAGGGCGACAAGCTGATGAACCCAGCCAAGCTGTTGGGTACAGCAACAGAGTTTGTGGGCAGCAAGCCTTTCCGTGCTTACATGGTAGATAACTCTTCTGCTTCTGCAGCAGGTGCCAGAATGTTCAGCATCAGCGTCGGCGGCAGCACCACAGCCATCGAGCGGTTGGAGACTACAGCAGATAGCAAGGCTGAATACTACGACCTCCAGGGCCGTCGCCTCCAGAATTTGCAGAAGGGTGTGAACATCGTAAAGCGTGGTGGCAAGACCATGAAGGTTATCATCAAGTAATAAAAAATAGTAATAAAAACAGATATGAAAAAGAAAAGATATATTAAGCCAGTGGTTAGCGTCATGGAAATGGAAACCACAGCCATCCTCGCCGGCTCTGTTATCCAGAAGGCGTCAGAAGCGGATTACAGCGATGAAAATGTGAAGGATTTCTGGGATAATGAAACGAATAAGGGAATTTGGGCAGACTAGCCCCTGATTCTCTATCGTACCCTCAGGCATCACATCTGATGCCTGGGGGCAAAATAAAAAGCCCCCGGAACTATTACGCTTCGGGGGCTTTTCCCGCTTTCTAGGTATCATGTTGATAGGTAAGTTCATGAACATCCACAACATTTTTTCCGAAACTTTTCTCCTGTTTTCTTTGCACTTTCAAAATAAAGTAGTAACTTTGCAATCAAGATAGGTTAAAAAAGGATGCTGCTACAGCAGAGGCCTTTGTGTAGAAGTACTATAAGAATATAGTTGATAAATGGGTAAACTTCTTTATTTATAAGAAAAGAATACGTTCAACTAAAATAACGAAGAAATTATGAACTTAAGTATTGTTTCTGCAAGATATGTGGCACCATTAAAAGTTGAATTACACTTTAATGATGACACTGTTAAGACGATAGATGTTGGGGCTTTTATTAGAAATCACTCACATCCGCAATATAACTCTTACTTGAATGAAAACAAATTCAAAAAGTTCAAGATAGAGTTTGGAAATATCGTTTGGGGAAAAAATTGGGATTTGATATTCCCTATAGATAAGTTATATGCTGGCGTTTGCTGCTGAACAAAAAGCCCCCGGAGCTATTACGCTTCGGGGGCTTTTTCCTCTTTTTTTCTTCCCATATTGCGTATAGTGTATTTCTATATGGGTGAAGAGGGGTGAAGAGATAAATCGGGATTGCTTACAACTGATAGAATTTGGTGAAAGCCTTCACGCAATATTCGTGGTCGATAACGCTACCGTTTTCTATGTGTCACTGTGATAGGTGGGTTCAAGAACTACCACCATATTTTTTCGAAACTTTTCTCCTGTTTTCTTTGCATTTTCAAAATAAAATGCTTATCTTTGCAGACAAATAGAAGTAGAACTTTTAAATGGATAAATATGGCTTTAAAAATTAAAACTCGTGAAGAAGCAATTGCTGTATTACGAGACATGGTTAAACGTAAAAGAGAAATGGAGGCAAAGGCTCAAATAGACTTTGCTAAAGCACGTAAGGAGGCTGCAAACTGCTATGCAGGCCTTTAACTTAACGCGCCTCAATTTTCATTCTCCTTATAAGGTCTGGATAGATAATGGCTCATATAAGTTCTTGACAGATTATGGTGTTCAGTATCGAATAGAATTTGTTGAAAATAATAATATCTGGGAGGATGAAAAAGCGTATGAATTCGGTATTCTCAATGAAAACAAGAAGAATTCTCCTAACGATTCTAAAGTAAAAGAGACTGTACAAAGTATTATTGAAGAGTTCTTTCTCACGAATCCGGACATTCTTTTATATCAATGTGAAACGGGTGATAGCAGACAGGCTATGCGAGCTCGTCTTTTTACCAGATGGTTTAACGAATTCGATAAACGAGATCGGTTTTGTGTCAAGGTTTCTATTCTTAGAGATGAAGAAGTTGACAATTACATAGCTATTATAGTTCAAAAGAGTAATCCTAAGTTGACTGACATTCTTCGAGATTTTGATGAGTTTATCGGTTTCTTTGATACAAAGCCCGAATAAAAGCGGTAAGTGAGATATAGACAAACGGAATCTCTATCGTACCCCCACCAGGCAGCACCTTTGCTGCTTGGTGCATAAAAAAAGCTCCCGATGCGTATGGCACCGGGGGCTTTTTCCTCTTTTTTTTCTTCCCATATTGCGTATAGTGTATTTCTATATGGGTGAAGAGGGGTGAAGAGTGGGTGAAGAGATAAAGAAAACTCTTCACTTCCCGAAACCCCGATAAACAGAGGGGTTACGGGCGAGAAGGTGAAGAGTGAAGAGATAAATCGGGATTGCTTATATTACAACTCATTTGTTGAATTGTCTGCATAAATCTTCTGGCTGAATCATCAGAAAACAGTTTTTTTCTTCTATAATTATATCTTTTACCATTATAAATCTACCACTTATTTTTTGAACTATGAAAAATGTAAAGTCCTGATAATCAGATGCAGTTATAAAAACAGGTGGTCATTTTCACCACTTAATTATTTAATCAACCAACAAATATCAGACATTTTATATACTTTTGCAACCGGAAACCAATCATGGATGGGTTCCCGACTATCAGACAACAATTTTAAACATAAATGAGAATAACTAAAATATAAATTATGAGAAAATCAAAAAGTAATGCGATGTTGCGAGGATTAGCAGCCTCAGCACTCGTCCTAATGGTCTCAGCGACAGCTTGGGGACAGAAGGTGAAGATTACGGGTACTGTAATCGACAATACCAATGAACCCGTTATCGGAGCTTCGGTTCTGGAGAATGGTACCAAAAATGGTGTTGCTACTGACCTGGATGGTCACTTCACCATCGAAGTACAGCCAGGTGCCAGACTCAAAATTTCTTATATAGGTTATAAGAATAAGGAAGTGAAAGCTTCTAACGGCGTACAGATTATGCTCGAAGAGGAGTCTAATATGCTCAACGAAGTGGTGGCTATCGGTTATGGCTCTGTCAAGCGTAAGGATGTAACTACTGCCGTATCCAGTGTGTCAGCCAAAGACCTTGATACCCGTCCTATCGTATCTGCCGCAGCAGGTATGCAGGGAAAGGCAGCCGGTTTGCAGATTTCGCAAGCCAACGGTCAGCCAGGTGCTTCACCAACCATACGTGTGCGTGGTACCACCTCTTTAAATGGTAGTAATGATCCGCTCTATGTAGTAGATGGTGTGCCAATGACCAATATCGACTTCCTGTCAGCTGATGATATTGATAATATCCAGGTGTTGAAGGATGCCTCTTCTGCTGCAATCTATGGATCACGTGCAGCCAATGGTGTCATCATTATCGGTACAAAGCAGGGTAAGGCTGGCGTAGCCAAGGTTTCTCTGAATGCTCATTATGCATTTAATACTGTACGTGACAACCAGGAATCTCTTAATGCGGCTCAGTATAAGGAACTGATGGATGAAATCGGTCTGGTGAAACTGCCAGAAGGCTTGAAAGACCAGACAGATTGGAAAGACGAGGTGTTCCGTACGGGTAATGTACAGGATTATCAGCTCTCTATCACCAATGGTACCGATAAACTGAGATACTTTATCTCGGGTGGCTATACAGGCGAAAATGGTGTTATCAAGAAGTCAAGCTATCAGCGTTACAACTTCCGAGCATCTGTAGAGAACGATATACGTAAGTGGTTGCGACTCAATGCCAGTGTAACTTATTCTGATTATACCAACAAGGGTACAGGTATCATTTCGGGTGCCGGTTCTAACCGAGGTGGCGTAGTAACAGCTATCGTCAATACGCCAACCTATGCACCGGTATGGAATCCGGAGAATCCTAGCCAGTTCTACAACAACTTCTATGGCGTGAACATTACCTCGCCAGCAGAGAATATCGCCCGTACTCAGAATAATAAGTCGGCTTACAACCGATTGCTTGCAACCGGAAAGGCTACTGTCACCTTTATGCCTGAACTGACTTATAACACATCTCTCTCGTTCGACCGTACACAAGGAACAACCACCAACTTCCTTGACCCGATATCTACCACTATCGGCCGTCAGGAATTCGGTACAGGATATGATGGTAGAAACATCAGCAGCGTTATCGTATGGGACAACGTATTAAACTATAAGAAGGCATTCGGAAAGCACCGTCTGGATGCAATGGCTGGTAGTTCCTGGACACAGAGCAAGTGGAGCCAGAACTATATCAACGGTAGCAACTATGCCAACGATCTGTTCCCAACCTTGAATGCAGCCAACAAGATTTCCTGGACAGGAACCGGTTCATCAGCTTCTGATTGGGCAATTCTCTCAACATTCGCCCGTTTGCAGTACAACTGGAATGATACCTATATGGTAACCGCTAATATGCGTGCTGATGGTTCTTCCAAGTTGGCACCACATCACCGTTGGGGCTACTTCCCATCATTCTCTGGTGCCTGGCGCGTAAGCAATGAGAAATTCATGAAAGATATCAAGTGGATTGACGACTTGAAGATTCGTGGAGGCTGGGGACAGACCGGTAACCAGAGCGGATTGGGTGATTACAGCTATCTGGCAAGATACAATATCAATCGTGTGCAGTGGTTTGGCGAGGGAAATGATGCCAATTCTACTCCTACTTTCTCACAGGGCAATCTGAGTAACCCTGAGCTGACTTGGGAAACAACAACCCAGACCAACATCGGTCTCGACTTGACCGTACTGGGCAACCGCCTCACCTTCTATGCCGATTACTATTATAAGAAGACCAAGGATATGTTGATGAACATCACCTTGCCGGCAGGTAGTGCTGCAGCAAGAAACCTGACCTATAATGGTGGTTCGATGATCAACAAAGGCTGGGAGTTTGCCATCTCTTCACAGAATCTGACAGGCGCCTTGAAGTGGAATACAGATTTCAACATCTCATTCAACAAGAATAAGTTGGAGAGCCTGTCTCTGACTCAGGTATATTATGAAGCCACGACTACCGATTTCGTCAACGAACAGGTGGTTCGCAATACGCCAGGTAAGCCATTGGGCAGTTTCTGGGGATATGTAGCAGAAGGTGTGGATCCCGAGACCGGTGATATGAAGTATAAGGACGTGACCGGTGATGGTCTGGTATCAGCCAGTGATCGTACTTATATCGGTGATCCGAACCCAGACTTCACCTTCGGTTTGACCAATACCTTCTCTTATAAAGGCTTGAATCTCAGTATTCTTATCCAGGGAAGTTATGGCAACGACATCTACAACGTTTCACGTATGGAAACCGAAGGAATGTATGATGGCAAGAACCAGAGTACCAAGGTGCTGGCTCGCTGGAGAGTTCCTGGTCAGATTACCGATGTGCCAAAGGCTAAGTGGGATATCCGCAACTCAACCTACTTCGTAGAAGATGGCAGTTATCTCCGTGTAAAGGATATTTCTCTCTCTTACGATGTGCCTCGCAAACTGATTTCACGCTTCGGTCTGACTCGTCTTCAGCCATACGTATCAGCAACCAACCTGCTTACCCTGACCGACTATTCCGGTATGGATCCGGAGGTTAACCAGTATGGCAACAGTGGTAGTGTGCAGGGCATCGACTGGGGTACCTATCCACTCAATAAGAGTGTAGTATTAGGTGTAAAAGTAGAATTCTAAACATCGACAACAATGAAAACATATCATACAATCAAGACATTGGCGCTCGGTGGCATCGCAATGTTCTCTTTGGCAAGTTGCTCTCTCGACTACGAGCCATTATCAGAGCCATCAGAAATAACACAGGGCGGTCAGACAGAGACCTCAACTGCCGTATTGAAGGACAAGGCTGCAGCAGATGCACAGCTCAAATCGCTCTATGAGTTGTTCCGCAACCGTCAGGAGCATACCCATCTCGACTATCTTCTGATAGGTGATTCACATAGTGATAATGCTTATGCCGGAACTACCGGTGCAGAGGTGGTACCTTATGAGACCAACTCTATCGATGCCAGCAACTCGGTATTGAGCCGTGACTGGAACCGCTATCTGGAGGATATCGCCAAGGCAAATGTGCTGATCAATGGTGTTGAGCAATTGAAGGAGAACGGTAAGATATCAGAAGCTGAATATCATTCCTATAAGGCACAGGGCGAAATCTTCCGTGCCCTGATGATGTTCCGAATGGCTCGTCTGTGGGGTTCTTTCCCAGTCATTACGACCATCGCAAAGACCATCACATCCGAGAATATCAATGAGGTATATCCTACCTATTATCCTCCTCGCAAGACTCCGAAGGAATGTTATGAGCAGATTATTGCCGACTTGACGGATGCTGAGCAGTATGCACCGGATAATGACAATTCAGACCGCACCAAGATGACCAAGACCGTAGCTCAGGCTATGCTTGCCAAGGTTTATGCCGAAAAGGAAGTGCAGGATTATGACAAGGTAATCGCTTATGCCGACAAGGTGATGAATACAACCGGTGTAGAGCTGGAAGACAGTTATGAAACTCTTTGGGGCTATGATGAGACTGCGAAAGACTGCATGAAACGCAATACCAAAGAAGGTATTCTGGAGGTGCATTGGACAACCGGTAGCGGAAACTGGGAAACCTGGATGTACGGCCGTCAGTTAGACAACTGGGACTACTACTTTACCTGGGCAAAGTGGATTACTCCTTCACGAGACATCATCAATGCCTTTGACAAGGAGGGTGATGAGGTCCGTAAGAATCAGGCTATCGTATATTATGCCTGTACCTGGAGCAACTATTATCCAGCTTCCAACTATCCGTTCATGTATAAGTTACGCTCTTCATACAATAATATTTACTGGGTTCGTCTAGCTGATATTATCCTGATGAAGGCTGAGGCAGAAGCCTATAAGGGCAATCTTGCCGAGAGTGCGAAACTCGTGAACCAGATTCGCAAGCGTGCCAAACTGAAGGAACTGACATCCGACAAGACTGGCAGCAAGGAATCTATGATAGAGGCTGTTCTCCATGAGCGCCGTCTGGAACTTGCCTTTGAGGGAGAACGCTGGTTCGACCTCTGCCGCAACAACAAGGTGGAGCAATATCTCAACGGAATAGACAACCGTGACAGCGGACGCATCAGACAGGTAAGACAGTTTGACAGCAACTCATACCTGTTGCCAATCCCACAGACCGCTCTTGACCAGAATACCAATCTAGAGCAGAATCCAGGTTACTAAGCTAACCTGGATAGCTTTCAACTCAAACCGTTATTAACAAATAATAGAAGAAACGAATATGAAATACTATAGCAGTAAACTGATGATGCTGGTCTGCGCAACAGCTTTCTCTGTGACAGCTTGCAGCAGCAGTAACTCATTCTCAGATCCTGTAGACTTTGATACTCCTAGTGAGGCACCAAATCCGGTACCGGCACAAGGTACAGCTAAAACATTCATTACCACAGCCGATGGAGTCTATTCATTGGCACAGGGTGAGGTAAAGTTGTATAATGGAGTATCTATGGCACCAACCACCATCGAACTCGATTTGAACAAGAAGTATCAGACGATTGATGGATTCGGTTATGCCATCACTTATTCATCCTGCTATAATCTGATGCAGATGAACCCAGAGGCGCGTCAGGCTCTTTTGAAGCGCATTTACTCTACTACGGAGGGTTATGGCGTAAGTTATGCCCGTATCTCTTTGGGATGCAACGACTTTTCAAGTACTGAGTATACCTATTGCGACAAGAAGGGCAGCGAATCTGACCCTATCAGCAACTTCGCGCTCTATAGTGATGAGAACGATTATGTGATTCCGGTGTTGAAGGAGATTCTTGCCATCAACCCAAATCTGAAGATTATCGCAGCTCCTTGGACTTGTCCGAAATGGATGAAGGTGACAGACCTTGATACCAAGAATCCTAAGGATTCATGGACTGATGGTCATCTCAATCCTGATTATCGCGAGGCTTATGCCAAGTACTTCGTGAAGTTTATCAATGTGATGAAGGAGAAAGGTATCAATATCTATGCTGTTAGTCCTCAGAATGAGCCATTGAACAAGGCTAACTGTGCTTCACTTTATATGCCTTGGCAGGAAGAGGCTCCTTTCGTAAAGGAATTGGCAGCGCAGTTTAAGAAGAATAATCTGCAGACCAAGATTTATGTCTTCGATCACAACTACAACTATGACAATATTGCCGATCAGGAAGATTATCCTGTGAAACTCTACAATGCTATCGGTGATAACTTTGAGGGTTCAGAACTGGTTGTAGGTGCTGCTTATCATGATTATGGCGGCAACAACAGCGAGTTGACTGATATCCACAACCAGCGTCCAGACAAGGAACTGATATTCTCGGAAACCAGTATCGGAACCTGGAATGACGGACGTGACTTGAGTAAACGACTGATGGCGGATATGAAGAATGTGGCGCTCGCTACGGTAAACCAGAATTGCAAGGCTGTGCTTGTATGGAATCTGATGCTTGACAATAAGATGGGACCTAACCTGGATGGTGGATGCCAGACCTGCTATGGTGCTATTGATATCAATCAGAATGGTTACAACCAGTTGAGCTACAATTCTCATTATTACATCATCAACCACATGTCTAGTGTCGTTGCTCCTGGTGCGGTTCGCATTGGTAATACGTCCCGCACCGTTAATGACAGCAAGATTACACATGCTGAGTTTGTTAATCCTGATGGTAGTTATGCTGCTGTCATTATCAACGAGGGAGATGAGGCTAAGTCAATCAACCTCAGTGATGGAACTCATAATTTTACCTGCAAGGTTCCTGCTAATGGTGTGATTTCTTGCAAGTGGAATAAGTAATCCATAAACTATAGTAAATGATTCATTAAAGATACGATCATTATGAAACATATCAGATATTATATCATGGCGTTGCTCGCCCTGCCACTGATGGCATCTTGCGGCGATGATGATTACAGTGCGCCTACTCCTGCCGGTAATCCAGTGATGAGCTATACGGCTCCTGCTGCAGCTGTATGGATGGGTGATGAAGTGGAGGTGAAAGTAAACTGCAAGGATGAGGGAGGCGTGGCTCTCTCTACCTTGAAAGCAAACCTCCTGTTTAGCGGGCAGAGTGTAGATGAAACTACCATCCGTACCAAGGAGGCTGGTGAATATACAGTCAAACTGAAAGTGCCTTATGCACAGAATGTTCCTGATGGAAAGGTGGATATTCAACTTACTCTGCAGAATGTATCAACCAAATCGAATACAGAGACCTTGTCGTTTGATATCAAGCGCCCTCACTTCAACAATCTGCAGTTTGTGAGTGCTGATGGTGTTAAATATGACATGACAGAGAAAAGCGACTTTGTTTATCAGGCTGTTCTTCCTAGCAGCAAGAAGACCTTCAAGGGATATTTTGCAACGAAGGATGGAAAGTTTGTCTTCGGTTCCAGCACAGGTAAGGATATCAGTTTGGGAGAAACAGGCAACTTCAACTTCACTTCTGAGAATATGAGCGATGTAGTTGTCACTTTCGATGCCAAGAACTATACGGCTGGTCCTACCGATGTATTGCCGGTTACTATCCTCGATTTTGCCGATTCTGATGCAGGCAAGACTTGGGTGGGTGATATCAAGCAAGGTGCTACCTGTAACCTTACTATCAACGGCAATAATCTGCCAGATGACTGGTATTATGACAGCGACTGGTTCCAGAAAGAAGAGGATGGAAGCTATACCTTCAAGGCTATTACCGGCAGATATACTATTTTGGCAGACTTCACCCATAAGTCATTCCGTATCTGGACAATGAATGGAAGTGAGCCTATGTCACTGAATGGCGATGGTACTGGTGCACTCTGGATCATCGGTAATGAAGGTGTCAACAAGCCAACTTGGGATGCTGTAAATCATGGCTGGTGGACAGGTGTAGATTCTGATGTCTGCCTAACTCCAATCAAGGCTAAGGTATATCAGGTTACACTCACCGTTGGCAAGCAGCTCAGATCTACTGATGTAAACTTCAAGTTCTTCGGTCAGGCAAACTGGGGTATTGAGTTCAAGGGTAAGGATCACAGCCATCTCATCTCAACTGAGAGCGAGGTATTCGGCATCGGTGACGGTAACGGTCACGACAACGGCAATGTTTACCTGAAAGATGGAGTAGAACTGAAGGATGGCGAGACATACGTTCTTACTGTAGACTTGACTGCCGGTGTAGACAAGGCAGTTCTCAAAGTAGAAAAGAAATAATATGTAGGTTTATAATCATTCATAAGCATTTTAGGTTTTAGTTTGATAATTTAGGTATAAAGCTTTGTTTAAGGCTGCTCCAAACCTTTTGGGGCAGCCTTTTTTTTGAGAGGTGCAAGGATGTAAGAACAACAAAAATAAAAAAGAATATCAAAAAAATGCTTGAAAATTTGGAAATGTACCCAAAAAGCTATACCTTTGTCTCTTGAATGTCCTATACAGCAGTAAGGGCTGGATTCAATGATTACCTATACATCAAATTATTATCAACTAATGACAGAAAGATTATTATCTATATTGTATATCTGGTGTTTCGCTACACTTACATCATGCTTTGCTCAGAAGGAAAGCATCAGTGAACTGTATACCCAACTTGATCGGGCTATAGAGCAATCCCAGCACTATACTAAACTGAAAGAAAGCAGCATCGCTCAGTTGAAGGAATTGATTCATCAGGAGAACAATCCGAAGTTGCTTATCAATACTTATCGCAAGATCTATTCAGAATATAAGTCCTACCAGAGCGATTCTGCTGTGGCTTATATTCAGAAAGCCATTGTATTGGCTCAGAAGAAAGGGATTTCGGCTGAAGTTGCTGGGTTGAAAAGTCAGTTGGCTTTGCTGTATTCTACTGCAGGAGCTTTTACTGAGGCTTTGGAGGTGCTCAATCATATAGATAAAAAGACATTGGATGAATCGAACCGGAAAGATTATTTCATCGCCTATTACCATGTCTATGGTGAGTTGGGCTTTTCTAATATTCATGTAGATACTGATTTAAGTCAGAAATTCTTTAGTCGTCAGAATGCATATCGGGATACTTTGTTTGCTATCCTTCCACATCATAGTGAAGATTATCTCATGCGTAAAGAGGTGATGCTTACCAGTCTGAATAAATGGGATGAAGCATTGAAGGTGAATGATGAACGGTTGAAAATGTGTAAGGAGGGGAGTCATGAATATGGCATCGTAGCCTACTATCGCTATCTGATTTTCCGTTCTCTGAAAAACGAAGAAATGAAGAAATATTGGTTGCTAAAATCTGCCATTTGTGATGTGAAGTGTGCTATCAATGATCAGGCTTCGCTCTGGATGCTCGCCGATATTCTGAGTCAGGAGGGAGATGTTGAACGTTCCTATAAATATATCAACTTCTCTTGGAATGCCAATAAGAGTTTTAGTACGCGTATTCGCAGTTGGCAGATTTCGCCAGTTCTTGGTACCATCGATCATAATTATCAGGCACAGCTCAAGAAGGCAAACCAGCGTCTTGTCTTTGCCATCATCTGTGTCAGTCTTCTGGTTCTTTCTTTAGGTGTTCTGGCTTTCTATGTCAATAAGCAGAAGAAATATGTTACCATAGCGAGAAATGAACTGAAGAAAACGAATGAACAATTGGAGGAACTGAATAAGAAACTTTCTGCTACCAACGAAATGTTGAAGACTTCGAATGATAAACTGAATGAGTCAAATGGTGTGAAGGAAGAATATATAGGCCAGTTCCTGGGAGCATGTTCTCATTATATAGACAAACTGGATAAGTTGCGTCTCCATGTCAATAAGATGGTAAAGAACCGTGAATATCAGGAACTTTATTCAATGACGAGAAGCAGTGAACTGAAGGAACACGAGTTGGGAGAACTCTATACAAATTTCGATAAGGTCTTCCTGCATCTGTTCCCGAATTTCGTGGAAGACCTTAATAGCCTTCTGAAGCCGGAGGCACAAATCCATCTTACCGATGCAACAAAGTTACCGGCAATGGTGAGGGTATTCGCCTTGATAAGACTGGGTATTGATGACAGTACGAAGATAGCAGAATTCCTTCATTATGCAGTTAATACGATATACAATTATCGGGCAAAACTGCGTAATGGAGCTATTGGTGAAAGAAATGAATTTGAGAAGAATGTGAAAGAATTAGGAACGATAAAAGGAAAAGAATAATATATTGAGCCCCTTTTTAAAGTGGGCTCAGTAAATGATGTAATAAAGTTGGTTAAAAATGTAGTAAAATGCTTGTTTGCTTGTCGCTTTTTTAGTATCTTTGCGATGAAAAATAAAACTCAAGTGTGGAAAATGTGGAGAATTTCACAAAAGAAGTATCAGAAATGTGTAAACTTACACATTTTCCGCACTTTAACGATGGAGGTGCTAAAAAATGTTTAATAGAATAATTATTCAAGAATTAAAACAATGGAGAGCTAAAAAAGACCGTAAGCCATTGATTATGCTGGGCGCTCGACAAGTAGGAAAGACTTCTGTACTTCAGAAGTTCGGAGAAGAATATTTTGAGCATTGCGCATATTTTAGTCTCAATGAAGAAGAGGGAGTCTGCGATATTTTTCGCAAGACCAAGAACCCGCTGCAAATCCTCGAGCAATTGTCATATCTTACTTCAGAACCTATTTTGCCTCAGAAGACTTTGCTTATTCTTGATGAGATACAAGACTGTCCGGAAGCCATTAGCGCAATGAAATATTTCTGCGAAAAGACGCCGGAATATGTTGTGGCTTGTGCTGGTTCTCTTTTGGGGTTGGCTTTTGGTCATCAAGGCTTTTCGTTTCCTGTGGGTAAGGTTGACCATATAAATATGTATCCTGTCACTTTTTCTGAGTTTTTGGAGCAGCGAGATGAAAGGCTTTACCAATATTATATGTCAATAGATAGCTTGGAACCTCTTCCAGACGTTTTTTTTGATAGACTTTCTCAGGCATTTACTGCCTATCGTATATCTGGTGGAATGCCAGCTGCGGCAATGAAGATGATAGAAAAGGATCTGAGTGGCGTGGAAACAACTCTACGTAATATCTTGCAAGATTATTCCTTGGACTTTGTGAAGCATGCTACGCCTTTACTGGCTAATAGGATTTCGCATGTTTGGAAGTCTTTGCCGTCACAGTTGGCTAAGGAAAATAGAAAGTTTGTTTATCAGCTGGTTCGTCCTGGTGCAAGAGCGAGGGAATATGAGGATGCTCTTACATGGCTTAAAAATGCGGGATTGATATATAAGGTAAGCTTGTGCTCTACTCCGCAAGTTCCTTTGAAATCGTATGAAGATTTGAGCATCTTCAAGATTTATAGTCTTGATGTGGGATTATTGAGAGTGCTTGCTGATTTGAGTCCTGAGGCTTATCTGGTTGATAATCCTATATTTAAAGAATATAAGGGCGCTTTGGCAGAGAATTATATTCTTCAGAGTCTAGTGGCTAATGGCGTTAATTGTTCCCATTATTGGGCTTCGGGTAATAAAGCAGAAGTGGAATTTATTGTTCAGCGTGGTTTGGAAGTTATTCCGGTGGAAGTGAAGTCGGGTACCAGTGTCACGGGGCGTAGCTTGATAGAGTATAACAAAAGGTACTCACCTGGTTTGCGCATCAGATATTCGATGCTTAATCTCAAGAGGGATGATTCCTTTATCAACATCCCTCTTTTCCTGGCTGATAGAACGGAGAAACTGATTTTTAAATAATTTTTAATGAGAAAAAAGATAAATGGGTGAAGAGGGGTGAAGAGTGGGTGAAGAGATAAAGAAAACTCTTCACCTCCCGAAACCCCGATAAACAGAGGGGTTACGGGCGAGAAGGTGAAGAGTGAAGAGATAAATCGGGATTGATTACAACTGATAGAATTTGGTGAAAGCCTTCACGCAATATTCATGGTCGATAACGCTACCGGTTTCGCGGCAGCTGTGCATTGCGAGGATGGCATTGCCCATATCCACACCCTTCAATGGGATGGAAGAGGCGAGGATATTGCCCAGGGTGCTGCCACCTGCTACATCGCTGTGGTTTACGAAACGCTGGCATGGTACACCGGCAGCATCGCAGATGTTGGCGAAGATGGCTGCTGATACAGCATCGCTCGCATACTTCTGGGCTGCATTGAACTTGATGACTGGACCACCGCCCAACTTAGGATGATTCGTAGGGTCGAATTTTTCGCTATAGTTAGGATGCCAGGCATGCGCATTATCGGCTGAAATCATGAAGGCACGCTCTACTGCCTGATAATAAGCCTCTTCTGTATGGCTCTGTGCCAGGGCGATGCGCTGGAGCATATATGAAAGGAATGGACTTCCGGCTCCCTGTTTGGTCTGAGACCCCGTTTCTTCATTATCGAAGATGGCGAGAACCTGGGTGGTATCATTGGCATCAGATGCAATCATCGCCTCTACACCAGCCCAGCACATAGACAGGTCGTCGAGTCTGCCTGAAGAGATAAACTCATCGTGTACACCGAAGGTGCAGGCTGGAGTGGCATCAGCCAGATAGAGATCGAAATCAAGAACATCCTCCTTCTGGATATTCAGTTCTCCGGTTATCACATTCATCAGGAGGTTACCCTTCTCTAGTTCTTCGTTGATGATGCCGAGGATAGGGAGTACATCCTTCTGCTTGCTCAACTTCACACCATCGTTTACCTGACGGTTGAAGTGGATAGCGAGATTGCTGATCTGCAGCAATGGGCGCTTCACATGAAGAAGGAGCGTCTGGGGATTCATCGCATTCTCGCCCTTCACGATGACTCTACCCGCCAGGGTCAGCGGACGGTCGAACCAGGTTGACATGATAGGACCACCATAAACCTCGGTATTCAGTTTCACGATACCGCCCTCGCAAAGCATCTCAGCATTTGGCTTGATGCGGAAGGTAGGCGAGTCGCAGTGGGCGCAGATCATGTGGAAACCGGCATCTGCCAAAGGCTTCTTTCCGATTTGGAAGGCGTAGATGGAAGAGTCGTTCTTGGTAACGAAGAACTTTTCACCCGCTTCAATCTTGCCCAAAGGCTCCTGTGGGTTCATACGGCGGAACCCGTTCTTCTCCAATTCCTCGGAGATATTCTTTACTGCCAGGAAATTCACTGGCGATGCGTCTAGAAAGGATAATAATCTTTTGATCATAGTCTATATCTTTATATTAATATCTTGCAAAGATAATAGATTTTTTTCATTTTATCTCATTATTCTATTTGTTTTTCATTTTTTTGTATTATCTTTGTCTCCAAATAAGATCAATGAATGAATTATGAAACGATATAAATCCTGCACTCTGATTATATTGCTGCTGTTGGCATCGGCTCTTCAGGCATATGCGCATATTTCCAGAAATATGTTCATGCTTTCCAATCTCAATACTGACAATGGTCTTTCCTGCCCTCGAGTTTATTCTATTGTCGAGGCAGAGGATGGTGCCATGTGGATAAGTACTAAGCGTGGAGTTGACCGATATAATGGGCAACAGGTAACCAATTATACTTTATACACAGAGATGCCGTATAGTGATGCTAGTGGTAGAAGTATTAAACTGACTAAGGATGCGCAACATCTGATTTACGCCTACGACAACAAGGGAAAGGTGTATATATATGATAAGAGGAAAGATACATTTGTTTTGAAATGTAATCTTCAGAATATTTTAGGTGGAAGTATCGTGTTGAACGAACTGTTGGTAGACGAAAAGGGCAATTTCTGGCTAGCTATGGATAGAGGCATTTATTGCTTATCTGCAGCTACTGATGGAAAGGAGATCGTTCGGGAGACAGCTAAGGGTAGGTTTGTATTGAAAAATACCTATATTAATCATATCCAATTTATAGGTCAGAGACTCTTGATAGGAACATTTAAAGATGTTTATTGCTATTCGATGTCTGCCCGGAAGTTAGAAAAGAAGATTAGTGGCAGTTCTGTAGTATCTTCTTATCATGATATTGCGGGACATCGTATCTGGCTGGGTACTTTTCACGAAGGAGTTAAAGTAGTGGATGATCGTACTTGGAAGCTGATAAAATCTGCTGATTTCCAATCTTTGCAAAACATTCCTAAAATTCCAGTACGTTCAATCATTTTATATGATAAGCAGACTCTTCTGATGGCTGTAGATGGAGCAGGAATATATGCTTATGACAGTTCGAATAAACAAACCAAGCTCTTGCTTGATACAGATGGTCGTCCTGGTAATGTGTTGAATGGTAATGGATTATATACCTTGTGCTGCGACCGTTTTGGCGATTTATGGACAGGCTCTTACTCGGGAGGAGTAGATTTGGCAATACCGATGAAACATACATTGGAATATATCACACATGAATATCTCAACAATCAATCACTGATAGATAATTGTGTGAACGATGTTTTCCAAAGCCGTGATGGGAAAATATGGTATGCCACAGATAAAGGAGTAAGTGTTTATGATGCGCAGACTCGTCTTTGGCATCATGGATTATATAACAAAGTGGCGCTTACGATTTGTCAGACTGTAGACGGCAGAATTCTGGTTGGTACCTATGGTAATGGCGTATATCAGGTTCATGCTGATGGCACTAGTATGCCTGCTTATTCTGTGGAAACAGGAATGTTGAAGAGTGATTACGTATTCAGTCTTTTTACTGATAGCGATGGTAATATTTGGGTAGGATGTTTGGATGGAGATATGGCTTGTTTCCCTTCAGATAAATATAATTTGAATGGAACGGGAAAGTCGGTATTCTATCTGCCTGTCAACGAAGTGCAATGCATCACGGAATCACTGGATAAGCGTTTTATTGCTGTAGGAACTTCGCATGGAGGCTATTTGATTGATAAGCGCGAACCTTTGCATCCTCGTCGTTTCTTTTATCCTGAACAGTATCCCGGTAAAGACATTAATTTGTTTGTCAACAGTATGGCTTTTCAGGATTCCCGTCATATCTGGATTGGAACGGATGGAGGAGGACTCTACGATTATGATTTCCTGACAAAGAAGTTTAAGCGTTATACTAATCAGGACGCTTTGCCTTCTAATACTGTTTATGGACTTATAAAAGGTATTAATGGCAATTTGTGGATAAGTACGGATAAAGGATTGGCGTTCATGAAACAGGGGAAGATAGTAAACCTCAACATCTTTAAGGGAATGGAACGTGAGTATAACCGGATGTCTGTTGCGTGTACTTCAGATGGCAGGGTGCTTTTTGGCAGCAACGATGGAGTTGTCGCTTTGACTCCTATGTTTGCCAAAGGTTTGAATTATGCCGCTCCACTTCGTATTCATAGTGTTGAGGTTGAAGGTGTCGAACGTTCCGATTACTGGAATGAATGTCTCTTTGAAATGTTGAAGGAAGGCAAATTGAAACTTAGCCATAATGAGAATACGCTGGTTGTTTCTTTCGAGAGTATCAATTATCAATACCAGTATGATATTCAATATCAATATTATTTGGAAGGATACGACCGTAATTGGAGTAAACCATCTTCTAATCAGTTGGCACGATTTGTAAATTTGCCTTCGGGCAGTTATGTGCTTCATGTAAAGGCTATCTGCAGAAGTAATGGTAGAGAATTGGGAGAAACAACTTTGGAAATTCATATAGCCCAGCCTTGGTGGAATACCTGGTGGGCATGGATTATCTATCTCTGTATTTTTGCTGCCATCTTATATTTTGTCTGGCAGTATTACAAAGAGCGCTTACAGCGAAAGTATTATGATGAGAAAATCAATTTCTTCGTTAATACTGCCCATAACATACGTACTCCTTTGAGTCTCGTGTTGGCTCCTCTTGATAATCTGGCTAATGATTCCAACTTGAGTGAGAAAAGTCGTGGATTCTTGGATATGGCGCATCGCAACGGCAACAAACTATTGAAGATGGTTACAGAATTGCTTGACTTCCAAAAGGTAGAGCAATCTGCCGAACAGGTTCGCCTGCAAGATATAGAATTGCCGATGCTTTTACGTGTGCAGTTGGAAAAGTTTGTATTGGCAGCTCAGGAGAAGCATATTCAATTGTGTATTGAAACGTGTCCGCAGCAACAGATTCATTCTGATGTCAAAATGATGGATCTGATATTGGAAAATCTTCTCTCGAATGCTATCAAATATACACCTCAAGGTGGAAAGGTTACGTTGTCGGCTTCTGTTGAAGGTAAGATGGCTATGATTCATGTATGTGATACAGGTATAGGTATTCCAAAGGCCGAAATTAAGAGTATCTTCAAGACCTTCTTCAGGGCTTCTAATGCGATAAATTCTCAGGAAATGGGAAGTGGATTAGGACTGATGCTTACGCGGAAGCTCGTAGAGAAATTAGGAGGAAAGCTTAGTTTCGTAAGTGAGGAAGGAAAGGGTACTACTTTCTGTGTGAAGGTGCCATTAGGTAATGTTACAGATTCTTCTGTCCGGCTTGTAGGAGAAAAGAAAAATGTTGCAACTGAATCTTCTTTAGCTGAAGATAAGCATGATGAAACTTGCCAGACTGTGTCTTCTGCGGTTCTGCAGGATGCTGATGTTTCAACGGATACACTTCTTTTTGTCGATGACAATGAAGATCTTCGCAAATATATCAGAATGACTTTTGGTGATTCTTATCAAGTCGTTGATGTGGAGAGTGCAGAGGCTGCCTTGAAATATTTGAAAGAGGGCGGGGTATGTGATATCGTTGTTTCTGATGTCATGATGCCGGGAATGCACGGAGATGAGTTCTGTCGCAGCATCAAGGAAAATAAGGAAACATCATGGCTGCCTGTTATCCTGCTGACTGCTAAGGCTGGTCGTGACTTTATGATAGAGGGACTCGGACTGGGTGCTGATGACTATATAGCCAAGCCATTCGATACTGCTATTCTTGCGAGTAAGGTTGCCAGTATTTTGAAGAATCGTCGCCGGTTGAGTCAGTATTATATGGACAGAAGCCTTGCTCTTGTTAGAGGAGAGGTTGCTTCTGAGTCTGCTTCTTCCGAGCAGATTGTGGGTTCTGATTCTTCCTATGAACACTTGGAACCTACTGGAGTTTCTGAAGAGAAAAAGGATGATACTGTCTTGAATAAGCAAGGCCAGACATTCGAAAATGTGGCAGAAGCTGTTCTGGATTCACAAGACCAGGCTTTTGTAGATAAAGCTATCCGTTTGGTGTTGAGTCATCTGAGCGACACAGACTTTAATATCGACCGACTCTGTAGAGAGATGGCGATGAGCAGAACGCTTTTCTATGGTAGGCTGAAGACTCTTACGGGCCAAAGTCCGCAGGATTTTATGCGTTTGATACGTCTGGAGCAGGCTGCAATCTTCCTGAAACAGGGGGATAGTGTGCTGGATGTATCTGTGAAAGCCGGTTTTGTAAATGTGAAGTACTTTAGTACTGTATTTAAAAAGCACTTTGGGGTTTCTCCAAGTAAGTATCTGTAAATTAGAGTTTTAAATTCAAAGAAAAGGTTTCTGTTTAGACGATATGTCTGAATTGAAACCTTTTTTGTTTGTTATCTAACCCTCTGAAAGTTCCTTTTCTTTATCTTTGCAACCAGATTCTGTTAAGTAAGTCAAACAGTTATTTAAAAAACGAAACAATAACAATATAAACATAAAAATGAAAAGGAACTTTTTGAAATTTAGCCTCTTTTTAATAGGCGTCTTCACATGTCTCTCATGCGAAGCAAGTACGTTGCACTCATCCAGCAGTTCTGATGGTGTAGGCGAATCCATACCTACTGCCCAGCAATGGAATAAAGATGTTGTGGGGTGGAATCTTGGCAATGAATTTGAGTGCTCAGCTCCTGGACAGGATGGTGAGTCGATGCAGATTGGCAACCCTGATGGTTCTATCCATGCAGAGACAGCCTGGGGCAATCCCGTTGTTACCAAGAAGATGATACAAG
>OGJX01000862.1_pt1 | contig 23766 bp, 25 predicted proteins | sample 1572381 | NCBI WGS metagenome assembly OGJX01 (sample SAMEA2582085, study PRJEB24529) | metagenome | biome: Human gut stool | place: China | collected 2011
GAAGTAGACCGCGAGTCCCTGGAGTTTGTGAGGGAGGGCAGGAGTTGCTGAAATGATATCCTTGAGCCATTTTATGGTTCGTTTGACTGCGAGGCAATAGAATAAAGTGGCGTGGACTGTGTGGAAGAAATGGATTTAAAACTAGATATTGAAGAATAGATTATAATGAGTTCCAGTAGAACTTCAAAAGTAGCAAAAAACACAGTGATGCTATATATACGAATGGCATTCACTATGCTTGTTTCTCTTTACACCAGCCGGGTCGTACTAAATACTTTAGGAGTAGTAGATTATGGCATAAACAATGTTGTTGGAGGTACTGTTACTTTTTTGACATTTCTTGTTTTTTCAATGAATACTGCCACACAAAGATTTCTGAATGTGGCAATGGGAAAGAATGACGAAGAAGAAGTAAGACATGTTTTCAGTATTAGTGTAACTATCCATTTCATTATTTTAGTTCTTGTTTTAATAATCGGAGAAATAGTTGGCTTATGGTTGTTATATAACAAGTTGGTTATACCAGCCGACCGTATGACCGCTGCATTTTGGTTGTTTCAGTTCACGATGGTGTCCACCTGTACTACTATCATGAGCATTCCTTATAATGCCGAAGTCATTGCTCACGAAAAGATGGGTATTTATGCATGGTTGTCAATGCTTGATGTCGTGTTGAAGCTTGTTGTTGTTTATCTTCTTGTTTTATCACCGGCAGATAAACTTATAACATTTGGCTTTTTGACCATGTGTACATTTATTTTAAATAGAACTCTCTATACTATTTATTGTAAACGTAATTTTAAGGAGTGTAAGTACTCCATCCATTTCCCACGTAAGTTGTTCAAAGAAATGGTTGTGTTCGCGTCTTGGGATTTGTTCGGTGTTTTTGCCTGGGCATGTGCCACACAAGGAGCCACAATATTGCTGAATATGTTCTTCGGACCTACTGTAAATGCAGCACGTGGAATTGCGGGCACAGTACTTGGAGCAGTCAAAGGCTTTTCTGGTAATTTCACTACAGCATTTAATCCTGCCATTACGAAAGCCTATGCAGCAAAGGATTTTAGCTATATGAACAAATTGATGTATAGCGGATCAAAACTTGTGTTTATCCTTCTATTCACAATTATGCTGCCATTGTTCATAAAGTGTCACTATGTATTGGAGCTATGGTTAAATATAGTACCCGAATACAGCGTATCCTTTATAAGAATACTATTAGTCCAAACACTGGTTGTAACAATGTGGAGTCCACTATTTGTTTGTGGTTTGGCGACTGGAAAAATTAAGTCGTTTGGCTTAATTACTTCATGTTTGAATATTTGTCAAATAGTGGTTTGTTATATAATTCTTAAATGCAACGCTTCTCCAGTTTTTGTGGTGTCTGCATTAGCAATTTGGGAAATAATGGCATATAGTGTGCAGTTCTATACGCTTAGTCGTTTAACCAACTTTATATACAAAGACTATCTGTTTAAAGTAGAATTACGTAGTTTGTTAGTTCTAGTAATTTCGTCATTATTAAGTTATCCTATATTAATGCATTTACAGAATAATTTAATTATGTTGGTGATGGGCTGTGTTATAAATAGTATATTCTCTTTATTGTTCTCTTATCTGTTCTTGTTGGATAAAATGGAGAAATCTTTTGTTAAAAAAATAATGATCAAAATAATTAAGAAATAAGGATGTGCGGAATTTACGGAACTACTTTTCCTTATAATCGTGAGGTTATAGAACGAAAATTGGAATTAATGAAATTCCGAGGTCCAAATTATACGGGCATCAAAGAATTTGATGTCTATCCCGATATAAAACTGACACTTGGACATGTTCGTTTATCCATTCTTGATTTGGATGCCAGATCCAACCAACCGTTTGTATATAATAACTCTATTAGTATTGTTTTCAATGGAGAAGTGTATAACTATAAAGAACTTACAGAACAATACCTTTCGGATGTTACATTGCGTACCACCAGCGATACAGAAGTGATCTGTGCGATGTATGAGAAATTCGGAATGGATTGCGTCAACTACCTAAATGGGATGTTTGCTTACGTAATCTATGACAAAAACAAAAATATTCTAACTGGTGCAAGGGATCGTCTTGGGAAAAAGCCATTTTATTATTGGTTTACTAATGAGGGCTTTGAATTCGCTTCGCAAATTAAGGTCATTAAGTATGGTAATGACATGCAAATTGATGAATTGGCTCGTAAATTCTATGTACTGCAAGGTTACATTCCGGATCCATATTGTATATTTAAAGGTGTAAAGAAGCTGCGAGCTGGCGAGCACTTCGTCTACCATTTGGATAGCCGTGAACTTAAAATAAACAATTATTGGAATATCTTTGATAATACTTGTGGATTTTCAGCTCCAAAGAGTTTTGATGAAGCAAAGGAAACAGTTAAAGACCTCCTTTTTGATTCAGTTCGAATGCGTTTGCGTGCAGATGTACCTGTAGGCATCTTTTTATCAGGTGGAATTGACTCTTCTTTGACATCTGCAATTGTTTCAAAAATAAACAAGAACATTTGCGCATATACGATTGGATTCGATAATTCTAGATATGATGAAAGCAAATACGCTAAAGCTGTGGCAGAATCCTTAGGTATTCCTATAAAAGTTTGTATGTGTGTTGGCTCTGACCAACAGCAAATTTTTGATGACTACATCAATTATTTTGACGAACCATTCTGTGACCCGTCTATGATTCCATCTTCATTGGTTGCTCAAAAGGCAAAAGAAGATGTTACTGTAGTATTAGGCGGTGATGGCGGTGACGAGCTGTTTTTTGGGTATAAAAAATATGAATACATACTACCGCGCTTAGAGCAATATAAGAAACCATATTGGTTGCGAAAAATCGCCTCTCCATTGTATTTGTTAAAAGGTGGCTGGCAAGATATGATATTTGCGACCCAAAAAGATTATGCAGATGTTTTCAGAAGTGAAGGTATATTTGTGTATGATTTTGGCGGTGCTGAGAAGTTTGACCGTCTACTTTTGGCCAAGCAACTTCCTGATCGAGAGATTTTTAAAAAGGAAAGAGGTGTTTTATCTTATTCTGATTATGACATGAAATTCTTTATGAATGCTGTCAACCAAAAAGTAGATAGAGCTACAATGCGTTGCAGTCTTGAATTGAGAAATCCTATTATGGACTATAAAATTGCTGAATATTCCAGATTGATACCCTTTGAATATCTATACACGCAGGAACTAAAATTAAAAAGTATTTTGAAGAGCATTTTATATGATATGGTTCCGAGAAAATTATTGGAACGTCAGAAACGTGGATTTACACCTCCTACAAGTGATTGGTTCCGGGGGCCTTTAAAAGAAAAGATGTTAGATGTTATTACAGAAAATAATGTTCGAGAATTATTGCCAGATTTAGATGTCAATAAATATATCTCTTTGCGAGATGAATTCATATCTGGTAAAGATATGGATGCCCGAATGTTTTGGTCTGTTTATACTTATATTAATTGGTTTGAACATTATAAATAATTATGAAAACACCTATATTATACGTTCTTACGAGCTCTGAAAGCGACCTGTATTTGGAAGAGTTGTGGGTGTCTTTGTATTCTCTGCACTATTTCAACAAGGAAGTAACTGTAAAGGTGCTTTCTGATGAATCGACAGCAAAAAGAATCAAGGCAAGACCTGAGCTCTGTGCCATGATTGATGACTTATACCCTGTAGATGTCCCTCAAGATTATCCTGCAAAGGAGCGGTCTCGTTTTATAAAGACAAACATAAGGAATCTGGTTGAGGGTGATTTCTTGTTCATTGATACCGACACAGTAATTTGTGCTCCCTTAGATGAAGTGGACAATCTTACGGTGAAGAATATTGGAATGGTGCCTGAGTTGCACGGACCATTTAAGGAGCATCTTACTTATAATTACACTGTTGCCGACACCAACAGAATTTTCGATACAGATACCAGTGACAGCCCATATTGGTTTAATTCTGGTTGTATGTTGGTTAGAGATAATACGTTTACGCGTGAATTCTTCCGCAAATGGCAAGAGAATTGGAAATATTCTGCTTTTAAGAAAAACAACAGTTCCGACCAACGTGCTCTGTTAAAAACCGATCATGACTATGGCTATGTTATAGAATGTATTCCTGATGTTTATAATGCTCAGATAGCCATGAGTCTCAAATGGTTCTACGAAGCTAAGATTGTACATTTCTGGCATTTCAGAAAGTTCTTCACTCCCAATATGGACTTCTCTCCATTCTTCAGTCACCAGATATATAGAGATTTAAAGAAGAAAGGAGCAATTGATGAAGATATTGCATATATGATATTGCATTGCAAAAATCAATTTCGTAACGACTCTATGATTTGTGGTGAAAAGGAAATTGGTTTAGTTATGCATCCAATTAACACGGTATTGTGGACACAATATAAAAAAGGTGGATTTGTACATTGGATCATTAACAAATTGATTAAATACGTAAGTTTATATAATAGATGTGCAAATAAAATAAAGGGAAAATGACATACGCACCAATTGCACTTTTCACTTATAACCGCGCAGACCATACACGAAGGGCGGTGGAGTCTTTGCTCCAGAATGCGGAAGCAAAGGATTCTGACCTCTTTATATTTTCCGACGGACCGAAGAACGAGAAAGCGGTACGGGGGGTGGCAGAGAATCGTAAGTATATACACTCCGTCACAGGTTTCAAGTCTGTCATCATCGTAGAACGGGAGAAGAATTGGGGATTGTCCAAGAGTTTGATAGCGGGCATCACAGAGTTGACGGGCAAATATGGTAGAGTGATAGTCGTGGAGGATGACTTGATTGTGTCTCCTTATTTCTTGAAATACATGAATGATGCTTTGGAGAAGTATAAGGATGATGACAGAGTTGCTTCCATAAGTGCCTTTTTGAATCCCACCGACACACAAACTTCCGAGACATTTTTCTTGCGGTATTTTGCCTGTTGGGGATGGGCGACGTGGAAACGTGCTTGGCAGTTGTTCAATCCTGACTCCAGGGAATTGTTGAAGAAGATCCGCTGGAAGACAAATGAGTTTAATATAGGAGGAACTGGTCCATTTTATGGAATTTTGTACTGTGATAAGGTAGGTCTAAACGACTCATGGGCAGTACGGTTCTATGCTTCATGCTTTCTGGCAAACAAGCTGCATCTGTTTCCATATCAAACGATGGCAATACAATCAGGTATGGATGGAACAGGAACGCATAGTGGCATAAGTACCACATACAGCAATATGAAATTAAGTCAAGTGCCTATATTGCTTTCTGATATTCCTGTTATGGAAAATCAGTTGATGTATCAAGCCTTCTCACGATTTTACGGAAAGGGCAGAAAAAATACAGTTAAAGTTTTATTTCAACGCTTAAAATCTTTTGTACGAAGATTGTTGGGTGTAGATTATAGATAACGCTAATGAATGTACAGATAGTCCCCCCCCACTCGAATAAAAATTATGCAATTGAGGCTTTTCGTTTTATCTTTATTTGTATAATATGTTTATGGCATTGTCGTGATGCTGCGCCATGGTTGCGCCATGGTTATATTGCCGTCGAGTTTTATTTTGTCCTTTCTGGATTTTTCATATTCCAGTCATATCGAAGGCACCAGAACTTAGGAGTCTTAGACTTTACATGGAGGAAGATAAAAAAGTTTTATATACCATTCTTTATTTCCGTGATATTGTTGATGGCATTGGATAGGAAACAGTATTTTTATTGTCATGATTTATCTGCAGATGGCATTTTAATCACATATTTCTCTCATTTTCATGAGTTCTTCTTTTGTCAATGTTTAGGGCTGACCGACAAGATAGCCATAAATCATCCCCTATGGTTTATGAGTATTTTAATTTTTGGAGGAGGAATCCTTTATTCCTTACTACATAATTTTAATCAGAAAGCAATATCATTGTATATTCCTTTAATTTGTCTTTGGGGCTTTCCATTTATTCTTGACAATGGAAATCATGCATTTCAAAATCAGATGAATTTGTTTGGCATTCAGTCATGGATGATTCGTGGAGTTGCTGATATGGGATTGGGTGTGCTAACAGCATATATTCTACAAGTAAAGTTTGAGAGCTTTAATCGTAAAAAAATATTGGTTAATTCCTTGGGGGGGATAAGTTTGTTTGGTTTGTTTTTAATGACTTTAGCAAAAGAAAATTATGACTATCTTGCCATAATATTTGTGCCTTTGATTATATGTTCATCATTTGTATTTTCATCTTGGTTTAAAAGACTATTTAGAGGTGATGTTTGGGGCAAACTGGGTGAATTAAGTATGTATATGTATTTTATTCATCTTTTTGTAGCTTCTGTGTATTGGATTTTAAAAGGTAAGATGGAATTCTTATGCTATATCCAAAGTGGCTTGCTGTTAATCTTGTATTTATTGGCTGTTGTGATATCTGCTTGGTTGTTGAAAATTGTTTCTGAAAAAATATACAATATGTTTGTTGGTTAAGTTAAAGAAATAAGAGATAATGAGAATATTATGGATAGGTAACTCCGGACTATATGTGCCAAACAATAGTTGTGGAGGTGGATATAATGGTGGAGGCTGGGTTGCTTCCGTGCAGAAGGAGTTGACGAAAATTAATGATATAACCTTAGCTGTTGCATTCTGTAAGGATGGCGAGCCACAAAAGGTTATTCAAAATGGTGTGACGTACTATCCTGTGCCGAATCACACGAAGTCGAAGAAGGACAAAATCCTCGACTTGTGGAAAATCAACGATGTCACTCGCGACGAGATTCTTTGGCCTTACTATGAGGAAAAGTTCAGAAACATCATAGAAGACTTCAAACCTGATGTTGTTCATGTTTTTGGATCGGAGTTGTATCAAGACCTCGCAGCGAGAGTAACTGGTGATATTCCGACTGTACTTCATATTCAAGGACTCCTCTCTCTCTCTATATATATATACCTTCCACCGTCGGTTTCTAAATGGCAGTATTATATGAGTGGAAAGGGGTTGAAGGGTAAGTATCACAACTATCAATACTTGGCTTATTGGAATCGTAGCGTTCATCGTGAGAAAGCCATATTGAAAGCTGTACCTCACGTGATAGGTCGAACAGATTGGGACAGACAAGCATTGGCTGTGTTAAATCCAAAAGCAACGTATCATTATGGCGGAGAGATCCTTCGTGATGTCTTCTATGAGAAGAAAGACCGCCAAATGTCCAAAGACCGCCCTGTTATCACTACGACTATATCATTCCCGACCTATAAGGGATATGATGTCATCTTGAAGGTGGCGAACATCTTGAAGAATGAAGTGGGACTGGATTTCGAGTGGAATGTCTATGGTAATGTACAGTCTGAGTTTATGGAGAAACATACAGGTTTGAAGCATGAAAATTTGAATATAAATCTTAAAGGTGTTGCTTCAGCTGAGGTTTTACGAGATTCATTGCTTAAAAGTACATTGTATTTTCATTCTTCATACGTAGAAAATAGTCCCAATTCGGTGGGTGAGGCTCAGCTTGTCGGCATTCCTGTGGTTGCAAGTAGAGTTGGTGGTACAGACTCGATGGTAGAGCATGGAAAAACAGGCTTTCTTTATCCTGTAACAGACCCATATATGGCTGCTTATTACATCAAGCGCTTGATTGATAATAAGGAGGAAAATATGGCTATTGGCATAAAGGCAAGGGAAATTGCCTTGGTTCGTCATGACAAGAGGCAAATCGTGAAAGAATTGTTGGATGTCTATGAACAAATAAAGAAGTAATATCATGATTGCTATTTTAGGAAAACTCTTGAATATTTCAGCATTGGTCTGTATGCGGTTCTATCCCATGTTGAATCTTGCGCTTTAGAAAAAAGAAAGGTGCTATATTGGGTAGTAATGTACAATTACCGGGGCAACTGAACCTGGTGATAAGTGGAAACAATGATATTGGCATAGGCGACAACTTTTATTTTTCTTCAGGAAATGGAGTGAATCCTATTGCCAGTAATCTTCAAGGTGCTATCTATTTGGAAAATGGAGCATCGCTTAAGATTGGCAACAATGTAGGAATGAGTAGTACACGGTTGTGGATTCACGAAAGTGCCAGAATCGGTAACAATGTGAAGATCGGAGGTTGTGTGCTTATTACTGACACAGATGCCCATCCGATGGATTATATGGCTCGTCGCAGTTCCACCGAAGGCACAAAGTCAGCACCGGTAGTTATAGAGGATGACGTTTGGGTAGGTGCCCACTGCATTATCCTCAAAGGTGTGACGATCGGGGCAAGAAGTATAATAGGGGCAGGCAGCGTGGTGACTAAGAGCATTCCTGCCGACTGCGTGGCAGCTGGTAACCCGTGCAAGGTGATAAAGAATTTAAAATAATGAAACAACGTATTGATTATATCGACCGAATGAAGGGCATGGCAATCTTCTTGGTTGTCATGGGACATGTGTACGGAATGGTTTTCAACCAGAGTGAGGATGTCACATACAAATGGATCAGCAGTTTTCACATGCCTTTGTTCATGTTCTTGAGTGGTCTTGTGGCTTGCTCAGGTGTTGTGGCTCCGTATTGGGGCTTTGGAAAGTTGGGCAAGAAGTTGAAAGGACTGCTGTTGCCATTGGTTGTGTTTGGAATGTGTTTCACCATGATCTTCTCAAAAGACTTCGTGACAGGCTTGATCGGCTTCCTTGCATCGCCAAACAAGAACGGCTACTGGTATCTGATGACCTTGGCAGTATTCTATGTGTCACTTTTGCTGTACCGTTTGAATATCAAACAAAAATGGTATGTGGATGCAGCATTGGCAATTTTCTTGTGGGGGGGGGTACTTCGTACTATGGAAATATACGGCACAGACGAAAGATTATTTCTGTCTGTTAAATTGTGGTAACTTCTATCTGTTCTTTATGCTTGGCGTTTTCACCACAAAGTACCGGTTGTTGGAAAAGGCGAAGAATGCAAACTGGATGTTCTCTGCCTGCATCGTGCTGTATGTAGTCTTGTTCTGCGTAGAGATGCCGATACATGCTTTGGATAGTTTGAACAGACACATCTTCATGCCGTTCTGCATGGTGTTTGTCATTGTGACCTTGTTTATGGCACGCCACGGAGAGACGTCACGCTTCGAACGTATATTAGACTATGTGGGCAAGAGAACGCTTGACGTGTATGTGCTCCACTATTTCTTTATCAGCGTTGTTCATCTGCAAGACGTGTGTAAATACATGGAGGAATCAGTCAATAGTCTGCTGATGTTTATATTGGCTGTCGGCTTAGCCACAGTAATTACAGCATTGTCTGTTGGCGTAGGTAATGTACTTCATAAAGGACAGCTGATTGAAAAATTGGTTTATGGAAAGTAACAAAATAACAATAAAGGCGGTGGCTCCTTTCGCTCACCCCGGCTTCTTGAACTTCAAGCAGGCGCCGTTTGCGGCTTGGGTAAGAAACGGGGGGCTGGTGGCGCAGGAGCACTATCCTCCTCGATGGCTGCACGGAGCGGCGTACCGATGGGAGCTGCCTACGATATGGAAGAGTGGGAAGGAGGCGCGACTGAGGTTCGTTGAGCCGGTGTCGCTTTCGTTCGACTCGTTTCCCGATTATGCCATGTATGAGGTGGTGCCGATGTTTTGGGATTGTTGGCCCGGTTATTTCGAGAATACTTGTCTGTGGCTGAGAAAACATAATGTGAAGACTGCCGTATTCACATCACGGCAGACTGCGGAGCGGATGCAGGAGCGGTTCTCTGGAGAGAATAAGAAATGGCAGAAGATGAATGTCATTTGGTGTCCGGAAGCGGTTGATGGGGAATTATATCAGAAAGGCAAGGAGTTGAAGGATAGAAGTATTGATTTGCTGGAGTTCGGACGGTCAAACGATAAGGTGGTCAGTTCGGCGAAATTGGCTGGTGTGAAGATCGATGGGGCGCCGCTGCTGCATGTCTGCACGAAGCAGAACGGCAAGTTCATCTTCACCAACGAACAGCTTTACGAGGCGATGGGCGACGCGAAGGTAACAATCGCCTTGCCACGTAGCATGACGCAGCCGGAGATTGCGGGCGACATCGAGACGCTGACGCAACGCTATTGGGAGTGTATGTTTTCACGGATGGTGATGGTGGGACATGCGCCACAGGAACTTGTTGATTTCATTGGCTATAATCCGGTCATTGAACTTAGTGACGAAGTTTCAGCCGAAGATTTGATTGCCGATGTATTGGAAAACATAGAAAATTATCAGTCTCTTGTTGACAAAAACAGGGAAACGGCTGAAAAACTCGGAAGTTGGAATGTGAGAATGAAGTGGCTGATGGAAGAGTTGGCCTACGAATATAGCTTATAGAAACAATAGGTTGATATGGCTTGTGTGATAACAAACGTTAAATATATAGTCGTTTAGCCTACCTGCACGACCACATTGCCTCTTTTTTGTTATTTTTGAATGTTTTTAGACCATTAACAACGGTCAAGGAGCAATCGGACATCGTTGCACACGGTGTACCATAATCTTGTCATTTAAATTACTAAAGCAATGTTTCATAATATTGAAATAAATAGATTCCGTGGTATAAAATACTCGAAAATAGAAGGCTTGAAACAGATAAACCTTTTCTTCGGAAAGAATAACTGTGGCAAGTCGTCACTTTTGGATGCCTTTTTTCTCATATCAGGTATCTCAAATCCGAAGTTGCCTCTTAATGTTAACATCATACGCAACTATCGTCGATTGGAATCTTCTGATATGAAGCTGGACTTCTATTCTCTTGACATGAGCAGCCCTATCGTAATAAAGGCTGAAAATGACGAAACAAGAGAGTTGCAAATATCTGTTGTTGAATCGTCTTCAAGCAAGGTGAACCTTCTGGGCGAAGATAACAATGTGGTTTCTACAGATCTTGACAATAAGTATGGCTTGGTATTAAAGTATAAGGTTGACGAGCAGGCTTATGAGTCTTCAATAATAATGTCGCATTCTTCTAACAACTCTTTGGAGCAACGAATAAAGATGCCTGCACATTATAAGGAGAAACTCACATGTAGATACCTTAATCCGAAGTTCGACTTTACGACTTCCATTGACGGACTTGTAGATGTAATAAAGAACAAGGACGAGGCGTTCATCGTTAACGCTTTACGACTCATAGAACCAAATATCAAGGATTTTGTTCTTTCGCAAAATGAGGTTTTGGTGGATATTGGTCTGAATAAGCGCATTCCTATAAATATGATGGGAGACGGAGCACGCAAGATTTTATCTATCTTGACCTCCATATACGAATGTAAAAATGGTATAGTGCTGATAGATGAATTGAGTAATGGCTTCCACTATTCTGTTATGAAAGGGGTGTGGCGATCGATTGTTTCTGTAGCGAAGAAAAACAATGTGCAGATTTTTGCCACCACACACGATCTGGATTCAATAAAAGGCTTGCGTGATGCTGCAATGTCTGGCGAGAAGTATGATGACTTTATCGTATGTTTTAAATTGCAGCGTACTTCCGATAACGAACTGAAGTCGTATACATATTCTCTTGACAGCGTTGATTATTCTTTAACCCAGGAAATAGAAATCAGATAGTATGAATCTTATTTTTATTGAAGCGAAGAATGCAAATACTTCCGAATGCAACTTTCTCAAGACTATATTGTCGAAACATTTTGCAGACAAATCTGTAGAATTTATTTGTATGAATGGGGTAGGGAATCTTTTCCAAAAGTCTATCATAAACAGAATGGAACAGGCGCAAGTCGAAGGTGATAGTGTTCTTGTGATGGTTGATGCTGACAGTCCAAGTAAAGGATGGGGATACACTAAGAGGCATGACGATATCGAGGCTAAAAAGACGCAATTGCAGTTAAACTTTCCTCTATTTATTTATCCTAACAATAGTGACGATGGTGATGTAGAGGTATTGATGGAGAGTCTTATCCGCAAGGATCTGCATAAAGATTGGTGGGATTGCTTTGAGGACTATGAAACATGTATTCAAGGAGCAAAGGATTCTGAAAACAATCAAAAATACAATCTGCCTAATCGTAAAGCAAAGCTCCATACTTATATCACTTCGCAGCAGTTAAACAAAAAACAGCGTGATAAAATAGGTTCCGGATTCTGGCTCTTTGATGATTCTAATTATTGGGATTTAACACGAGAGACTTTGAAGCCGTTATTGGATTTTTTTGAAGATCATCTACAGTGATAGCTTTCTTAGTTATTAATGTTACCAGGTGCAAAACTGCTGTTACAGTATTGGGGAATTATATTTCTGCATATGTGTAACTGTCGAATCCGGGAATACGAGCCGATGAACTTGTTATCTTGCGTCCTACATCGGAAGGAACGGTTGCAAAAAATGCCAAGACGGACAACACCGTCAGTGCGATGCTTGACGCAGGTCTTACTGCTGCAGATGCCGCAATGTCTGAAACAAAGGCACAGAATGTAAACGATATTGGCAACGTAGTACTTTAAACCGTATAAGGCATGACAGAAGTTTATATTGTGGGTGAGGATCCGGTTACACAAGAACGCAGTAGGTTGCAGAAATACTGGAAGATATGGGAGATTTTTTGCGTAACTGATTTGTTTTAAAGAATAAAGTTAAAATGATACCTAAAATAATACATTACTGCTGGTTCGGACGCAATCCGTTGCCAGAACTGGCGCAGAAGTGCATCGCTTCGTGGAAGAAGTATCTGCCTGACTATGAGATTAAGGAATGGAATGAAGACAACTTCGATGTCAATATCATTCCATATACGGCAGAGGCGTATGCTCAGAAGAAATATGCTTTTGTAAGCGACTATGCGCGCTTCTGGATACTATATAAATATGGTGGCATCTACTTCGATACGGACGTGGAGGTGATACGTCCGATTGATGATATCATAGCCCGTGGAAACTTCATGGGATTCGAGACAGATCCTAATCCTAAGAAGGGCGACGCGAGCGGAGGGAGCGTCGCCCCCGGCCTCGGTCTTGGGGTGAACCCCGGCCTCGGTGTCATAAAGAAAATGCTCGACTACTATGAAAACAAGCATTTTATATGCGAAGCTAATATGAGAAACCAGATAACCGTGGTGCATATCTGTACGAAGGTTTTGATGGAGAACGGACTTCAGAATGTGGAGGGTATACAGAAAGTTGACGATGATATCTACATCTACCCGGCAGAATATTTCTGTCCTATTAATGTGACAACGGGGCGCATCCATGTTGAGAAGAACACTCGTACCATACATCATTATGCAGGCACTTGGGTGGATAAAAAAATCTCTATAAGGGAATGTATAAAAAGAATGATTCCTGAAAAATTGTTGCTTTCTTTGTTTGTTATGAAAGCAAAACTTAAAAATAAATAGTGATGAAACATATTGCACGATTTTTTACCCTTTATTGGATAATATATTTCCCTACATGTATAGCATACAATGATTTGCCAGGCTTCTCCAATATAGATGAGATGATGACAATCATCTTGTTCTTGTTTACATTGCTGATGTGTCGGAAACGCTATATCAACAGGAAACCAAGGAAAGAGTTTATTGTATGTTTGGGTGTTATAGCTTTTTATTTCGTTTATTCATTGATCTGGGGAGTCAATGTCTTGGGAGGCATTTTGCTTGACTTGATGCAGGAGGTACGTCCGTATACCATTATTTTCTGTACTTGGATTCTGAATCCTCAATTCTCGAAGAAACAGAAAAAATGGATGCTGGCGACGATGGTCTTGACATTGGTGTCATGGATAATCTATCATCCGGACTCTTTTGAAAATAGAAATGCTGAGTTCCCGGTCCTTGGCCAGTTGGCTATTTGTACGGGTCTGTCGTGGTATCTGTTGACAAAGCAGACAAAGCGCAACCGCAATATTGCGTTATTGCTGGTCTTGACGGGAATGTTGGCTCCTAAGTTCAAGTTTATGGGTGAGGTGGTCTGCTTTATCGCCTTTATCTACTTCTTGAAAAAGCGTCTTAATTTCAGGTCTCCCAAAACAATCCTTTATTGCACTGTAATAGCAACAATTGTCTTGACTGTGACATGGACACGTTTTGATGCTTATTATGTATCAGGATTGAACAATGAATATTTGGCACGTCCTATGACATACAAAACGTCGCTGAAGATTCTTTGGGATTATTTACCCTTCGGACCGGGATTTGGAACATTTGCATGTAATGGAGCATGGAAATTTTATTCGCCTTTATACTATAAATACAATTTGAATGACATTTGGGGACTTGACGAAGGGGGAGGCTTTATTTGTGATGCATATTATCCTACTTTGGCACAGTTTGGAATCGTCGGAGTATTCTTCTTCTTGTGGTTCTGGAAACGAAGGTTCAAGGAGATAAATGTTATTCAGGATATGCGCTATTATCGAGTGGCGATGATCACTGTTTGTTGTCTCGCCATCGAGCAGATGGCTGACTCTTCATGGCTTTCTGGTAAGGGTATGGGATATTGTATGCTCCTTGCTCTCTGTCTGAATGCCAACAGGAATATGATGATTGAAAGGCAACGCCAGATGGCTGCAACAGTAAGTGAACAAGCGGAGAACACCAAATGACTAGAGTCTTGATGGTTGGCTCTGCTGAGCAGAGTGGGGGAGGCGTGGCGAGTGTCGTCAGACTGATGAAGGGGATGCCCTTTTGGCAGAAATACCATTGTGGATGGTTAGGCACTCAGATTCAGCGCAACTATGGCGTGAAGCTGTGGTATGCGCTGAGGGCGTACGCTAAGGCGCTGTTCACGATATGGGGGTATGACATCGTGCACTTCCATACCGTGCCCGACAAGATTTGCCTGATTATCCAGCTGCCGGTGCTCTTGCTGGCGCTGGCGGGCAGAAAGAAGATTGTGATGCACATACACATGGGCAATCAGCTGGAGGATCATACGCAGAACGGGTTGTTCATCTGGTGTCTGAACAGGGCGGATTGTGTGGTGCTCTTGGCGAAGAAATGGCAGAACCTCTTCGAGACGCTCTACCCAAGGGTGAAGGCGAAGACGGCGGTGATATACAATGCTTGTGCTCCGACGCCTGCCGTAGACTATTCGGTTAAGGAGAAGAGCATCATCTTTGCGGCGCATCTGGACGAGAACAAGCGTGCCGACTTGCTGCTGCAGGCGTGGAAGCGGCTGCGTGGCGACTTCCCCGACTGGCGTGTCATGATTATGGGCAACGGCGATGTGGAGGGCTACAGCCGTTTGTGCCACGATATGGGGCTTGACGACTGTGTGACCTTCACGGGCTATATCACGGGCAAGCAGAAGGAGGACGTCTGGAACAAGGCGAGCATCTACTGCATGTGCTCGCGCCATGAGGGCTTCCCGATGGTGGTGCTGGAGGCTTGGGCAAGGGGCATCGCTGTGGTGACGACGCCGGTGGGCGGTCTGCCAGACGTGATTGAGGAGGGCAGGAACTGTCTGACGTTCCCGTTCGGCGACGCTGAGGCGCTGACAAAACAGCTGCGTCGGTTGATTGAGTCGCCGGAGCTGCGCCGCAGCATGGCGGAATACTCGAAGATGTTCGGCGAGAGGGTGTTCGCACCAGAGAGAATCAGTGAGAGTGTAGATGCATTATATAAAGAAATCTTGAAATCGTAAGAATAGTCATGAATATCGTACATATAGTAAGAGGAAACTATACTCCTTTGGCATTGAATGGAGTATACATGGTGATTGATAACATTTCAATTGCTTTGTCAAAGCAAATAGGGGGGGTAAAGTCGTAGTTTGCAGTGTAAACACGCATGTAGAGAACGATATATTCCAATCAGCTTTTTATGAGCATATCCAGTTTAAAGAGCATCCATTGCGCTTTTTCTTGGATAAAAAGTTTAAAGCCTTTTTGTTGAGTTGTCCTAATGACACGGTCTTTCATTTTCATAGTGTCTTTATTCCATGGTTTCTGCCTGCAGTAAGACTGTTAAAGAAGAACGGATACAAGAGAGTTGTACTGACACCTCACGGACAATATGTGGATGAGGCGATGAATGTATCTCTGAAAAAAAGAATCTTCTTTAGATACTTTGATAGAAAGGTTATAAAGACAGTGGATGCTGTGCAACTTATTGGTGCTACAGAACAAAATAGTTATATAACATCAAATGCAAAGGAGTTTCATTTCATTCCTAACGGATGCAAGTCACAACCTGCTGTTGAAGTAAAGCAAACACCCTGCTTAACATTCGGATATATGGGTCGCCTCGATACGGAGCAAAAAGGTCTCGACATATTGATACAAGCGTTCGCCTTTTATCGTAAGCAAGGAGGTAAGGCGGCTTTGAGAATAGCAGGAGATGGTCCGGATAAGGCTTCTCTTGAGAGAATGTGTGAGATTTTAGAACTTGGCAAATCTGTTTGTTTTGTTGGCAAGGTAATAGGAGATGAGAAGTGGAACTTCTTCAAGACATGCAACTTCTTTCTGCATTCCTCCAGATGGGATGGGCTTCCGACTGGATGCTTGGAGGCTGCTGCCAGTGGCACCCCGTTAATTGTTAGTGTGGAAACTAACCTCGGTACTTACTTAAATAAATTTAAGTCGGGCTTTGTATATCTGTCTGATGGCAGACCCGTACAGGCTTTAGCGGACAGAATGTTTGAAGCAGAGAGGTTGTTTGGACAAAAAGATGATTATCAGGAGATGTGCAATAATGCAAATCGCATGATTTGCGAAGAGTTGAATTGGGATAATATTGCGGATATGGACATGAAGGAATTGTATAATATCAAAAAATGACGCACCACTATTTGCTTACACGCTTCAACTTGTCTCTCTGGCAGGAGGACAAGAACGGACAGACGATAGATAGGGGAGAGTGGATAAGAAAACGGCTGAAGCTGTTTGAGACTTATTGCCTGCCGTCTGTTGCGGGGCAGACCTGCCAAGAGTTCCGCTGGATATTGCTTGTGGACGCTGACACGCCAGCGGATCTCAGAGAGAGGATAAAGGCCTATCGTAACGTTTGTGCTCAGATGAAGTTCGTGGCGGTGAGGGCGGAGTATGCTTGCCGCTTTGCTGACATCTTCAGACAAGTAGTGATGGCGGATGTGAAGCAAAAAGGATGGAAAGAGGGCGACCTCTGCCTAACCACCTATCTCGACAACGACGACTGTATCGCCATGACGTTTGTGGAGCTGGTGCAGAGAGAATGTGTAGGGGCGGGTTGAGCCGTAACCAGAAGCGGTTTCTTTCGTTCGACTATGGCTTGCAGACCTTCACGCAGTTGCGCCATTTCTCGACTCGCATCCATTACCCTAACAACCATTTCCTCACACTGGCGGAGTGTCTGTCTGCTGCAGAGTCATCTCTGTCGGCGATACGCACCTGCTACGGCTTTGGCAGTCACTTTCTGCTGGAGAAGTGCGGCTTGGCAAGGGTGGCTCACATCAATAACCGTGAGCAGCCGATGTGGATAGAGATTATTCATGAGAAGAACGTGGACAATGATGTGAAGATGACGTTCGACACGCATGTCGTGAAGGGCAAGGGTTTGCTTAAGCGTGACTTCTCGCTAAACGTAGATATTGACACGAACCACCGACTTGCTTTCTGCTTTAGGGCGTTGAAGCAAGCGTGGAGGAGAACGAAAAACAAGTTTAAGAATAAATGATAATTCTAATCAATGCATACGCCTGCTCGCCGGGAATGGGCAGCGAACCGGGAATGGCATGGAACTGGGTGAGCAATCTTGCCAATAAATTTGAGGTGTATATATAATATTGGCTTTTAGAAATCATGAATATTTTTCATCTATTGCAAAAGATAAGTCTTGTTCCTTCGTATCTGTGGGACAAGATGTGGGCTCCTGTATGGAAGCGGTGTATGAAGCACTGTGGCAAAGGGGTATATATCCGTCCGATGTCTTCGGATATCAAGGGCTTATGGAACTTGTCTGTAGGGGATGGTACTTCTATTCCAAAAGGTAGTACTATCTATTGTACGGATGCACCATGTATTATTGGCAAGAAGGTGCTCTTCGGTCCTAGGCCTACGATAATCACCGGTGACCATCGCATTGACATCTTGGGTAAGTATATTACGGATGTTACTGTTGAGGAGAAGTTTGTGGATGGGGTGAATGTGTATGACCAGCCTGTCGTTATCGAAGATGGCGTTTGGTGTGGTGCAAATGTTACCATCCTCAAAGGTGTGACTATCGGTCGTGGCTCTGTAGTTGCTGCTGGTGCTGTTGTCACTAAATCTTTTCCTCCTTACAGTATTATCGGTGGCATTCCTGCCAAACTGATCAAAATGCGATTTACTGAAGAGGAAATCAAAAAAAATGAAAATGATTTATCATTATCTGCTCACTCGATTTAATTTGACTCTCTGGAGGGAGGACAAGAATGGTGATGCTATAGTTCGGGAGGAATGGCTCAAAAAGAGAATGGCGCTTTTTGAAACTTATTGCCTGCCTTCTGTGAAAGGGCAAACTTGTCAGAGCTTCAGTTGGATTTTACTGGTGGACGAAGGTACTCCTGCTGTATATCGGGAGAAGATCAAGACTTATCGTAATCTTTGTCCTCAAATCAGGTTTGTCGTCGTTAAGGCTGAATATGCTTATAGGTTTGCTGATATCTTCCGGCATGTGGTGTTGACAGATTTGAAACAAGGGGGATGGAAGGATGGTGATTTATGCCTTACCACTTATCTTGATAATGACGACAGTATCGCTAGAAACTTTGTGGAGCGTGTGCAGTCTGAATGTCTTTCCTTCCGTCTGACTCCTAATGAAAAACGCTTCCTGTCTTTTGATTATGGATTGCAGACCTATACAGAGTTAGGACATTTCACCACTCGTATCTATTATCCCAATAATCATTTTCTGACTTTAGCAGAATATCTGCAGTCTTCAGATATTTCTCTGTCCGCTCTCCGAACCTGCTATGGCTTTGGCAGCCATTTCCTGCTGGAGAAACGCGGATTTGCCAAGGTGCATCATATCTATGAAAAGAAGCATCCGATGTGGATAGAGATCATTCATGAAGAGAATGTGGATAATGATGTGAAAATGACTCTTGATACGCATATAGTTCATGATAATGATATTCTCCGCCGTGTTTTCTCATTGGATATCGATATTGAATCCCAGCATTTCTTTGCTTTCGTATTGAGAGGTCTGAAGCAAGTGTGGAGGAGGAGTAAAAATAAATTTTAGAAACAGATGAAAATCTTAATCAATGCATACGCTTGCTCGCCGGGTATGGGGAGTGAGCCGGGAATGGCATGGAACTGGGTGAGCAATCTCGCCAAGTCCTGCGAACTGCATATCATTACCGAAGGGGAGTTCCGGGACAAAATAGAGACCGTGGTGCCGACCCTGGAGCAGGGGAAGAACATGCACTTCTATTATAACCCCGTGTCGGAGGAAATCCGCAAGATGTGCTGGAACCAGGGTGACTGGCGCTTCTATAAGTATTACAGGGAATGGCAGTGGAAGACGTATCTCTTGGCTAAGGATATCTGCCAGAAAGAACATATAGACATACTGCATCAGTTGAATATGATAGGATTCCGTGAGCCGGGATATCTCTGGAAACTGTCGAGGGAGAATGGTGTGCCGTTTGTATGGGGACCTGTGGATGCCAAGGATAAGTTTCCTGTTGCTTATTTGGATGGTGCTGGATTGAAAACCAAGTTGTTTATGCGCCTGAAAAATTTCTTGACTGGTATCCAATTGAGATATTCTAAACGTGTGCTACTTGCAGCACGCCAGTCATCAGTTATATTCTCAGCCTCATCTAACTCGCAACGCTCTTTCAAAAAATATATGAATATAGATTCGCCTCTTCTTAATGAGACGGGATGCTATGTTCAGGATCATCCTATTGTGGATAAAACAGATAAAGAGACCTTTGATGTCCTTTGGGTTGGCAAAATGGATTTCCGCAAGCAACTTGCTTTAGCTTTACAAACTGTAGCCAAATCTGAAAACAACAAACTCCGTCTTCATATTATGGGTGGTGGTGATGCAGAATCTTATCAATCATTGGCAAAGAGTTATGGTATCGCTGATAAGTGTATTTGGCATGGTGCTGTGAGTCACGATGAGGTACAGGGTATCATGCAAAAGTCGGATATCTTCCTCTTTACCAGTGTTGCTGAGGGTACTCCCCATGTAGTACTGGAAGCTATTTCCAATAATCTTCCTGTCGTTTGTTTTGACACTTGCGGTCAGGGTGATGCCGTGAATGACAAGGTAGGTAGAAAGATTCCTCTTTCTTCCCCTTGCCGGTCTGTTAGTGACTTTGCCAAACTGCTCAACGAACTTGAGGATAATAGGTCTTTGCTGAAACAATTGTCGGAGAACTGTAAAGAGAGACAGCAGGAATTGTCTTGGGAAGAGAAGGCTAAGACAATGATGGAGTGGTATGAGAAAATTTTAAGGAAATAATAAGATGTTCAAACTTAAAAATCTGGATATCCTCTGCAGCAGGGCGCAACTCGAAACGCTGCCAGAGGGAAAACTGCTTATCAATACCATCAACGCCCATTCGTATAACACGGCGCGAAAGGATTCTCTCTTTGCCGAGGCACTTACGCGCGGCGATGTGCTCATTCCCGACGGAGTGAGCGTGGTGAAGGCTTGCCGATGGATAAAGGCGAAGTCGCAGCCCAGGGAGCGTATCGCCGGATGGGACCTCTTCGAGTTTGAGATGAACCGCTTGGAGGAGCTCAGTGCCATGTGTCATAGGGCAGGAGAGGGATTGGCTGACGATGCCTGCGCTGCCACGGTGGCGAAGAAGACCGTGATGTTTATGGGCAGTTCGCAGCGTGTGCTCGATCTGATAGTGGAACGTGCCGCCGAGGTGTATCCCCATCTCAGGGTGGTGACGTATTCACCGCCATACAAACCGGAGTTCTCTGCCGACGACAACCGTGCCATCGTTGAGGCTGTCAATGCCGCCGACCCCGACCTGCTGTGGATTGGAATGACGGCACCCAAGCAGGAGAAATGGACCTACTCTCATTGGCAGCAACTGGATATCCACTGTCATGTGGGCACTATCGGAGCCGTGTTCGACTTCTTCGCCGGCACAGTGGAGCGTGCACCGATGTGGTGGCAGCGTCACGGACTGGAATGGCTCTACCGTCTGCTCAAGGAGCCTAAGCGCATGTGGCGCCGCTATATCATCGGCAATGCCCTGTTTCTCTGGAATATCTTTTTCAGGGAGTGACCGCCAGCCTGCTACACCGCAAATAAGCCCAAAACGGGCAAGTGCTGCCTCTTACACGATTTACATATCGTCAGAGGTAGCACTTGCCCGTTATTCTTTTCAGAACATAGTGCTCGGCTTCTGCCGTGCATTAGGCTATTGGGGGGGGGAATTTTTTGTCCAACACCTCGTATTTGCTCACTTGCGACTTGTATTCCGGCACAATCTCCTTCATCTTCTTCACTATCGCCATGTCGTCGTGGGTGTATGAAATCCTGAGCAGCTCGTCCTCGTTCTTCTTCGCCTCCTCATAGTCATACTCACGCACCTTTGCCACCATGATCTTGGGGTTGTTCGTCGGTATGGTGTTCTCCTTGGTGGAAAGCAGCTCCTCATACAGCTTTTCGCCCTCACGCAGTCCGGAGAACTTTATCTCTATGTTCTTGGCTCCCGACAGCGATATCATACGCTTCGCCAGGTCTACGATCTTCACCGGTTTGCCCATGTCGAAGACGAATATTTCGCCGCCCTTGCCCATCGTTCCCGCTTCGAGCACCAGTTTGCATGCCTCTGGGATGAGCATGAAATAGCGTATGATGTCGGGATGCGTGACAGTCAGCGGGCCGCCCTTGCGTATCAGTTTCTTGAAGATAGGAATCACCGAACCGTTGGAACCGAGCACGTTGCCGAAGCGCGTGGTCACAAACTGCGTCACTCCCTTCACCCTGCCGTCCACGATAGCCTGGTTCAGCGACTGGCAGTATATCTCGCATATTCGCTTCGAGCAACCCATCACGTTCGTTGGGTTCACCGCCTTGTCTGTTGATATCATCACAAACTTCTTCGTGCCGTATTTCACGGCAAGGTCGGCTATGATGCGGGTGCCGTTCACGTTGTTGCGCACCGCCATGGCAGGATTGTCCTCCATCATCGGCACATGCTTGTAGGCTGCGGCATGGAACACGTATTCCGGACGGTGCACCTCGAATATCTTCTCCATGAAAGGCTTGTCGGTGATGCTGCCCACGATGGTCTGGTTCTCCACGTCGGCAAACAAGTCCTTCATAATCAGTCTCACGTCGTGCATCGGCGTCTCCGCCTGGTCGATGAGTGTCATCTCCGCAGGCTTGTATATAGCCACCTGTTTCACCATCTCCGAACCGATGGATCCCGCAGCACCGGTGATGAGCACCCTCTTTCCCTTTAGCATCTCTCCGATGGCGTTCATGTCCACCTCTATCTTTTCGCGCGGAAGCAGGTCTTCAATCTCAATCTCGCGCAGCTGGTTGTAGGTCAGTTTCGATTTGCCGTCCCATTCCTCGGCGGCAGGCATCATCATTATCTTTATGCCAGCCTGCACAAACTCGTCCACCATCGCCTGGTTGTCGCGGAACTTCTCAGTCTTCAGCGGCGACACGAGCAGCACCTTCACGTGCAGGTGTCTCATCTGCTGGGCGATGCCCTTCTTGTTCAGATACACCCTCTTGCCCATGATATACGCATTGCGCATATCCGGTCCGTCGCTGATGAAAGCCTGTAGCATGTATTTCTTCTCCCTCGTGGCAAGGATACTGTTGGCAAGGCTCACTCCGCCGCTCTTCGTGCCGTATATCGCCACCGGCTGAGCCTTGTCCGCCATGAATCCGTCGAACATGGCACGCACTATCATCCTCTCCACCCACATCAGCATGGCGGAGCAAATAAACATCATGATATTTCCGCGCAGAGACTGATGCATTATCACGCCGTCAGTCCCGGCCTCGTTCATCACGATGCTCACCAGATACGACAGACAGGAACCGACAAACGCCGCCTTGCCCACCCGCTCAAGGTCGATGAGCGACGAATAGCGCAATATTCCGGTGTAGGTGTGGAACAGGCGGAAGCACACGCCGAATATCAGCACGCAAATAAGGTTGCCTGCCGTGAGCTGCCAGAAATTCTGTGCAAAACCGTCTCCTCCAAATTCCAGATAGCTGCCCACGTAGCTCGAGAAGAACACTGTGAGGCAGTCTATAAACAGTATACACCAATAGGGTAGCGCCCTACTTGAGAAATACCAGTCGGATAATCTGTAAAATACCTTCATAATCCTTTTTGTCCCTTAATAATAAAAAGTGGTTTGATACTTACTTCGTTGATATGCAATAATGTCGTTCCTTAGAGGTGTTGGAACTCGTAGTCAACAAACAATAATCGCCATTACTATATACTATCTTTTGCAAAGGTACTCATCTTTTTCGTTTCGTAACTACTTTTTCTGACATTTTTCGTTAAAAGCCTCATGATTAATTGATTTTTGATAGACTTCAATGAAATTTCTGGTACCCCTAACAACAGCCGCCCTATCTTGTCGCAGGTTTGTCGCACCCTAAAACCAAAAAAACGACATAACTCGTTGTTCTTACAACTTGTTATGTCGTTATTAGTTGCGGAGGCAGGATTTAAAATGTATCCATAACTATACTGCGACGTTTTTCTGAGAGAAAGTGCATATAAAAAGTGTTTGAGAGAAGAATGAGGAAAGTTTACTGGTTATCAGTTATTTTCCTCATTTTGGTTAAAAGTGGCGAGGACAGACGAAGACGGGAATACGACAAG
>OGJX01000863.1_pt1 | contig 23763 bp, 20 predicted proteins | sample 1572381 | NCBI WGS metagenome assembly OGJX01 (sample SAMEA2582085, study PRJEB24529) | metagenome | biome: Human gut stool | place: China | collected 2011
CCTGAATCTAACGCGTCTGCCAATTCCGCCATATCCGCATATTCTGTTTTGTTCGCTGCCGTTCGGCTCGGAACGATAGTTATTATACCACGGAAAGCGGGAAAGTCAAGCGTTTTTTCAAAAAAGTTTTTGCATTCTTTTCCGCATATTTTATCTTGCGTCCCTGCGCGCAAAAACACAGACATCTGCCCCGGTGATGCCTGCTTCCGGGGCAGATGCCTGCCAGACCACGCTTCTTCTTTTGCAGTTTTTCCTGAATTTTCTCAGATGCCCCAGAACAGCCAGAGGCTCCCTGCCCCCACGAGAACTGCCGCCAGTGTGAAGGGTACGCCGATGCGCAGGAAGTCCCGGGTGCGGACAGTCTCGCCGTTCTTGCGGAGAATGCCGATGGCCGCGATGTTGGCTGACGCGCCGATGGGGGTCAGGTTGCCGCCCAGCGTCGCGCCGGTAAGCAGACCGAAGTAGAACAGCTCCGGCTCAATGCCCGCGCCGCCGTTCATGAGGGCGGCGACGCCCTGCACCACCGGCAGCATGGCCGCCACATAGGGGATGTTGTCGATGAAGGCCGACAGCCCCACCGACGCGGCCACCAGCAGCAGGTAAAGATGCAGCGGCTCGTCTCCGGCTGCGGAGTGGAACAGCTGCGCCGCCGCGTCGATGACGCCCGCCCTGCTCACCCCTTCCAGCAGAATAAAGAGGCTGAAGAGCAGCAGCAGGGTGTCATAATCCAGCGCCCGGAACGTCTCGGCCAGCGGCCTCAGGGAGCGGCTGCGCCAGCAGGCACGGGCGGCACCGAAGAGGCACAGCCCCATGCAGACGAGCCCGCTGCGCAAGGTATAGAGCAGATGCAGCACGCCGCCAGAGGGCTCAGGCAGGAAGGACGCCGCGATGAGCAGACCTACCGTCAGCAGGAGAAGCGCCGTGGGGACATCGTCCTCCACCTCCGTTTCCACCGTGACATGGACGGGCTGGCGCTGGTCCCGGAACAGCCAGAACAGCACCCCCAGTGAGGCCAGCGCTCCCAGCTCCACGCTCCAGAAGATGCCGGGCCGACCCTCCATCCAGAAGAAATCGAAGAAATTCATCCCCGCAAAGCCGCCCAGCAGGATGCTCGTGGTGTCCCCCACCAGCGTTGCCGCGCCCTGTAAATTGGACGACACCGCAATGGCGATGAGCACCGGCACCGGCGATCGTTTCAGCCGCCGGGCGATGGCAAGCCCTACCGGAGCCACCATCAGCACGGTGGCCACATTGTCCACAAAGGCACTGATGAACCCCGCCAGCAGCGCCAGCACCGACACGGCCCACCGGACATCCGGCACATGGGCAATGAGCTCTTCGGCCAGCCGGGCAGGCATCTTGCTCTGGATAAAAAGAAAGACCGTACCCATCATTCCCGCCATCATCAGCAGGACATTGAAGTCTACGGCCCGGGCGGCGTCCGCCAGCGTGAAATCGTACACGCCCAGCTTCCCCAGCAGCAGGAACGCCCCGGCGCCGCCCAGCGCGACCCATGGGCGGTACTGCTGCACCGCCAGCATCAAAATATAAAACAGGACAAACAGGCTCAGCGCCAGTGTCATTTCGTCTCCTCCGCAGGTTCCAGAGGCTTTGCGTCTTCTTCTATCATCCGATAGCCGACGCCAAGCTCGTTGAGGATATAAGTATTGCTGCCCGGGCGGCTGCCCAGCTTTTTGCGGATATTGGCCATATTCACCTGCAGCTTCTTGGTGCTGCTGGCGTCCGTGTCGCCCCAGATGGCCCGGACGATGGCCGCATAGGTCATCACGCGCCCGGCGTGCTCGGACAAAAAGGCCACGATATTGTATTCCGTCTGGGTCAGGCGCACCTCCTGCCCGTCCACGAACACCTTGCGGCGCTCGTAGTTGATGGTGAGGCCCTGTGCGCTGAACACCCCGCCGGGCAGACTGCCGCCGCCATAGCGGTTCACCCGCAGCGCAGCCCGCACCCGGGCCAGCAGCTCACCGGTGCCGAAGGGCTTGGTGATATAGTCGTTGGCACCGAGGTCGAGGGCCTCGATCTTATCCTGCTCGGTGGTGCGGGCCGACAGGACGATGATGGGGGTCAGATACTTCTGCCGGATGGAGCGGATGGCGTCCAGACCGTCCCGGTCGGGCAGGCCGAGGTCCAGGATGACGAGGTCCGGGTTATAGGAGATGAACATGGTCATGCCCATCACGCAGGTCTGGGCCACCAGCGCCTGATAGCCGTTGGTCTCCAGCAGGGTCTGGATGAAGCTGCAGATGTTCGCCTCATCCTCGATGATAAGTACCTTGAATTTATTATTGCTCATCCTCTGTTTCCTCCGTATCCACTTCTTCGGTCTCCAGCCAGAACCGGATGGTCGTACCCTCGCCGGGCGTGCTCTCGGCCTTTATCTCGCCGCCGTGGGCTTTGATGATGGCCGCGCACACCGACAGCCCGATGCCCATGCCGTGCTTGCCGCCCGACGAGGTATCCTGCGTCAGGGTCGTGCCGGTGAAGAGGGTCTTGAGCCGCTCTTTCGGGATGCCGCAGCCGTTGTCAACGACTTCAAACACCGCCCGCTGCCCCAGCGTGAACACCCGCAGCGTCAGGCGGGTCATCCCCTTGGCGTGGAGCACCGCGTTTTCCAAAAGGTTCGTCAGCACCTGCTGGATGAGCATGGAGTCCATCGGGATGACGATGAAGTCATCCGGAAGCTTTACTTCCACCGGTACGCCGGGGTGGAGCTTCTGGAACCGCACCAGCACCGTATCCACCAGCTCTTCCAGCACGGTGGGCGTCTTCTGGATGGCGACGCCGTCGGCGTCGATGCGGGTGACGGAGAGCAGATTCTCCACCATCCGGTTGAGCCACTGGGCGTCGGCACAGGCCTCGGAAAGGAGCTTTATCTTCTGCTCCCGGCCCAGCGAGTCGTAGTTGTCGATGACCGTAGAGCAGGCCCCGTAGATGGACGTCAGCGGGGTGCGCAGGTCGTGGGAGACAGCCCGCAGGAGGTTGGCCCGCATTTTCTCTGTCTCGCTCTCCATCCGCAGCTGCTCCTGCTTTTTGATGCGGGTGGTCAGGGTGCTCGTCATGAAGGAGACCACCAGCATCACCACGCCGGAGAAGATGTTCTCCGGGATGGTGAAGTTGAAGGCAAAGTAGGGCGTGCGGAACGCGAAGTTGACCGCCAGCACGCTGATGACAGAACCGGCCACGCCCCACCAGTAGCCGTCGGTGTACATGGAAACAAAAAACACCGCCAGCAGGAACACCATCGAGGCCACACCGTCGATGCGGCCGCTGATGAACTGGATGAGCGTCACACAGGCGAACGCCCCGATGAGCGCCGCCAAAAGTACCCAGACGTCCTTTTTCCGGAGCATCTGCTTCATTTGCTGTCCCTCCCGATCTATATTCGGTACCACTGTAAAAGTATACCACAAATAAATTAAAGATACAGCAAAGGGTGGGTATTTTTCCATGGTTTCAAAGGGTTGACAAACGTGCGTTCCTGGCTCACAATAGAATCATCTTCTTTATCGTAATAAAGGAAAGGGAAAGAATATGCTGTATTTTGAGAACGACTACTGCGAGGGTGCGCATCCCGCCATCCTGCAGAAGCTGACGGAAACGAACTTCGAGAAGGTGTCCGGCTACGGCACCGACCCCTACTGCGCCAGCGCAAAGGAGAAGATCCGCGCCGCCTGCGCCTGCCCCGAGGCAGATGTCTTCTTCATCTCCGGCGGCACCCAGGCCAACTCCATCGTCATCGCCTCCACACTCCGCCGCTGGGAAGGCGTCGTCGCCGCCGCCACCGGCCATGTGGCCGGTCATGAGGCGGGTGCCATCGAGTTCACCGGCCACAAGGTCATCGGCCTGCCCCAGAAGAACGGCAAGCTGGATGCCGCCACGGTGGAGGATTTCTGCAAGACCTTCTACGCCGACTCGAACCACGACCACATGGTCTTCCCCGGCATGGTGTATATCTCCCACCCCACCGAGTACGGCACCCTGTACAGCAAGGCTGAGCTCGAGGCCCTGTCCGCCGTCTGCCACACCTACCACATGCCCCTCTTCGTGGACGGCGCACGTCTGGGTTATGCGCTGGTGAGCGAAGGCACCGATGTGACCCTGGCCGACCTCGCCAGGCTCACCGACGTCTTCTACATCGGCGGCACCAAGGTGGGCGCACTCTGCGGCGAGGCCGTGGTCTTCCCCCACGGCGCACCGGCCCACTTCATGACGATGGTCAAGCAGCAGGGCGCTCTGCTGGCCAAGGGCCGCCTCATGGGCATCCAGTTCGACGTCCTCTTCACCGACGACCTCTACACCCGCATCAGCCGCAACGCCATCGAGACGGCCAACGCCCTCAAGAAGGGCCTCGCCGCAAAGGGCTACCGCTTCTTTATGGACTCCCCCACCAACCAGCTCTTCGTCGTGCTGGAAAACACCCAGCTGTCCGCGCTGGAAGGCAAGGCAAAGTTCGGCTTCTGGGAGAAGTTCGACGACAGCCACACCGTTGTCCGCATCGCCGCCAGCTGGGCCACTAAGATGGAAGAGATCGAGCAGCTCATCGCTCTGATGTAAATTCCATGCCCGGGTTTTTCTTTGGCGTTTCGCCGAAGTTTCTGCATTCTCTTTGTGCAGGATACTGATTGAATTTTTCGGCCGGGTATGGTATGGTTTAAAAAGAACAACGCAGAATGCGAGAAATGGGCAAGCATACACCAGACTGTGTATCCTTGCCCTTTTTGAGTTTACGATCTTCTGCGCTATTATTTTTCCGGATGACAGGAAGGAAGGATTTTCACAATGGGCTTTTTTGATAAACTGTTTGGCGGCAAGCACGATGCCGCCCCGAAATTTGCAGGTGAAAAGATGGTCGTCAAAGCTCCCATCGACGGCACGGTGATCCCGCTGGAGCAGATCCCCGATGAGACGTTCGCCGCAGCCATCCTCGGCCCGGGCTGCGGCATCGAGCCCACCGGCGGCACGGTCTACGCTCCCTTCGACGGGAAGGTCACTTCCATCGTCTCCACCCTCCACGCTATGGGGCTGGAAAGCACCGAGGGCATCGAGCTGCTCATCCACATCGGGATGGACACCATCGCCCTGCGAGGCAGCGGCTTCACCCCGCTGGTCAGGGAAGGACAGGCCGTCAAAGCCGGAACGCCCCTGCTGAACGTGGACCTCGACGCCATCCGCGCCGCCGGGCTCTCCACCGAGAGCGCCGTCATCGTGACCAACGCCGATGACCTGCCAAAGCTCCATATCATCGCGGGCGGCATCGTCTCCACCGGCACGCCGCTGTTCAAATTCGAGTAAGATACAAAAAAAGACATCTGCCGTCGGCAGATGTCTTTTTTGTTATGCTCATGCTTTTTCGGGCTTATACTGCAGGACCCGCTCGGAGACGAGGCCGTTGAAGAACTGGATGAAGGGCCCGAGGCAGAACGCGCAGATGAGGGTGCCCAGACCCACAAGACCGCCCAGGAGCCAGCAGAGCAGGGCGCAGAAGGCGTCGGTGAAGACGCGGCAGCCGAAGTACTGGAAGTGCGTGTAGTCCCGCAGACCCAGCGAGAGGTAATCGTAGGGCGCGATGCCGAGGTCAGCCGTCTGGTAGAGAGACGCGCCCAGCGCCGTCACAAGGACGGCCAGCACCACCCACACCAGCTGTTCCGGCAGGGACGCTGCCGGGCCGAAGGCCGCGGCAATGGGCTCGTAGAAGAAGGTTATGATGAACCCCATGCCGATGCCGTTGACGAAGGTGCCAAGGCCGATGTACTTGCGCCCGAACCAGAATTCCAGCGCAAAGAAGAGGATGTTGGTGGCGACGTTCTGCACGCCCAGCGAGATGCCCAGCAGCTCGGCAAGGCGCATATTCAGCGCGCTGATGGAGTCGTTGCCGAGATGGGACTGCTTGAAGAGGGCGATGCCCAGACCAATGATGACAATGCCCACCACCATACCCACGATGCGGCGGGTGGTCGGCTTTTGGGTGGTCGAAGTGCTCATGAAACGGCCTCCTGATCTATTTTTCTCTATTATAACGCTGCAGGAGGGTCGGCGCAATCAATATTGCACAATTCTCTGTTTCATTGTGGGAAAACTCATCGTCTCAGGTCTTCTTCCAGCCGGGCCTTGTCCAGCCCCTCGCCGATGACGATGAGCACCTGCTGTCCCTGCGGGATGGGGGCCGCCGTCAGACCGTCGGCGGCAGCATTCAGCTCATACCACCGGCCATCGTCCTCCACGAAGCCTTTCACCCGGAGGACATTTCCGCAGGCGGGGTCGGTGAAGAGGGACGGGATGTTCTTTTCCAGCTGAGCACGGGGCAGACCCAGCTCGAGGAAGTAGGCCGAGGTGAAGGCATCGTGCGCGTCGAAGTGGAGCTTTTCGCAGCTGGCCTGCCGGTAGCCGCACTTTGCGATGCGGGCCATGTCGTCGGCCGTCAGATCGGCCCAGTCCCTCGCAATGATCTCCTCCGGGCCGAACTTCCGGGAGCATTTGCAGGCTTCCAGCGCACGGGCCAGATGGGCTTCTGCCCCCTGCTTCTGCGCGTCAGAGGCCAGCTGACAGCGGCTCAGGAGGACACTGCCCGCCCACGCACTCTCGGAAGCGAGGATATATTCTGCCTGCGGGGAAAGTTCTTCCGGCAGAAGAGCATCCACGATGGCAATGACATTGCCCAGCTGATACCAGCGGTCCAGCGGCTCGTCCCGCAGCACGTCGAAGAACTCGTCCACGTCAAAGATGCCGCTGGGCTCCACGATGACCCGCTCAAAGCCCCGCATGGCCATGGAGATGAGCTTCGTCCGCATCCGGCGCTGGTGGGTGTCGCAGTCGCAGCCGCCGCTGATGGTCTCCAGCTCCACGCCCTGGGCCTCGAGGTCCTGCAGGAGCATGGCGTCCACGTTCACTGCGCCGAAGTCGTTTTCCAGCACACAGACTTTGACGCCCTGCCCGGCCCACCATGCCGCGTATCTGCGCAGGAAGGTGGTCTTCCCTGCCCCGAGAAATCCTGTGATAAGGTCTACCTGAACCATTGTCCTGTCCTCCTGTTGTATCAGCTTTTTCAGCGTTAGTATAAACTGACAGCCGTCGATTGTCAAACAGAGGAAACGGCCCTTTCCCGGTCTGGGAAAGGGCCGTTCCGCCGCAATGCTGGGAGTTCCTTACAGGAATTCGACGCTGCCGTCTTCGATGTGGTACATCGCACCGACGACCCGCAGGCCCGTTTCCTCCTCGATGTTATGGATGCACAGGCTCTTTTCGATCTCCTGCACACTGTGCCGGACATTGAGACAGCTGGCCTTGTAGGGGTCTGTTTCGTCCCCGATGGCCTTCTTGATCTCGTCCGTGATGTAGCGGATATAGCCGGAGGGCTCGTGGTTGATGGCGGCATCCACCGCACCGCAGTGGGTGTGGCCCAGCACCACCACCAGCCGACAGCCCAGATGGCCGGCAGCGTACTCGATGCTGCCCAGCTGGTGGTCATCGATGATGTTGCCCGCCAGCCGGATGACGAACAGCTCACCGATGCCCGCCGAGAAGATGTTCTCCGGGATGACCCGGGAATCCGAACAGGTGACGATGATGGCGTAGGGCGACTGGCCCTTCGTCCAGGTGGACATCCGGATACGGCGGGAAATATCGCCGCTCCCGTTTTCCGCGTTCAGGTATTTCAGATTGCCCGCCGCCAGCTTGTAGATGGCATCGGCCGCGGTGCAGACTGGGGTCTCACGCATTGCAGCAGCCTCCTTGGGAAAAAGTGGTAAAATCGTTCTGCAAAAATGCCCGGCCGTCCAACGAAGGGCAGCCGGGCGGGAACTCAGTTTATCAGAAGTGGATGACGCCGAGGATCAGACCAGCGACGAGGCAGACGATGGAAACGCCCCACTGCCAGCCGAAGCAGTACTTGATGTGGTCCTTGATCTCGACACCGGCCAGACCGATGCCCAGATAGGTAGCGGGAGCCACCGGGCTGATGAAGGTGGCGCAGTTGCGGCAGACGACCATTGCGATGGCGATGTGAGCCGGATTGACGCCGAACTGGTTGCCAACGCTGACCAGAACGGGCAGCAGGCCGTAGAAGTAGGAGTCGGTATCGAACAGCAGAGCCAGAGGCACGCTCAGGATGCCGATGATGACGGGCAGGAAACGGCCCAGAGAGGCGGGGATGACGTTGGCCATCATAATGGCCATCTTCTCCATGATGCCGCTCTTGCTCAGGACACCGAGGAAGACACCGGCGCACAGGATGGTGGAAGCCATGCTCAGACCAGCGGAAGCGTGGCTCTTGATGATGGAGCTGTGCAGCTTCTTGCCGCGGTAGTTGACCAGAATGCCCAGAGCGCAGCCGACCATAAAGACATAGTAAGAGGGGAAGATGTCCAGGACCAGCACGATGATGACGGCCAGAGTCAGGATGACGTTGAAGATGAAGTTCTGGGGACGAGCCAGAGTCTCGTCCTTCTTGCCGTCGTCGGAGTCGTCGTACTTGCCGGCGTCCTCAGCAACGATGGCATCGCCGAGCTTTGCGATGCGCTTCTTCTCCTGCAGGCCCCAGAAGATGGCAGTGCCGACAGCCAGCACCAGGCCGACGATCTGCATGGGCATGAGCTGGAACCACAGGTCGTTGGGCTCCATCTCGATGACGCTTGCGGCGCGCATGGTGGGGCCGCCCCAGGGCATCAGGTTCATGACGCCCATTGCGGTGACGCAGATGAGCAGCAGGGTCTCACGGCGCATGTGCAGGCGCTTGTAGACGGGCAGCATGGCGGGGATGGTGATGAGGAAGGTGGAAGCGCCGCCGCCGTCCAGATGGCCGATGATGGCGATGAGGCAGGTCATCAGAGCAACGCCGACGACGTTGTTGCCGACCTTCTTCATCAGCGCACCGATGATCTTGTCGAACATGCCTGCATCGGTCATGACGCCGAAGAACAGGACGGAGAAGATGAACAGGACAGCCGTACCGTGGACGCCCTTGACGCCCTCCTTGATAAAGCCAGCCATTTCATCCAGGGTGAAAGCACCGGTAGCCACCAGAATGGCTGCGGTGATGGTCGAGACGCTGACGAATGCCAGTGCAGGGACCGTGACATTGCGCAGCAGCAGGACGATGACCGTGATCACCGTTGCAAAGCCGAGCAGAGCGAGGATCGTATCACTCATGGGTTTGTACTTCCTTTCCTTTTTTCGTTTGCCGGGGATGCATTCCGTTTTATCCTCCGGAATCATTCCCGTTCGTTATGGTTCCAGTATACAGGCTCAAACTTACAGCCCAAAGCCCTTCTCGTTACGGTTTGTTAAGAAATTCCTTAATATCCTGTAAGATTCCGTATGGAAGGTTGGATACAATAGAGCCGGAGCTGCATCAAAAAAACAACAGGCCCCGGGGTGTTTCCACTCCGGGGCCTGTTGTCATCTTTATTTATGGGGAATCTATCGCCTTGCGGCGGTCCTCACATGGGGAAGAGAAAATCAGGTATTAGCCTTTTCGACCACATCGTTGACGATGACGACCAGCATGTACTTGCCGTCCTTCGTCGTGGCAGTGCCCAGCTTGCCGGTCTCAGCAACTTCGTGAGTGGCGTCAGTGGTAGCGGCCTGAGCCTGGAACAGACCGTCCTTCACAAAGGCAGCCTGCAGGCTTGCGTCCTTCGTGGCATCCTCGGTCTTGACCAGAGCAACGCGGATCTGCTTGCCAACGTTTGCCTTCTCGGCATCAGAGCCGGTGGCGAACACGCCCAGAGCCTTCTTGACGTTGTCAACAGACCCGACGAAGTTGTTCTCCTTGATGACCTTGCCATCAGCCTTAACAACAGCGTTCTCCAGAGTGATCTTATCATCACCGGTATTGGTCTCAGAATTGATGATAGCCTCGATAGCAGTCAGGGTGCTCTTAGCAGTCTTATCCACGTCCTTGCTCTGCTCGACCTTGACGCCCATCTTGGTCAGAGCTTTAGCGACGTCCTTGCTCTTGACGCTAGCGCCGCAGCCAGTCAGAACAGACAGTGCCAGAACGCCGGCGAGGGCGACGGCCAGAAACTTCTTTGCCATTTTCATGATTTTTGCCTCCATAATTATGAATAATCTTACAGGCAGGCTGTCCAGTTCCGGTCGTCGGCCTGTTGGCCTTATTGTACCCCCCCCCCCCTATATATTTGTCAATATATTTCCTGCATTTTTATCATATTGCCGAATTATGAAGGATGCGTCTGTGCATATTCCACAAATTCACGAAAAACAGTGCTGCTTACTCTTTCCGGCTGCTCCGTATCTGGGCCAGCAGCGTAGACGCCGACACCGGTTTTACCACATAGCCGTCGATGACGCCGTGGCTGCGGGCGTCCACGATCTCCCTTGTGGGGGCATTGGTCATCACGATGCGGGTCATGCCCGGGTAGCGGCCCCGGATGGCCATGCAGAAATCCACGCCGCTGCTGCTCATCAGGCTCTCGTCGATGGCGAGGACGTCGAAGGGCTGCTGCTCCAGCAGCTGGCGCAGCTCGCCCCGGCGGGAGCAGGTGGACACGCTCAGGCCCAGCGCGCTGAGGTCTTTGTCCAGCAGGTCGAGGACCTTGTTGTTGTCGTCCGCCGCAAGGATGCGCAGCTTGCTGTCCACGCCCCACTGCAGCTGTTCGCGCTCCTGCTGCTGCTCCAGCACCGGCAGATAGACATAGAAGGTCGTGCCTCTGCCGATGGTGCTCTCCGCCCGGATGCGGCCCCGGTGGGTGCGGATGATCTGGTCCGCCAGAGCAAGGCCGAGGCCGGTGCCTTCGCCGGTCTTTTTTGTGGTGAAGAAGGGCTCGAAGATGTGCTGCATCGTCTCCTTGTCCATGCCGCAGCCGGTGTCGGTGACGCTCAGGCAGACGTAGCTCGACCATTCCTCGGAGATCTTCTCTTCCGGGAAGAGCGCCGCCAGCTCACTGCGCGGCACGACACTGCCCCGGATGGTCAGCTTTCCGCCCTCGGTGCCGATGGCGTGGATGGCGTTGATGCTGATGTTCAGCAGCACCTGCTGCAGCTGGGTCGCGTTGCCCAGAACACATTCGCCGCTGAGCTCATTTTCTTCCTTCAGCTCCACGTTCTTCGGGCAGTTCGTCTCCACCAGCTTCCGGGTCCGATGGAGCAGTCCCTCCACCGACACGGCGTCGTAGACCGTCTCCACGTTTTTCCGGCTCATGGAGGAGATCTGTTTCACGACCTCCTGCGCCTTCTGCGCCGCCTCGCTGATCTCCATCGCGTTGTCATAGATCTCGCTGCCCGGGTCGGCGTCGGCCATGATGAGGTCGGCATAGCCGGTGATGGGGGTCAGGAAGTTATTGAATTCATGGGCGATGCCGCCGGTGAGGGTCCCCATCATCTGCAGCCGCTGGCCGTGGGCCAGCGACTCTTCGCTGCGGTGGAGCTCTTCGAGGGTCTGGTTCAGGGTCTTCAGATCGCTGATCTCGGTGGCGCTGCGGCGGTCGCGCTCCTGCAGCCGGAACATCTGGAACATGAAGAGCACCAGCACCAGCGCCACGCCGCCGAAGATGAGGGCCACCTTCACGAAGCTCTGCTGTACCGGCTCGTAGAAATCATCGTAGTCCACCACGGCGCTGACGATCCAGAAGCTGCCCCCCACGTCCAGATGACGGAAGGCGCTGATCTTATGCACCCGGGGCAGCTCCGGGTCGGCCCACCAGTAGGAGTAGTAGTCCAGCGTGCCGGATTCCTCTTCCTGCTGCGCGCGCAGCAGCTCACTCAGACTGCTCATGTCCAGTTCCTTCCCCTGATAGATGCGCTGGCGGCCCTCCACGACCTTGATGCCCCACTGAACAGCTTCGGGGTGCATGACCACAAGGTTATCGTCATTCTTTATCATGATGTAGCCGTTCCTGCCGACATGGATCTCCGAGATGAGCTGCTGATACATGACCGTGGAGTCTACCACGAGGCAGGCTGTCTCATCCCCAGCCTTCTTCTTCATCACAAGATAGTGCTCGTCGCCGCTGTGGTACTGCCAGTAGGAGATGTCCTCCGTCCGGGTGATGAGAACATCGCAGACGGCGCTGAGGCCGTAGCAGCTGTAGATGACCTCGCCGTTGCTGTTTTCCAGCCAGACGTCCCGGATGGTATCGCTCCGGGTCACCGTGGGGCGGAACGCTTTGCTGGCCTCCGCTTTTTCGGCGATGGAGTCCAGCCTGTCGGCGTATTCTTCCAGCAGGACGCGGATGCTGTCGGCGGTGCTCTGCACCACCAGCTCCATCTGCCTCGTCTGGCTGTCCATCATGGCGGTGCGGTAGTCCTTCCACACCATACCCACCACGACAGCCAGTGCGGCTACCGTGACGACGCCGATGGCCAGCGGCACCCACAGGGTGCGCAGCGTCTGGAAGCGTATCTTTTTCGGGGCGGTCTCCTTCATATCGAGTCCTCCTTTGGGGCGGTCTTGCTCTTCCTGTCTAAAAATGTTATAATTTTATTTATCATAATTGAAACAAATTTTCCGGTCAGAAAAGTGCAGGGAGTTATCATGTCGTATCATGTTCTTATTGTAGACGATGATCCAGCGATTTGCAAACTTTTATCGAAAGTTATGATAAGCAATGAGATGGACCCTCTCGTCGTCAACAGCGGTGCGGCGGCGCTGGACGTCATCGCGCGGCAGAGCAGCACGCTGGATATGATCCTGATGGACATCACGCTGGGCGACATGGAGGGCTTCGATGTCATCCAGACCATCCGGCGCAACGGCGTCACCACGCCGGTCATCATCATCAGCGGCCGCAACGAGGACTACGACTTCATGTACGGCCTCTCTCTGGGCGCCGACGACTATGTCACCAAGCCCTTCCGCCCCCAGATTTTGGGCGCAAAGGTCAAGGCCCTCATCCGCCGCAGCAAGAGCTTCTCGCAGGAGAACAACCAGCAGATCAGCTGCGGGCCTTTCCTCTGCGACACCACCACCATGCGCTTTTATAAAAACAATGTGGAGCTGAACCTCTCCGAGAAAGAGCGCAGCCTGCTGCTGCTCTTTGTGCGCCACCCGCAGCAGGTGTTCACCAAGGATATGATATACGAGCAGATATGGGGAAACCTCATTGCCGTGGACGACAACGCCATCATGGTCTACATCAACCGCCTGCGCAGCAAGATCGAGGACAACGCCCGCACGCCCCAGCACATCATCACCATCCGCGGCGTCGGCTATCGTTTCGTGCCGTAAAGACGCGTTTTTCTTGCGTCTCTCCTGAAAACATGGTATTCTTGAATAGTTTTCCGTCAGGAGGTGCATTCTATGGGACTTTTAGAAGTCAACGGACTTTCTCTGCCACTCCTTGCAGAGCTTTCGTATCCATCCCAACTGGGGCGTTCGCTCAAAAACAACCTCGGCTCTTTTGACAAAGAGTCTCTCCTTCTGGATGCGCTGTCTGCCGCTGAATGGCTGGACATGAATCCGCTCTTGGGTGAAGTCGCCATCGACTATCGCATCAAGTCAGAGGAATCCATCCGCACCAAGTATGAGCGCTACTATCCTGACCGTCCTGTTCTGAAAGTTTTCAACGACATTCTGGGCTTCCGCTCCTACTGTGACGATTACACGGAAGTCCTTTCTCTCGTTTCCCCGCGGCTCAAGGTTGTGGATATGTCTCGCGGAAAAGCCCGTGATGACGGCTACCGGGGTGTTCATCTCTATTACCATGCCGACAACTTCCACTATCCGATTGAGCTGCAGTTTAACACGCTCTATGACCGCCAGCTCAACAACTGGCTGCACGATTACCTTTATAAGAAAGACTATCCAAACTCCATCGGTTGTATCCTGAGAGAACGGTACGAGCATGGAGAATTTTTCAATCTTGAAACCTTTGAGGAGGTGCTGCACGATGTGCTATCTGGTTGCCAAAAATAAAAATGCCCACGGCTGCTACGCGCTCAAGACTGTTCATGGTATCCACCTTGTGGATTTGAAGCGGCAGCTGAACCAGTTTGCAGTACCACATGGCATTCAGCTTGTGACCATCAGCCGTCCCAACGCTTACGGAGAGTATGCACCTTATCACATTCTGGACAGCGAAGAGGATTTTGTCCAGACTGTCCGAAAACTCTGCTCCATGTAAATCCGCATTTTTATTTTTGCCAAATTAATCCGATAAACAAAGAAGAGCAGCCAACTGCGCGCGGTGCAGTTGGCTGCTCTCTGGTTTTATGCCGGTATAAAACACAAAACCTTGAAAAAGGAGAATCGCATGAAGTTTGTGTGCATATTTAGCCGCAAAAGCGGGGGTGAGAAGAGCGAAGGAATCTCCGTGAATCCATTCCGAAGCGTGGTTGGCAAGCCACATTCCCGCTTTTACGCTATATCACTCAATCTTCGCGGAAAGAGAAAGGCTTGACTTCGCGGACGACGTCCATGACAGTGCCGTCGCGGGCCTCGATGATGCCCACGATGCGGTCGCCGAACTGGACCTTCTCCGGCTCGCCGACGATGGAGTAAGCGATGTCGCGCAGCTCCTCGATGGTCTTCAGAGGCACGCAGTCAGCGGCCTTCAGAGCCTCCAGCAGGTCAGGACGGCGGGGGTTGACGGCCACGCCGTAATCGGTAACGACGATGTCAACGCTCTCGCCCGGGGTGGTGACGGTGGTCACATCGGTGCAGATGGCCGGGATGCGGCCCTGCAGCAGAGGAGCGATGACGATGGTGCATTTTGCACCCTGTGCGGTATCGGGATGGCCGCCCTGTGCGCCGGTGATGATGCCATCGGAGCCGACGACGACGTTGCAGTTGAAGTGGGTATCAACTTCCAGAGAGGCCAGAATGACGTAATCCAGCTTGTTGACGAAGGCACCCTTGTTCATCGGGCTTGCGTACTCGCCGGCAGAGATGGGGAAATGGTTGGGGTTGGTGCGGACGTTGTTGACAGCGTCCAGGTCGAAGTCCTGGGTATCCACCAGCTTGCGGGCCAGACCGCGGTCCAGCAGCTCGCACATGGGCTTGGTCAGACCGCCGACGCCCAGACCCATGTGGATGTTCTTCTCTTCCATGATCTTGGACAGAGAGATGGTGGAGGCGATGGATGCGCCGCCGACACCGGTCTGATAAGAGAAGCCGTCCTTGAAGTAGGGGGTGTTTGCAACGACCTGAGTGCAGTACTCGGCCATCAGGATCTTGCGCTGGTCGGTGGTGGGCTTTGCTGCGCCGGTGGCGATCTTCTCGGGGATGCCGATCTGGTCCACGACGCAGACGTAATCCACCTTGGTCTGGTTGATCTCTGCGGGGTAGTTGGGGTAGTCCACGAGGCAATCGGTGACAGCGACGACATAGTCCGCCATCTCAGCGTCAACGTAAGCATAGCTCAGGACGCCGCAGTTGGTCTTGCCGCCCATGCCGGAGCAGTTGCCGTACTCGTCGCAGGAAGGTGCGCCGATGAAAGCGATGTCCACATGGGTCTCGCCGGTCTCGATGGCGCGGACACGGCCGCCGTGGCTGCGCATGGTAGCCAGGCCCTTCAGCTTGCCATGAGAAATGGCATCGCCGATCTTGCCGCGGACGCCGGAGGACTCGATGTTGACGATGGTGCCGTCCTCGATCATGGGGACGAGGGCGTCATGAGCCTTGCCCAGAGAGCTTGCGCTCAGGGTGATGTTCTTGAAGCCCATCTTGTGGATCTCTTCCATGACCATGCAGACCACCAGGTCGCCCTCGCGGAAGTGGTGGTGGAAGGAGACGGTCATGCCGTCGTGGGCGTTGCACTTGACCAGAGCCTCGTGGATGTCCCTGACCATCTTGTCGTGGTCATTGCGCATCACGGGGGTGACCTTCGGGCTGGCCTTCTGGAAGGCCTTGCCGTCTTTATAGTTGTTGCCCTGAAAGACCTCTTTGCCGGTGCGCTCGAGGATCTCTTCGGGAATTTCTCTGCCGACTGCGTTCAACATAATTACAAATCCCCCTTATACACGCCGGATGCCTTTGCCAGATCGATGGTGCGCTTTGCACCATCGTAGAAGGCGATGTCGATCATCTTGCCGTCCACGGTGAAGACGCCGATGCCCAGAGCCTTCTTGGAGTCGATCTCCTTGACGACCTTCTCTGCAAAGATGATGTCCTTCTGGGTGGGAGTAAAGATCTCGTGGACGATGGGGATCTGACGGGGGTTGATGATGGACTTGCCGTCGAAGCCCATCAGGTGGATGTTCTCGACATCCTTGCGGAAGCCATCCATATCCTTCAGGTCGGTATAGACGGTGTCGAAGCACTGCACGCCTGCTGCGCGGGCGGCAATGATCATCTGCTGGCGGGCACCCATCAGCTCGATGCCGGTGCCGGTGATGTGGGTCTGCAGGTCCTTGGTGTAGTCGCCGCCGGACAGTGCGATGCCGAACAGGCGCTCATCGCTCTCGCAGATCTCCAGAGCGTTCATGACGCCGCGGGCAGACTCCAGAGCGGCGATGATGAGGACTTCGCCCTCGGGACGGCCATAGGTCTTCTCGTCCTCGGCGATGGCCTGCGCCACGCGGTGGACATCCTCAGCGTGCTCGGTCTTGGGGATGCGGATGGAATCGCAGCCGCCGGCCACGCAGGCACGGATGTCTTCACGCCAGTAGGGAGTGTCCAGACCGTTGATGCGGACGACCCGCTCTGCACCGCGGTAATCCACGGTCTTCAGGGCGTGATACAGGCTGAAACGGGCGACGTCCTTCTGGTTCTCGGCCACAGCGTCCTCCAAGTCCAGCATCAGGGAGTCGGCCTTATAGATGTAAGGGTCTTTGATGAGGCCGGGCTTCTGCGCATTCAGGAACATCATCGTGCGGCGCAGGCGCTTCTTGTTCGGATTATTCATCGAATGGCACCTCCCCAAGGCAGATTCTCATACTGGTCAACAGAGCGGAACACCGCGCCCTCGATGCGGGCCTTCAGGGTGCAGTCCAGTGCGCCCTTGTCCACGATGGTGATGCGGACGTTGTCGATGTCCAGATCCTTCAGGGTCTCCAGTGCGACCTTGCGCAGCTGGTTGCCGTACTGGTGGATGACAGAGCTTTCGAGGGAGAAATCGATCTTGCCCTCACCCGGCTCGACGGTCACCATGCAGTCGCTGGATTCCAGAGTACCAGCCGTGGCTGCTTTCTTGATCTCCATGCTTTTTTCCTCCTTGACAGGTGGTTTCTTCAATCGTTATACCGTACTTGCGGGGCGGCACCTCACTGCGCCGCTCCTGATGATTCTATCATAATCGGACAATCTTACAAAAGGCATAGCGTCAGTCTTAATATTCGTTAAGAATCGCCAAAAATTTCTCTTGTACACAAGATTTATTCCATTTAGTCATGCTACTCATGCATTTTCTCTTCCGTTTCCCCTCCTTTCCTGCACGAGATGTCATCCGGCGCTGTTTTTGCCTTTTTCTCAGCTCTATCCTACCGCACCCGGCGGCATTTGTGAAATGAAAAGATGGAATCCTTATCCATCCAAAAAGGGAATGGGTAGTGCAAAGCAGGCAAAACCACTGGCTGTGCGTTTTGCCTGCTGCGGAAAAGTCCTTTTTTACACGGGGCTGAAGCCCTTACCGATGATCTCGCTGGAGTTTTCTATCATGATAAAGGCTGTCGGCTCCTGCTGGCGGATGAAGTTGCGCAGGCGGATGGCCTGACTGCGCCGCATGGTGGTCATGATGACCGTCTTGTGGGCGTCAGAGTACGCACCGCGCGCTTCAAAGGTGGTCGCACTGCGGTTCAGCTCGTGGATGATGAAGTTGCAGATGGGCTGCGGGTGCTCACACACGATGTTGAAGCACTTGCAGAGGTTCATATTCTCGATGACGTTGTCCACCACCATCGACTTGGCCACCAGACCCATGACGGAGAACAGACCGGTGGAGGGGCCGTACATTGCAAACGAGAGGCCCACAGCCGCCACATCCGCTGCCATCAAGGCAGAACCGATGTTCATGCTGGTGTACTTTTTCAAAATCATGGCGATGACATCCGTTCCGCCCGAGGATGCGTCGATGTTGAACAGGATCGCCGAACCGATCGCCGGGAGCATAATGGCAAATACCAGCTCCAGCATCGGCTGGTCGGTCAGAGTGCCATGCATCGGCACCAGCGCATCCAGTGCCTGCAGGCTCACCGACATCACGATGGTCGCATAAACAGTGCGTACACCGACGCTCTTGCCCAGAAAGATAAAGCCCAGCACCAGCAGCGCGTAGTTGGCAGCGGTGGTGAAGGTACTTGCCGAGCAATGGAACAGCTGGCTGAACACGGTGGAAAAGCCGGTCACGCCGCCGAAGGCGAAGTGGTTCGGGAATTTGAAAAAGTAGATGCCGATGACCATGATCCAGATGCTGACGGTGATGAGGCCATACTCCGCCAGCGTCCGGAGCAAGGGATTTTTGATTTCCTTTATTGTTGACGCCATAGTCTGATTTTTTGCCGCCTTCCGGTTTACATGGGGCCGAGGTGGATCGCCTGTGCGATCATCAGCATCACAGAACCGACGGCCAGCCAGATGAGGAACAGCTTCCACATGAACTTCATCCAACGGTCATAGGGGATGTTCACGGCGCTGATAATGCCCATCAGAGCGGTGGAAGTGGGCAGGACGTAGTTGCAGAAGCCGTCGCCGAAATTGAAGGAAAGGATCGCGGTCTGACGGGTAACGCCCACGAGGTCGGCCAGAGGTGCCAGAATGGGAATGACAGCTGCGGCCTGACCGCTGCCGGAAGTCAGGAAGACATTGATAATGGTGTTTGCCAGCAGCATGGCGGGTCCGAGCAGGATGGTGGGGACGAAGTTCAGGCCGTTTGCCAGTGCATGGACAACGGTATCGGTGATGTGACCGGCGTTCATGATGCTGCTGATGGCCTGTGCCATGCCGATGATGAAGGCAGCGCCCAGCATCTTTTTGCAGCCCTCAAGGAACTCTTTGGAGATCGCGGAGGGGCCAAAGCCGCCCAGTACGCCTTCGATGACAGCCAGTGCGAGGAAGACAGATGCGGTCTCAGACATATCCCAGTCGAGCTTGATGCCGCCGTAGACGATGAGGATAAGGGATGCGAAGAAGACCAGCATGATGAGGATCTTGCGGGCGTCCAGCTTGCCGAAGGAGTCGAGGTCCGCAGCGTCGCGGAACTCGCTGGTCTTGTCGAGCTCGTACATGGGGCTGAGTTCGGGATGTTTCTGGATCTTCAGTGCGTAGCGGATGAGGTAGATGTTCGTGATAACATAGAACACAGCAAAGCAGATAAAGCGGTATCCCACGCCGGAATACAGCGGCAGACCGGCGATTTTCTGAGCCACGATGGTGGTGTTGATGTTCAGAGGGCCAGTGGAGAAGCCGATCGCGCCGCCCAGCAGGATGATGGATGCACCGGTGATGGAGTCCAGACCCATCGCAAAGGCCATCATGACCATGATGGGCGCAAAGGCAATGAACAGGTTGACGCCCTGCGTGGTGCAGATGAGGCCGAACACCAGCGTCAGGATGGGCAGGAACAGATAGACGCGGGTGGAGAAGACTTTCGCCATCTTGGCCACCACGGCGTGGAGTGCGCCGGTCTTGGTCAGGATGTGGAAAGCACCGCCTGCGAACATGATGACCAGCATCAGATCAATGCGCTTGATGAAAGCCTTGACGATGTACAGAGGAATTTCAAGCGGATTGACGGGAGTCTTATCAATGTAGTTGAAATCGTTGGGGTCGATGACCTTGATGCCTGCTTCGTTCTCGAAGCGGGTGTAGGAGCCTGCCGGGATGATCCAGGTCAGCAGGACCGCAAGCAGGATGATGATGCCGATGATGACGAAGGTATGCGGCATCTTGAATTGTTTCTTTTTCGTTTCCATAATTTTTCCTCTCTTTTGACACACCAAAGCGTCAGCTCTGGCCGTTCAGTTCTTTGGCCAGATTCTCATGGAATTCCTTCTTGATGGCTTCCAGCTTTTCCGGGTCTTCAATGAGCCGTGCTCCCGTCAGAGCCAGGATCTTTGCGCCGTAGACCACCGCATTGTGGGCCTCTTCGGTCTTGCCGGCGTCCAGATACTCCTGCGAGTGAGCCGCCGCCCCCTCCGGGACAAAGGCCACGCGGATGCAGGTGCCGGGTACATGGCGCATCACGTTGCCGAAGTCGGTGGAACCGGTCTTCTGGCGGGCCGGACGGATGCAGGGAGCATGGACCTTCTCGGCCTGCTCCATCACCAGCTCGTTGAGAGCCAGCACCGGGATCTTGTTGTCGAGGCTCTTTTCCTCGATGATCTCCACTTCCGTCTCGGTCATCATGGCTGCGCCCTGAAGTACCTTCCTGACGCGGGCCACCACGCCGTCTAACTCCGTGCGGTTGTAGGAGCGGACATACATACTCGCTTCTGCATAGCCGGGCACCACATTTGCCGCCGTGCCGCCGCAGTTGACGATGGTGTAGTGCATCCGAACATCCGAGGGAACATGCTCCCGCAGGAACTCGACGCCCTGACAGGCCAGGATCAGGCCGTCCAGTGCGCTGCGGCCCTTTTCGGGCTTGAGCGCTGCGTGAGAGCAGACACCGTGGTAGATGATCTTGAGCTTGTTGAGTGCCAGCGACTTGACGTCCACCTGCGTGGCCGGGCCGCCGTGCATCATGAGCGCCACATCCAGCTCCTCAAAGGTGCAGCCGTTTTCCAGCATCACGACCTTGCCGCTGATGGTCTCTTCGGCAGGCGTGCCGTAGACCGTGATGGTATACGGTGCGTCGATGGCTGCATCTTTCAGTGCCTTGGCTGCGCCCAGAATGGCCGGTCCCTGCATGTGGTGGCCGCAGGCGTGGCCCAGACCGGCCAGAGCATCGTACTCGCAGAGCAGGCCGATGTTCGGGCCGCCCTCGCCGTGCTTCCAGACAGCCCGGAACGCGGTGTCCATACCAGCAATGCCGCGCTCCACAGTGAAGCCTTCTTTTTCCAGCCAGCCGGTCAGGGTCTCAAATGCATGAAACTCCTGCAGACCCACTTCCGGGTGGTCGAAGAAGTCGTCTGCCATTGCAGTCAGGGCAGCTGCGCTCTGCTCAACGCTTCGCTCCAGTTTTTCCTCCAACATAATAAGCACCTCCGTTTTTTGGTACTTTCAGTTTACCAAACCGGAGGTGCTTTGTACATTTTGAAAAAATTATATCTTCATTTTGGAATTCTTATGTTCAGTTTATCAGAGCTTCAAATACTCCTCTGCCGCATCCTTCATCTGCATGATCATCGCTCGCATGGGTTTGGTCAGCTCCACATCCCGGCGGTAGGCCACCACAACATCCTGTCCGTACCTGGAAATGTCGATGGTGTAGTATTTCACCGGCTTCGGATAGTGGATGTTCTTCTGATAGCCCTGCCGGATAAAGCCCACGCCCAGACCCTCGGCCACCAGCTGTGCGCCAAGCTCCATATTGCGTACTACCCGGATGCGGCCCGGCTTGACCTTGTGATCTTTCAGGATCTTCTCTTCCACCCGCCGGGCGCTCTGCATCTCGGTGTTCAGAAATATCGTCTCACCGCTCAGAAGGTGCGGGTCAAGGAAGTCGAACATTGAGCCTTCGACGGGGACCGCCTTTTCGTTCAGCGGGTGGTCTCCGGGCAGTATCAGCAGAAAATCTTCCATGCCCAGCGGGACAGCCTCCATCTCGGACGTTACGTCGCTCCGGCTCAGCACCACAAGGTCAAGCTCCCGGTTTTTCAGCATGATGGTCAAATCGGCCAGATTTCCTTCCCGGATGACCACATCCACCTGCGGCCACTCCCGCTCGTACACCGACAGCACCGCCGGCAGAAACCAGATGCCGCGCCGCTGTGCGATACCGATCCGCACCTGCCCGGCATTCTCCCGCTCCGCCTGCCGCCTCACCGCCTCGAACTGCCGCTCCAGCTCCAGCATCTGAGAAGCCTTTTCCACATACTGCTTGCCCAGCCACGTCAGCTCGAATTTCCGGCCATTCCGCTCGAACAGCCGCGCCCCCAGAATCTTTTCCACATTATTGATGTACAGGCTCAGTGCGGGCTGTGAGATATACAACCGCTCCGAGGCGCGGGTCAGGCTCTTGCATTCCGCAAGGGTGCAGACGTACTTTTGCTCCTTCAAGTCCATTCGATTCCAGCCTCCTCACCAAATAACGACATTTTTCTTATTATAGCACATTTGAGTGCAAACAAAAAAGCCCTCCTTTGCAGGAGAGCTTTCGTATGAGCTTTACACAGACCGTTTTACAGCATCATCAAGACTGCAAGGTCGAGAACACTGCCGCAATGCCCACGCTGATGGGCGCTGCTGATGCTGATTATTATTTTTTATGCGTGGTTGAAGCCCTTGCCGAACACCTCGGTGGTGCTGAGCATCGAGATAAAGGCGTTGAGGTTTTCCTTATGGATAAATGCCTGCAGCTGCAATGCCTCGCGGTGGGTGAGGGTCGTATAGATCATGTAGTGGGGCCGGTCGGTGTAGGCACCGTAGCAGGGCGTATAGGTCGCGCCGCGCACCAGCTTGCGCATGACGAAATCGCAGATGGGGTCTTTGTCGTCGCAGATGATGAGGATGGCCTTGCACATCTTCATCTGCTCGAGGACGGCATCGACGACGAGGCTCTTGACCGTCAGACCCACGAAAGAGTAGAGCGCGGTGTAGAGGTCGAAGACGAAGCAGGCTGCCAGCACCATGACGAAGTCGGTGATAAAAAGCGCCTCGCCGGTGTTCTTCATATGGGTGTATTTTTTCAGGATGAGGGCGACGACATCGGTGCCGCCGGAAGACGCGCCCACGTTGAAGAGCAGAGCCGACGCAATGGCGGGCAGGGCGATGGCGAAGACCAGGTCCAGCATGGGCTGGTTGGACAGGGGGCCGCTGAGGGGGACATATTTTTCAAAAAGAGCCAGCTCTGCCGTCATGACGACGGTAGCCCAGCCGGTGCTGATGGCAAAATCCCTGCCGAGGAATATCCAGCCCAGAATGAGCAGGAGGATATTGGCACAGGACGAAAAAGCTGAGGCCGACAGGGGCGTGAGCTTTGCCACAAGGGCCGCGCCGCCGGTCACGCCGCCGAAGACGAAGTTGTTGGGGAATTTGAAGAAGTATACGCCGATGGTCATGATGCTGATACTCAGGGTGATGATAACGTATCGACTGACGATCTGCAAGATCTTTTCCCGCGTGCTGATCTCCATTTGACTGTTTCCTTTCGCCGTCCGCGCGGCACTCTCTTCTCACACGAAGGGCCGTTTCTCTGCCCATTACTTGTGTTATTGTAACACTGCCCACCGCGCCGTTCAAGAGGAAAAAACGTTCCGCGCAAAAACCGCCCGCTTTGGTTTTCCACAAAGCGGGCGGCAGATGTTGAATTTATGGAAGTGCTTACAGCTTTTTGCCGGTCAGCATCTCGTAAGCTTCCTCGTACTTGGCGATGGTCTTGTCGATAACGTCCTGCGGCAGGTCGTAATCACTGTCGGGATTGGCCAGCAGCCAGTTGCGGACGAACTGCTTATCAAAGGAGGGCTGACCGTGGCCGGCCTCGTAGCCCTCCAGCGGCCAGAAGCGGGAAGAATCGGGGGTCAGCATCTCGTCGCCGAGGATGACGTTGCCCTCCTCATCCAGACCGAACTCAAACTTGGTGTCGGCGATGATGATGCCGCGGGAGAGGGCATACTCAGCGCACTTCTTATACAGAGCGATGGTGTAGTCGCGCAGCTTGGTGGCGTACTCCTCGCCCTTGCCGGGGAACAGCTTTTCCAGCACGTCGATGCTCTGCTCGTAGGAGATGTTCTCGTCGTGGTCGCCGATCT
>OGJX01000878.1_pt1 | contig 23400 bp, 17 predicted proteins | sample 1572381 | NCBI WGS metagenome assembly OGJX01 (sample SAMEA2582085, study PRJEB24529) | metagenome | biome: Human gut stool | place: China | collected 2011
TACTATTTTCCACCAGAAGATGATGCATATAAAGGGATTTCTAGCATGATTTTATTAAAACATGTGAATTCCTTGTTGAAAGAAAGAGGCTTAGAAGCCTATAATATAGATATTATGGTTATTTCTGAAACGCCTAAATTAAAGCCACACATCGATACGATGAAGGCTAATTTACAATCTGTTTTAGAAATTCCATTAGATCGCATTAGTATTAAGGCTACTACCAATGAAATGCTTGGTGCCATCGGGCGCCGTGAAGGCATTGCAGCACAGGCAGTAGTTTCCGTATATGAAGGAGAGGTTTAATTATGAAGGTACGTTTTGCGCCAAGTCCAACAGGTCCATTTCATATTGGCGGTGCTCGATCCGCTTTGTTCAACTGGCTATTAGCACGTAAGGAAAAAGGTACGTTTGTACTTCGCATTGAGGATACAGATTTATCTCGTTCTACTCGTGAAAGTGAAGAAAATATTAAAGCATCTTTGCAATGGCTCGGTATGAATTGGGATGAAGGCATCGACGTAGGTGGTGAAAATGGCCCTTATCGTCAAACAGAACGTCTTGATTTATACAAAGAAGTAACACAACGCTTACTTGATGAAGATAAAGCTTATGAATGCTTCTGTACAGCTGAAGAACTTGATGAAGTACGTCAGGCGCAAATGGAACGCGGTGAAACCCCTAAATATAATGGTCATTGCTGCCATCTTACAGAAGAAGAAAAAGAAAAATATCGTGCAGAAGGTAGAAAACCAACTATCCGTCTTCGCGTACCTTTGAATAAAACCTATGCATTCGATGATATGGTTCGTGGTCATGTATCCTTCGAGTCCAATGGTGTAGGTGACTTTGTAATCGTAAAATCTGATGGTATTCCTGTATATAACTTTGCAGTTGTAATGGATGACCATATGATGGGTATTACTCACGTTATTCGTGCAGAAGAACATTTATCTAATACGCCACGTCAAATGGCTATTTATGAAGCATTAGGCTGGGAAGTACCTAAGTTTGGTCACATTTCCTTGATTCTTGGCAAAGATTACAAAAAAATGTCCAAACGCCATGGTGCTACATCTGTTGAACAATACAAACAATTGGGCTATTTGCCAGAAGCACTTGTAAACTTCTTGGCACTTCTTGGTTGGGCTCCAGAAGGGGAAGAAGAATTCTTCACACAAGATGAATTGATTCAAGCCTTCTCTATGGATCGCGTAGCTAAAAACCCTGCTGTATTTGATATTGATAAATTGAACCATATCAACTTCCACTATATGAAAAACTTAAGCGATGAAGAGCTATTCCATCTTTGCTTGCCTCATTTGAAAGAGGTTGGTTTGGCTCCAGATAGCTTGAATCAAGCAGATATTGATTGGTTGACATTATTATGCTCTACATTCCGCGACCATATTAGCTATGGTGCTCAAATTAAAGATCACGTAGGCATGTTTATGGGTGAAACTGTATTCCTTGAAGAAGGTCACGAAGAGGAATTGCGTGCTGTATTGAATGAAGAAACAGCACCAACCGTTCTCTGCGCATTCCGCAGTGCATTGGCTGAACTTGATGAAATTACGCCTGACGTTGTAAAAGCAACAATTAAAGCAGTTATGAAAGAAACTGCTTTGAAGGGTAAATTCGTATTTATGCCTATCCGTGTTGCCTTAACAGGTCAAATGCATGGTCCAGATTTGAATAATATTGTTACATTGCTTGGCAAAGAAAAATGCTTACATCGTTTAGATAATGTCAGTGCTTTAACAAAATAGTAACATAAGTTAATTTAAAAGCTCTCATAGCTATGGTTATGAGAGCTTTTTTTATGTATATTGAGATTATTCAATAGAAATGCTATAATAATCGGCGTCTTTTATTTTTATTTATTATGAAAGTGAGTGCTTTTATGAGTATTATTCGTTCTCTTAACCACTTATTCAATAGTTATCTTTCATGGATAGTGCTATTGATGGCAGTGTTAGCGTATTTATTACCAACTGTATTTTCTTGGATGACGCCGTACATTGCGTACATGCTACAATTTGTAATGTTTGCCATGGGGCTAACATTAACAGCTCAAGTGTTCCTTGATGTATTTAAGCAACCGATGAAAGTTATCCTCGTATCTGTTATCCAATTCTTATGGATGCCATTAGCAGGTTTCTTGGTAGCCTTAATCTTCAATTTCCCACCAGAAATTGGTATCGGATTCATCTTGTTAGGTGCATGTCCTGGTGGTACTGCTTCTAATGTTATGACATTCCTTGCAAATGGTAACGTTCCGTTATCCGTATCTGCAACGACTGTTTCTACATTATTGGCTCCAGTATTAACACCTTTATTCGTTGTATTGTATGCAGGTGCCACATCTTCTATTGAAATTCAATTCATGCCGATGTTTATTTCTATCGTAAAAATCGTATTGGTACCAATCATCTTAGGTATCGTATTGAATTACTTCATTGGCTCTAAGATTGAACCTGTTAAATCTGTATGTCCTACAATTGCGGCTATTGCAGTATTGCTCATTTTGGCTGCTGTTACAGCAGTAAACCAAAAACAAATTGCTGAAACAGGCTTCATCATCTTTGTTGCTTGTTTAGTACAAAATGTGAGTGGTTATATTGTAACGTACTTTATCTGTAAAGCGTTAAGCATCGATGTTTCTTCTCGTCGCGCTATGCAAATAGAAGTAGCGATGCAAAACTCTGCATTATCCGTGTCTCTTGCACTTAAACATTTTACACCACAAGCAGCGGTAGCAGGTGCAGTATTCTCTATCATTCATAACTTTACAGGATCTATCTTCGCAGGTATTTGCCGTAAACATGATGATCAAGAAAAATTGGAAAATGCTTAATCGTTAAGTCATCATCCTCATCTTTCAAATTTATATCCGAAATATGCATGTTTAATACATTATTTGGATATATTGAAAGATGAGGGTTTTCTTGTTTTCATTGACATTTTATAGGATAATTGATACAATATCTCTATATCTGAATATGGATTTAATAGTAAAAGCTGAGACTGAAAGAAGTACTCTACAACTAACTTTTTAGCGAGAACCGATGGTGGGAGGGTTCAAGGATAGGTAGACGAAATGCATTCACGAGCTGACATTCCGATTATAGGTAGGTTTGTCCGGTGACGCGCCGTTATGCGATGAGTGGGTACTACATTGGTACCTAACAGAGTGGAACCGCGGACCATCGTCTCTGTATGAGATGATGGGTCTTTTTTATTTTACGAAGATGGAGGCATCGGTAACGATGAGAGAAATTACAGTTTATAATACTATGACGCGCCAAAAAGAGGTGTTCAACCCTGTAACACCAGGTGAGGCAAAGATGTACGTATGTGGTGTTACACCATATAACCATCCTCACATTGGCAATGCACGTCCATTTGTAACTTGGGACGTAATTCGTCGCTATATGAAACATGTAGGCTATAAAGTAACTTATGTACAAAACTTTACTGATGTGGATGACAAAATCATCAATACATCCAATGGTGAAGGCGTATCTTGGGATACTATTGCAAATCGTTATATCGACAGCTATTTCGAAGTAATGGATGCCCTTGGTGTACAACGTGCTGATATTTATCCACGTGTTTCTACACATATCGAAGATATTATTGCTATGATCTCTACATTGATTGAAAAAGGCTATGCCTATGAACTCGATGGTGATGTATATTATAGCGTTGATAAATTTGAACATTATGGCGAGTTATCTGGTCGTACCTTAGATGATATGGAAGCTGGTGCTCGTATCGAAGTTGATGGTCGTAAGAAAAATCCTATGGACTTTGCATTATGGAAAGCTGCAAAACCAGGCGAACCATATTGGGAAAGCCCTTGGGGTAATGGCCGTCCAGGTTGGCATATTGAATGTTCTGCCATGAGCCAAAAGTACTTAGGTACAGAATTTGACTTCCATGGTGGTGGTAGTGATTTGATCTTCCCACATCATGAAAATGAAATTGCTCAATCTGAAGGCTGCTCTGGTCAACATCCATCTGTACGCTATTGGTTACACAATGGTTTCATCACTATTAATTCTGAAAAAATGTCTAAATCCTTGAATAACTTCTTCTTAGTAAAAGATATTTTAGAACAATATAGTCCAGATGCGTTACGTTACTTCTTGTTAAGTACACATTATCGTAGTCCATTAGATTTCTCTGATGAACGTTTAGAAGAAGCAAATAAATCCTTAGAACGTTTAAGTACTGCTATTGAAAATCTATTGTACCTTGAAAAATGTGAACCAGGTCCTTGTGATGAGGCTCAACATTTATTAGAAAAAGCTAAAGAGTACGAAGAAGAATTCGAAGCAGCAATGAGTGATGATTTCAATACTGCTTTAGCTACATCTAGCATGTTTGGTCTTGCTAAAGAAATCAATATCTATTACCAAGCTGTGACAGGCCGTGAAGGCGTTGTTTGCCAAGAAGCAATTGCTGAAGTTAAACGTATTTTCAAGTTCATGACAGAGGTTATTGGTATTCTTGAAAAAGCATGGGAAGGCAACACAGGTGCCAATGCTGCTGAATATGAAGAATTAATGCAGGTTATCTTGTCTGTACGTCAAGCGTGTCGTGATCAAAAACAATGGGCACTAGCTGATTGTATCCGCGATCGTTTGGCTGAAATCGGTATTACTATTGAGGATTCTCCTCAAGGTGCACGGTGGAAAAAACGTGAAGTTTAAACAATTTCAATTCTTAAAGAATGAAGCGATAAAAAAGTTGACGGCTCTTGAACAAGAGCCGCTTCGTTTGCGTAAAAGAACTATAGAGGAATGCCTTAGTACAGATGCAGTTATGCTTGCCTATATTGGTGATGCAGTATACTCCATGTATGTGCGTGAACGAGTGGTACAAATGAATATAACGAAGGTTCAAGTGTTGCACACAATTGTTACTGAGTTTATTTGTGCTAAGTCACAAGCGAAGGTATTGGTAGAAATAGAGGATACTTTTACAGAACAAGAACAAGCTATTGCACGCCGTGCTAGAAATAGTAATGTAAATGTACCGAAAAGTAGTTCAGTTCAAGAATATCGTAGTAGTACGGCCTTTGAAGCAGTACTGGGATTTCTTTATGAAACGCGTCAAGATGAGCGATTACAAGATGTTATGAAGCAAGCCTTTTCAATAACTCTACGAGGTATGTAGTATGGATAATTATATTGTAGGTCGCAATGCAGTTAAAGAGGCCCTTAGAAGCGGCCGCTCTATTCAACGCATTATGGTCAGTGAAGATAAGGTTAAAACTGGTCTAGCTGATATTGTTGGTCTTGCTAAATCTCAAGGTATTGAAGTACGTCCAACGCCTATCAAACAAATGAATAAATATGATTTAGAGGTACCACATCAAGGTGTTATAGCTCTTGTTTCTGCCGTTCAATTTAAAGAACTAGGTGAAGTGCTACAGGAGACGAATCATGAAGTGCCTTTGCTTATTTTGACAGATGGCGTTGAGGATCCTCATAACATGGGGGCTATCATTCGTACTGCAGAATGTGTAGGGGCTACGGCTGTACTTATTCCGAAGCGTCATAATGCACCAATTAATGCGACTGTTGCTAAAACCTCTGCTGGGGCTATTGAACAAATTCCACTAGTGCAGGTTGGAAATGTAGCTCAAACCATTAAACAACTTCAAAAACAAGGATTTTGGGTTATGGGCGCTCATATGGAAGGGGATCGCACTTTATATGAGGCAGATATGACAATTCCTACTGTTATCGTCATTGGTAACGAAGGAAAGGGCATTAGCCGCGTTGTGAAAGACGCATGTGATTTCCTCGTTACCATTCCTATGTATGGAAATTTAAATTCTTTGAATGCATCTGTGGCTGCTGCTGTTCTTATGTATGAAGCTGTGCGTCAGCGCCAAGCGAAATAATTATGCTAAAAGATATTTTAATTGTAGATGGATATAATGTGATATTCGCCTGGACTCATCTAAAGAAACTCGCTCATGAATCATTAGAACATGCCCGTATGGAGCTTCGAGATAGATTGTTGAATTACGGAAAATTCAAGGGATACGAAGTTATCCTTGTATTTGATGGTAAATATACAAAATCTGGCGGTTCTGTAGAGGCTATTACGAGTGGATTCCTCGAAGTGTATACTGAGGACGGGGAAACGGCGGATTCCTTTATTGAGCGAGAGGTGTTTTTGCGAAAAGGTAAATACACCAATGTATATGTTGTGACCTCTGATGGAGCTGAACAAAATCAAATTCTTGGATCTGGAGGCTTGCGCATTCCAGCTCGAGAATTACAAAATATGATTCGCATAGCTAAGGAAGAGGAACGACTACAATACGCTCATGAACATAGACGAGATCAATTTAGCTTGCGTCGTAATGAAGTAGGAGGGTTATTATCTCCTGAAGTAGCTGAAAAGCTAGAGAAATTACGGCGTGGCCATTGATAGTTGAAAATCACATATAGTTCCAGTATAATGAATATATTGGTTTTTCTGCTCAATTGTAAGGAGGAGCATATGAACACAATTCATACACGCAAGCCCGATTACAATTTCAAAGAAATGACCGATGAGCAAGTTGTGGTCATAGCTCAAGAAGAGCAAAATGAGTTTGCAATCGATTATATTGTTAATAAATATAAAAACTTTGTTCGTGCAAAGGCGCGCTCTTACTTTTTAGTAGGCGCAGATCGTGAAGACATCATTCAAGAAGGGATGATTGGTCTTTATAAGGCTACGCGGGATTTTAAACATGATAAATTGGCGTCCTTTAGAGCTTTTGCGGAGCTTTGTATAACTAGACAGATTATTACGGCTATTAAGTCGGCTACTAGACAAAAACATGCGCCTTTAAATTCCTATGTATCTTTAAATAAACCAGTTTATACAGAGGAATCAGAGCGTACATTGATCGAGATGCTATCTTCAGCAAAGGTTACCAATCCTGAGGACCTTATTATCAGCCAAGAGGAATTGGATGATATTGAGCGCAATATTGGTCATATTTTAAGTGAACTCGAGTGGGAGGTCTTGGAAGGATATCTAGACGGACGTTCTTACCAAGAAATGGCTGAGGTCACTGATCGCAGTGTCAAATCTATAGACAATGCGTTGCAAAGGGTTAAACGTAAATTAGAGAAGTATTTAGAACATCGGGTTTTGGATTCTCCAAGAACCACACAGGAAGGATGACAGTCGTGACAAATTTCTTAATGATTGTAGAACTTATTGTATCTATTTTATTAATCGTAGTAGTTGTTGCACAAGAGAGTAAAAACGCAGGCATGGGCGGTGCTGTATCTGGTGCGGCAGACTCTTCTTTTGGTGGTAAGCAACGCGGTTTAGACGCTTTCTTATCTAAATGTACGATTATATTGGGGATTATCTTTGCTGTGTTGAGCTTAGTGTTAGGGGCAATGATTAATCAATTCTAATGATGAAAGCCTGCTTTGCAGGCTTTTTCTTTTTATCAAATGAGGAGGTGAAAATTTGAAGAAGAAAGTATTAGACTTTTATAAATCTATACAACCACATGCATATCATATTGAAGATGCTGCCATGGATAACCACATCCGTGGTGGTAAAGATCTTGAGATGTTTATTCGTTCTGCAAAAATGCTTGCTCGAGAAGGGGTATTAATATCTTCACGACCTGATGTATATCAATATGCAGAGCAACAACATGAAGAATATGAAGGTATTTATAAGGGCTATCGTAAGTCTTTTGGCTTTGTCATTATGCCTGAAGATGAAGATATATATGTAGCAGAACAAAATAAAGGTACTGCCATGCATAATGACAAGGTTCGCGTTCGCGTCATACCTTCTAATTATACAAAGCATAAACGAGAAGGCATTATCGTTGATGTTATTGAACGAGCTAATGAAACCGTAGTGGGTACTTATGACCGACAACAACACTTTGGCTTTGTTATCCCTGATGATGAGCGAATTGGGACTGATATCTTTGTAGATTTAAAAAATACATTAGATGCTCGTAGTGGCGCAAAGGTATTAGTGAAAATTACTAAATGGCCTGAAGGCGATAAAAAGCCAGAAGGTGTTATTACTGAAATTCTTGGTTATAAGGGCGATGTAGGTCTTGATATTAACTGTATCATGGCTAATCATAAGATTCCATTTAATTTCCCTGATGATGTTATCAAAGCGAGCCAGAAAATTGATACCCTTATTCATGAAGACCCTGCCCGTTGGGATCTTCGTGACTTACAAATGGTCACTATCGATGGGGAAGATGCAAAAGATTTAGACGATGCTGTGAGTGGCCGAAAATTACCAAATGGTAATTATGAGTTAGGTGTACATATTGCAGATGTGAGTCATTATGTAGTATCCGGACAGGCTATTGATAATGAGGCCTATAAGCGAGGAACATCTGTGTATTTAGTAGATCGTGTAGTACCGATGTTACCTGAGGTCTTATCTAACGGCATTTGTAGTTTAAATGCTCATGAAGACCGTTATGCTATGACATGTATGATGGAAATAGATAAAGATGGTAAGGTTGTAAATTATCGTATTCGTCCATCTATTATCCATGTAGGACGTCGTTGTAGCTATAAAGAGGTCTATAAAGCATTAGAGGAAAATATTATTCCTCATGACTTACAAGATTTTATGCCTATGCTGCATGATTTGGCAGAAATTTCCAAGATTTTGAATCGAATGCGTCGTCGTAGAGGTGCTTTAGATTTTGATTTTCCTGAATATAAAGTATTACTCGATCATGATGGTACACCGTTACGTATTGTAAAACGAGATCGAACTATGGCGGAACGACTTATCGAAGAATGTATGCTCATTGCCAATGAAACAGTGGCGACACACTTAAAGAATACGCATCGTACATCGGTATATCGTATTCACGAGAACCCAAGTGAAGAAAAGTTAGATTTATTCCAAAAGGTATTAAATTACTTGGGGCAAAATCTCGTCCTTAGTGCTGATGGTGTAACACCAAGAGATTTCCAAAAAATCTTAGATGTAGTAAAGGGTCAAGATATTGAGCAAGTAGCTCAAATTATGACCTTGCGTTCTATGCAACAAGCTAAATATAGTATTAACAATGTGGGACACTTTGGCTTAGCATCTACATGTTATACGCATTTTACATCTCCTATTAGACGATATCCAGACTTAATGGTTCATCGCCTTTTAAAAGCGGATATGCATTGGAAAAATGGTTATTCTAAACGGGATGTAGACGAAGCATTCTTAGCTGGAGCTGTTGAACATTCTTCTATACAGGAGCAAGTAGCTACTGAGGCTGAACGAGATACAGTAGATCTTAAAAAGACTCAATACATGGTTCCATTTGTAGGGGAAGTCTTTGAAGGAACTATTTCTAGCATTACATCCTTTGGGATGTTTGTAGAATTAGAAAATGGTATCGATGGCCTTGTGCATATGAGCATGATGAATGATGATTACTATTTCTTTGATGAAGAACATTTTGTGCTTGTAGGCAAAAGAACAGGTAAAACCTATCACTTAGGTGAAAAAGTAACTGTTACATTAGTAAAAGCCGATGTAGAAAAGAAACAGATCGATTTTGTACTTGGTGAAGTCAATAACCTAATGGCTATACAAGAACAATTGCAAAATGGTTCTGACTATGCAAGTAGTCGCGATGGCTATGGTAGTCGTAAAGGTCGTAAATCTTCAGGAAGATCCAGTAAAAAATCTTCGCGACGTGATAGTAATAAATCTAGTCATTCTAGGTACGATGCTTTCAGTAAAAAATCTAGTAAAGGCAAATCAAGTCGTAAGAAGTCTAATAAAACGACTAAGCACAGTCAATCTAAGAAATCTAAAAGTAAACGTAAACGATAGAGGTACATATGGCAAAACAATCTAGTCCATCTCTTATTGCTGATAATCGTAAGGCCCGTCATGATTTTAATATTCATGAAACCTATGAAGCAGGCATTGCTTTGACAGGTACTGAAATTAAATCGATACGTCAAGGTAAACTGAACTTAAAGGATAGCTTTTGTCGCATTGATAAAGGCGAGCTTTTGTTGTATGGGGTTCATATCAGCCCATACGAACAGGGCAATCGTTTTAATCATGAACCTGAACGGACCCGTAAATTGTTGATGCATAAATCTGAAATCAATAAATTACATGCACAGGTTAAGGAGAAAGGATTCTCTTTAGTGCCGCTTAACTTCCATTTTAGCCATGGTTATGTAAAGGTAACTGTAGGCCTTGTAACTGGTAAAAAGTTATACGATAAGCGTCAAGATATGGCGGAACGCGATGCTAAGCGAGATATTGCAAAGCGTCTCAAAGAGCAACAAAAATATTAAGATAAAAAGATCGAGTCATGATGGCTCGATTTTTTTGTGACAATTGTTAACTTATCTTGCATTTTTAGTTGATAAATATGTATATTGAAATTATAATGTAAACAAAGAGTGGTGTTTGTAGTTGACATTTTCTAAGTAGAGGAGAAATATCATGAATCAGAACATTCGGTACATTACAGAAGTTGCTATTTTAACGGCTATGATTACTGTATTAGGTGCTATTAAAATACCTAATGTCATTCCAGGTATAGAGTTTCAACTGTCAGCTCCATTGGCGGTAGCCATATGTGCCGTATTCGGATTTAAGAAATATATTATTAGCGGATGTCTATCTAGTTTAATCGGTTTAGCACTAGGTACACAAACTATTTTGAATGTTATGATTGCTATGCAATTTAGACTTATCGTAGGGCTAATTCTTTGGATGTGCCACAATCATATGATAGGTATTATGATTTCTGGCCCGATTGCATCTGCATTAGCGCGATTGACCTTGTCTGTATATATCGGTAAGGCTGCATTGCCTATGGTTGCATTAGCAGTGCCTGGCATGATTTTTACTGTTATTATGGCACCAGTATTTGTGAAAGTATTCCGTAAAATTCACAGCCAAGTACCTCAAAATGATCTTGTTAAAGGGAAGGTGTCATAATGGCTGAATTATATAGTGTACGCATGCGTGCTGCTCAAGGTGGTCCCCATGAAAAAGGGGGCCACCATATTTCTGGGGCAGAGCGGATTGTGAAGTTAGAAGAAGTAGGGGCTATAGCTCAATCGTTAGCTGATCGCGCACTGCATCACAGTAAAGGAACAGCTGATTTTATCAATATTACTGTAGATTTAATCCCACCGGAGAAGATTAGATATATTGACTGTCTAAAGGTAGAGGAACATAAAACTAGTAGCATTTCTGAATCTCATCAATTGGCGACTGACCTTTTACAAGGTCCTAATATTAGTAAGGCAGCTGTTCATAAAGCTATATCTTTGTTAAAAGGTTTAGATAAATCTATGCGCGGCGCTATGTTAGTGGATACAATTACTGGCGAGCACTTAGATACAGGTGACCGCGGAGTACGTGTTAGTCATATGGACTCCTTTGATTCTTATGCATTAGGTGATAATGAACATATGAGAGAGGCTTTAGTATTAGCTTCAAAGGTTCAATCAGCAGATGGTATTGTTGGCGAATTATGTTGGTCTGATGATCCAGACTATACAGTAGGTTATGTTGCTTGCAATGGTGTATACCATCGCATTCCTAATATGAAAGAATTGGGCTCAAATATAGGGGGCCGTGTTTTCTTTGTACGGTCTGATATAGATAGTGAAAGTGTAATTGAGTATTTGGAGAGTGCTCCAGTACTTGTTCAACGGAGATAGAATGTACAAATTTTTTAAAGAACAATTAGACTCTAAGATAGAGAACCATAATTTACGAACCTTAAGAGAATACTGTCCTCTAGATGCAGTGCGAGTAAAACGAGATGATAAAGAATATTTAATGATGGCTTCAAATAATTATTTGGGCTTAACTTTTGATACTCGTGTAATAGAAGGGGCTCTGAAAGGGACTCAAGAATATGGTACTGGATCAGGTGGGTCTCGACTTGTGTCTGGAACATTTCCATTGTTTACAGAGCTTGAAAATGCATTAGCAAAATTTAAGAATACAGAAAAAGCGCTCGTATTTAATACAGGTTATATGGCTAATGTAGGAACAATTTCAGCTATTGCAGATAAGGACACTATTATCTTTAGCGATGCTTTAAATCATGCTAGTATTATTGATGGTTGTCGTTTAAGCAAAGCCTCCATAAAGGCCTATAGTCATTGCGATGTAGAAGAATTAAAGTTCCTACTAAAACAAACGGATCGTAGTGCACGAAAACTCATCGTTACTGATGGTGTCTTTAGCATGGATGGTGATATTGCACCATTGGATAAGCTATATGAACTGAGCCGTGAATATAATGCACTGCTCATGGTAGATGATGCCCATGCAACTGGAACTATTGGTAATGGTCATGGTACAGCGGCCTATTTTGGACTCGAAAAAGAAGTAGACATACAACTTGGTACATTGAGTAAATCTTTAGGCTCTGTTGGTGGCTATGTAGCTGCAAATAGCACTATTATAGATTATCTCGTTAATACGAGCCGCAGTTTTATTTTTTCTACCGCATTATCTCCTGCTGATATAGGGGCTGCCTTAGCTGCACTACATGTTCTTGAATCAGATATATCCGTTTTACAGCGTTTACATGAAAATGTAAATTATATGGCAGACAAATTGATTTCCATGGGGATTAATGCTACCAATGAAACACCAATTTTCCCAATACTAATTGGGCGTAATGAAGATACACTTGCAGTATCTGAGTATCTATATGAGAGTGGTATTATTGGGACTGCTATTCGTCCACCTACAGTACCTATTGGTGAAAGCAGAATTAGACTTACGGTGACTGCTGCGCATAATAAAGAACAAATAGATTATGTGTGCCAATCACTGCATAATGCTATGAAACAGTTATAATCATGATAATAGATAATATATTCACTAAAGACAGTAATAAGTGATAAAAGAATCCTTGGATTGGTAAAGCTGTCAAATTTAGATAAGTTGAGAAGGCTAAGAGTAGTGAATATACCGAATTGATGAAGGTTTCATATAATTGACAGTAATACTAAATAGGCTTATAATTATGAGACCGACGCACGGGGATGTAAAGGTTTCGACAGGGGTGCGTGTGGTATAGATAGCGAGTCGGCGTTCCATGAGGCCGTTAAACGGTGGGAAAACATTTAAACGCAGAAGAAAATTTTGCATTAGCTGCATAAGCTACGTCCCTCATACTTGTGCCTACCAAGTGTGAATGGACGTCAAACCGTAGGCTGGCTTAATTCAGTTGTTCATATGAATTAAGCGAGACAACATGAACTGGGGTTGTGTAGCTTGTCTGTGAGCGGTAGCAACCTGAAACCTCAATCATAGACTGTGCTCGGAGAAGTCTATATGGCAACACTTCTGGACAGGGGTTCGACTCCCCTCATCTCCACCATATTGAATATATATGCTAGTAGTATAGAATGCTTAATAATGTTTCTATGCTTCTAGCATTTTTTTGTACACAAAAAATTTAAAAGTCAATAATTTTTGTCGCTTTGATTGTGCACAATGAATATGAATTTATATAGATTTTATCTATGTTTTATAAAGGTAGAGGGGTATCGAAAAAATTGACTTTGTCTATAGAATCCTGTAAAATATATAAAGATATTTATGTAATTATGATACATAGATGATTAGTTTCGTGTAAAGGAGTACATATAATGAAGTTCCGTTATTCCCGTATGTTAGCGGCTCTCGTTGTATCCGCTGTAATGGTTGCTGGTTGTGGCAGTAATCAACAGCAAGCAGGCGACGTGAGTGTCAATGCATACAAAATTACTGCAAGTGATGCACAGGTAAACCAAACCTATGCTGGTACAGTAGTTGCAGAAAACTCTGTAGCTGTACATGCTCGTGTAACGGGTTACGTAGTTGAAAAATTTGTTAAAGGCGGGGAGCAAGTTGTAGCTGGACAGCCATTATATCGCATCGACTCTCGTCAATACGAAGCTGCTCTTGCCAATGCTGAAGCACAAGCTGCTCAAGCTAATGCAAACTATAAAAATGCTGAAGTAGACCTTAATCGGTATGAAACATTGGCTCAACAAGATGCTATTGCGCAACAACGTGTAGATACACAACGCAGTACTGTAGAACAAGCTAAGGCAGCTTATGAAGCATACCAAGCATCCGTAAAAATTGCTCAAGATAACTATGGGGATACAATGGTATATGCACCATATTCTGGTACATTACGTATGGATGATATCGATATGGGTACATTTGTACAAGCAGGTTCTACAACATTAGTAACTATTGATTCTATCGATCCTATCTTTGTTGAATTTAGTATGACAGAGCAAGAATATCTTGACTTCATGAAAAATCCAACTGGCGATGATTCCAATGGTCCAAATATTCAATTAAAACTTGCTGATGGCGAAACGTATAATCAACCTGGTTCTATTGTTCAAGCCGCAAAAAGTCTTGATCAATCAACAGGTAAGCTTGTGTTGAAAGCATCTTTCCCAAATCCTGATCATTTGTTATTGCCAAATATGTTTGCCACAGTAATTTCTCCTGGTCAAAAACTTAAAAATGCTATTCTTGTTCCTAGTCGCGCTATTCTTCAAATCATGGATAAAAACTTTATCTTTGTTGTAAATGCTGATGGTGTAGTAGAACAAAAAAGTGTTGAAGTTGGCGGTACAAGTGGTAGCGATACAATTATTAAAGCCGGTTTGGCACCTGGAGATACAATCATCGTTGATGGCTTAACTAAGGTTAAAAACGGTGCGAAGGTTAATGCTAAATTGCTTTCCAAAGAACAATTAAAAGCTACAAAATAGAAGGGGGCTAGATCGTGTCGAAATTCTTTATTAATCGACCTATCTTTGCCATCGTAATAGCCATTGTTATTACCTTGGTAGGTCTCATTTCTATGATGAACCTTCCGATAGCTCGATATCCACAAATTTCTCCACCTACAGTTCGTGTAAACACTGCCTATACAGGTGCAACGGCTCAAGTTGTTAATGATACGGTAGCCAGTGTTATTGAAACACAAATTGTAGGCGTACAAGATATGGACTACATGACATCTAGTAGCTCTAGTAACGGTAGCTACTCTTTGACTGTTCAGTTCAATCAAGGCACAGATGCCGATATGGATACGGTTAATACTCAAAACCGTGTTCAAGCAGCACTTGCACAATTGCCTGCAGAGGTACAAGCAGTTGGTGTTACAACTACTAAATCATCTGGTGATATGGCAATGGTATTCTCCTTGAGCTCACCTGATGGTACTTATGATTCTACATTCTTAAAGAACTATGGTACCAACTATATGATGGATGCTATTAAAGCCATTAAGGGTGTTGGTTCTGTACAAGAGTTCGGTTCCGACTATGCTATGCGCATTTGGTTAGATCCAGCGAAGATGCAAAATCTTGGTGTTACCATTTCTGAAGTGACTGCAGCTATTAAGGGGCAAAACTTACAGGCTGCGGCAGGTACAGTTGGTCAAAATCCTACTAATGGGGAACAAGCATTCCAATATCCTATCAAAATTGAAGGTCGTCTCGTGACACCTGAACAATTTGGCAATATTGCTATTAAAAGCTCTAATGGTAAGGTATTGCATCTAAAAGATGTTGCTCGCATTCAAATTGGTGCTAAAGGATATGACTTTGTTGCTAAGTCCGCTCATAAAGAGGTAGCAGGTTTTGCTATTTCCTTACAAAATGATGCGAATGCATTAGAAACTATTGCGAATGTTAAGAAGGTACTAGATGAACAATCTAAATCCTTCCCACCAGATATGCAATATAACGTAGTTGTAGATAATACTAAATTCGTAAGTGCATCTATCAATGAGGTAGAGCATACCTTTGTAGAAGCATTACTACTCGTTCTTTTTGTAGTATATGTATTCTTACAATCCTGGCGATCTACAATTATTCCTATGATTGCCGTACCAGTATCCTTGCTCGGTACATTTGGTGCTTTCGTATTACTTGATTTCTCTATCAATACGTTAACATTATTTGCCATGGTATTGGCTATCGGCCTCGTAGTAGATGATGCTATCGTTGTAGTAGAGGCAGTAGAGTATGAATTAAAATATAATGGCTTACCTCCAAAAGAGGCAGCTATTAGAGCAATGGAAAATGTACAAGGTCCTGTAATTGGTATTGCTTTCGTATTGGTTGCAGTATTCGTACCAGTTGCCTTCATGGGGGGGATGACAGGTATTCTTTACAAACAGTTTGCTTTAACAATCGCTGTATCTGTTGTTATTTCTGCAATTATCGCCCTTGTATTAACACCAGCACTATGTGCTACGATGTTAAAACCTCACACGCCAAAAGAACGCGAAGACTGGGTACATCGTCAGTTAAACAAATTCAATGCAGGCTTAGAACGTTTCAGCAATTGGTATGGTATCCAATTGGCTCGTTTAAGCCATCGCTTGAGCTTAACTGTTATTGCATTATTAATCTTTGCTGGTGGTACTGGTTTAGTATTCCATTTCTTACCTACATCCTTTGTACCTGCAGAGGATAGCGGTTACTACATGATTGCTGTTAATGAGCCACCTGGTGCTGCATCAGAACGTACTATGGCGACCCTTGAAAAAATAGCATCTTTCTTGGAAGGTAAAAATGATCCTGAAAAACCTAAGGATGAACAATTATTCCAAGAGGTATTTACTGTAGCAGGCTTTGACCTCTTAGGGGGCGGTCAAAAATCTAGTGCTGGTGTAATCTTTGCGACTATGTCTGATTGGAAGTATCGTACAACTCAAGCAACATCTATTAAGGCAATGGTTGGCCAAACCTTTGGCTTTGCTGCTCAAGGCGTACCAGAAGCAACTGTAGTTGCTTTGAATCCACCATCTATTCCAGGTTTAGGTAATACAGGTGGTTTCAGCATGTATCTTATTAACAAAGCTGGTGACAGCCCACAAGTTATGGCAGAACGTGCTAATGAATTTTTAGCAGAAGCTCGTAAGAGTCCAGCAATTCAATCTATTTATACTACCTTTGATACATCTACACCATCCTTACAATTTGATGTGAATCGTGAAAAAGCGGCTCAAGATGGTGTGGCATTAGCTGATATCTTTACTACATTGCAAGGTTTCTATGGTAGTATTCAAGTCAATGACTTCACTACATATGGTAAAAACTATAAAGTAGTAGTTCAAGCTGAAGACGCTTACCGTCAAAATGCGGATCAGCTTAATATGCTAGCTGTTCGTAATAGCAAGGGCCTTATGGTTCCAGTATCTAACTATATTACAAAGGAACAAACTGGCACACCATCTAGTATTACTCGTTTTGATAATGCGATGGCTGTACAAATCGGTGGTTCTCAAGCGAATGGTTACTCCTCTGGTGATGCGATTAATGCATTGAAAGAGGCGGCAGCTAAAACTTTACCAGCCGGTTATACATATGACTGGGCAGGTCAATCTCGTGAAGAGTTGAAAGCTGGTTCTCAAACCATCATGATTCTTGGTTTAGGTCTAGTATTTGTATTCTTAATCTTGGCTGCCTTGTATGAATCTTGGAAGGTTCCATTTGCCGTATTGTTCTCTGTACCATCTGGTATGATTGGTGCTTCTTTAGTTCCATTCTTGTTGAACTTTACAGGTAGATATTCCTTAGCTAATGATATTTACATGCAAATCGGTCTCTTAACACTTGTTGGTTTGGCCGCAAAAAATGCGATTTTGATCATTGAGTATGCTAAGATTCGTGTTGACGAACGTGGCATGAACGTTGTTGATGCTGCTATTGAAGCTGCAAAAATTCGTTTGCGTCCAATCTTGATGACATCCTTTGCGTTCATCCTTGGTGTATTGCCATTGGCAGTATCTACTGGTGCTGGTTCTGGTGCTCGTACATCCATGGGTATTACTGTAGTAGCAGGGATGACAACAGCAACATTGTTTGGTATCTTTATCATTCCAATGCTGTTCATCATCATTGAAACACTTGGACCTGGTTTGTTTACAAACCGCAAAAAAAATCACGACTAATCATTTACATTAGATAATTTTGTAGAATGACAAAAACACGTCACTACTTAGTAGTGGCGTGTTTTTTTATATAATTTATGATATAATAATATAGTTAAAAATCGGATTGACGTAAGTCGATATTAAGTATGAAATTTATATAAAAGAGGTATATTATGAGTGATGTAAAAACATATGTAGCAGGTCATAAAAGCCCTGATACAGATTCTATTTGTTCTGCTATTTCCTTTGCTAATTTCTTAACACAAATGGGTACACCAGCTACTCCAGTATGTGCAGGTGAAGCAAATAAAGAAACAACATATGTATTGAATCATTTTGGTTTTGAACACCCTCAAATCGTTAAGAATTGGGAAGAATTCGCTCCAGAAGGCGGCAACTTGTACTTAACTGACCACAACGAATCTAAACAAATCATTGATGGTTACAAATCCATGAATATGTGTGGCGTTGTGGATCATCACCGCATCGGTGACTTTGAAACTGATGGTCCTGTATTTATGCGTTTAGAACCAGTAGGTTGCTCCAATACAATCATTACTAAATTGTACATTGAAAACAATCAAGCAATCCCTAAAGCTATTGCAGGCTTGATGTTGTCCGCTATCATTTCTGATACTGTTTTATTCCGTTCTCCAACATGTACTGAAACAGATAAAGAAATGGCTCATAAATTGGCAGAAATCGCTGGTGTAGATATCGAGTCCTATGGCCTTGATATGTTAAAAGCTGGTGCAGATATTTCTGATTTGACTAATGACGATATCGTTCGTACAGATATGAAAGAATTCTCCGAAGCAGGTAAAACAATTTCTATCGGTCAAATTTCTGTTATGGATACAACAGATGTATTGGCTAAACAAGCTGAACTTGTAGCTGCATTAGAGGCTCTTCGGAGCGCTAATAACTATGATGCATCTTACATCATGGTTACAAATATTCTTGATGAAAGCACTACATTGTTATTCAGTGGTGATGTGGAAGCAGTAGTAACAAAAGCATTTGAAAAAGAAGTTAAAGACAATGGCGTATTCTTGCCAAATACTATGTCTCGTAAAAAACAAATCGTACCACCAATTCTTGGTGCTATGAAATAGTATAGTAGTATACAAAGGAAAAAGAACGTTGCTTGCAACGTTCTTCTTCTCTATTTATATGATTATGAAACTATAGTATATGTAAGGGCGATAGGGGTGTTCCGATGAATTCATTATTAACAGGTTTAAATAAAGAGCAACAACAAGCCGTTCAACATACGGAAGGCCCTTTATTGATTTTAGCTGGTGCTGGATCTGGTAAAACAAAGGTGTTAACCGTTCGCATTGCACATTTATTGGCTCAAGGTGTCAATCCTTATGAAATTTTAGCCATTACTTTTACCAATAAAGCGGCTAAGGAGATGAAAAGCCGTGTAGAAGGTTTAGTAGGTGATGTAGCCAATCGTATTTGGCTTAGTACGTTCCATAGCTTCTGTGCTAAGTTTTTACGTTTTGAGTTAGATAATTTTTTAGGGTATAACAGTAACTTTACAATCTACGATACATCTGACTCTCAAGCTGTTATTAAGGCTGCTTTAAAAGCATTAAATCTCGACGATAAATATTATCCTGTAGGTGCTATGATTGGTGCCATATCTGATGCAAAAAATAAATTGTTATTTGCTTCAGATTTTAGAAAGCAAGCGAGAGACTTTTACCAACAAAAAGTTGCTGATGTATACGAGTATTATGAACGAGAATTGCGTAAGAATAATGCTCTAGATTTTGATGATCTTTTATTGGTAGCCGTTAAATTATTGCAGTCCAATGAGGCTGTGTTAGATAAATATAGTAAGCGTTTTCGTTATGTTATGATTGACGAATATCAAGATACGAACCATGCTCAATATTTATTGGCTAAATTATTAGCTTCTTATTGGAAAAATATTGCCGTTGTAGGTGATGCTGATCAAAGTATCTACGCATGGCGTGGTGCAGATATTCAAAATATCTTGGACTTTGAAAAGGATTATCCAAACTGCACATCTATTAAGTTGGAACAAAACTACCGTTCTACAAAGATTATTCTTGATGCAGCCAATGCAGTAATTGAAAATAACGAAGGTCGTCCTAAGAAAAATTTATGGACAGATAAGACAGAAGGGGCTAAAATTCAGCATTTTACGGCTCAGTCTGAACATGAAGAAGCTGCTTTCATCGGCGATACTATCGCTAAAAAGCACGATATTCATGGTGTACCTTATGGTGATATGGCTATTTTGTACCGTACAAATGCTCAATCTCGTGTACTTGAAGAAGCACTGATTAAGAGAGCATTGCCTTATACAATGGTAGGGGGCACAAAGTTCTACGATCGTAAAGAAATTAAGGACGTTTTGGCATATCTTCGTGTGTTATATAATCCATTCGATGATTTAAGTTTATTGCGCATCATCAATGTACCTAAGCGTAGTATTGGTGCTACTACAGTGGCAAAACTACAAGATTATGCTCGCGCAAATGGCACATCCTTGTTTATGACATTAACACAGTTGCATCTAGTAGATACGATTAAAGGTAAGACAAAGGAAAAGTTAGAGGAATTTGGTATCCTTATCTTTACTCTTGTAGCTGAAATGGAAGATAAAACTGTGCTTGATATCTTAGAATCTATTCTCGATAGAACCGGTTACTTGGCACAATTAGAAGAAAGTACAGATCCACAAGATCAGGCACGTGCTGAGAATATCGGTGAGCTTTTATCTGTAGCTAAAGACTTCCAAGATACAAATCCATCTGGTACTGTAGAGGATTTCTTAGAACAAGTAGCACTCGTAAATGATGTTGATTCTTTCGAGCAAGAAGAGTCTAAAGTTACATTGATGACATTACATGCTGCGAAAGGTTTGGAATTCCCTATTGTATTCTTAGGTGGCTTGGAGGAAGGTTTATTCCCTCATAGTCGCACCTTGATGAACCCTGAGGAAATTGAAGAGGAACGCCGCCTTGCTTATGTAGGTATTACTCGTGCTGAAAAGGAATTATATATTTCTAATGCCACTACGCGTACCGTATTTGGACGCACTAGCAGCTATTTACCATCTCGTTTTATCGATGAAATTCCAGAAGAGTTAGTAGATGGTTTGCGTGCTAAGCGTAAAGTACCTGATGATATTAAGCGTCATGTGCCACAACATATGAGTGTCACAAGCCGACCAGTTACAAAGCCAATCGTTCGCAATGAAGTAATTGCTGATTGGAAGATTGGTGATACTGCTATTCATAGTAAGTGGGGGAATGGTAAGGTTATCAACGTTGCTGGTGAAGGGGCTGGCATGAAATTAACTATTGAATTCCCCACACAAGGTGTACGCGTGGTGATGGCAAAATTTGCACCTGTCAAAAAGGGATAAAATTGTGTATAGCAGTTAACCTCTTTACCTTCTTTGTATGGGATAGTATAGAGTGTTACTGCATAGTAAAAGGGATGTAATATGAATCCGAAAGATAGAATTAAAGAGTTACAACAGGAGCTAACTCATGCGCAGTATTTATACTACGTAAAAGATGCTCCTACGATGAGTGACTTTGAATATGATAAAAAATATCGTGAGCTTGTTGATTTGGAAACAGCTCATCCTGAATATATTGTGCCATCGTCTCCAACACAACGGGTAGGTATGAAGGTGGAAGGTTCCTTTGAAAAGGTCGTTCATGGACGCCCTATGTTGAGTCTTTCCAATGTATTCAATGCTGATGAAGTTCGAGCATTTGCTAGTCGCGTAGAAAAGGAATTAGGACATAAGCCTTCTGCGTACGTAGTAGAGTTAAAAATTGATGGATTGGCTGTCAATTTGCACTATGAAAATGGCATGTTTGTACGTGCCGTTACGCGAGGTGATGGTCGTGTTGGGGAAGATGTAACCGCCAATGTACGTACTATTAAATCTATTCCTTTATATCTAGAGGATGCGCCAGAATTTATCGAGGTTCGCGGTGAAGCGTATATGCCTCATAGTGAATTTAAACGTATAAATGAAGAACGCGATGAAGAAGGCTTACCAACCTTTGTAAATCCTCGTAATGCAGCGGCAGGCTCCTTGCGTCAACAAGATCCTGCTATTACAGCAAGTCGTAATCTAGCCTTCTTTGCTTATGCTTTAGGTTCCGAAGTAGGTGCTAATATTCATAGCCAAGAGGAATTGCTACAAAGTTTGGAAACTTTTAAGTTTTCTGTAAATCCTCACTATCGCGTGTGTCAAACCATTGATGAAGTTATTGAAACTATCAATTACTGGGATGAAAAACGCCATGAGTTGCCATACGATACGGATGGTATGGTTATTAAAGTAAATAGCTTTGATGATCAAGAGGCACTTGGCAGTACTGCCAAAGATCCTAAATGGGCTACAGCCTATAAATATCCTCCAGAAGAGGTAGAAACAGTTATCAAAGATATAACCATTAATGTAGGACGTACTGGTGTATTGACGCCAACTGGAGAATTAGAACCTGTGTTTGTATCCGGCACTAATGTGAGTCGTGTTACATTACATAATCAAGATTTCATCACTGAAAAAGATATTCGTATTGGTGACCATGTACTAATTCACAAGGCGGCTGAAATCATTCCAGAAGTCATTCGTGTATTGCCTGAAAAACGGACCGGTAGTGAGGTTCCTTTCACAATTCCCAATCGTTGTCCTGTTTGTGAAAGTCCAGCAGTACGCCGCGAAGGTGAATCGGCCATTCGCTGTACCAATAAACATTGTCCTGCCATTGAAAAGGAACAAATCATTCACTTTGCATCTCGCGATGCGATGAATATCGATGGGCTTGGCCCAAGTATTGTGGAAAATTTAATCAATGAAAAATTGATTACCAATGTAGTTGATTTATATCATTTGACTACGGAATCCATCATGGGTATGGACCGTATGGGTAAAAAATCGGCAGATAATCTTGTGAAAGCTATTGCAGATTCTAAATCTCGTGGATTAGACCGCGTACTATTTGGCCTTGGCATTCGCCTTATCGGTTCTAAAGCGGCCGGTATAATTGCTAATGTTGTGAAGTCTATGGATAGATTTTTAACGATTAGTAAAGACGAATTAGTGGCGGTAGAAGAAATTGGGCCTACAATGGCAGATAGTATTATCGAATATCGAGAGGACCCTCAACATATTGAGATTATCAAGGGCTTGATTGATGCCGGCCTAAAAATGGACGTAGATGTACAAGAAGCCGCTGGCAATGAAATGGAAGGGGAAATCGTTGTTCTTACTGGTAAACTGGAGGTCATGGGGCGCAGTGAAGCTGGTAAACTATTAGAAAAACACGGCGCTAAGGTGACCGGGTCCGTATCTAAGAAAACAACACTCGTCGTTGCTGGTGAAGATAGTGGTAGCAAATTGACAAAGG
>OGJX01000897.1_pt1 | contig 22977 bp, 19 predicted proteins | sample 1572381 | NCBI WGS metagenome assembly OGJX01 (sample SAMEA2582085, study PRJEB24529) | metagenome | biome: Human gut stool | place: China | collected 2011
CCGGGAAGCTCTCGGTGCCGGACAGCTTTTTGCCGGCGGTGATCTTCACGTTCTTATCAGTGACAACGCAGTCCAGCTCCACGTTGGGCTCGACCACGGTATCCTGCATCAGGACACAGTTCTTGACCACAGCACCCTTCTTGACCTTGACGCCGCGGAAGAGCACGCAGTTCTCCACGGTGCCCTCGATGACGCAGCCATCAGCCAGAATGGAATCCACGACCTTGGAACCGGTGACGTAACGGGTGGGGTTATCGTCGCGGATCTTGGTGTAGATGGGGCTGCCCTTGGGGAACAGCGCTTCCAGATTGCGGTCATCGATCAGCTTCAGGTTCTCGTCAAAGTAGCTCTTCATGTCGCAGATATGGGCAACATAGCCGGTGTACTCCAGCGCATGGATGTTCAGAATGTTGACGTTGTGTGCCAGAATGTCGCGCTCGAAGTAGATCAGGCCGCGGGCGGTAGCGTCCTTGACCAGCTTGATCAGGGTCTCGCGCTCCAGCACATAGATGTTCAGATCCAGATTCTGCACGCCGGAGCGGTAGTCATTGAACAGCAGCTCGGTCACGCGGCCATCAGAATCAATGGTCAGGGTGTAGTTGTCGTTCTTGCGGCCCTCGGGGATCTCGGTCTTTTGATAGGCCACGGTCACGTCGGCACCGCTGGCCTGATGGGCAGCCAGCAGGGCGTTGAAGTCGTAGTTGACGGCGATGTTGGCATCGCTCATGACCACATACTTCTCCTTCTGGTGCTCGAGGAAGCTCAGAATGGAGCCCAGAGCCTCCACACGGCCGGAGTAGATGCGCACGCCCTTTTCAGCAAAGGGAGGCACGATGTTCAGACCTCCGTGACGGCGGGCCATATCCCACTCGCGGCCGGTGCCCAGATGATCCATCAGGGAGTGGTAGTTCTTACGCACCACGATGGAAACGTTGGAAATGCCGCAGTTGGCCATGCTGGACAGCACAAAGTCTACCATGCGGTAACGGCCCGCAAAGGGGATCGAGGCCATTGCGCGCTCGGTCACCAGCTCGGGAACGGTATTGTCATAGCTGTTGGGGAAAATGATACCCAACGCATTGGTGTTCTGTCTCAGCATACTTCCACACCCTCCTTGACGGATTCAAACACTTTTGCGCCCTCCTTGACGGTAGCGCCTGCGCCGATGGTCAGACCGGTGCCAACGTGGGCAATTGCGCCCTCGCCGCCGACCTTTGCACCTGCGCCCACAACAACGTCCTCAGCAAGGATGCAGCGCTTGACCACGGCACCTGCCTTGACCACGACACCGTCCATCAGCACGGCGTCCTCAACGGTAGCGCCCTCTTCCACAACAACGCCTGCGCTCAGCACAGAGTGCTTGACGTTGCCGTAGATCTTGCAGCCCTCGGTGATGAGGGAGTCCTGCACAACAGCGCGCTCGCCGATCTTCTGGGCGGGCAGCACGGGGTTGCGGCTGTAAATCTTCCAAGTCTTATCAAAGATATCAATGCCGGAGTTCTCGGGGTCCAGCACTTCCATGTTGGCTTCCCACAGGCTGTCGATGGTGCCGACGTCGCGCCAGTAACCGGCAAAGCGGTAGGCGTACATCTTGCGGCCATCACGCAACAGGGCGGGGATGATGTTCATGCCGAAATCGTTCTTGGAGTTGGGGTCGGCCTCGTCCTCGATCAGATACTTCTTGAGCACATCCCAGTTGAAGATGTATATGCCCATGGATGCCAGATTGGACTTGGGCACCGGGGGCTTTTCCTGGAACTCGGTGATGCGGTCGTTCTCGTCCGCCACCATCAGGCCGAAGCGGGAAGCTTCCTTCCAGTCCACTTCCATAACGGCCACAGAGAACTCTGCGCCCTTTTCCTTGTGGAAGCGCAGGAAGTCGGCGTAGTCCTGCTTGCAGATCTGGTCGCCGGACAGGATGATGACGTACTCGGGATCATAGCTGTCGATGAAGCCGATGTTCTGGTAGATGGCGTTTGCGGTGCCCTTGTACCAGTCGGTGCCGTTTGCCTGCTCGTAAGGGGGCAGGGTGTGCACACCGCCGTGCAGACGGTCCAGATCCCAAGGCTGACCGTTACCGATGTACTCGTTCAGCTTCTGGGGCTGGTACTGCGTTGCGATACCGACCGTGTCGATATCGGAGTTGACGCAGTTGGACAGCGGGAAGTCCACGATGCGGTACTTACCGCCGAAGGACACCGCAGGTTTTGCCGTCTTTTGTGTCAGCGCGTATAAGCGCGAGCCACGTCCACCGGCAAGGATCATTGCCACGATTTCTTTTGCCATAGCTTTATTCTCCCCTTTAGCATTTCCTTTTTGGAAATGATAGTCAACAGATCAGAATGTTCGTGCGTGCATCCGTGTGGGCATCCTTATTCCTTGGGTGCTTTTGCTTTGCGGGTGCGCTTTGCAGGTTTGGTTTCTGCTTCGGTCTCAGGCTTTGCTTTTGCCGCAGTCTTTGCCATGGCGGCGGTTTTCTTTACCGGCTTTTCCGCTGCGGCCTTGGGCTTGGCAGCGGTCTTTTTTGCTTTTTCCGGTTTTTCATCCGCCGTTTCGGCGGCCTTGGCCTTGGTGGTGCGGGTCTTTTTTACCGGCTTGTCGGCGTCCGGCTCGGCTTTGGCCTTGCGGGTCGTCTTTTTTACCGCCTTTTCCACGGCGCCCTTGACGGTGGACTTTTTGGCGGTCTTTTTTGCCGGCTTATCCGTGCTGTCCTCTGCTGCCTTGCGGGTGCGCTTTGCGGGCACCTCAAAGTACAGGGTGCTCATGGGCGGCAGGGTAACGGTGATGCTCTGCTCAAAGCCGTGCTGCGGCTTTTTGTGGGTACGCACCGGCTTGTTGTGCACGGTGCCGGAGCCGCCGAAAGCAGCATCGTCACTGTTCAGGATCTCCTTATAGGTGCCGGACACCGGTGCGCCGAGGGTGTAGCCCTCGCGCAGGACGGGGTTGAAGTTGCAGATGACAAGGATCTGCTTACCGGCGACGTCCTTGCGCAGGAAGGCGATGACGCTCTGCTGCGAGTCGTCCGGCACGATCCACTGGAAGCCTTCCCAACTGTAATCGATCTGCCAGAGGGCAGGGTGCTCTTTATAAAAGGCGTTCAGGGTGCGGACGTAGTTCTGCAGCTCGGCGTGCTTGTCGTAATCCAGCAGCATCCAGTCCAACTGCTTTGTCTCGTTCCACTCGGCAAACTGACCGAACTCCTGTCCCATGAACAGCAGCTTCTTGCCGGGGTGTGCCATCATGTAGCCGAAGAAGGTGCGCAGATTGGCAAACTTGTCGTCATACTCGCCGGGCATCTTGTTCAGCAGGCTGCCCTTGCCGTGCACGACCTCATCGTGGCTGATGGGCAGCACAAAGTTCTCGCTGAAAGCGTAGAAGAAGCTGAAGGTCACCTTGTTGTGGTTGCCGGCACGGAACAGCGGGTCGGTCTTCATGTAGCTGAGCATATCGTTCATCCAGCCCATGTTCCACTTGAAGTTGAAGCCTAAGCCCCCGTCCGAAGCGGGCTTTGTGACCATAGGCCACGCGGTGGACTCCTCAGCGATCATGTACTTGTGGGGGTGGCGGCCCAGCACGGTGTTGTTCAGCTTGCGCAGGAAGGCGATGGCTTCAAGGTTCTCCTTGCCGCCGTCCTTATTGGGCTCCCATTCGCCCTGCTTGCGGTTGTAGTCCAGATACAGCATGGAGGCCACAGCATCCACCCGCAGACCATCGATGTGGTACTGCTCCAGCCAGTACAGTGCGCTGGAAATGAGGAAGCTCTGCACCTCGTTGCGGCCGAAGTCGAACACCATGGTGCCCCACTCCTTGTGCTCGCCGCGCTTGGGGTTGGGGTCCTCGTAGCAGGCCTCGCCGTCAAAATTGTACAGGCCGAACTGGTCTTTGGGGAAGTGGGCGGGCACCCAGTCCATGATGACGCCGATGCCTGCGGCGTGCATCTTGTCCACAAAGGCCATAAAGTCCTTGGGGGTGCCGTAGCGGCTGGTGGGTGCAAAATAGCCGGTAACCTGATAGCCCCAGCTGCCGTCAAACGGATATTCCATCACCGGCAGCAGCTCTACATGGGTGTAGCCCATATCCTTGATGTACGGGATCAGCTCGTCCGCCAGTTCGGAGTAGTTGTAGGGCTTGCCGCCCTCCTTCATCTTCCAGCTGCCGGCGTGCATCTCGTAGATATTCATCGGGCCGTTGATCACGTCCGCCTTTTTCTGTGCGGTCTGCCATGCGGCATCGTGCCATGCAAAGCCGGACAGATCGTAGACCTTGCTGCCGTTGGACGGCCGGGTCTCGGCGTGGAAGGCGTAAGGATCGGCCTTGTAGACAAGGTCGCCTGCGCGGGTGGTCACGCAATATTTATAAACATCGTATTCCTTCATGCCGGGAATGAACAATTCCCACACGGAATCGCCATCCACCTTGCGCATGGGATGGCTGCCGGGCTTCCAGCTGTTGAAGTCACCCACAACACTGATGGCTGCGGCGTGCGGTGCCCATACACGGAACACGACGCCGGACTCCCCGACCCGCGTTTCCAGATGTGCGCCGAAGTAGCGATAAGCCTCGCAGTTATTGCCCTGCTTGAACAGGTACACCGGCAGATCCGATGTATTGCTCTGAATCTTTTCTTCGGTCGGTTTCATAGACTGCTCCTCCCCGTGCGGAAGCCGAAAGCGGCTTGCGCAGCTTTGTACTCTTTTATATTAAAAGGTTTTTACCATTTTTGCAAGACTTTTTGTCCAAAAATCAAATACAATTACTACAAAATTTCTTTCTTTCTCTGTATGTTGTAGGCATACTATCTAAAATTTGCGGCTTGACATCGTGTAAACTGCTCATTTGCCAAACGGTTTTAGCGAAAGCGTTGCGAAAAAAGAAGGAAGGGTTTCGGTTAAAGTCCCTTCCTGTGAAAATGGAGCACCGGAGCGTCCGCAGACGCTCCGGTGCTCCGAAATAAAAAACAGTTCTTCCGCTCACATCAAAAGAGACCGCTGTACAGTTTGTACAGCGGTCTCTTTGCGTGGTTCTTGTGTTTTGTTTACAGCTCAGTCCACAACGTAGACATTGACCTGAATGGCGCCGTTGATGACGCTTTCGGCGTAGGTCTCGTAGAACAGGTCTACAAGGATCTGCCCCTTCTGGACGGCGATGCCGGTGTCGGTGGCCACGGCGTAGCCGTAGACGAACTTGCCGTCGGTGGAGGTGATGTAGAGCTTGGTGCCGTAGGGGATCACGTCCGGGTCCACAGCCACGGTGCCGTAGCCCAGACCCAGACCGGAAGAACCCTTGCCGGTACGGGAGTAGTAGCCGGTGGCCTTGCCGGTGAGCACCTTGCTATAAGAGGTGGGGGCGTTGGTGGTGCCGTCCGCACCGGTCAGGGGGGACACCGGCGCGCCTGCGCCGTAGGTCTTGATGACGTGGTCGGTGGGCTCCACCGTGGTGGTGGTATCCACAACGGTGCTGTTCTCCAGCTCGCCGTCCACATAGCGGTCACGGGTGGTCACGGTCTGCTGACCGGCTGCGCCGTGCTGCAGGGTGGTGGTGCGGCCGGTGTTGCGGAAGTACAGGCTGGTGTAGACATACTGGGTGTCGTAGGGGATGGCCTGAGTCTCCACACGCTCTTCGTAGTCCACGCGGTGGACCACGATCTTGCTGCCGGCGGTCACAACATGATCCAGCGCCGGCTCGGTGTAGTCGTCCCCTTCAAGGGTGATACCGGCGCGCTCCAGTGCATCGGCTACGGTGCCGAACACCAGCTTTACAGGGTACTCCTGCCCGTCGGCGGTGATGCTGACGGAGAATGCGCGCTCGATGTTCAGGGAGGCAAGATTGCCGCTGAACGCGGTGTAGTAGACCTCATCGCCCTCTTCAGAGCGGATGCCGGAAAGGTGCATGACCTGTGCGGGGGAAGCATCGGCATCGGTCAAAAGGACCTGCCGTGCACCATTGGAGTCGGTGACGTAGGTCAGCCGCAGATTTGCAGCGGTGACGCCAAGGGTAGCCACAAGGCATACCACCATGACACAAAATGCCAGCACACGGGGAGATACTGCCTGCTTTGCGGCAGTAACTGCTTTCTTCAATTTAACGGAAGCGATACGAGACAACTCCTCTCTTTGTCGTATTTGGTGCGGCCGCGGGTAGTGCATCGGCACCCCGGCCGCCCGGACTGCGGCGGCTGGGGATATAAGTGCCGCACAGTCAAATACGATGCTCTCTTTGGGTAAAAAGCGGAGCACCGTATTACAGGGTGGAATCCGTTTTGGGCAGACCACAAAACTGCCCCGGCACGGGCCGCATCTGCCCATGCCGTGCCGTACGCAGGACGGCTTTTTACTTCATCCAGATAGAATTTAAACGCTGCAACGTTCGTTGCGCAAACGTTATTTTACCAGACTGTAAAGCATCTGTCAAATTCGCGTCTTGCGCTTTGTTAGATTTGTAACATTATTTTTTGTGCAATTTCCACAGTGTTTCTTTTGATATTTTGGTTTTTAGGTGGTTTCCTTCTGATTTTTTCCATTTTTCTGCGGGTGATCCGTTCATGAATTTTTAACATTTGTATCGGCTTTTTTCCCTGCAAATAAGGCCGCAGCAGCAGCTGCTGCGCCCAAAACAAGATGCCCCACATCGCGGGTTTTGCATGGAAAACCCGCAGGGGAATTACCCTATTTCAGTAGGGTGGAAGGGGCTGTATTTCCGATGCAAAAACCCCGTTTAGCAAAATGCCGAAGAACAGAAAATTTCACATTTTCTGTACACTCTGGATAGTTTTGCACCCCCGGCGGTACAATCGGGACAGCAAACAGAAAAGGAGGTTTTGCATGGAGATCGAGATCCTCAAGCAGCAGTGCGGCGGCACCGAATTTGTGCCCCAGCCGCATCGGCTGCACCTTGGCGCACAGAACGCCGAGGGGGTGGACCGGCTGCAGTTCATCCTGCCCGCAGCGTGGGTGGGCTGCACTATGGCGCTGTATCTGCGCCGCAGCGACGGGGTGCAGCTGGCCGCCATTCCGCTGGACACCGACGGCAGCGTGACGGTGGACCGCCGCCTGACCGGCAGCGTGCGGGGACAGTGGATGCTGGCCGCCATGGGCAGCGGCGGCTACACCGCCTACACCCGCCCCGGCAGCTACGATGTGTACGCCACCCTGCCCACGGACGGCGGCAGTGAGGAGCTGCCGCCCTCGGTGTACGAGCAGTTCGTAGCCCGCGTGCTGGAAAGCGCCCGCGCCGCAGCGGAAAGCGCCCGCCGCGCCGAGAACGGTGCGGCAGACACCGCCGTACAGGCAGCGCTGGCGCAAAAGGCTGCGGACAAAATTCTGGCCGACCGCACCGATGCCGATGCCTGCGCAAAGCGTGCAGAGGCCGCTGCACTGCGTGCAGAGAGCTACGCGCCCAAGGACGGCACCGTGCTGAGCGTGAACAGCAAAGGCGGCGCGGTGCATTTGGACGCACAGGATGTGGCAGCGGTGCCGCTTCCGGCGCAGTCTTTGCCCGGCGAGGTGGTACGCATCCTCAGCGTGGATACCGCCACCGGCGCGGTGCAGACCGATACCACCCCGCTGCCGGACCTGCGCCCCTATGTGCGCAGCGAGACCGTGCCCACAGCAGCAACGCCCGGTGCGGTGCGGACAGACGCCACCCTGACCACTGTGCCCGCCACGGCGGCACAACTGGACCGCATGACCGAGGCCTACGCGCCCCTGACCCCGGCGCTGCTGCCCTACGGCGTCAAAAAGGCGCTGACCAGTGCCGCAGGGGCAGCAGGCTGGTCGGCGCAGGAAAAGACGGCAGCGCTGCTGCAGCTGGGCGCAGATGACCGGTTCTATTCCAAGGCCGAAGCGGACCGGAAATTCAGCACAGGCTACACCCTGCCGTGTGCCACCGCAGCCGTGCTGGGCGGCGTGAAAGCCGGGCGGGGGTTGACCGTGAGCGCGGACGGCACGCTGGAAGTGACAGCGGAAAATCTTGACACGGTGCTGGGCTTTCGCTTGGCCGAAAAACTGAAACGACTGGAAAGGATGATGGACATGGACGGAAAGCTGGTCTACACCGGCGCGGGCGTTGCGGGCAAGGCCGCAACGAGCCTGACTGTGCCGGAGACGGCGGATTACATCGTGGTAAAGATGCTGGCACCCGCAGCGCTTGAAAGCAGCGGCAACACCTCTACCGGTGTGGGAACGGCTGCGGACTATGGCAGCACCCGCATCGTGCGGGGCGGCACGGCGGTGGCCATGGTAGGCGGCCTGAAATACGACCTCAGCAGCGGCGTGAAGTGCAGCGGCGCAGCGCCCGTGAAGATGAGCTTTGCGGCAGACGGCACGCTGAACGTGGACGCTGCGAGAACGGACGCATCAAGCGATCACAAGTATCCCTTCAACGTAGAGGGCTATCAGTATGTGTAAGGGTGGTGCGGTATGAATGAGATGACCATCCGGCTGGAGCGCAACGGTGCGGCAGCGGTGCCCGGCGGGCAGCTGCTGCTGGGGTACGCGGGCAACCGGGGCAACTACCGGCTGCGCATCGAGCAGCGGGGCGAGTGGAAGGGGCTGACGGTATGCGCCCACTGGCACACCCCCGGCGCCAGCGCGGCCACACTGGTGGAAAGCGGCTTTCTGACCGTTCCGGCAGCGGTGACGGCGGTGCCCGGCGTGGGCTGCATCACCTTTGAGGGCACGGACGGCAGCCGCACCGTGACCAGCGCCGATGTGCGGTGCAAGGTATGCGCCAACAGCGGCACGGCAGAGGGCACGATGCCTGCACCGGCTACCCCGGCATGGGAGGCGCTGGTAGGGCTGCTGGGCACCGGCGGCATTACCACCGCAGAAAAACAGGCGCTGCTGGCGATCCTGCGGCTTCTGGCGGCGGGCAATGACGCGGCCATGGCCGCCTATGACCGCTTGGCGGCATTATGGGGCACTACGCAGCCGGAAAAACCAGATCAGCCGACAGACACGGTTTTTGCCGTGCTGGGGCAGGCGATCCTTGGAAAAATGATCTTAGGGAGGAACAAATGAGCTACGAAAAACAGAATTTTGTGGACGGCCAGACCCTGACGGCTGCCCAGCTGAACCACATGGAGGCAGGCATTGCAGCTGCCGCCACAGGCGTTAAGGGCGATAAAGGCGACAAGGGTGACACTGGCCCGGCGGGCCCGAAAGGCGACAAGGGCGACCCCGGTGATCTGGGTACGGCGACCGCAGCACCTGTCTACACGCCCAGCCGTATGGGCTGCGTGAACTATGCGGACGTGGCTGGCTGCGACTATGCGCAGATCATCATCTACGGCCAGAGTCTGGCTTCCGGCACCGAGAGCCAGATCGCACTGACCGATACAGCGCTGGACGGCGTGTACATGGTGGGCAGCAGCGCGCACTGGTATCAGGCTGCCACCACCACCGGCCTGAACCCCTGCAAGAACGTGGGCTTTGAATCCCCCATCGTGGCGGCGGTGAACCACTTTGCCACCATGTACCGCAGACACCGGGACGCGGGACAGAAGTTTATCGCAAACTCTACCGGTCTGGGCGGACGTTCCATCGAGCGGCTCTCCAAGGGCTGCACCAGCTATGGCTACGAGTATCTGTACAAGGACGCCTTTCTGGACTATCTGGACAACACCAAGGCTGCTGTCACCGCACAGAACAAGACCGTGAAGTGCGTGGCTGTCGTGTTTATGCAGGGCGAGTACAACTACGACGGTCACAACAGCGGGCAGGGCTTTACCAACGGCACAGACGGCACTACCGACAAGGCTGAGTACAAGCAGTATCTGCTCCAGCTGAAGAAGGATATGCAGGCCGACATCATGGCCAAGTACGGCCAGACCGAGCCGCCGCTGTTCTTCGTGTATCAGCCCGGCGGTGCGTTCATCACCAACGCCACCAGCAGCATCAACATGGCGCAGCAGGAGGCCGCAGCCGAGTGCGAGGACATGATCCTGCTGGGCAGCGCAATGCCCTGTCAGCGCTTTGCAGGCGGCCACATGACCTCCAACGGCTACCGCTGGCAGGGCGAGATGATCGGCAAGCAACTGGCTGAGACCTTCCTGTGGGGCATGGCAGACCGGACGGTCATCGACCGCGCCATCACCGTGGAGGGCAACAAGGTCTGCATCGACTACGAGGTGCCGGTGCCGCCGCTGGTGGCAGATACCTATACGGTGCAGGCACAGCCAAACTACGGCTTCTCCGTCTATGTGGACGGCGTGGGCGTGACCGTAGAAAAGGCCGAGGTACAGAACACCCGGGTGGTGCTGACCTGCGGGCAGGAACTGCATGGCAAGGTGGCAGTAAAGTATGCGGGCAACGCCGTGGGCGATCGTGAGCACCGCGGCATCGGCAACATCCGCGACAGCGACCGCTACACCAGCCTGTACCTGTACGCAGACGATACCAACGAGACCTCCTCGGCGGGCAACACCGTGGACTACCGCCCCAAAACGGCAGATGGAGAGAGCCTGAGCGGCAAGCACTACCCCCTGTGCAACTGGGCAAGTCATGCGTACCGGGAGATCATCGTGAGCGCCATCCCCGCTACCGACTTTACCCCCAAGCTATCCGGCAGCAAGGCAAGCGTGGGCGATATCCTGACCCTGAACGTCAGCTATACCCCCGCCAATGCAAACAGCGGTCTGGGCGTCACATGGAAGGTGTCGGACAGCACCAAGGCCAAACTGGAAAACGGAAAGCTGACCATTCTGGGCGGCGGCAACAATGATACGGTGACCGTGACCGGCACGCTGGAAAACGGCGTGGAGCGGAGCGTGAGCGTGACCATTGTGGTGAGCGATAACCCCTATGCAGCCTACTATGGTTACTGGGACTTTACCGGCGGCAGCGCAGCCAACAAGACCACCGCAAAGAACCTTGCGACCAAAAAGGATGACAGCATTCTGGTGAACGTGAATGGCACCGAAAGCGGCTATCTGACCGAGGGCGGCCTGACGCTGGCTGCAAACAGTGCCGTGAAGATCCCCGTAGTAAGCGGGATGCCGGACGGCATCGAGATCTATATGGACTTCACGCTCCCTGCAAGCCTGTACGGAGATGGCCTGAGCAATAAGGGCTTTATTTCGCTGGCAAAGGGCACTGCGAATGTGCTCGCCTTCGGCAGTGAGCTGTACAGCTATGCGTGGCCTTCGATCTATGGCATTGCGGAAGGAAAAACGGCAGAAGCAGACTGCGCATGGCGCTGGGCGACAGACGCCGGTGGCACTTCACTGGGAAACACCTATATGTGGTGGGGTGCCGAGTCCCTGCACCAGCATCTGCGGCTGCGGCTGAACACCTCTGGCGGCGGTGAGTTTGCGATGCAGGCAAATACAAACGGCGACAACTGGTGCACCTGGACACTGCCTACCTATGGCGGCGCAGAGAACAAGTACCCCGGCTTCAAGGCCTTCAAGAGCGCCTGCGATGCGATCCTGCTGGGCAACCGTGCGACCCTGAATTTCTGCCCCGCAGGCACTATCCTCCATAGCGCCTACATCAAGGAATACAACGGTTAAGAAAGGATGTGAACTATGGCGATTAAGCAGTATAGCCTTACCAAAGACGGCAACCGCCGCCTTGCACCGGACTTTAAGGTGCGGGAGCTGCGCTGTAAGGACGGCACCGACACCGTTATGGTGGACGAGGTGCTGACCGTGGTGCTCCAGTGCATCCGGGAACACTTCGGCAAGCCGGTGACCATCACCAGCGGCTACCGCACGGCAGCGCACAACGCGGCCGTGGGTGGAGCCAAGAGCAGCCAGCACCTGCTGGGCCGGGCGGCGGATATCCGGGTGCAGGGCGTGAGCGTGGAGGACGTGGCCGCCTACGCCGAAAGCCTGATGCCGGACTGGGGCGGCGTGGGCCGCTACCCCGTCAAGGCGGGCAGAACTACCGGCTGGGTGCACGTTGACACCCGGGCAGACAAAGCCCGGTGGAGGGGGTGAGCGCGATGACAAGTATCATCTCGGCCATCATCGCAGGCGCAGTGACCCTGATCGGCGTACTGATCGCCAACGGCAAGAGCCAAGCGGTGACCGACACCAAGCTGGAGGAACTGACCCGGGAGGTGCGGGAGCATAACAACTTTGCCCGCCGCGTACCCATTCTAGAAGAACAGATGAAGGTGGCAAACCACCGCATCGCAGATTTAGAGAAAGAGAGGAACTGAACCTATGAACGATACCCATTGCAAAATTTCTGCCGCCACACTGGCACGCACGGCTGCGCTGGCACTGGCACTGACCAATCAGGTGCTGAGCGCCTGCGGCAAGCCCATGCTGCCCATCGAGAGCGCCACCGTGGAACAGCTGGTGACCACCGGCCTGACCGTGACCGCTGCCCTTGTGAACTGGTGGAAGAATAACTCCTTCACCCCGGAGGCCATCAAGGCAGACGGCTATCTGGAACAGCTGCGGGAGAAAAAGTAAAGGCTGCCGGGCAGACGAGACGATATTTTTGTGAATAGGGCAATGCCGGAGCGTCTGCGGACGCTCCGGCATTGCATTTTCACAGGGAGGATATTGGAGCCGTCCTCAACAAAAAACTCCCCCGGCAGTTGCCGGAGGAGCATTCATTTTTCTATTCTAAACACGGATGCGCCGCCCTGACATGGTGCGCAGCCGGTCTTACTTCAGGAACTTTGCCACGGCGCGGGCGACGATGCCGCCCAGAATGCCGGACACCAGAAATTCGGCTACGCCCTGCACGCCAACCAGCAGCACAACGAACATGAAGGGGTTGGCAGCGCCCTTAACGGACACCAGATTCTGCACATAGTCGCAGCCGTAGAAAGCCAGCACGATGTAGCCCATGAAGAACAGGGTGTTCAGGGCGGGTGCGGTCATGGCGCTGAGGATGTAGCTCCAGGTGCGGGACTTGTCCAGCTTCTGCAGAGCCTGGAAGATCAGGCCGCAGCACAGACCCATGAGCACACGCATGCCCACGCACAGGATAAAGGTGTTCAGCGGGCTGACCTGAAACAGTGCGCCGGTCATGGCAGAGGCACCGGTGATGGCATCGTAGAAGCTCACAGCGCCGAACACGCCGCCCAGCAGGGCACCCACGGCGGGACCCATGGTGATAGCGCCCACAGCGATGGGAAGGGTGAGGAAGCTCATGTACAGCGGGCCCATGGGCACACTGCCCAGACCGACAAGCTTCATCACCAGTTCAATGGCCACCAGCAGGGCCACACGAGTCAAGGTCTTCGTATTGGTATTTTTCATAATTCAGTTTTCCTCCTGCTGCCGTTCCGCCCTTTTTGTCGGATACGGCGCAAACCTGCCCGCTCTGTGCGGGTTTTAGGTGAATATTTAAATCTTTGGAAGCGCGTAGTTGTCAGGGCGTGTTCCAGAGAAAAATGCGTTAGAATCTGTCACCGGGGAAGCGCACCCCGGCGCTGCGGCGCGCCACCGTGAGGACCCGGCTCACCGCGATGCTGGTGTCCAGCATCCGGGTGCACAGTTCTTGGTCTCCGGTGGTCATGGCGCGGTAAAAGGCCTCGAACTCTGCCGCCTGCCGGGGACGGTCCCCGTTCAGGTTATAGTGCTCCTCCTTGCCCTCGTTGGGATGGAAGGTCACGCCGCCGCAGTAGTTCGGGGTGGATTTTTGCAGAATGTAGCCCTTCGTGCCCTGAATGATGCAGCGGGCAGGGGCTGCGCAGTCCTTGGCGGCAAGGCTTACCGCCTTGAAGCCGCTGTAATCCATCATCAGCACACCGCTGGTGTCGATGTTGCGCTCCATGTTGGCGGCATACACCGCCTTGTTGGGCTCACCGAACAGACCCACGATGTAGCTGACGTTGTACACGCCCAAGTCCATCAGTGCACCGCCCGCGCACAGCGGGTCGAACACCGGCGGGGTCTGCCCGGCACAAAAGGCGTCGTACCGGCTGGAATACTGGCTGAAGCTGCACTGTACCATGCGCACTGTACCCACCCGGGGCAGCAGCTCCCGGAGCTTTGCGTAGTTGGGCTGGTACTGGGTGGTGATCGCCTCAAAGAGGAACAGCCGCTTGCGCTGCGCTAGCGCAGCCAGTTCCTCGGTCTCGGCGGCGGTCACCGCCATGGGCTTTTCCACAATGACGTGCTTGCCCGCTTCCAGCGCCACCCGGGCGTAGCGGGCGTGCTGCAAGTTAGGCACGGCGATGTAGACCGCGTCTACCCATTGCAGCAGCTCAAAATAATTGGTGGTGTGCTGCGGGATCTGATATTGTGCGCACAGCTCTGCGGCCTTTGCCGCCGAGCGCGGGGTGCTGCACACCGCCTGCACAGTAAACGGCGTGTGCTCCACAAGCCATGGCAAAAATTCCTGCACGATCTTACCCGTGCCAAGAATGCCCAGTTTCATAATGCTCTCCCTTATCCTCTTGTTCCCTCAGCCTACCAGCGCCTCCGGCTCGCGGCGGGTGCGGCGGTTGGGGTACGGGTGCTTTGCCCGGGGGCGTCCCTGCTGACCGTAGTGTCTGCCGCCGCCATGGCTGCGGCCGTGCTCCTGCGGGGCGTTCAGCTGGTACAGCAGTGCCAGCCCCTTCATCAGCAGCTCGGGGTCATAGGTCAGGGGATGACGGCACAGCGGGGTGACGTACTTGGCCAGCCCACCGGTGACCACCAGCGTAGCCGGGCAGCCCAGCTCTTCCTCAATGCGCTGCACCATGCCGTCGATGAGCACGGCGGTGCCCAGCACCGAGCCGGATAGCATGCAGCTTTCGGTATTGGTGCCGATGGCTTTTTTCGGGGAGCCCAGATGCACCTGCGGCAGCTGGGCACAGCGCTCGCCCAGTGCGCGCAGCCCGGTGGAAAGGCCGGGGCAGATCACGCCGCCCCGGAATACCCGGTCTTTGTCCACCACATTAAAGGTAGTGGCGGTGCCAAGGTCTACCGTGACGACCGGCAGCGGAAAGTTTGCCGCCGCGTAGGCGGCATCCACCAGCCTGTCCTTGCCCACGGCGCGGGGCTCGTCCACCCCCATGGTCAGCCCGGTGCGGATGTCCGGCGAAATAATGACCGGCTTTTTGCCGGTGTAGTGACGGGCGCACTCAGCCAGTGCCCCAGTGATCTGGGGCACTACGCTGGTAAGCACCGCACCTTCAAAGCGCATGGGGCGCTCCGGGTGGCGGCGGTGCGCAAAAATTTTATCCATCTCGGCACGATATTCCGCAGCCGTGCGGGTGCGCACCGTGTCCATGCGCGCCACAAAGCATACACGTCCGTCCCGAATGCCCCCCAGGGCGACGGTGGTGTTGCCTATATCAATGGCTAAGATCATAGTTCAGTTTTCCTTTTTTCTGCGGAACGGGCCGGTACGCCGGCCGGAAAGTTGTCCGTTCCGCTTGAGCGGCGGCTTCCTCTATTCTTTGTCAAGCTGTATTTTACCGCATTTTGCCCTGCGATACAAGCCCGCGCAAAGATTTTGTTGTGCTGGCGGAACTTTTGCATTATACTATAGAAAGAAATGTGGAAACAGTCTGTTTTTGCAGGAGGTCTATACATGGATTTAAAGGGCAAATGCGTCCTTCTGGGCGTCACCGGCGGCATTGCCGCCTATAAGATGGCCAATGTGGCCAGCGCACTGCGCAAGCTGGGGGCCGATGTGGAGGTCATCATGACCAAAAACGCCACCCAATTCATCACTCCCATCACCTTTGAGACCCTGACCGGTCACAAGTGCATGGTGGACACCTTTGACCGCGACTTCAAATTCGAGGTCACCCACATCTCGCTGGCCAAAAAGGCCGACGTGATCCTGGTGGCCCCCGCCACGGCCAACGTGATCGCCAAAATGGCCCACGGCATCGCCGACGATATGCTCACCACCGTGGTGCTGGCGGCCAAATGCCCCAAGCTGGTCTCCCCCGCCATGAACACCGGCATGCTGGAAAACCCCATCACGCAGGACAACCTCGCCACGCTGGAGCGGTATGGCTTCACGGTCATCCCCTCCGAGAGCGGTGTGCTGGCCTGCAAGGATGTGGGCAGCGGCCGCCTGCCGAAGGAAGATGTGCTCATCGAGTACATCCTGCACACCATCGCCCGGCCCAAGGACCTGGCCGGAGTGCGTGTCACCGTGACCGCCGGGCCCACCCAGGAGGCACTGGACCCCGTGCGCTACCTGACCAACCATTCCACCGGCAAGATGGGCTACGCACTGGCCCGCGCCGCCGCCATGCGGGGCGCGGACGTGACCCTCATCCACGGCGAGACCGCTCTGCCGCCGGTCAAATTCACCACGGATGTTCCGGTGACCACCGCACAGGATCTGTACGAAGCCGTCACCGGCCGCTTTGACACCACCGATGTGCTGATCATGGCCGCTGCCGTGGCGGACTACCGCCCGGTGACCGTGGCCAGCGACAAGATCAAGAAAAAGGACGGCGACCTGTCCATCCCGGTGGAGCGCACGCCGGACATTCTGGGCACCATCGGCCCTCAAAAGACCCACCAGTTTCTGTGTGGTTTTTCCATGGAGACGAAAGATCTTGTGGAAAACTCCTCCGCCAAGCTGGCAAAGAAGAATCTGGACATGGTGGTGGCCAATAACCTCAAGGTGGCCGGGGCCGGTTTTGGCGTGGACACCAACGTGGTCACCTTCATCACCCCGGACGGCACCCGGGAACTGCCTCTGATGAGCAAGGCCGACGTAGCCGACGCCATTCTGGATGAGATCTTAAAGCGGCGTTCTCTGTGAGAAAAACGGGAGGCTGTTACCCCGCAACAGCCTCCCGTTTTTACTTCTCTTTCCGTGCAAACACGATGCCGATGGTACCGGGGCCGGAGTAACCGCCGATGGTGGTGCCGATGTCTGTTTCCCAGCATTCCTTGAAGTGGCCGTATTTCTTCAGGCCCGCTTTCACGGCCTCCATGCAGCCGGGCTTCGGCTGGCAGGAGGAAATGAACACCAGCCCATCCTCGATGTCATCCCGGTCGGCCAGACGGTCGGTGATGTACTTGCCCACGCAGATGGGCAGGCTGCCGCGGTATTTTTTGACCACTTTCAGCTCGCCGTTGATTACTTCCAGTGCCGGTTTGATGCCCAGCAGATTGGCTCCGAAGGCCAGCACGCCGGAGCAGCGGCCGCTTTTCGCCATGAAGTCCAACCGGTCCAGCACGAAGCTCAGCTCCACCCGCTTGGCAAGGCTCTGCAGCTTCATCTGGATGGCGCGGGCCGTCAGTCCGTCGGCGGCCCACTTTGCTGCCTTCAGCACCAGATAGCCCTGCCCGGTGCAGATGTTCTGGCTGTCCACGACGCAGACATTCTCGAATTCGCCGGCAGCCAGCCGTGCATTCTGGAAGCAGGACGACAGCTTGCTGCTGACCGAAATATGGATCACAGCATCGTACTCTTTGGCAAACGGGGCAAAGAATTCCGTATATTCCACCAGATTGGCGGCGGCGGATTTGGGCATCTTGCCGCCATTGTTCACATAAGCGAACACATCCGCCGGGTGGACGGTCACACCGTCCAGATAGCTGTCCTCTCCCATCAGGATGTGCATGGGCATCAGGGCGATGTCCCACTTCTTCAAAAGCTCTTCGGACAGGTCACAAGTGCTGTCCGCGGTGATCTTGATCTTCACGTCTTTTCTCCTTTTTGTTCGGTTCCTTTCAAAGCTGTTCCGTTTTATTGTATCACAAACGGTTCAAAGTTGTTAAGTATCTTGCGCCGATAAATGTAAATCTTTTATGAAACCGCCCTGTGCTTCGGGTTTCTTGTACACATCTCACAAATCTGCACAGGGATTTATAGTTCTTTCCGAAAATTCGGCTTTACCTGTTTATTTTATTCGCCAAAAATTATATAATAAGATGTATTCAAATGGTTTTGGATCGGTCTGCTCTGCGGCCGTTTATTTATTGGAGGTTTCCTTACTATGTTCATGTACACCGACTACAACCAGCATCTGCTGGACAATGTAAAAAAGATCCACTTCATCGGCTGCGGCGGCAGCGGCATGTATCCTCTGATCCAGATCCTGGCCGCCAAGGGCTACGAGATCTCCGGCAGTGATGTGCTGGACGGCAGTATCATCCGCTACGAGCGGGAGATGGGCGTGAAGGTCAGCCTGGGCCACAGCGCCGACAACATCATCGGTGTGGACATGGTGGTGTATTCCGCAGCCATCTCCAAGGACAACGTGGAGCTGTGTGCCGCTTCCTCCTACGGCATCCCCACCATCGAGCGCAGCGTGCTGCTGGGCTATGTGAGCCGTCTGTACAGGCAGAGCATCTGCGTGTCCGGCACCCACGGCAAGACCACCACTACTTCTATGATCACCACCGCACTGGAGCTGGCCGGCCGCGATCCCTCTGCCGTCATCGGCGGCAAGCTGCCCCTGATCGACGGCTACGGCAAGGCCGGCAAGGGCGATGACATCGTCATTGAGGCCTGCGAGTTCGCCGAGACCTTCCTCAAGCTCACCCCGTACCTGTCGGTGGTGCTGAACATCGACAACGACCATCTGGACTACTACGGCAGCATGGGCGAGCTGAAGTTTGCCTTCAAGCGCTTTGCCCTGATGACCCAGTTCATGATCTTTGCCAACGTCGACGACAAGAATACCATGGACGTCATGTATACGCTGGACCGCCGCGTGCGCACATTCGGCATCGAGAATGACGGCGACTATCAGGCTGTCAACGTGCAGGAATATAAGCCTGGCTTCTTCGAGTTCGATCTCAAGGAGTGGAACAAGATCACCGGCCACATCCGCCTGTCCGTGCCGGGCCGCCACAACATCTACAATGCGCTGGCCATGTGCGCTGTGTGCCGTTTTGTGGGCCTGACCGTGGAGCAGTGCGCCGAGGCCGCCCTGAACTTCAAGGGTGCCGGCCGCCGCTTTGAGGTGTACGGCGAGTGCAACGGTGCACTGGTCATCGACGACTACGCCCACCACCCCACCGAGCTGCGCGCTACCCTGAACACCGCCAAGGAAATGGGCTACAAGCGCCTGATCGCCGTGCACCAGCCGTTTACATACAGCCGCACCAAGATGCTGTTCAACGACTTCGTGGACGTGCTGAAGATCCCCGACATCACCGTGCTGACCCCCATCATGGGCAGCCGTGAACCCAACGACCCCACCATCACCAGCGCCAAGCTGGCCGCCCAGATCCCCGGCTCCGTGCTGGTGGACAGCCTGCAGGCCGCTGCCGACTGGGTCAAGCAGAACGCACAGCCGGGCGACCTTGTCATCACCCTGGGCTGCGGCGACATCTACAAGGCCAGCAAGATGATGGTGGCCGACAACCAGTAAAGAATCTGCTATACAAAAAGAGGAACGACAGCTGTCGTTCCTCTTTTTTTCGTTGATCCGGGTCAGTTCCGCGAGCACTTTTCCGCGTCGATGGCCAGCACGAACATCAGCACATAAAGCGCATCCTTCGGGTCGGTGATGTCCAGAACGTAGGTGTCCGTCCAGCGGAACGGTTCCTTGGACACGGCGGCCACCGTGCCGCCGTCCGGGCCGGTGATGGTATAGTCCCACTCGAACACATCGCCCTCCACATGCCAGCCATTGAAGTCGATGTTGTACTTCGGCTTGAAGAAGGTCAGCTCCTTTTTCAGGGTGCCGATGCAGGTCTCGCCCTCGTACAGCTCAAACTTGGGCAGCCAGGTCAGGATCTCCTCCTTGACGGTGCCCAGCTCCTGCTGTTCTTCCGGGTCGTAGATCTTCAGGCAGTGCCCCCAGGACAGCTGCCCCTTGACCACATACACGGTGTTTTCGTTTTCGTCGTAGATGTCGTAGCTGTCAAACCAGCTGAATGCACGCTGTCTAAAAAGCAGTTTCATCTTCCTCACCTCACTCGGAATACGATTTGGGACGTCCTTTTCGTGCGGTTCTTCCGCTTTTTTCCATCATACCAGATTCTGCCTCATCGTGCAATCCCGAAGCAGCCCCGCCCGGAACATTCTCCGGGCGGGGCTGCCGTTTGCCGTTCAGTTTTCTACGATTCGGCATGTTTTGTCATTCTTTTTCGTTTTGTATTTCAGTGGCGTCTGCACTTCGGCACGGATCCTGCCCAGATAGGTGCGGGTCTGCTCCACACCGCCCAGAATGGCCTGCACCTGCTCCCGCTGTTCCGGCGTCAGGGCATCCTCTGCCAGCAGCTCCGCGTTGCCCTCCACGATGGTCAACGGTGTTTTCAGCTTGTGGGAAAGCTGCAAAATCTGCTCCCGCTGCTGCTGTTCCATCTGCCACTGCCGCTGCAGGCTGCCGGTCAGTGCATCGCCCATGGTTTGCAGCGCCTGTAAAGCACTCTCGTACTCCCGCACCTTTGCGCCGGAAAACACGGCACTGTCCAGCTCCTTCCGTGCCACCGCCTGCGCGGCGGCAGTCAGCTTTTCGGTCTCCTGGGTCAGAAAACGCCCGGTTCTGTGGGTACTCCACACCACCGCCCCCACCAGCAGCAGAATGCCCAGAATGCAGTGCACGGTCTGCATATCCGGCAGCACGCCCCGCAGCGCAGGGTCGGCGTAGGGCACGGCATAGTCAAATTGCAGCAGACAGACCGTTCCATCCTGCAATTTCGATGTCATGTAATACTGTGTGTAGCCAAAATGCCAGCGGTTTTTCCCCTGCCAGTTCTCTATTGCCCGCTGCAAATGCCCGGCGTCCATGTTGGTAGCCAGCACCTCGCTGCTGTCCGGCGCGGCAAACAGGGCGTACCGGCACAAGGAGTCCAGCTGCGTCTCGTCAAAAGTAGCGGCGGTCATGCCCGGCAAAACGTCCTGTGCGGCTTTCTGGCAGGCCTGTGCAGCTTGATTCGCGGGAAGAAACAGCCCGCCGTTCTGGACCCACAGCATCAGCACCAGCAGCCACCCCACCGCGACCAGCAGGCAGGCCAGCGCCGTGCGCACCAGATATTGCAGCAGCACGCTGCGCAGAGAAGTCAGTCTTCGCTTTTCCATCGGTACCCCACGCCCCATACGGTATTGAGCAGCTTTTCCGGCTCCGGCACACCCGCCGCCCGCAGCTTTGCCCGGATATTTTTGATGTGCTGGGTCACGGCGGTGTCGTCCGCCGTGCCGTCAATACCAAAAACAGCCTCGTAAATTTGCTCCTTGGTAAAGGTCTGCCCGGCGTGCAGCGCCAGATACTCGCAGATGGCATATTCCGAGCGGGTCAAGGGCAGCACCGCCCCCTCCACCGCCGCGCTCCGGGCGGTCAGGTCAAAGGCTACGCCGCTGCGCACCATCCGGTGCGCCGGGGTGCGGCTCTGCCGCCGAAGATGTGCCGCTACCCGCGCCCGCAGCTCTGCCACCCGGAAGGGCTTGGACAAAAAGTCATCTGCCCCGATGCCCAAGCCTTCCAGCACAGCCGCCTCGTCGGTGCGGGCACTCAGAAAGAGAATAGGCACATCGGTCAGGCTGCGGATGCGACGGCACACCGCAAAGCCGTCCTCCCCGGGCATCATCACGTCCAGCAGGATGCAGTCTGCCCAGCGGCAGAGCGCCTCGGTCAGCGCTCCACCCGCCTGCCGCGTTTCTACCCGGTGTCCGTCCCGCTCCAAGGCGGTGCGGATCAGCTTGCAGAGCTCCAGATTGTCATCCACGGCCAGAATATTTGCCACAAGATCACCTCAACACGTTATAAAGCAGGCAGGAAGCCCCGTAAAGCAGATACACATGGGCCGGGTAGAACCAGTAGAACAGCTGCTTGTGCCCGCTGCCGCGCTGCCCGTTGTACAGCAGCATCAGCACCACCGCCGCCACCCCGAACCACTCGTAGTAGTCGGTGAACATCTGCGTCCAGACAAAACCCTCCTGTCGGCAAGCCATCCCAAAGGTCAGCGCAAAATCACACAGGAAAACAGTCAGCGCCCATGCCGTCAGCTGCACTTTGCGCCGTCCACGCAGGGCATACAGCAGCACGCCGCCCAGCAAAAAGCTCCAGCCGCCGTCCGTAATGCTGCTCCACATGGGCAGCGGGCTGGTGATGACAAATGCCACGACTGTCGAAGCGATGGGCGTCTCCTGCACCCCGGGGAAAAGCAGCAGAAATACGACCACCACATAAGGCCAGCACAGCACAGCGGCTATCGCAGCAATGCCCTTTGCCAGCTTCTTCTCCCGCAGCCAGTCGATACCCTGCCAGACGATGCACAGCAGCATCAGGTCCTGGAAGATGGCGTTCTGGGGGTAGAAGCCGTCTCCACGCCGGAAGGCCTTGGCGTAGATCATAAAAAATTCCAGCGCCGCCATGGCAGTACCAATGGCCCAGATGCGGATAAAATACCGCTTGCGGTCATGGGTGTGGGCAAAACCCTCCACCGTGCAGAACAAAAACAGCGGCGCACTGAGCCGCCCCAGCATACTGAACAGGGTGGGGACCCAGCCTGTGAACTCAAAGAAATAATGGATGTGGTCCAGTACCATCAGCACCAGTGCAATGGTCTTGAGCTGTGTACCATCCAAGCCTTTTTTCGTCAGTTTATCCATACAGATTCTCCTTTCTTTGTACATTCAGTGTAACAGGAAAATCTGTAGAAAATATAAGGTTCTGCCTTTATGATACTATTTTCTTTCCCAAAACGCAACAAAAAAGCCCTGAGACTTTCATCTCAGAGCTTTCTGTTCAAGTCGGCGACTACCTATTTTCACAAGCCGTTTCCAGCTAACTATCTTCGGCACAAGTAAGCTTAACTTCTGTGTTCGGAATGGGAACAGGTGGAACCTTACCGTCATCGACACCGACCGATCTGACTGAATCAGTATAACACATTTCTGTGCTTCTGTCCAGTATTTCTTAGAAGGACGTGCCTTCAAAACTGAATAATCACTGCTAACATTTTTTCGTTGACTTAAAAGTCTCAAGCGAATTGTGGTCAAGCCCTCGACCTATTAGTACACGCTTGCTGAATGGATCGCTCCACTTACACATCGTGCCTATCAACCTTGTAGTCTTCAAGGGGTCTTACCTGATCAAATCAGTGGGATATCTTATCTTTGGGTCGGCTTCACGCTTAGATGCTTTCAGCGTTTATCC
>OGJX01000898.1_pt1 | contig 22961 bp, 24 predicted proteins | sample 1572381 | NCBI WGS metagenome assembly OGJX01 (sample SAMEA2582085, study PRJEB24529) | metagenome | biome: Human gut stool | place: China | collected 2011
TTCTTTTCATAAACCTATAAGATCACGACTTGTGAGAGGACGCTTATATCTGCCCTTTGCAACCTATAAAAGCACCACAGAATCTGTGACATTACGGTAAATTAAACTCCGGTTTTATTCTTCCGCTGCCGCATCGATTTCTGCTTTTTCAAGCGCATTCTCCACTGCATTTAAAAGCATAACCGTTGTATACTGATTGTCTGCCTGATAGGATATATTTTCCACCGACTGTGTTTTGATAATCTGGTCTGCCACTTCTTCCAGAGCAGGTTCCACCAATGGATACATTGTCGTCACTGTCTCATTCAGATTCACAAGAGAGATCGAATTGATCCGGTTCTCATCTACAATCACCTGCACATCCAAAGTGCTGTCACGAAAGAGTATGGAAGATGTATAGACTCCTGCCACATATTTCATTGTCTCCACAGATTTATCTTTTTCTTTTTTTGGTAAAAACATAAAAAGCAGCAACATGACCAGCAGAATTCCTAATCCCACAAAAATTGCTGTATAAATGAGTTCTTTCATATGAAGGACTACGATTTTTGTCTTTGCACTCATTGATGTATCTCCTGCCACTGATTATTACATTGTATGCCGCATTTCAAATATCATGCAATTTTCCTGATAAAATTTCATATAAAAGTTATGCAAAAGTTTTTTCTGTTTTTTGTAAAAAAGTTGTTGACAAAGTTCTTATCTCATAGTATTATATCAAATGTGTCTGGCACACGGCAGAACACAAAACAATATGCGCGAGTGGCTCAGTTGGTGGAGCACGACCTTGCCAAGGTCGGGGCCGCGGGTTCGAGTCCCGTCTCGCGCTCTTATAAATAAGAAATATTCAAATGAATATTTCTTATTTTTTTGTCCACAATACTCTAATCTGCACAATCTAAGCTCCGGCTCTCTCTTTTATTATCTCTTTCTTCATAACCTCCTCTCCCACCACATAAAATGAAGTAATACCCTCTTTGGAGTTTTCGCCAATGAAACACCATTCCACCAATAAAAGTATTTTTATTATTTTTCTTCTGATTCCCCTCGCGGCAGGCGCTCTTTCTGCACTGTTTACTGGAAACATGTCCGGCCCCTACGCCTCATTTACAAAACCTTCTTTCGCACCGCCCGGTATTTTATTTCCGATTATATGGACGATTTTATATCTGCTTATGGGAGTTTCTTCCTATATTGTTGCGCAGTCTGACCATCCGGATAAGCTTTTGGCACTCCGCACATATTTTATCCAGCTATTTTTTAACTTTATGTGGAGCATCCTTTTCTTTGGTTTGTCAAACTATCTGCTCGCATTTTTCTGGCTGTTGCTTCTGATCCTGCTAATTATCATTATGATTGTACGTTTTCACAAAATAAAGCCAATCGCTGCCTATCTGCAGATTCCTTATCTGTTCTGGTGCATTTTCGCAGCAATACTGAATTTTGCAGTTTACCTTCTAAATTAAGCATTTTTTCTGCTTTACACAGTTAACGCACTTTGAAAAATATGTTATACTACTTGATGAAAATTACAGGAAAGTGAGAATTACTATGAATAAGAAAGACATTTTAGAAATCAAACGGCGCTTTAAAAAAGAAGCCTGCACCTTTACGAGAATGTGCGGCTGCTACGTGGACGCTGACCATAATAAAATCACCAAAATCGGAGAAACTTTTCTGAATCTGGAGGACGAAGAATTTTACAAATATTTAGAGATTGCAAAAAAAGTATTGTCTGGCACAATCGGAAACAACCTTCTGGAGCTGGAATTTCCACTTGCAGAGGAAGCTGCCGGCGGCAGACAGCAGTTTCTGATGGGACTGCGCGAAAGCAAACTGAAAAATGATGATCTGATGGATACTTTTTACGATATGATCATTGACAGTTACGATTACGTTGGGAATTATCTGATTCTGATTTTCCACGATGCCTACGATGTCATGACCAAAACTTCAGACAATGACAAATTAGACGAGTCGGAGGAAGTTTACGAATATCTGCTGTGTGCGATCTGCCCGGTCAACCTGACCAAACCGGGACTTGGCTACCGTGAGGACGAAAACCGCATCGGGCCTCGTATCCGTGACTGGGTTGTCGGCGCACCGGACACCGGTTTTGTATTCCCTGCATTTACCGACCGAAGCACAGACATCCACTCTGTTATGTTTTATACAAGGGATACCAAGACACCACATGCGGAATTCATGGAATCCGGTCTTGGCTGCGGTGCCAAGTTTACCGCAACAGAAAAGAAACTCACCTTCCAGAACATCGTTAAAGATGTGATCGGGGAAGATGATGAGGAAAGCGACGCTATGTTTCTTGACATTCAGGGAAATCTCAGTGGCTTAATTGAAGTTCCTGCCGAGGATGAGGAAGAAAAAGAGCAGGCACCGCTCACCCTGACCGATATCGCTTCTGTCCTCTCCGACAGCGGACTTTCCGAGGAACAGACCGCCGTAATTGAGAAAACTTACGAGGACACTTTCGGTGAAGATTTACCATCCGCCGAACATTTAGTTGATCCAAAGTTAGTCGAGGCAAATGCGAAACGCAAAGAAAAACTAGAACTGGTAGAACAGGTGGAAAGTCTGAAACATCAGCTGGAAGAAACCCGTTCCATCCCAGTCGATGATTCGGATGATGATGTCCCTGCAGTCAAAACTTATGATGTCATTCTCCGTGTAAAACCGGAAAAAGTCGGACAGATTCATTCTGATACCATCAACGGCCAGAAATGTCTTATTATTCCAATGGATGAAAATGAGCATGCTGCTGTAAACGGAGTGAATACTACTATATAGCTGACAATACGATGTTCCTGCGGGAAAATATCTGCTGTCCATCAAGGGCTATGTCCGAAAGGCAAGAAGGTGGAACTGAAAAGAATTAAAACAATCGGGATTTAGAGGAGATGCATTTATGCCTAAAATAATTTGGTGCGGTAATAAATCTTGGGATACAGATTTCCCAGAAAACACGTTGCCAAACAATGCAAAACGAATAGAAAGACCGGATAATATTTTTAAAAGCAGTCTGTTATATGGTATTTTACCACTTATTTTTAGTTATGCGATAATATGCATTAAATGGTTTATGATTGGCGAGAATCTGTTTAAAAAAGTTTGCTGCTTTTGCAGTATGTCACGAACCAATCAGCAAACGTCGTTTTGTAATAATGAGTTTAATGCCTATGCTTTTAGGTATAATACCTTTGGCTATATTTCTTTTATCTCCACCCAATGCATTTCTTTCGGGAATATGTATTCCAATGGGGATTATTGGTATGCTTTCTCCAATGCCGGATTACATGGATGTCCACATTATTTGCAAACAAGTACCTAAAGGTGCTTTCGTTCATACTCAAAATGATGGGTTTTACTGGTACAAATAGTTTTTTATAGAAAAGTAACTCTTATTTGATCATAAAGATTTACGTTCTGCTGCTCATGACCTGAACTGACGGATTTTAAGATTGAATTTTTACAAATGGTAAATTCAAAATATTGCAGTATCATAACTAAAATGCAATGAATGTAAAATGGACGAATATTGTTTTCGTTTTGCGTTATGGAGATGAAACTCTCCATTTGTGGAAGCCTCTGCTGAACACAAATGATCAGAGAGGTTCATCGCAATGTTTAACGCAACGAAACACAATATTCGTCCATTTCACATTCATGCCTTCATAAGCATGCCAGACTGCAATATTTTGTACATAACCTAAATTACTACGCCTCAAGCTTTCTGCAAATGAAATCTTCCATCTGGCTCTTAGGCAGCCCCAGTATCAGTGACAATTCGCCATAAAGCTCATTTTCTGCGGCTTTTAAATAACGTTCATCCAAAGATGTGATTTTCTTTCCCTGAGCGATCCGCTCTTTTTTTCGGAAATATAATGTCTTGATAATACTGATCCATGCCCTGAAATCACAGGTCTTTAACGCCTCTTTATATTGCAGTTCCCGCTGTTTTTCATTGGCTACCCACAGTTCTTCGATCTGCGGCATCTCCTCGATCAGCTGCTCTGCCTCCTGTCTGGTAATGACTTTTCTCATTGCCACCTTGGCATTATCGGTCGGGGCATATATTTTGCCGTTTCTGTCCTCTAACGGTGCCAAAACATAATACAGCCTGTCCTTATTACTGCCAGGAATATCAATATGTGTGATCTCTTCTACCTGACATACACCTTTACATCCATAAACAATATATTCTCCTACTTCAAACATTTTTTTCTGATTCTCCTTTCTATTCGATTTTAACACGAAAAGTCTGCAACTGTCAGTATATTTCTTTTTCATTTTCATAATTTTGTGAAAACTGCAAGAAAGCTTTCCTGCATTTTTTTGTATATTTTGCATAAGAAATGCTTTCCAAAAATCGATCGTAAAGCTCTGGATTTACGCTTTTTTCTGAATAGGAAAAAAGCCGCACATAAAAAAATGATGTACGGCTTTTCCCGAACCGGCGGACTGGGTGATCCACCGATTCCATATATTAAATTAGGGAAAGGAATTATAAATGTTTCTCTGCCAGAAATCAGCAAAGAAATTTATAGCAAAATAAATGAATTATCTCTGAACACGTCCGGAAGCATCTCCACCAGCTAATTTCTGAACTTCAGAAACGCTAACCTGGTTGAAGTCACCTTCGATAGAGTGTTTCAGACAGCTTGCAGCAACTGCAAACTCAATTGTATCCTGTGGAGCGTAGTCATTTAAGCAAGCGTAAATTAATCCGCCACCGAAGGAATCTCCACCACCTACACGGTCAACGATGTGCATTAAATATTCTTTAGAGAAATAGCTCTCTCCGTTTTCGTATAACATTGCTGCCCATTTATTATCGTTTGCAGAGATAGAAGTTCTTAATGTGATAGCTACTTTCTTGAATCCGAAACGATCTGTTAATTTCTGGGCAACCTCTTTGTATCCGGCTTTGTTTAACTCACCTGCTGTTACTTCTGTACCTTCAGATTTGATTCCGAATACATCGTTTGCATCTTCCTCGTTGGAAATGCAGACATCTACATATTTGCAAAGCTCACCCATAACCTGTCCGGCTTTTTCTTTGGACCATAATTTATTACGGTAATTTAAGTCACAGCTTACTGTGATTCCTTTTGCTTTTGCTGCTTTACAAGCTTCTAAGCAGATCTCTGCCACATTGTCACCGAGCGCCGGTGTGATACCTGTGAAATGGAACCAGTCAGCTCCCTCAAAGATCTCATCCCAGTTGAAATCTGCTGTTGTTGCTGTTGCAATTGCAGATCCTGCACGGTCATAAATAACTTTGGATGGTCTCTGGCTTGCGCCCTTCTCTAAGAAGTAGATACCTACTCTGTCACCACCACGGACGATCTTGGAAGTATCAACTCCGAACTGTCTTAAAGAGTTCACACCTGCCTGTCCGATCTCATGAGCCGGTAATTTTGTTACAAAGCTTGCATCCATACCATAGTTTGCTAAAGAGATAGCTACGTTAGCCTCTCCACCACCATAGGTAGCGCCATATGATGCAGCCTGTACAAAACGATAATATCCTTCTGGTGCAAGACGAAGCATAATCTCACCAAATGTAACGACTTTCTTTGCCATTTTTAAATCCTCCATATTTTAAATCCGTATGTTCCATATAGTGAAACAGTGTTTCACAATTTGTAACCTCATTATAACATCATTCTCACAAATGTCAAATATGTTTTTTCAATCTTTTCAAAAATATTTTTAAATAAGTACTTTTCATTTTCTGTCCCATGCGCTATAATTTATTCAAAAGTGGTTCATATTATAGAACTTAGTTTCGTAATACAAAACTTACAATCTTACATCTACCAGTAAAATTGTAACCGATCATTACAAACTGACAGAACCGAACTACATATTTTTTCCAAAAACAGGAGGAAAACGACTATGGATCGTAAATATGATGTCATCACATTAGGGGAAATTTTATTAAGGCTTTCTACACCGATCAATGGACGCCTTGCGCAGGGCGATACATTAATGAAACATCTCGGCGGCGCAGAGTTAAATATCGCATCCGAGATTGGCCAGCTTGGTTTAAACACTGCCATCATTTCAAAAATACCAAATAATCTGTTAGCAGCCTTTATCAAGAATCAGCTGAATGCTTCCAGAGTCAGCGAGAATTATCTGATTGAAGACCATTCCGACGACAGCCGTGTCGGTATTTACTATTATGAATATGGTTCTTACCCTAGAAAGCCTCGCGTAGTCTATGACAGAAAACACTCTTCCATTAATAATATAGAAATCTCAGATGTGCCACAGACACTTTTTTATAACACCCGTCTGTTCCACACAAGCGGCATTACGCTCGGGCTCGGCGGAAAGGCACAGGATTTTGCGGTCCACTGTATCAAAGAATTTAAAAAGCAGGGAACCCTGATCTCATTTGACGTAAACTATCGTGCCAATCTCTGGACTGGAGAGGAAGCAAGAAAATGCATTGAAACCATTCTTCCTTATGTAGACATTTTCTTCTGCTCTGAGGACACTGCCAGACTTACCTTCGGAAAAACAGGTACCATCAACGAGATCCAGAAATCTTTCTGTGAGGAATACCCGATTTCCGTTGTCGCTTCCACAGAGCGGACTGTCATCACTCCGAAGAAGCACAATTTTACTTCCATCATCTATTCTGCAAAAAATGATACTTATTACAGGGAAAATCCATACAATAATATTGACGTTGTGGATCGTATCGGAAGCGGCGATGCCTATGTATCCGGTGCACTGTATGGTTATTTAAAACATGGGGACTGCCAGAAAGCTTTGGAATACGGCAATGCCATGGCTGCCATCAAACACAGCGTCATCGGCGATATGGTCTTCACGGACTTAGAGGAGATCGACAGCATTATCAAACAGCATAAGAATACTTCAGGCTATCAGTCTGAAATGAACCGTTAAAAAGAAGAGGCAGACCACACATTTACTGTGCCAATCTGCCTCTTTTTTGCGTAAATTCAGACAAGTTCCATGCACTCTGCCTCGAAAAATTCTGCCTCTTTCTCATCATGCGTGACAAAAAGAACCGTTTTTCCGGCAGTCTGCATTTTTATGACTGTGGCAACTTTCTCCTTCGTCTCTGCGTCAAGTCCCTGCAAAGGCTCATCCATGATCAAAATATCATATTCCGCTAAAAGTGCTCTTGCAATTGCCACACGTCGTTTCATGCCGCCGCTGTACTCGCTTACCGGCTTTCCGGCAATATCGTCAAGTTCCATCTTTTTTAAAAAGCCTGCAATCTCTTCTTTTGTTTTTCCGGTTGTGATATGAATGTTAGTCACCGCATCCAGATTTTCAAACAGGCGGTTTTCCTGGAATATAGCGCTGATCTTTTGATGCTCCATACCGGAAACAGTTCCCTCATCTGCCTTCTCCAGTCCCATCAGAATCGATAGCAGCGTGGATTTTCCGATGCCTGATTTTCCCATAATACAGGTCATTTTTTTCTCCCTGAACGTACAGGAAAAATGATTTAATACCTGATTATGATCATATGATTTACATAAATTTTTTACTATGATATCCATTTCTTTTCTCTTTTACCAATTCACTTTTTGTTTTCTGCTATCCTTTTTGCCTTGTGCACATGCGTAAACCGCAAATTATTTTACACTTAACCGATGCGCCAGCAATGACAACAGCCACTGAAAAATTTTTTCAAAAAGCACACTCACTGCAATAATGACAAATGTCCATGCGAACAGGTCAGGTGTCTCCAGATAAATCTTTGCATTGTAAAGGTTTTCTCCGATGGAGCCTTTTGGAATGCCAATGATTTCTGCTGCGATCCCCGCCTTAAAGCACATACCGATCGCAATTGCACAGGCAGAACGAAAATACGCAAAAAGTCCCCCAAAATAAAGGTAATACATTTTGTTCCAGAATTTCATCCGAAAGATTTTTGCCATCTCAAAAAGTTCCCGGTCCAGATGTTCAAATCCCTCCAGAAGATTTGTATAAATGATTGGAAATGCCATGATGAAAGAAATCAGTATTGACAGGTTTCTTGATGGCATCCAGATGAGCACCAGCACAATAAAAGATGCGACCGGAGTAGCCTTTAACACAGCCATCGGAAGAGCAAGGATATCGCGTATTAATTTCACATGATATGCCAATGCAGAAAGCAAAACGCCGCCTGCCGCTGCGCAGAAGAAACCAAGTGCGATGCGCTCCAGCGAAAACCAGATTGACTCCCAGAAGAAAAAGGTTCTCACCAACGAAAGCAGGCACCGCCCCACTGAAAGGGGCGATGCCAGTAATATCTGCTTGTCTAATGCCATGCTTGCAAACTGCCAGAGTAACAGCCAGAATGCAATGGTCCAGAGTTTTATTTTATTTTTCTTCCTAGTCTGCGTTGTAGTAGAAATCATCATTTGGTAATGCTCCACCGACTGCTGCCGGATTCTGTTCAAATAAAATTCCAAGATAGCTGCTTAATTTTGCTTTCATATCATTTCCGGCAATAAATGTAATGTTACATTCCGGGATTGCCTTCTCTGCTACCTGTGCTGCAACAATATCGTAGTTTCCGACAAGGACTGCCGCATCTGCCACATTGTCATTTACATAGTTTACAGAAGCCTCATACTGCTGCAAAAATGTCTCAACTGCGTCCGGATGCGCTTCAATAAAATCATTTCTTGCGATCACAACTCCGGTAATTAAGGCTGCCTTTGTATCTCCATCGCCGGAAGCCTTCTCCCACTCTTCGGTAAGGTCAAGTGCCACACGGATATTTTCATTCTGTGTCATTGCCACAGTCACAAATGGCTGTGGAAGCATTGCCACTGCATCCTCATTTGCTGCGAGTGCTGCCACACATTCAGAATGCTCGGATTTGTATTCGATTGTGACATCTTTTTCCGGGTCAATGCCATTTGCAGTCAGCATATAGTTTAATGCGTATTCCGGTGTTGCACCCTTTCCGCTGGCATAGATGGTTTTTCCTTTTAAATCAGCAACACTCTGTACACTGTCGCCATTTTCCACAATATATAATACACCTAACGTATTGACTGCCAAAACGCTGACATCCACACCCTCTTTGTTGTACAAAACAGATGCAAGGTTTGCCGGAACTGCTGCAATGTCCACATTTCCCTGCACGATCTGCGGTGTGATCTCATCCGGTGATGCTGCAATGGTAAAATTGTAATGATTTGCTCCGGTATCTCCATTGTCGGAATCATCCATCAGCTTCACCATTCCCATAGCTGTCGGTCCTTTTAAGGCGGCTACATTCACATCTGTCAATTCGCCTGCTGCTTCAGTTTCTGTACTTGCTGCTTCCTCTGTTGATTCTGTGACTGCTTCGCTGGTCTCGGTCTGCGGAGTGGCTGTATTCTCTTCCACTTTGTTTCCGCCGCATGCTGCCAGCATCACACAGGACATCATAAGAGCCAGTGCTGATACAAGTTTTTTCTTCATAATATAAATTCTCCTTCTGGTCTAAAAATAAATATTCAGGTCAGTTTCTCTTTCCTGTCAGACCGAGAATAAGTATAAAGGAATTCTGCCATAATCTCAAGTATCTTTTTTCGTACATGTTAATTTTTTAACGATTTTACTGTTTTTTGACATAAACTGATAAAATTTTTTGCTACAAAAAAATTTTTATTGTGTAATTGTTTCTGTCACACCAAGGAAAATCGGCATCTGCGTTTCGTTGTCAATAATGGCATAGACAAATGGGCGGTCTAAATGCACGGTCTTGACAACAGGTGTCTCCAACGAGGCGTACTCTGCAATTCCAACTACTGTTGCCGCTCCTGCTTTTGTTCCCTGCTCATCTACCTCAATGTACGTTTTATGAAGTACCATATCAATGTAAAGATTTCCGCGGTCACTCGTTCCGATTCCGCTAAAGTCTGCTTTTTCAGGATCGAACGCATCTGTCATTCCCATATTTTTCAAAGTGTCATTCAGTTCTACCGAATATTCCGACTTGAACTTTGGAATCGCGGCGTCCACCTCGTAATCCGTGCCTGCATTTGCAATGACAGTTACCAGCTTTTCTGCACTCATCTGGCTGATATAATCGCTCATGCTGATTCCTTCCTTTGGAAGCAGTGCGACAAAGCTGTAACCTTCTTCGTAAGGTCTGATAAAGCCTGTCGTACTGTCATCCTCCAGATAATAGCCCTCTGTGGAGTACATCATATCGACACTCTGGCTGCCTCCATTTTCCGGTGTAAAAGTGCCGTCCTGCACATCCTCCTTTTCATACGGAGACTGCCATTTTGCATCAAAGGCAACTGCGTTGATCAGATACATCACCGAATCATATTCAATCTGATCCAATATCTCCGGAATCATCTTTTCGGTCTTATTGGAAACCCACGTATTGATATCCTTTAACGTGCTGTCATCAAATGGTGCCTTAAAAATTTCCGCATCAAATAATTCCGTGTTCTTTCTCAGGAAATCGTCCTCCACATGAAAAGTATCTGCATCTTTCAGCCAGATAGAGTTTGCAATATTCAAATGCGCATTTTCGGTATCCGGTAAATTCTTCATACAGGAAGAAAGTTCTTTGCCCTGCTGTTCGGCTGGCATGCCGCCCGATAAAACCTGTTCCATTTGCGTCAGGGTATCGCCCTTCGCACCGTTCTCTGTCATGGTAAGCGCTGCTAATACTGACAATGGAGATATCATCTCATTTTTTCCATCCTCATATGTCTGCTGCAGCAGATTCAGGGCAAACTGACGGTAACGGTAACCAAAGGTGGTTTCTGTGCTGTCATCTTCCGCTTTCTTTTCTGTCGTATCAGCCTCTGCCTGCTGATCCTCATTTCCTGTATGATCGACATTTTGTTCACTGTCCTCCGACTGTTGCGGTGTCAACCGCTTCGTCGTATCAGATAATCCACTGCCACACCCGAATAATCCTAACGCCATACATCCGATCAAAATTGTAACCAGTTTTCGTTTCATATGCTTTGTCCTCCCTTTTCGAAGATTATGTAAATATGTTCTTCTGCTGTTATTGTCTTTCTATAAGGAAAGACGCTGATTTTTACAGTTGGTTACAAAAAAAATCACTGTTTTCTTCCACCTTACAGAAAATTCCTGCCCCAAAACCTCCTCTAATCCAACGGCACTGCATACAGATAGGAAATCTCCTCTTCATCCCGCAGCTGCAATAATTTTTCCTTCTGGCAGACGATTGAAAATCCATAAATACGCAGTCCATCCTGCTTTACACTCTCGATCATCATATCGTAAGGAATTTCCTGATACCCATTTAAAATCTTCACAATCTCCGGATGATCGCGCAGATAGCTCAAAAGACTGATAAAATGCGTCTCCATTTTCTCTGTATCCTCTGATATATGCCAGCTGTCTGTATCCGCACGATTATCAAGCTGGCAGAGATATGGATAAGTCTCCCTGTCCCAGTCGATGCAGCTTCCACCTGGATTAATCAGCATCCCAACCGGTACAGAGTCACACATATAGCCATCTTCATCGGATGTATAGACTGCACACCACAGCTGTGCGTCCATCTCCCTGTTTTTCGCCCAGTTATAAAAATCTGCATAACCAGTCAGTTTTTCCAGGGACGCATATGCAATGTAATACGCATTATCATCCAGTTTCTCAATAGACGCATATGCTTCCTCCTCACTTCCTGCCGGTCCCCAGAATTGTCTGGTATCTTCATCGAAAAAATGTATTCTAGAGTATTCTTCCACCTCTTTTGGCACCATAAATGTATTTCCATAAGGCATTTTGAACTCATCTGTATTATAAAGCGTCAGCTTCCCACGCTTTAGCCTGCCGTTGACAGTTGTAAATTTTCCGTCAAATGAAATCCCCTGCGGAATAGAAATATTGTATGTTCCATACCCCTCTGCCACCGCATTGACTGTGTTCCGGTAACTGCCCGGCCAGAACAGTTCAGAATATACAGAAAGGTCAAGGCTCATCCGTGTTGTTGTAATATTATCACTGCCTTCGCCTATTCCCACCACTTCATTTGGATTATAGTAAAAAGCCGATACAACCTGCGGCAGAACAAAGATCACACAGAGCACGACGGCAAGCACGCCTGTTCCGACGATCGCACCCATTTTCAAAAAAGTTCGCCGGATCGTTTTCTGTATCATTTTTACAAAACGCTGTTCCTCTTCGGATTCTGCACCATTGCCCTGCACAAAAACCTCTTCTTTCTCCTGCCCTTGAAGTACTTCGAGTCCCGGAATCTCCTCTTTTTCATAGAGATACTCACTGATAGCTTCCTGCTTCTCAATGGCATGTTCCACTTCATCTGTCTGTGCCTTGTCTAATTTTCCTTCCTGATATAATTTTAACAATTCACGATAAGTCATAGTTATGATCCTCCATGTAAGTCCGCAGTTCACGCTTTGCCCGATATGACAGTACCCGTACATTTTCCGGTGTCATTTTTAAGATCGCCGCAATCTCTTTCTGTGACAGTCCGCCAAAATACTGCATCAGCAGAATCTCCCGTTTCCGTTCTTCCAGTTCATTCATTGCCTGATAAAGAAGCCTGTTTTTCTCCTCTTTCAAAATGCCTTCCAGAACCTCCTGCGATGCGGTATTCTGTATCTGTTGCACTTCACCAAGCGGTACTTTCTCTTTTTCCCTGCGGTAATAATTGAAAAAAAGATTGCGCGCCACCAGATACAGCCATGCACGCATGTTTGTGTGGTCATCCGGCAGCGAAAGCAGTGCTTTTAAAAAAGTTTCCTGCAAAAGATCCTCCGCAAGACTGCTGTTTTTGCACAAAGAGTAGAGGTAAAGATATATTTCTTTGCGGTATTTCTGATATAGCTGCTTTAATATATCTTTTTCCATGACTCCTCCTCTCCCGTATAAAAACGACCGTCCCCATTCCTGTGACTCAGCCTGCGCTTTTGGAACTTCATCTATATAACAATCCTTTTTGAAAAATGTTACACGGAAATTTTATTTTTTACTTCCAGTCGTTTTTCCCCTTTGCGGTCAACACAGCTCACGCAATACCATGAGCAGTTCCTCCTCCGTCAGATTCTTCGTCTGGATGGTAAACGTCACACCTTCCTTTGTAAAAATTGCGAGATAGCATTCATCCTCTGCTGCAAGACGTGCGATCGTCACTTCCCTATTATTGATCACAGAAGTTTTTAAATCATCATCCTCAAATTCCGTGATGATCCCGGATTCCATCGTGCGGACACCGATCTCAAGGCTTCTGTTTCCATCCTCACTCTCATACAGAAATGTATTATTATCATCCACTACCTGATGATCTTTATTATAATAAATACTTCTTTCAGCCGTGGTCTGATTTTTCTCTTTTTCCCCGTCCAATGGCTGTATACTGCTTTGTACATAGGCTGTATCTGTATCATGCTCCTCTGCATATGCCACAAGATTTTCCGGCAGATTTTTTGGAAAAACAGTCACTCCATAATACTGCTCTAATTCCTCTGCACTCATACGCTCTTCCTGTCCATTCCCCACATCGATCGCAATCGTTGTCAGTTCACTGACCTCGTTGATCGTGATCTGCTCGTCTGTATCTGCAAAAGATTCTGACTCCACATTCTCTGTCTGTTCCTCTTCCGCCTTTGCCACTGCAGTTTCGTTCCCCTCATTTGGGGCTGATGTACCTTCGTTCATCCCTTCTGCGACAGCACTTTCTGTCTCTGCGCCTGTATCTTTGTTCTGCACCCACAGATCAAATGATACCACTGCTCCAGCCAGCAGAATACACACGCACGCTGCCATTGCGGTGAAATGCTTAAGATTTCTCTTTTTCTGTGCTGCTTTGTTCCACTGCTCCGCCTCTTTTACATAAGCCGGATCGATTTTTCCGATTGCATCTATCCAGTCCGTATTTTTCATAATGCATAGCCCTCCTTTTTCAGATAGTCCAGCAATTTACCCCTGACACGAAAAAGTGTTGTCTTCACCTTTGCCTCACTGCATGCACAGCGCTCTGCAATCTCTGTAATGCTATCAAAATACCAGTATCTCCGCACAAACATCACGCGGTGCTCCTTCGGGAGATTTTTGAGGAAATGATTGATACACGCCACTAATTCCTGTTCCTCTATGTAGTGCGATGGCTCTTTTTTGTCCACCTGATCTGTCAGTTCATCAAAAATAAACTCCACTTCCCCTTTTCCTCTTTTTGCCGTATGCAGCTTCCGGTATCGGTCCAGACTTAAATTTCTTGTGATCGCACCTAAAAACGCAGATAAAATTGCCGGTCTCTCGTCCGGCATAGCGTTCCACGCCCTCAGCCAGGTGTCATTGACACATTCTTCACAATCTTCTTTATTCAAAAGAATATTTTTCGCAATCCTGCCACAATAACTGCCATATTTGTCTGCCGTGTGTCCGATCGCGCCCTGATCTCTATTCCAATATAATTCAATAATCTTTTCATCTTCCATTGCACGTATCCTCATGTTCTCCCACTGCTTTTACACTGGTCTATTCTATTCTCTCATATTTCCCTTCATCAGGAAAGACGCAAATACATTGAATTGGTTACAGGAATTTTTGAAATTCAAAAAATCCGCACCTTATTTTTAAGGCTGCGGACTTTTTTATCTCTGCTTCTTCAATTTTTCTAATATAGTTAAAACATCAGGCTGCGTTGGTGTAAATTTTATGCCACGTTTTAACATTCCCATAACTTTTCTTGCTTTCTGAGCAATTTCATTTACTGTGTGCTCACTGGTCAGCATCAGATGATTGCCAGCAATCGTATATTCCCGTTCTATATATTCCTCTGTTATCGGAAACATATCCTGTATCAAAAATGCACTTTCCCGGCTGTCATCCAACTTAACAATATGTACAATATCACAAGGCTTTCCAGCTTTTGCTTTCTTCTCCATTATACTCTTATATTTATCAATACGACTGGACAATGGTATCATCCAATATATCCCTGTGCTTGCATCTTCAAAACAGTAATAATGCGGTCTGTTTCCGGCTTTATTGCCTTTCAGATACGGATCAGACATTTCTTCAAAAAATTGATCCTTTATAATATAAAAACCCGTTTTTTTCATACCTATTTCTATCTCCATTATAGAAAAAGCCCTCCGCCTTACGGCGAAGGGCTAAACTTTCAACCCAACCTTTTCTATACCGCATATTGGTCAGCGGTAAACTTTCAACCCGACCATTTCTATACCACATATCGGTCAGTGGTAAACTTTCTTTGTACTTACATTCTAGCAAGTACAAACCGGAAAGTCAATAGAACTTTCCCTTATAATTTTATGCCGTAAAAAATACATTTATGCCTATTTTTAAATACACTAACCAAACCTCAAACTATCCCCATGGTTCAAAATCGGTGCACTGTACAAAAACAACACATCCTGATATTCCGTGTCCCCTAAAAGCTCCAGTGCATGCGAAGCAGAGACATACCGGAGGTCAACCAGCGTTACTTCCTCATAATACTCCGCTAAAAGCGGTGCGATACTGCTGCCAAAAGAATCCCTAAACAGCAACAGCTTCTTTCCATTATGGCACTCCGGATTCTGAATGGTCAGAAGCGCTCTTGCACCCCACAGGTAAAAATCATAATCATCCATCCCACCGATTTTTTCCGGCGCATAGACACTTACGTTCTGTTTTCTTTCATAATCATAGACCTGCATCCGCTCTATGGACAGATCTGTCCGGTAAAAAATTGTATCCGGTGTGGTTTTCCATGCAGAGGCTGCCCCGTAAGCTCCGACAAAATCCTCTGTGGCAATCTGCCAGCCGTCAGATATTGTATTGGTCTGCTGTCCCATAGACTGCACAAGTGCATCTACTACACCTGTAATTTTTTCCTGTTTCCAGTGCAGATCCGTGCGGTAATAATCTTCCAGATGCAGCTTATCATATAAATTAATTTTCTGTGCCGAAGGAATCTCCGCCTGTATCATCTCATCCAGCCTTGCATAATCCAGTATTGGATACTGTTTATCTGCCAGATAATAATTTTTGTCCGGGATGACTGCGACATAACAATCTGCGTTCTGAAATTGTTCTGTGCAGAGCTTCTCTATGGAATCTGCCACTCTGCCCACATTCTTTTCATTTAATTCTGCCTCCAGATGATAAATGCCATCCTCCACCTTAAAATAGCCATTGGTATCCGCTTTTCCTAAAAGTGCCGTCTCCGTCTCCGCTTTCACTGTGCGCAATCCATCCCTCACCGGAAACTGCTCGGAAAAATACGTTTCCAACTGCTCCATATACGTTCCATCCCAAAAAGCAGCCACTGTAAATGCCGGTTTCTTCGCAAGTTTCCGTCTCTCCGTCTTAGAAACCGCCTGATCCGGCAGTAGAAACGCCGCCACCGGGACACAGACAAGTGCGAGCAGAAAAACAACTGCTGCTATTTTTTTCTTCCAATCCATGCTTCTGCCCTCCTCATTAACGATCCGATGTCAGATGAATGTGGTTTCCCACTCACTCTCCCTAAAACCGGAAATATAAAAACGGATGTACCGAACTTCCCAACAAAAATGCCGTAGCAAGCACCAGCCCTGTCAGTATATAACAGCTCTGTAACAGCCATCCTGACTTTTTCCACATGTTTGTATTTTTTAATCTCTGAACGCACATCGCAGGAAACGGTGTCGCACCGGCGCACGCGATGAGCAAAAGTATCAGATAGCTCTTTGTCTCATAAGCTGCCATCGGTGTCATTGCATTTCCGTAACTTCCGGCTAATCCTAAAAGCTGTTCTTTTATCTCACGGACACTCTCCACACGGAAAATGACAAAACTAAAAAGGACGACCAGAAGAACATAACCATGTTCTATGATATTTCTGACACAGGTCAGAAACATATTTTCCCTGTCACCACCATTACTGTCATTATTTGCGGATATGTCTGCTATTTTAAAGGATCTTTCTTTCCATTTTTTTCCGATCAATTTCTCTGCACTTAAGAATACGCCAAAATACAATCCCCACAGCGCAAAATTCCATCCTGCACCGTGCCACAGACCACTGAGCAGCCAGACAACAAACATATTAAAGCACCATCGCAGAACGCTCACCCGGTTGCCGCCCAGTGGGATATAAAGGTAATCGCGGAACCAACCGCCCAGCGTCATGTGCCATCTGCGCCAGAACTCCGAGATACTTTTTGAGATAAAAGGATACCTGAAATTCTCCGGGAACGTAAAACCTAATATTTTTCCGAGTCCGATTGCCATATCGCTGTAACCGGAGAAATCATAGTAAAGCTGTAACATAAACGCAAGGGCAAGCACCCAGTAACCCAGTGTGCCGATCCCTGCTCCTTCCGCACGAATTCCTGTTGTCACGACTGCTTCCGTTTTTGCTGCTGTTTCAGATATATTTTGCAGTGCCGAGACAAGCGACGCAAGGGAATCTGCGATCAAAACCTTTTTACAGAGGCCACAGACGAACCTTGCCGCACCTTCCCCGGTTTTTTCCCATGTGATCTCCCGGTGTTTTAATTCCGCCTGCACGGATTGAAAGCGGACGATCGGTCCGGCGATCAACTGTGGAAACATCGTCACATATGCCGCAAAATCAACAAAATTATGTTCTGCCGCAACCTCTCCCCGGTAAACATCCACATAATAACTGATGATCTGAAACGTGTAAAAACTGATGCCGACCGGAAGTGCGATCTGCACCATCGGAACATGTGTACCGAGAATCCTATTTACACTGTCTGCCAGAAAATCCATATATTTAAAAAATACCAGCAATCCCAATGTCATTGCCGTAAAAATCCCGACCACAAGCCTGTCATGTCCACCCTTGTATTTTCCGGATCTGTCTGCCGGATCAGCAGCACAGACACACTTCTTCTGTCTCTGATATTCGATGCATCTTCCACCCATATAGCCGGCTGTAACAGAAAGAAGGAGCAACACACTGTATTTTGGCTCCCCCCACAAATAAAAAACGAAGCTTGCCAGAAACAGTATCAGATTTTTCACTTTTGCCGGTGCCAGATAATAGATCACTAATACCGCCGGTAAAAAATAGTATAAAAACGTAATACTTGAAAAAAGCAAGCTTCGCACCACCTTCTGTATTTATTTTTTTAACGCTAAAAACGCTTCTTTTGCTGCATCTGCAACATCTTTGTCTGCCATGATGAATAAAATCACGTCGCCAACGTTTTCCACAACAACGCTCTCTGCTTCAACACATATCCACTTTGCCGGATCGGCATTTTCCTCTAAAAGCTTCTTGGCAGCTTCGATATCCTGATCTTCACTTACCCGGAGCAATACACACTGATAAGCAATCGAGGACATCATCGGTGCAGAGTACACGGAATCCGTATAATCAATCTCTGTCGTTCCTAAAATATATTCTTCTTCTGCTTCGGTAATCTCCACGTTTTCAAAATCATCTGTGTAGCTGAAGTAATCGTCATCTGTTTTTGCTGTTTTATAAATCTCATCCAGAATGTCTGCACAGCTTCCCTCCAGATTTGCCGATGTATCCAGTTCACCCTCTGTTGCCTCTGCAGTGATATTTCCATCATCTGCAACCGGATCTCCGGTTTTATTTCCACACGCAGTAATAGAAAGTGTCATTGCCGCCAGCAGAATCCATGCTATTTTTCTCTTCATATTCCCTCTCATTCCGGCGTGCGCAGACGCCCAAAAATTCATTTTCACAATCCATTGTGATGTGAGCAACATTATACTATAGATTGTTCCCTTTTCCTAATGAATTTTTTCTTAATATCCGAGGAAATTTCTGGATACTTTATGATTTTGCAGTCTGAACCGATACAAACTGAAATCTTTGAATCAAATTAACAAGCGAAATTTTTTATAAATTCCTAGTTTTGTCTATAGGAAAATCGTAAAGCGCATGCCGTCTTCCACAGGCTCAAATACATGGCGGAATCCCTCTTTTTTCAGCAGTTCCCGCACCACATAGAGTCCCAGTCCGTTGCCCCCGGAAGCTGCCCGCGTATCGTCCACACGGTAAAACGGCTCATAAATATAAGCCAACTGCTCCTCTGTCAACGGTGTACAGCTGTTTTCGATCCAGATTTTGTCTGTGTCTGCGGCAATTGTGATCTGCCCGCCCTGCTCTGTGTACTGTACCGCATTGCCGATCAGGTTCGACCACACTTTCTGAAATGTATTCCGGCTCATAAACAACATGCAGTCTTCCGGGATACTGTCTGTCACCTCCAACTTTTTGTCAGCGATCTGCATCGCATATTCCTGCAGCACTGCTCCAATTTCCTCGCCTGCACAAAGTTTCTGTTTTTCTTCTTCCTGCAGATCCTGCACTTTGGAAGTATCTAAAATATCCCTGACCATTCCGCTCAGCTCATCCACTTTGGCAACTGCTTCCGCAAGATATTTGTCACGATCCTTGTACTTTCCTATATTATACTGCATATTTTCCAGCAGGATCCGAAGCCCGGAAAGCGGTGTTTTCAGTTCATGGGAAGCAGAACGCAGAAAAACAGTCTTCGACTTTTCCACTGCGAGCATATGCTCTTTTTCTTCATCCAGACTCCTGATCGTTGCAAGCAGCTGCTCATAAACCTGATTGATCTGCTCTGCCAGAAGACCAACCTCATCTTCGTCCTGCACATGAAATGCCGCTTCCGGTTTTAAATTTTTCATATCGTTCGTGACATTCAGCATATGAAAAATAGGTCTTGTAATACGTCTCGAATATAAATAAGAAAAAACAATGGAAAAGAGAATCGTCGCTCCGAACGTAAACGGCAATAAAAATGTGATCATATCCACTGCCTCTTTCACCGGCATGGCACTTGCCATCACTTCCACCTGGATTTCAATCCCGTCGTCTGCTTCCATTGTTTTATTTTTCACAATAATCGATTCCGCATTTTCCAGATTGCTCACATCAAAAACCATATCGGCATCGGTATACAGTGATATCTGGAAATCCATTCCCATATAAGTAACTTCACTGCCGGCACACTCTACCGTAACATTGACATTATTTTGTTTTGCAAAATCAGAAAAAATCTGCCCTGCTTCCGCTGCAGTATTCCTTTTTATCTCCTGCTGCAATGTGTCCATTTTCTTTTCCAGCTGATCCTGCATCCGGCTTAAGTACACCTTCGGATAGAAAAAATAAATCATCAGGTGCATGGATGTTGTGATAAAAAGCAGCATAAAAAACGTATATAAAAATGTTTTAGGAAACAATTTCATTTTCTTCATATTCAATCCCCTACTCTGTGCGCACCGCTGAATACAGCCTTCTTTTGCAGGCTGTTCTCTTATTGATAGTTTATGGCAGCTCCAGCTTATAGCCGACACCCTTCACCGTGATAATACAGTCGAGCTGCAGTTTTTTCCGCAGATTTTTCACATAGACATCCACAACACGGTCAAAAGGGCTTTCCTCCTCACCCCAGATCCGGTCTAAAATCTGGTCCCGGCTCACAACCTGTCCCGCATTCTCCAACAAGACTGCTAAAAGTTTGATTTCTTTCGGTGTGACTGCCGCATCTTTTCCAAGATACGTTGCCCGATACCCGGAAAAATCCACCACAGCATCTTTGTATTTCCATGTATTTTCCGTCTTATAACGTGCCCGCAAAAGTGCTTCGATCCTCTTCAAAAGTAAGATCAGTGAAAACGGCTTACATATGTAGTCATCAGCAAGATTATCGAACGTCTGCACCTGCGTTTCCTCGTCCGTGACCGCCGTCAGCATGATCACCGGAAGTTCACTGAATGTCCGCAGTTCTTTTAACACTTCGATCCCATTTTTCTTTGGCAGCATAATGTCTAACAGCGCCAGATGTATCTCTTTGCTTTTTAAAATTTCAAGCGCCTTCTCCCCATCTCCTGCACAAAAGACCTCATATTCATTTTCTTTTAAAAACTCTGCCACGCCCTCGCGGATCGCTGTATCATCCTCTACAATTAAAATATTCATTTTATACTTTCCTTTTCCTTAATTTAGTACTTCCCTGTTAAAATGTGCTATTTTCCTATAACAATAACACTACTTTCAGTTTATTATGACCTCTAAAGATTATCAACAAAAAAATTTTCTGATTTCATATTAATTTCACATTGGAACGTTATGATATGTCTATCAAATCAATCAGACAATAGTCTGAACAACAAAAAACAAAGGAGATTTTCTTATTATGAAAAACAAAACATTATCTATCGCAACACTTTTACTTACAGGCGCACTTCTTTTTGCAGGATGCGGACAGACCGGAAACACCACCGGCAATACTTCTTCCACAACAGCCGGACAGGAAACGGCCACAACTGAACAGACAGACAGCACTGCACAGACTGCTTCCGACAGCACTGCTTCCACAAATGATATTTTCACGAACATGGATACTACGGATATAGATGGTAATAAAATGGATTCCTCTATTTTTGCCAAAAACAAAGTAACACTTGTAAATGTATGGAATGTCGGATGTACCCCATGTGTCAATGAAATTCCTGATCTTGATAAGATCAATAGTGAATACAAGGACAAGGGTGCTGCTGTTTACGGACTTTACGGTGATCTTGGCATGGGCATCTCAGATGACGAAATGGCTCAGATCAAAGATATTATGAGTAACGCAAATGCATCTTACACACAGCTTCGTATGGATGGAACGCTTGCCACAAATGAATCCCTTTTAAATATTATGGCATACCCTACCACTTATGTAGTTGGATCAGATGGGACCATCCTTGACACGATCGAAGGTTCTAAGGACTATGAAGGCTGGAAAGCTCTCATTGACTCTTACTTAGCAGAATAGTCACATATAGATCAGGTTTCCGGCAGTTTCCCGGACTGCCGGAACTCACGAAACGAGGCGAAACTTATATGAATATCAAAAAACGCTCTGTCACAGGTATCTTACTTTTAGCTATCGGGGTTTTATTTATTTTAAATGGAATCCATCGAAATGAGCATACCACTGTACAGAATAAGTCAAATATCATCTGTCTGGAATGCATTGGCATCGGATAATAGAAAATACATTACACGAATTTACAAGGAAAGGGTTTTCATCATGAACTGGATAAAAAAACAGCGAAAACATTTACGCTTATGGGTACAGGTTCTTTTCACCGCCCTGACAAATGGATATGTCATCGGTTTTACCGAGGGAAAAATTTACCGCGGCACAAGCAAAAAGCTCTGTGTCCCAGGCTTAAACTGCTACTCCTGCCCGGGTGCTATCGGTTCCTGTCCGATTGGATCCCTTCAGGCTGTGCTCGGCAGTAAAAATTATAAATTTTCCTTTTATGTCATTGGATTTTTAATGATTTTCGGATCTCTCATGGGACGTTTTGTCTGCGGCTGGCTCTGCCCTTTTGGCCTTGTGCAGGATCTGCTGCATAAGATCCCTTTTGTCAAAAAGATCAAAAAAGTCCCATTTGACCGCTATCTGCGCTATTTAAAATATGTCATCCTTGTTGTGTTCGTCATTGCCATGCCTTTGCTTCTTGTCGGGGAAAGCGGCTATGGAAGTCCATGGTTCTGCAAGCTGATCTGTCCGTCCGGCACACTGCTCGGCGGTATTCCGCTTGTTGCAAAAAATCCGGGACTCCAGCGTGCCATCGGCTTTTTATTTGGGTGGAAGGTCAGCATCCTTGTCATTCTTCTTATTTTATCTACAATGATATACCGCCCTTTCTGCAAGTATTTATGTCCACTTGGTGCGATTTATGGTATTTTCAACCGGTTTTCACTCTACCATTACGAGATTGATGCCACCAAATGTACGAAATGCGGACTTTGTGCAAAGAAATGTGATATGGGTGTCAAGGTTTATGAAAATCCAAACAGTGCGGAATGTATCCGCTGTGGAAAATGCAAAGATGTCTGTCCAACCGGCGCTATCCATTCAGGAATACGTCCCAAAACCGGAGTTTAACTTACCGTGGAGCAGCAGATTTTGTGGTGCTTTCTTAGGGTG
>OGJX01000923.1_pt1 | contig 22392 bp, 18 predicted proteins | sample 1572381 | NCBI WGS metagenome assembly OGJX01 (sample SAMEA2582085, study PRJEB24529) | metagenome | biome: Human gut stool | place: China | collected 2011
TCTTCCACATGCCGCTGGTCAACGGCTCCTACTGGGCCATGGTGCACGGCTCCAACCCCGAGCAGGTATTGCAGGACGCCGAGGGCTGCGCCGTGATGCAGGAACTGGGCCGCAACATGGCATGGCTGCTGCGCTGCATCGAGGCCGGTAAGGCTGCCGGTATCGACCACCCGCAGAACCCGCCCCGCCCCATGACCAACTTTATCCGCTAAGGGAAAAATAAATTTTGGAGCACCGAAACGCCTGTGGCGTTCCGGTGCTCCATTTCTATGGGCGATTTTATACAATTTTTCCAAGTATTTCTTGGACACAATGCCACCGGCAGCTTTCGCACACTACAAAATTTCTGCTGAACCGGCACAAATGGGGGCGCGAATGCTTTTTTCGTTCATAACTTTGTGATACCATACCTCTATAAGCTTATCACTCAGACGGAGATCCTGCTATGGAACACTACGATTGGAACGAGGGCTGGCTGTTCGCCCCCACCTTTGACCCGGCGCTGGTGCGCCCGGAGTGCCCGGAGCTTTCCCTTACCCCGGTGCGGCTGCCCCACACGGTCAAGCCCCTGCCTTATAACTACTGCAATGAGAACGACTACCAGCGCCTGTGCGGCTACCGGCGGGAGTTTTTTGCGCCCAAGGAGTGGCTGGGCCGCACCGTGCTGCTTACCTTCGGGGCGGTGGCGCACGATGCCACCGTGTTCTGCAACGGGCGGCGGGTGTTCCACCACGGCTGCGGCTATACCGCCTTTACGGTGGACCTGACCGGCGCACTGCGTCTGGGGCAGAAGAACGTGGTGGCTGTGCGCTGCGACAGCCGGGAGGATCTGAACATCCCGCCCTTCGGCGGGCAGCTGGACGCGCTGACCTACGGCGGCATCTACCGCGCCGTCAGTCTGGATATCAAGGAGCCTGCCTATCTGCGGGACGTGTTTATTGAAGCAAAGGCGGAGGGCGATTTCCGCATCTACACCGCCACCGTGGGCGAGACCATCGGCTGCACCCTGCAGGCCGAGATCCGCAGCCCCGCCGGGAGCCGGGCGGTGTACAGCGGCGAGCTTTCCCTGCCCATCACCGGTACGCTGAACAACGTGCACCCGTGGAGCCTGGAGCACCCCACCCTGTACGCCCTGACCGTGCGGCTCATCCGTCCCGGCACCGGCGGTCTGCCCGACCGGGTGCTGGACGAAAAGACCGTGCGGTTCGGCTTCCGCACCGTGCAGTTCGTGGCGGGCGGGCTGTACCTGAACGGACAGCGGGTGGAGCTGCGCGGTCTTGACCGGCACCAGAGCTACCCCTATCAGGGCTACGCCATGCCGGACAGCATCCAGCGGCTGGACGCCCAGCTGCTGAAAAAGGAGCTGGGCTGTAACGCCGTGCGCACCTGCTATGCGCCCCCCAGCCCGGCGTTTCTGGACGCCTGCGATGAGCTGGGTCTGCTGGTGTTCCCCGAGATGCCCGGCTGGCAGCACATCGGCGACGAGGTGTGGCAGGCGCAGGCGCTGCAAAACTGCCGGGAGATGGTGTGCCAGTACCGCAATCACCCCAGCATCTTTTTGTGGGGTGCCCGCATCTGCGGCAGCCCCGACAACGAAGCTTTTTACAAGCGCACCAACGAAGCCATCCACCGGCTGGACCCCACCCGCCCCACGGCGGGCAGCCGCAGCACCCGCAAAAGCCAGCTGCTGGAGGACGTTTACGCCTACAACGATTATTCCTACGCCGGGCGCGGCGCGGGCTGCGAGAACCGCGCCGCCGTGACCCCCGACACCCGCAAGGGCTACCTCATCAGCGAATTCGGCGGGCAGAACTTCCCCGCCAAGCCCTTTGACGACGAACCCCACCGTCTGGTGCAGGCGCTGCATCACGCCGCCGTGCTGAACGACAGCATCGCCCAGCCGGGCGTGGCGGGCAGCTTTGGCTGGTGCATGACCGACTACAACACCCACCGGGAGTTTGGCAGCGGCGACCGCATCTGCTACCACGGCGTGATGGACCTGTTCCGCAACCCGAAACTCTCCGCCGCCGTTTACGCCAGCCAGAAAACGCCCCGCGCCCCCTCCGACATCGTGCTGGAGGTCTCCTCTGCCATGACGCTGGGCGACCTGCCCGGCGGCGCAGCCGCCGCCTGCTGGGTGTTCACCAATGCCGAGAGCGTGCGGCTGTACCGCGGCAATGACTTTGTGGCCGAGTTTACCCCCGACCGCCGGGGACGCTTTGCCGCCCTGCCCCACCCGCCCATCGAGATCAACGATTTTGTGGGTTCGCTGCTGGAAAAGTACGAGGGCATGGATCACGCCACCGGCGCACAGGTCGCCGCCATCCTCAACGAGCTGCGGCGGGACGCCATGGCGCTTTCGCCCCTGTCCAAGGCGCGGATGCTCTCGCTGCGGCTGAGCTGGAACGAGCTGCTGCGGATGTACTACAAATACATCGGTGTGCTGGGCAGCTCCGCGCCGGTGTACCGGTTCGAGGCGGTGTGGCATGGCCGCGCCGTGCGCACTGTGGTGCGGGAGCCGGTGCAGAGCGTCCGGCTGGAATGCACTGTGCATAACCCCCTGCTGACCGATGGCCCCACATGGGACTGCGCTGCGGTCAGCCTGCGTGCCATCGACCAGAACGGCAACCTGCTGCCCTACTGCGGCGAGGCCGTCTGCCTGTCCGTGGAGGGGCCGCTGAAAATTCTGGGCCCCAGCGTGGTGCCTCTGCGGGGCGGCATGGCGGGCACCTACCTTGCCACCACCGGCGAGGCCGGACGTGCCGTGCTGCACTGCCGCATGGAGGGCGCGCTGGACACGGAGGCCGTGCTCACTGTGCGCAGCCGGTAATTTTTTGCAACACAAAACCCGGAACCATTCCCCCTTGAAAGGGCAGGATGGTTCCGGGTTTTTATGTTTTATCGCTTTCTCATTGCCGGGGTCAGAATGTCACAGTCAGGTTCTTTGCAGGTGCTTTGAAGGAAGCGGTTTTGTGCATCAGCTGCCCGTTGGCATCCGTATAAGCCGCCGTCAATTCATAGCTGCCGCGCTTGACCTTGAGTGCAAACTTACCGTTTGCATCGGTGGTGGTCTGCGCCACGACCTTCCCGTTTTGCAGCAGCGCGATCTTTGCACCGGGCAGCGCGGTATGGTCGGCCAGTTCTACCTTGCCCTCTACCTTGACCGGCATCAACGCAATAGCACCAATGCCTGCCGCCACGGTTGCCGCAGCACCGATGGCCAGCACAATGCCTGCGCCGCCATCATCGGAGGGGGACTGTCCCGGTTCACCGGGGCTTGGCGGCGTGATATTGCCGCCGCTCGAATAGTTTGCCGTTATAACGACATTTTCTTTGCCCATCGTGAAGGTTGTGGTGGGAAGGTTCTCGTTTTCCAGCGTGATGCCGCCTGCCACGACTGTCCAGTTCTGGAAGGTATCCGTCTTTTCTGCGGTGATGGTAACGGTCTCGCCTTCCTTTGCCTTGGCAGGGGATGCCGTACCACCGCTCACCGTAACGGTATAGGTGGTTTCTTCCGCCTTGTCCTCGCCCTTGACTTCGGTATCATCGGTGTCACCATCGTTTTTATTGATGATGGTCACACTGGTCTTGCCGGTCTCATCCGGCTGGACATTGACGGTGCCCTCGCTGGTCTGCTCGGTATCTGCATTCTCGGTGGCATACTTGGCATCTGTCAGGCCGTCACCGGTCAGGTGCAATCCTTCGCTGTCCAGTTCGGCATGGAGGGTAGTGGTGCCTGTGGTATCCACTGCCCAGCTGTGCCAAGGCCACGAATCGTTGACCGTGTTCTGGGTCATCAGCAGGCTCACCGCAGTGGGGTCGTCCGCTTTCACATCCACCGTGCGGGCGGATTCATCGTAGGTCAGTTTTACAGGGCCGTCGGAGGAAACATTGAGCAATGTATCATTGAGGAGGATGCTTGCATCAGAAATGTCCTCACGCGGTGTGAGTTCTAATTCAATTTTATCTCCCCTTTGAATAGCGGGGAAGGTGATATTAAGCTTAGAAGCACCGGTAGTATCTTCTCCCTCGTCATAAAATGTATTGACCAGCGAGTTTTTCTGAGCAATTTGTCCATTTTTAATAACGAAATACAGCTTGTTGTTTACACTCAGCGAGATATCCGATCCCGGCGCAATGCTTGTATACGAAATGTCATAATTCGTGTAATATTCATGGTCATCCATTCCAAAATAGCTTCTGATGTCTAAGTTGTTTAAATCGTCTGCTTTGATATAGCTGGCGATATATTTATAATCCCCGTACATTACATGCATATAACCATAGTCATCGCCTTTTTCATCTGCGCCCATTACATACGGCGTTTTAAAAAGAACTAATGTCTGCGGCTCTGTATAATTGGGATCATAAATACTGATTCGGTAATAATCTTCCAGTTCTTCCAATATTTCAAGAAAAACAACCGTGTGTCCACCATCATTGCTTGCCATTCCAATAAGCACAGGCTGTTTTTTCAAAGCTGCAATCAAATCCGCAAGCGTTTCCTCAAAATTATTAAAAGAGTCTGTTTGGGTTTTGGCCATTTTTAATTGACCTGTCGGCAAGTACTGTGCGAGTTGGTAATAGTTAATTAAATCCTGTACATCCGAATTTTCTTTTGGCGAAGATAGTTCATATACAGTATCTGTAGCTACTGACGGCAGGTTTGAAAGTTTGATCCTATCCGGGTAGGAATAATGAAGCATCACAACTGTAGACATTCCCCAGCAAGAGCCACCCCACTCGGCAAAGCGCTTGCTCGTAATATATTTTTTAGTAGCCGGTGTAAGGCCTTCAATCAATTGATTAAATTTCTCATTTGAAATTCGGTACGAATAGTTTGTATTTTGTGTTGATTCGCTAAACGGTTTAAGAAGAATCGTCTGATTGACCGCATGTACGAAGCGATCTTCAAACGAAAAGAAGTATCCTCTATTATTCAAAAAACTCAGATTATCCTTTTTAAACTCAAACTCTTTGCTCGGTTTTTCCTCTGTGCCGGAATAATTATAATGAATGGTCGCATTTATAAGCGGATCGTTAGAAATGCTGATGTCGATTTCTTTCCATTTTTCTTCTGAGCCGCCGTAGTAAACATCTGTTAATTGATTGCACTGAGCAAACGCAGATTCTCCGATGCTTGTCACATTGTCCGAAAACGTAATATTTGTTATGGAGCTCTTTTCAAATGCATGTTTGCCAATGCTCTCCACACTTTCGGGAAGCGTAATATCTGTCAAACTGCTGCACTCGCAGAACGTATAATCTCCAATGCTTGTTATACCGTCAGGAATCACAATGCTTTCCAGCTTTTCGCAACCGCGGAAGGCCCACTCGCCAATATATTCTACATTTTCCGGAATCATGATATCCGTCAGGCCACAATAGCTAAACGCGTGTTCCCCAATACTTGTCACTCCGTCCGGAATCACAATATTCTTCAATGCACGGCAGCCAGAAAATGTACGAGCTGCGATACTTGTCATACCAGATGGAAGCGCAATGTTCTCTATTGCATCGCAGTCTTCAAATGCACCATCCCCAATGCTTGTTGCACCTTCCCCAATGCTTGTTGCACTTTCCGGAAGGGTGATATCTACCAATCTTACGCAACTCCAGAATGCACCCCTTCCAATATGTGTTACGCCGTCTGGAATTGTAATACGCCGCAGCCTTTTACAGATCGAAAACGCGTAATCTCCAATGGATTCCACACCTTCCGGAATTGTAACACCTGTCAAATATTCGCAGTCCCAAAACGCATTTTTTCCGATACTTGTAATACCTTTCTGGATTACAACTCTATTGATAGAATACATATATTCGTACCAGGGTGCTTTATCGTAAAAACTATAGTCTTCCATTGCACCGGTTCCGCTGATAGTCAGTCTCCCAGTGCTATAGTCAAGCTCCCAAGTCGCATCTTCTCCGCAAGAACCCGAAAAGCTATTTTCTTTCCCGATCTCCTGCACCGCAGCCGTTACCGCCTGCCCGATGTCGGACTGGGCAAACGCCGCCAGCGGCAGCATCTCGCACAGCATCGTCAGTGCCAGCACTGCTGCCAGCAGCCGCATAAGTTTTTTCATACACGTTCCTCCTTTTTTGTTTCCGAGCGGTCATACCAACCACTTTGTTACATTTTACGCCCGCATGCCGCATTTCCGCAACCCCTTCTCCGGCAAATTTCCAGCCATCGGAAGAATTCGTTCACATTGACAGAATTCACCGTCTTTTTTGTGCATATACACCATAGTTCCCCGGCCATATTCGTTTTTGTTCCCCTTTGCCCGCTTTCTCTGTGGAAAAATGGCGCAAACCCTTCTGTAAGCGCTTTTTTCGTTCACAACTTTGTGGTATTATATTTTCAAATGGTTATTTTTTCCTGAATCCCGGTTGATTTACGTCCTTTCATGATAGATTTGCAGTCTGTTCAAAATTTTATCATGGTTGGCTGATATCCTAGAGGTACAAAGTATTCCGCAGGGCGGCGCTGCTGCCCTGCGTTTCCGTGTGTAAAGCCCCAGAGAAGAGGATGCGAAAACCTATGAGAGAAAAATTCCGTCAATTCATGATCGGGCGCTACGGCACCGATGGCCTGAACCAGTTTTTGAGCATGAGTTCCATCGTGATGCTGCTGGTGTCGCTGCTTACCCGCGTTTCCCTGTTCACATGGCTGGGCGCGGCACTGCTGATCTTGTGCTACTACCGCAGCCTGAGCCGTAACATCTCCAAGCGCACCGAGGAGAACTACCGCTATTACAGCCTGAAGGACCGGTTCAATAACAAGCTCCGCAGCTTGAAGGAGCAGTGGGCCAACCGCAAGCTGTACCACTACTACCGCTGCCCCCAGTGCCGCCAGAAGCTGCGCGTGCCCCGGGGACGCGGGCGCATCCAGATCTCCTGCCCGCGCTGCGGCACCCAGTTCATCAAAAAGAGCTGAGCCGCCATGTTTGGATATGTGATCCCGGATCGGGCCAGCCTCAGCCCGGAAGCGCAGGGCCGCTACCGCTCGGCCTACTGCGGGCTGTGCCGCCGCATCGACGCTTTGCACGGGCTGCGGGGACGGTTCAGCCTGAGCTATGACTTGACCTTTTTGAACATCCTGCTGTGCAGTCTGTACGAGGGCGAGACCCCCGCAGACAGCGGCATCAGCCGCTGCCCCATCCACCCGGTACACGGTGTACTTTGGCGCAGCGCCGACCCTACCGACTACTGCGCCGACCTGAGCGTGGCGCTGCACTACTATAACGCGCAGGACAAATGGCAGGATGACCATAATCTGCTGGCACTGGGGTACAGCGCCCTGCTGGACAACAGCACCGCCGAAGCCGCCCTGCGCTGGCCGCGCCAGTGCAATGCGATCCGCGCGTGTCTCGCCAAGCTTGCCGAGTACGAAGCCGCCGGCAGCACCGACCTTGACGCAGTATCCGGCTGCTTCGGTGCCCTGATGGCGGAACTGTTCGACTACCGGCAGGACCGCTGGGCGCCGGAGCTGCGCAGCATCGGCTTCCATCTGGGCAAGTTCATCTATCTGCTGGACGCCTACGACGACTTGTCCCGCGACAAGCGCCGGGGCTCATACAATCCCCTGCGGGAGCTGAGCACCCACCCGGACTATGAGGAAGAGATGCTGGACATCTTCGAGCTGCTGCTGGCACGCTGCGCGCAGAACTTTGAGCGTCTGCCCTGCGTGGAGGACACAGACCTGCTGCGCAACATCCTGTATTCCGGCGTGTGGCTGAAATACAACTGCAAAAACGCAAAACGCACCGGAAAGCCCGATGCGTCTTGATTTTGTGCCGATATTCCGGTAAAATAAAACGGATGCGGTGCAGCGGTGCTGTACCATCAGTATAATGAGTGAGGAAGTATACCGAGCATGAGAGATCCCTATGAGGTGCTGGGCGTTCAGCGCGGCGCAAGCGACGACGAGATCAAAAAAGCATACCGCGCCAAGTGCAAGCGCTGGCACCCGGATTTGAACCCCAACGACCCCACGGCCGAGGAGCACTTCAAAGAGGTGCAGGCCGCCTACGATGCCATTACCAAGGGCGACACCGGCCCCCAGATGGGCGGCAACCCCTACGGCGGCTACCAGCAGCAAAGCTATAACCGGCAGAGTTATGGTCAGCAGGGCTACGGCCAGCAGAACTACGGCTACACCGGTTTTGACGGCTTTGACGGGTTTGAGGGCTTCGACCCCTTTGGCTTTGGTTTTGGCTTTGGCGGCTACCAGCAGGCCGGGCCCAGTGCTTCCGGCACGGATACCCCGGAGATGCAGGCCGCCCGCAATTTTGTGGCCAATGGCCGCTACGCCGAGGCGCGCCGCGTACTGGACGGCATGACCGGCCGCAATGCGCGGTGGTACTATCTCTCCTCGCTGGCCAATCAGGGGCTTGGCAAAAGCGTGGACGCCCTGCAGGACGCCCGCCGCGCCGTGCAGCTGGACCCGAACAACACCGAGTACCAGATGCACCTGCGCCGGATGCAGAACCCCGGTCAGACCTACCGCACCCAGACCACCTACGCCCAGCCCGGCGGGCTTTTGCGCTGGTGCTGGAGCATGATCTTGCTGAACTTGCTGTGCAACTGCTGCTGCGGCGGCTGGGGCTTCCGTGGGTTCAGGATGTAACGGGAAGAGGACGATTTGAAATGGCTTCCGCTATCGGGTTGCGGCACCCAGCATCCGCATCGTGCCTTGGGCGGCACTCGCGTCTTGCTGGCCGCTGCCCCAACAACTCCTCCCTATTTCCGCCGCTGGCGGCGGTCGTCGTCGTTGCTGTTGCGGGGTGGGTGGAGTCCAGAGGTAGGGAGGGGGGAATCGGAACACCCCTCCCTGCCTCTGGCCCAGCGGAGCGTCCCTGCCCGCTTGCGACAAGCAGAAGCTTTCCCCGCAGCGCCGCGCTTCCGCAGGAAGCAGGCGCTGCAGCTGCCGTTCTCCTCCACGGCTCCTCCCGTGAAAATGGACTACCGGAGCGTCCGCAGACGCTCCGGTAGTCCGAAATAATAAATGTTTTTTCCTTAGCTTATGGCCAGAGCAAAGCGGAGGCCATTTCAAATCATTTCTTCTTCAGCTGTTCTTCCAGCCCTTCCCGGGGCGTGATGTAGACGGTGGTGTACACCTCGTACAGCACCATGCCGGGCTTGGCACCGTTGGCTTTCCAGATGTTCTTCACCTCGGTGGTGTCCACCGCCACCTTGGCGCCGGTGCCCGCCTTGTAGGCGCTGGAATGGATGACCGCCAGCTCCGCCGCTTCCTGTTTGGTGGTGTCCGGGATGTCCTCGCCCCGGCTCATGACCACAACATGGCTGCCGGGGGCTTTCTGTACATGGAACCACAGGTCTTTGCCCCGGGCGGTGTGCAGAGTGAGCTTGTCGTTCTGGGCGTTGTTGCGGCCTACCAGGATCTCAAAGCCATCACTGGAGGTATAGCGCAGAAAGTCCGCAGGCTTCTGCTTTTTGTCCCGCTGCTTGTAGTATTTCAGGTAGCCCTGATTTTTCAGCTCCATGCGGATCTCGTTCAGGGCAGCTTCACCGGAGGCGCTTTCCACCTCGTAGAGCACCGTTTCCAGATAGGCGATTTCCTTTTCGCCCTCGGCAAGCAGATCTACCAGCATCCGGGCGGCGGTCTGCTTCTTTTTGTAATTCTTAAAGAAGTTCTGGGCGTTCTGGCTGGGGCTGAACCGCAGGTCCAGCGGGATGGTCACTTCTTTGCCCTCGTCGTACCAGTTGGGCACGGTCAGGCTCTTCATGCCCTTTTGCGCCAGATAAAGGTTGGCGGACAGCAGCTCACCGTACAGGCGCAGCTTTTCGCTTTTGCCGCTGGCAGCAAGCTCTTCCTGCCGTGCTGCCTGCTTGCGCAGGGCGCGGTCGTACATATTGTGCACCGCCTTGTGCAGTTCCTTGCTCTTGGTGCGCAGCCGCTCGGCACGGTCTTTCTCGGCGTAGTAGCCCTCCAGCATCGCGTTGAAGGACGGCCACTCCCGGATGGTGTACTGCTCGCCGTACTGCTGCGGACGGAAGAAGGTATACTCCACCGGCTTGCCGTCCGGTGCGGTGACGCTGCACGGACAGCCGCCCTGTGCGTGCAGCTCCTTCAGCTCGTCGATTGCTGCCATCAGGCTGCGCTTCTGGGCATCAGTCAACTCGTTGGCGGGCAGATGTTCCCCGTCAAAGGCGCGCCATGCGGCTTCGCGGCAGACCACCGGCCCTACACCGGCTACCGTCTTGTTCAAAGCATCTGCCACCGGTAGTTCCCGCTGACAGGCTGCTGCTACGATGGATGCGCTGCTCACCAGCAGAAAATCCGGGCGGGCGGGCTTGGGAGGTGTGGTGTAGGGCAAGCCCGGCAGCAGCTGCCGGACGTCGCTGTCCTCAAAATCCACCCGCTTGAGGGCGTCGATGATTTTGCCGCTCTGCACCAGCACAAGGTTGGAGTAGCGTCCCATCAGCTCCGCGCACAGGGTATTGCGCACAAGGTCGCCCATCTCGTTGGTGCACTGAAAATCAAAGTAGACGATGCGGTCGCCCGGCTCCATGTGCACGTCCAGCAGTCTGCCGCCGGTCAGGTGCTTACGCATGAGCATACAGAAGGAGGGCGGCGTCTCGGGGTTTTCAAAGGTTTCCTCGGTCAGGCACACCCGGGCAGAGCCGCTGCGGGCAGACAGCAGCAGCGCATAGGTATCGGTGCGGGTGCGCAGGGTGATGACCAGCTCATCCCGGGTCGGTTCAAAAATTTTTGCGATCTTGGCATCGGTCAGGGTGGCTTTCAGCTCCGCTGCCGTCAGCGCCAGTGTCGCGGCATCCAGTGCCATAGTGTTTACCTCGTTTTATCTATAACCCTCTCAGTCGCCTGCGGCGACAGCTCCCCCGAGGGGGAGCTGGCATCGCGCAGCAATGCCGGAGAGGGTTTTCCTCTTATAAATAAGTATAGGGGTCGCGGTTCTCTGTGCTTACCAGCACCTCCAGCTCCGGCAGGGCGGTGCGCAGGGCAGCAGCCACAGCGGCAGTTACCGGGAACTCGGTGGCGTAGTGTCCCGCCGCGATCAGGGAAAGCCCCAGCCGCTTGGCGTCCAGTGCATGGTGGTGGTTGGCTTCGCCGGTCAGCAGACAGTCCGCGCCCTCGGCGATGGCTTCAGCAAACAGACTGCCGCCCGCGCCGCTGATGACCGCCAGCCGGCGCACCGGCTTTCCGGTGTCGGCAAACTTCACCTGTACTGCCGCACCGGTGTCCGGCGCGTTGCACAGCGCCGCCAGCTTTTGCTGCGCCAGCGCGGCCAGTTCCTGCACGGTGATGGGGTCGATGTCCCCCACCCGGCCGCAGCCGTCTGCAAAGGCGGTGCGCTGCCGGATGCCAAAAATATCCGCCAGCACATCGTTCACCCCGCCCTCGGCGGCATCCAGATTGGTATGCATACAGATGGCAGAAATGCCCGCCTGCACCAGCTGATAGGGCATATCGGCGGGGCACAGCCGCTTGAGCGGGTCAAAGATGACCGGGTGGTGCGCCACGATGACCGTGCACTGCTTTGCCGCAGCCTCTGCCACCACCTCCGGGGTGATGTCCAGCGTCACCAGCACCCGGCGCACCGCGCCGCCGCAGTCCACCAGCAGGCCGGGGTTGTCCCAGTGCTCTGCCAGCTCCGGCGGGGCAAGCCGCTGCATTACTTCGTATACCTGCTGTACCGTGGTCATTTCAGTTTCCCTCTTTCAGAATGGCATCCATCTCGGCGGCAAGCGGGCTGCCGTCCGGCACGCCCAGCCGCATCCGGGGCAGCTTCGCCCGCTGCCATGCGGCGTAGCCCGCACCCTCCGGCCAGCGGGCGGTGTTCCCCAGCAGACATTGGGTAAAGGTGGGTTCTATCACCTCGCCGGTGTACTCCGCCGCCATTACCGCGTACCAGCGGCCTGCGGCCTGCACCGGACGGTCGGCCACAAGGGTAAAGCCGTGCTGCCACAGCCAGCGGCGCAGCTCGCTGTGCCGGGTGGCGGGCACCATGATAAGGCGCGGCCCGCCCACGGCGGACACCCACGGCGCTTTTTCGATGATCTCCCAAGTGGTCTGTGCCGACACGCCCGCCAGCACGATGCTGCCCACCTCCCCGGCAGACAACACAGAAAGACCGTCGCCGAGCCGAAGCTCAGCGCGGTCCAGACAACCTGCATTTTCCAGCGTCTGCTTTGCCTTTGCCAGCGGGCCGGGGCGCAGGTCTGCCCCGATGACCTTCGGGTATCTGCCCGAAGCCGCCAGCACCGCCGTCAGCTTGCCGTGGTCGCAGCCGATGTCCGCCACCGGCTGTCCCGGGCGCACCAGCTGGGCCGCTGCGGTCAGACGCGCATCCAGTGTGGGCAGCACTCAGGCCTTCTTGGCTGCCAGATGGGTGTTCAGCTTCTCCAGCAGCTCGTCGCAGTTCACGCCGTGCACTTCGCAGGCCTCCTCGATGGTCTCGCCGCGGGAGGCCGGGCAGCCCAGACAGTGCATCCCGATCTCCATAAAGTAGGGGGCGGTGGTCTGATCCATATCCAGAATGTCGCCGATGATGGTATCGCGGGTCACCTGCTTGGGTGCGGTGTGTGCCTCTTTTTTGAGCATATTGAAAATATCAAACATGATAGCTTTTCCTTTCTGTTTTGGGTGAGATACAGTATAACCTACTGTTCCCCTATACTATACCCCAAACCGGGGCAGTTTTGCAAGAGCCTTGCGGAAATCCGCTCACTGCTCCGCCTGATAGTCCTTTTCCAGCGAGAAGCCGCGCCCGCTTACCTCGGTAACGTGGCTCACGATCATAAAGCAGGTGGGGTCGATGGCGTGCGCCAGCTTTTCCAGCCTTGGCAGCTGCCGGTTGGAGACCACGCTCAGCAGCACCGACTCCGGCTCCCGCAGATAGCCGCCCTCGCCGTGCAGGATGGTCACGCCGCGGTCCAGCTGTGCAAAAATGGCCGCGCAAATCTCGTCGGACTTGGCGCTGATGATCTTTACCTCAGTGCGGGTAGTGCCCAGCATGAGCACCTTGTCCAGCACGACCGTGTAGATGATGGCCATCACCACACCGTACAGGGACTGCCGCACCGGGCTGAAGGCCGCCTGCGCCGCCAGAATGATGAAATCGAAGGCCATCATGGTGCTGGAAACCGGCAGGTGGAACCACTTGTTCAGCACCAGCGGGGGGATATCCATGCCGCCGGTGGAAGCACCGGAGCGGATGGTGATGCCCAGCGAGATGCCGATGCCAAAGCCCGCAAAAACGGTGTTCAGCACCAGATCATCGGTCAGCACAAGGCTGCCCAGCAACCGCTCCCACAGCGCCATAAAAAAGGGACTGAGCACCGTGCTTGCCATAGTGTTCAGGGCAAAGCGGCGCCCCAGTACCCACCAGCCCAGCAGCAGCATGGCCACGTTGATCACGAACAGCACGCCGGACACCGGCAGCCCGGTGACCTTGTTGAAAGCCAGTGCGATACCGGTGGCACCGCCGGTGATCAGGCCGGAGGGCATCAGAAACAATACCACAGTCAGCGCATACATCGCGTTGCCCACCACGATGGACAGTGCGTTGAATATCTGCTGTTGTTTGCGTGTTAATTGCGTCATCTTCATCTTCCTTTGTTTATCGTTGAAGTATCCTCTACTATGATAACGAAAATATCCGCATTTATCAAGCCTTCGGCGATAAATGCGGATATCGGGATCGATTTTTAAGGGGTCAAAGGGCAGCTTCCGGCTGGGCTTCGTCCTCTTCCATCAGCCGCAGACCGGCGGTATCGGTCACCGGCAGCGAGAACACAATGGCACCCGCCTTGGGGTGTGCCCCCTCCATAATGGCTTTCATGATAGTGTTTTTCTGGCTGGTGCGGCTGACGATGAGCACCAGCTCCTTTTCGTTCACCAGCTCCACGCCCAGAAAGGCGGCTGCACCCTCCATGCCGGTGCCCTTTGCGTGGATCACCGTGCCGCCGCCTGCACCGGCGGTGCGGGCAGCATCCATAATGGAGCCGGTGTAGCCCTGATTTGCCACCACCAGCAGCAGTTCGTAGCGGGTATCCTTCAAGGTGCTCTCCTCCTTCCATGTAAGGGGCTGGTGCTCGGTAAGGAACATCAGCGCCCGTTTGCCGCCGATGCTGCTCAGCGGCACAATGAACGCAATGCCGGTGCCCGGCACATCGATCTGCATTTTGCGGCGCAGATCCTTCTGGATCTTCTGCCAGCTTTCTGCCGTTACCACGGCCAGCAGCACCGCCTTTTCGGACTTTTCCAGCCCAAGGGTGGAAAGGGTCTCCTGCACCGCCGTGCCGGAGCCCACGGTGCGCATACTCACCGTTACGCCGTGGCTTTTGTACAGCTGCAAAAAGCCGTCGGTAGAGCGGCGGTCGGTGATGGTGATCATCAAAAACAAACTGCTCACGTTCTGCCTCCTTTACAGCTCGATAATGGCGTCATCCGGCAGTTCTGCAAACACGGTGGCAAGCACCGCAGCGGGCTGCGCCGTCCGTGCCTTGCGGGTGCGCAGCTGCGCCACCAGACCCATCATCTGCACGGTGATGAGCGGAGTCATGGCGACCATCGCCACCACGCCGAAAGCATCGGTGACGATATTGCCGCCCACCGCCACGCAGGCACCCTGCGCCAGCGGCAGCAGGAAGGTTGCGGTCATGGGGCCGGAGGCCACGCCGCCCGCGTCGAATGCGATGGCGGTGAAGAGCTTGGGCACCACGAAGGAGATGCTGATGGCGAACACATAGCCCGGCACAAGGAACCACAGGATGGAGATGCCGGTCAGCACCCGCACCATGGCAAGACCCACCGAGATGGACACGCCTGCGGAAAGCGCCAGACCCATGGCCTGCGCCGAGATGGCACCGTCGGTCACCTCTTCCACCTGCTTGTTCAGCACATAGACCGCAGGCTCAGCCTTGACGATGAAGTAGCCGATAAGCATCCCGATGGGGATAAGCGCCCAGCGCATCCCGCTGCCTGCCAGCACCTGACCCAGATAGTTACCGGCGGGCATAAAGCCCACGTTTGCGCCGGTCAGAAAGAGCACAAGGCCGATATAGGTATACGCAAGACCCACGCCGATGCGCCCCAGCGTGCGGCGGTCCAGCCGCAGGGCGATGAGCTGAAATGCCCCGAACATCAGCACGATGGGCAGCAGCGAGCGGGCGATCTCTGCCAGATAGGTGGGCAGACCCTCCCGGAACAACTGCCACAGCTCCACCGAGTCTGCCACCTCCGGCAGAATGGGCGGGATGTAGGTGCTGTCCGCTGCGCGGAACGCGATGCCCAGCGTCAGCACCGCCAGAATGGGGCCGATGGAGCACATCGCCACCAGACCAAAGCTGTCGTCCGCCGCGTGGCGGTCGCTTCGGATAGCAGAAACGCCCACGCCCAGCGCCATGATAAAGGGCACGGTCATGGGGCCGGTGGTCACGCCGCCGGAGTCAAACGCCACAGCAAGGAACTCCTTGGGCACAAAGGCCGCCAGCAGAAAGATGAGCCCATAGAACAGCACCAGCAGCTTTGGCAGCGCAACGCCGATAAGCATACGCAGGAAGGCAAAGACCAGAAACAGGCCCACGCCCGCCGCCACCGAGAGGATCAGGGTGCCGCTGGGAATAGAGGGCACCTGATCTGCCAGCACCTGCAAGTCCGGCTCGGAGATGGTGATAAGGAAGCCCAGCAAAAAGCCGAGCACGAGAATGAGGGGCAGCTTGCGGCTGCGGGTGATGACTGCACCTACCCGCTCGCCCATGGGGGTCATGCTCATCTCTGCGCCCAGAGTAAAGAACATGATGCCCACCACGATCATGGCAGCGCCCAGCAAAAAGCACAGCAGGATGCTGGGCGACACCGGTGCTACCGTAAAGCAGAGCACCAGCACAATGGCCACAATGGGCAGCACCGCCTGCAGCGCCTCCAAAAGCTTTTCCCGCAGCTTGGGGAGCGATCGTCTGAGAATGATGTCCACCGCCTTTCGTCTGTATCCTGTTTGTACACTTTTGTACAAGATATATTTATAGTATACAGATTCCGGGGGATGCCGTCAATCCGCAGAAGGAAAAAACTTGAGCAAGTTCCATAAATTGTAAAAATATGCTACTCACCTTTATGTCCTTCCCCATGAAAATGGAATACCGGAGCGTCCGCAGACGCTCCGGTATTCCGAACTTATAAATAATTTTTCCGCTGAATATGACCAAAGCGCACGCGGCGGCCATTCAAAATCGTCCCGCTTTACGCCTTTTTCGGCTTCAGCCAGCCGTCCACGGCGGCTACCAGTGCCTTGCCCCGGCGGCCCAGCAGGCGGGGCAGCAGCACCCGCGCCATGGCCCATACGCCCGCAAAGTTGTACAGGATGACCACCAGCGTGATCAGCCCCGTCCACAGGCCGTACAGCGGCGGCTCCGCCAGCAGCACAAAGGCCTCGAACACCAGCACGGCGGCATTTGCCAGCACACGCGCCGGGTGGACGTGCATCCCGATCATGCGGCGGGCGTCCACCGCACGCAGGGTGAACACCAGCGCAAGGCCAAGGAAGGACGCATAGGTCGCGCCCACAGGCCCCCACAGCTTGATGAAGAAGTAGTTCATGATGCAGTTGCTGATGGCACCCGCCATCATGGTGACCATGCTGCGCTGCGACTTTTTGGTCACCACATAGACGCTGTTCATGAACTGGTTGAAGCAGCTGCAAGTAGAAGCCATCACGAGGAACGGCACAAAGTGCCATGCGTAGTAATAGTTGGACTTCATGACGTGCATCACCGGGCGGCACAGCCAGATAATGCCCGCCGCGCAGCAGAACAGCACACTGGAATAGGTGCGGAAGATCTGGGTAAAGAACCGGGCGCGCCCTTCCTCCTCGGTGACGGCGGAAAGCTGCCACGCATCGTAGAAGATCAGACCCAGCGTGGTCAGGATAGTGGGCAGGAAGTAGCCGGTGGAAAGCAGGCCGCTCCATGCGTTGCCGGTGCGCCCATCCAGCCCTTCGCACATCTCGCGCACAAAGAACAGGTCGGAAGCGTTGATGATCCAGAAGCTGATCTGCGCCGGGATCATGGGCAGCGAGAAGTTGAGCATCTGCCGCCACAGCTTTTTGTTGACGCCCTTCAGCTCCACATAGTTCCACAGCCTGCCGGTGAACAGCAAAAACAGCACGCTGGTCAGGTCACCGCTGATAATGGCCAGCAGGTAGCCGTTGGCGCCCCACTTGAAGCCCACCAGATACAGCACATAGAACGCCATGGTCGCCACGGTGCACAGCACGCCGTCCACTGCCACAAGCTTATTCCACTGGCGGCTGCGCACGAACTGGGTGCACAGGGTGCGCAGGCAGCTCATGAGCACATAAAGGTAGATCAGCAGGCCGTACTGCGCCATATCCGGCAAAAACTGGGTGATGGGCCAGCACAGCACCAGAATGCCAAAGCCGCCCAGAATGGTCAGCAGACCGTTGGTAAACACCTGCTTTTCGCTGTTGCCCCTGTCCAGACCAAAGCGGATGATGGCGTTGGACATGCCCATGGACACAAAGGGGATGAGCAGGTTTGCGTACTGACTCAAAATCTTGGACAGACCCAGATCCGAGATCTCCGCCATGGCGTAGGTCAGAAAGGGCTGTACGATCAAAGTGAGCAGCTTGGACGAAAAGCTGGAGATCGCAAAGATCAAAGTATTGCCGGCAAGCTTGGAATATTTATCGCCGGTCTTTTTTTCGTTTTCCAAGGGAATTTCCCTCCGTTTTTACGATAGATTATCTTTTCAGCAGCTCCCGCCGGGCCTTCCAGTCCGGCAGCAGCTTTTCCACCTCCGCCCAGAAGGCTGGGCTGTGGTTCAACTGCAAAAAGTGGCAGTACTCGTGTACTACCACATAGATCTGCGCCGCAGGGGGCTGGTTATACAGCTGCAAAGCAAAGGTGATCTGCCGCTTGGCTGGGCAGCACACGCCCCAGCAGCTGGTCATGCTGCGCACCTTGAGGATGGGTTTCTGCCCGCCCAGCACCCCGGCAAAGGCCGGGTAGACCTTATCGCTCATGGCGGTAAAGTGCGCCAGTGCCGTGGCCTTATCCGGCAGATCGGCGTTGTCCTTGTTGCGCTTGGTGATATTCTTCACCCGGGTATCCCGGATCCACTGGGCGTTTTGCAGCACAAAACGGTCAGCCTGCTCCAGACTGGCCGTCAGGGGAATGCTTACCATCACGGTGCCGTTGCTGCGCACCCGCAGATGCAGCTGCTTTACCTTTTTGCGCACAAGCTCGTACTGGATGCCCTCCACGCTGCGCAGCTGGGTGCACGGCTTTGCCGGCATCTCAGGCCTTGCTCCGCATCAGGCGGCCAAGGGGCAGCTGCGCCAGCACCACAGCGGCAAACAGCAGCACACAGCCGGTAGATTCCCGGAAGGAAAGGTTCTGGTGCAGCAGCAGCCAGCCGCCCAAGGCGCTGAATACGCTTTCCAGACACATGATCAGGCTGGCCACCGCGGGGTTCAGGTCGCGCTGACCCAGAATCTGCAGGGTGTAGGCCACGCCGCTGGACATCACGCCGCAGTACAGGATGGGCCCAGCGTAGATGACAAACTCTGCCATGGCAGGCTGCTCGAACAAAAACGCCGCCGCGGTGCTTTCCACCGACACCACAAAAAACTCCACAAGGCTCAGGCGCACGCCGTCCATCTGCGGGGAGAAATGATCCACCGCCATGATCTGGAAGCTGAACAGCACCGCACACAAAAGCAGCAGCCAATCGCTGCTCTGGATGCTGCCAAAGCCGTCCTTCATGCACAGCAGGTACAGCCCCACCACGGCAATGGCCATGCTTACCCACAGCTGCGCGCTGCCCTTGCGGCCCAGAAACAGGCCGAACACCGGCACCAGCACCACATACATGGCGGTCAGAAAGCCCGCCTTTGCGGTGGAGGGGTCCAGCGTGATGCCCAGTTGCTGCGCTGCGCTGGCTAAAAACAGCAGCGTGCCGCACACAAGCCCGGCTTTCAGCAGCAGCTTGCGCTCAGCAGAACTCTTGGGCTTGCCGTCCGGCCTGCCCTGCCGGTGGTGCAAGGCGTCAAACGCCTTGACCGTGGGCAGCAGCACCAGTACCGCCATCCAGCTGCGCCCCGCCAGAAAGGAGAACGCGCCCATGCCGGAACCGGCGCTCTGCGCCACAAAGGCTGTGCCCCAGATCAGGGCGCACAGCATCAGCAGCATTGAATTTTTCGTCTGGTTCGTCATCCGGCAATGCCCTCCACCTTCATCAGGCCGTACAGGTAGTACCGGCTGGAATCATAGGAGATGGTCACACGGTACTGCGCCGCCGGGTCCAGCCCGGAAATGGTGCAGCGGTAGTCGGTGCCATCGGTCTTGACGTAGTAGGTGCTGTCCGGCACATACGCTGCGCCGCCGTCCACCTTTTTCCACAGTGCCACCTTGAACTTCTGGGTGCCCTCGGCGGTGCCGCAGGCCATAATGTTCAAACTGCCGCCCGGCACGGTAAAGTAGCCGGTGTTGCGGCTCCATATCCCGTTGAATACCGCGTACAGACAGCCGTCTGCGGTGGCGGTGGCATACTTTGCCGAGGCATCCGCAATGCCCTGAATGATCAGTGGGTCGGTGGTGGATTCCGCCCAGCGGGTGGTGTCCTCCTCCTGCACTTCCTCGGAGTGGCCTGTTATCTTCTGCGCCACCTTTTTCAGGGTATCCTTGCAGCCGGTCAGGCTGCACACCATAACCGCCGCCAGCAGCAGTGCCAAAAGCTGTTTTTTCATCTTCATAGCTTTCCTCATAGAAACAAAGAAACTTTTCTTTTTCGTGCGTCTCTGCCAACGTGCAGATACAGGGTAAGTATACCGCATTTTGCCGCTCTGCACAAGATACCTATCTTTATTTTGTGCGGTTTGCCGCCTGTTTCTGCACAAATTTTCACCCATTCAGCGCCCGCAGCGCCGCGCACTCGGCTTCGGCCAGCGCGGGAGCCTCCGCCCCGAACAAGCTGCCGTAGCGGTACAGCGCCCAGCCGCCTGCTGCCTGCTGCCGCAAGTCCTTTACCTGCACCGCCAGCGCGCTGCCGGTGCTCCAGCCGGATACGCTGTCCGGGTTCGCGCCGCCGTCCCCGGTGCCCACCCGGTATGCGCCCAGCCCGAAATACAGCGCCACATCCCCCGCCCGGGGGTAGCCAAGCCACGCCGGGACGATGTTTTCAAAGGCAAAGCGGGTGCTGCCGGAGTGCAGGGTAAAGCCGTAGCCCCAGTACACCTGCGGGCAGAGGTAGTCGATGACCTTTTCCTCCCCGCCTGCCGCCAGCCACGCGGTCACATCGCTGTACTGCTGGTCAAGGTCGTTATCCGGGTTGCCCTGCGGGCTGATGCCGAACCGCAGGGTAGGGTCTGCCGCCTTTACGGTGCGGTACACTTTCGCCACCAGCGCGGTAACGTTCTGCCGCCGCCACGCGGCAAGGTCGGCTGCGCCGCTTGCCGCAAACTGCGCCGCGTCCACGGCGGCATCGGTGGTGGGGTAAAAGTAATCGTCAAAGTGGATGCCGTCCACCGGGTAGTTCTGCAAAAGCTCTGCCACCCCCTGCACCACATAGTCTGCGGCGGCAGGCACGGCGGGGTTCAGGTACAGCCCCTCCCCGGCGGTGCACAGCCAATCCGGGTGGGTGTTGGCCAGATTATTCTCTGCCAGATTCGGCGGCATCGCCGCCGAGGAGCGCAGGCGGTAGGGGTTGACCCACGCCTCCACCCCGATGCCCCGGCGGTGCGCCTCGGTCAGAAAGATATCCAGCGGGTCAAAGCCGGGGTCTTTGCCCTGCACCCCGGTGCACAGATGGCTCCACGGGAACAGGCTGCTGCGGTACAGTGCATCCCCGAAGGGGCGCACCTGCGCCAGCACGGTGTTCAGCCCCAGCCCGGCGCAGTTGTCCAGCAGCTGCGCCGCCCCGGCGCGGAAGGTGTCCTCGGTGGAAAAATCCAGCAGCGCCCAATCCAGATAGCTCACCCACACCGCCCGCCACTCCCCGGCGGGCAGGGCGGGGTTGGGTGCCGGAGGCGTATCCTGCCCGGAAGTAGCAGTCTTTTCTGCATCGCTTTTCTGCCGCAGATACCACCCCGTTGCCACACAGGCGGCAACGCCCGCACCAGCCAGAAAGGCTCTGCGGCCAAAACGGCGTTTTGCCTTGGCTTTTTTAGACGTCCTGCGGCGCTGGGTCACAGGGTCTCCTCCTGGGTCTTATACAGGGTAAGCCCCGCCCAGCCCCGGGCGCAGGTCAGCAGCACGAACAGGATATTCGTCCAGAAGGCAAGACCGCTCATGCCCGCGTACTTAGTCAGCATCCAGAACACCAGCCGCAGCACCTCGGCGGCGCTCACCAGCTGCAGCTGCCGCTGGATGGGTCTGCCGCGCTCATACTCCGTTGCCAGCAACGCGGGCCACACCAGTGCCGAGCAGATATCCCCCGCCCAGCCGCTGGCACCCAGCTTGCTGAGCATCAGCACCACGAACACGCCGGTGTAGTTGCGCTTTTCCCTTGCCGGTGCGCCCTTCTGCGCCGCCAAAAACAGCACTGCGATGCCGGTAAGGCAGAACACGATCATTTCCAGCCCGGAAAAATCCATCCCGCCCAGCACGGCAAAGCCGCCCAGCATGGACACTGCCGCCGCAGCCAGCAAAAAGAAATACCATGTCTTGCGTGTAAATTTAAGCTTCATGAAGCCCTCCCCCGGGCGTTTGCGCCCGGCTTGCAGAAAAATTTAAAAAAGAATTGTAAATATTATAGCACAAACCCCCGCAGGTTGTGTTACAATAAGGAAAACTCTTTTGGGGAGGGTCTTTCCATGAACGCTGTTGTTTCCGTCTGCCTTTTAGCCTGTGCGCTGGGCATCATCGTGTATCTGCTCTCCCGGCGGGAGACAACCCGCCGCAGCCAGTACGGCCCCGCCGGCCTGTCCGAGTTCCGCACCGGCCTTGCGCTGGACGAGTGCTTTGACCGTCTGGACACCCGCAGCGACTCAGACCTCTTTGCCTACGAGTGCCGCCGGGAGAATGACGGCAGCTTTCTGCTGCACCTGACGCTGCACCAGCCCAGCCAGCAGCCGCTGGACACTTTGTACACCCTGCGGCTGGACCCCGGCCGCCAGACCGTGGTGACTTTGATCTTTATCCGGGAGGCTTTTGGCTACAAGGAGCCGCTGTTCCCGCCCGCCATGCTGGACGAATTTATGCTGCAAAAGCTGGATGCCCACCGCACCAAATGATTTTTGCGGAAAATGCTTTCCTTTTTGCGCGGTTTTTGTTATACTAGTGCGTGTTGCAGCAATGCGGCACCACATACGGGCCAGTAGCTCAGCTGGTCAGAGCTGGCGGCTCATAACCGCCAGACCTTACCGTTTCCACCTTTTCCAA
>OGJX01000928.1_pt1 | contig 22241 bp, 20 predicted proteins | sample 1572381 | NCBI WGS metagenome assembly OGJX01 (sample SAMEA2582085, study PRJEB24529) | metagenome | biome: Human gut stool | place: China | collected 2011
ATTCGTTATACCGGTATAGTTCAAGGGGTCGGATTCCGGCCCCTTGTTTCTATGTGGGCACATTCCCTAGGTTTAACAGGTTTTGTATATAATGATAGCCAAGGTGTTTACGTCGAGATACAAGGTTGTACTAGTGATTTGCAGTTGTTTTTAGATGCGATTCAAGATGACCAACCTCGATTGTGCCGCATTACAAGTCAACGGGTAGAACATCTTACTATACAAAACAATGAAGTTGAGTTCTCTGTGAAGCCCTCTCCATTAGGTGAAGAGGTTAGTACGTTTATTAGTGCTGATACAGCGCCATGTGATGACTGTCTTAAAGAACTAGAACGGGACAAGCGTAGGAAAGAATATCCTTTTATTAATTGCACAAATTGTGGCCCTCGGTATACGATTATTAAATCTCTACCTTATGATCGTGAGCGAACGACGATGGATGAGTTTCCTATGTGTGAAGCTTGTAAGGCTGAATATGAGGATATAGAGGGGCGCCGTTATCGTGCTGAACCTAATGCGTGTTCTCTTTGTGGGCCGCATTATACTCTATATAAACCTAATCGTACGGTTGTAGATACAGTAAATGTATGGAATACAACCCGTGAATTAATTAACGAAGGTAGTATTATCGCTATAAAGGGGATTGGCGGCTATCATTTAGTTTGTGATGCTCGAAATGATGTAGCGGTCCAACGCTTACGTAAGCGTAAAAACAGACCACATAAACCACTAGCAATTATGGTAGGGTCTCTAGATACGGCAATCGAGCTAGTCCATCTTAGTGATGTAGAACTAGATATTTTGACTGGAATGGAACGTCCTATCGTATTATTAGAAAGAAATCACCATAGTTTAGTGCATTTGAGTACCCATGTAGCGCCAGATAATCATATGCTTGGCGTAATGTTACCATATACACCGATGCATGAGGTACTATTACCATCAGATGCGGCGTGGGTCATGACGAGCGGCAATCGTAGCGGTGATCCCGTTTTATATGATGATAATCAAGCATTTGAAGAGTTAGGGTCAGTGGCTGATTATTTTTTGGTCCACAATCGAAAAATTTATGCACCTCTCGATGATTCTGTTGTAACTGTTATTCATAAGAAACCTCGATTTATTCGTCGTAGTCGTGGCTATGTACCAGAACCTATTCATTGTGAAATTTCAGGGCAAACTTCGATATTAGCCATGGGGAGTGATTTAAAAAATGCTTTTGCTATGAATAAAGGTTCTGAAGTTCTTGTAGGGCCACATATTGGTGATCTACAGAATGCATCCACTCATGCAACTTTGGAGTGGACTATTGACCGATATGAGAAATTATTTTCTATACAACCAGAGAAAATCATTGTAGATAGTCATCCTCAATTTTTCTCTTCTCACTTAGGGGAACGTATTGGTAAAGATTCACTAATTTCTGTTATACCTGTCCAACATCATCATGCTCATATTGCATCAGTTATGGCAGAACACAATCTTGAAGGCCCTGTACTAGGTATTGCCATGGATGGTACTGGATATGGTCCAGATGGAAGCGTATGGGGCGGTGAATTCCTTCTTTGTAAAGGCAATGAATATCAGCGATTAGCTCATATCCATGAAGCACCGTTACCAGGTGGAGAAAAAGCGGTTTCTGAGCCATGGCGTCAAGCCTTATGGTATATCAGAAATTATTATGGTAATGATATTCCACCTATTTACCAAGATTGGATGAACAGGCTACCTAAAGGTTGGGAAATATTAGATAAAGCATTACAATCTACAATGCCTATGATTCAAGCAACGAGCTGTGGACGTTTATTTGATGCAGTAGGTTCTCTTTTGGGACTAGGCATGATTCATACCTATGATGCGCAAATTGCTATTGCATTAGAATCTTTATGTGGTGATGAAAAAGGCACATTGCTTGATTATAACTATGACGGTCGAATTCTTGATTTTACTCCAACTGTTCAATCTATTATGGATGGTGTCGTTAAAGGTGAATCTAGAGCTCATCTTTCAGCATCATTCCATAAAACCGTTGCCATTGCATTATGTGAAACTTCAGCCGATTTAATGGAGCGATATAATATTAGTGATGCAGCCATATCAGGCGGGGTATTTCAAAATCGCAAATTAGTAGAGTTAATATATCGCGCTTGGCATGTAGGCAATTTATATATGAATGAGGCTGTTCCTTCCAATGATGGGGGCTTAGCACTCGGCCAATTATGGATTGGTAATCAGAAATAGTTATATACTCATGTAGCTAGTATCACTTAATAAATACTATAATTGTGATACAATGATATTAGATATATTTATATATAATGAGTTTACTTACATAAAAGTAAACTTATAGAATTTGTTATTAAAGTAATATATAAGGAGATAATATGTGCTTAGCTGTACCAGCACAGTTAATAGCTGTGAATGATGTTATTGGCACTGTAGAATTAACAGGTGCTACCCGTGACTGCAGCTTACTCCTCGTACCAGAAGCAAAGGTAGGGGACTGGTTGTTAGTCCATGCAGGTTTTGCTGTACAAATTGTTGATGAAGAAGAGGCACAAAAAACATTAGAGGCCTTTAAGGAGCTAGAAGAACTTGAAGAAGCTTACTTTGCAGGAAAAGCAGAACAGTGCTGATGCATTGTTAAAACGTATCAATGCTCTTCATAAGCCAGGGGAAACCGTGAGACTTATGGAGGTTTGTGGTACACATACTGTATCGATTTTCCGTGAAGGTCTTCGTCAGTTATTGCCAAGTGGCATTGAACTTGTTAGTGGACCAGGATGTCCTGTATGTGTAACGGATCAAACGTATATGGATAAGGCTTTGGCTTATGCTGAACGTGATGATGTTATTATTGCAACCTTTGGGGATATGTTAAAGGTGCCAGGTAGTTATAGTAGTCTTAGTGAAGCTCAAACAAAGGGCGCGCATATCCATGTAATTTATACGCCTTTAGAGGTAGTAGAACTTAGTAAGAAATATCCGGAAAAGAAAATCGTATTTTTAGCCATAGGTTTTGAAACGACTATTGCCGTTATTTGTGCAACTGTAAAAGCAGTTCATGCAGCAGGCTTGAAGAACGTTTTCTTCCTTGTATCTCATAAATTAGTGCCTCCTGCATTGCGAGCTTTATTAGATAAACAAGAAGGTCATATTGATGGTTTTATTTTGCCGGGTCATGTGAGTGTTATTATCGGAGAAGAACCATATCAATTCTTACCTGAAGAATATCACATACCATCATGTATTGCTGGTTTTGATGGACTTGAAATTTTGTCTGCTATAGCAAATATTTTAGAGCAACGAAAAACTAGTAATTTTATAGTAGGAAATACATATCATTCTGTAGTTATGCAGAAGGGTAATCCTGTAGCGCAAGCGATGATCAAAGAAGTATATGATGTATGTGATGATGCGTGGCGTGGTATAGGTGTTATTCCAAATTCTGGTTTAAGATTAAAGGACGAATATGCAGCCTATGATGTAGAACGTGCATTACCTATCCATCTTGAACGACCTTCTCTTGATCCGAAGGGTTGTCAATGTGGCCGTGTATTGCAAGGTCTTATTAAACCGAGTGAATGTCCATTGTTTGGTAAAAGTTGTACTGCTGACCATCCAGTTGGTGCCTGCATGGTATCTGTAGAAGGTAGTTGTGCTGCATGGTATAAATATGGTTATTCCAGTGGTGGATCGACGTGGGAGGATTAATATGGAGCGAGTTCGCTTAGTCCATGGAAACGGTGGTCGATTTAGTCATGAGTTGACCGAGCGTTTTATTTTGAAATATTTTACAAATGATTTATTAGCTCCTTTACACGATGGTGCTCAATTTCCCGTTACAGCAGGACGTATGGCGTTCTCTACAGATTCCTATGTAGTACAACCAGCGTTTTTCCCTGGCGGAAATATTGGTAAATTAGCTGTATGTGGTACAGTGAATGATTTAGCTATGAATGGTGCTATTCCACAATACTTGAGTTGTGGGCTCATTTTAGAAGAAGGCCTTGCCTTTAATGAGTTAGATGAAATCCTTCATACCATGTCAGATATGGCCAAAGCTGCAAATGTACAAATTGTTACAGGAGACACTAAGGTTGTTAAAAAGGGTGAGGTAGACAAAATCTACATAAATACTGCAGGGATTGGTATGATTCCAACAGGGATAGATATTGGTCCACATCGCGTAAAGCCGGGAATGGATGTTATCTTATCTGGTGCTATAGGGGATCATTCTATTGCTGTTATGGGACAACGGTTTGGATTAGACCTATCCGATTCTTTAAAAACTGACTGTGCCCCTTTAAATAACATGGTTCATGCTGTACTTGATAAAGTGGGGCCTCAAGTGGCTCTGTTGCGAGATCCTACACGAGGTGGCTTGGGGACTGTTTTAAAAGAAATTGCAGATCAAAGTCAAGTTGGTATTAAGGTAGACGAAGCAGCTATACCGGTTCACGCTGAAGTGCAATCTGTTTGTGATATTTTAGGATATGATCCTTTATATTTAGCCAATGAAGGTAAGGTAGTGCTTGTGGTAGACCCATCGGTTACCGATGAAGTTTTATCTATTCTTCGTGGTTTTGAAGAAGGTAAAGAAGCTGTATTAATCGGTAAAACATTAGATAAAAATATTGGCAAGGTTGGATTGCAAACCGCAATTGGTGGTGTCCGTTTAATTGATTTGTTAGGTGAAGATCAAGTCCCTCGTATCTGCTAATTATATAGACTAAGATTATTTTACATTTAGCTGATTTTATATGTATAAAAAGAATTTTTGTACTTATAGATTGTGAAGAATAGTAGATATTGACAATAATCTTTTAGGATAGTAGTATTAAATTAAGTTGTGTAAAATTCATTGATTGTTCATCGGACTTTTATACAATACTAGTATCTTTATGTGTAAGTTCTTATACTTTCACTAGAATCTATGTATAGAATTTGTTAAAATATAAGTATCTATAGGAGGCTTATTATGAAAAAGAAGATTATTACAGCTGTTCTAGGGATTTGTTTAACTACAACTGCATTCGGTGGTATCTTGACTACTCAAGCTGGCGGCCTTAGCAGTATTCTTGGTGGTGCAGCTAAAATTGGTGGTATCGGTATTGTTATCAATAAATTCGGTCCTCAAATTGACTCTTTCTTAAATAAATTATTGAAACAAAATAACTTGAGCACAGAGTATACAACTAAAGTTGTACCTATTATCAGTATTGGTACAAAAGGTTATATTGGTGCTGCTCAAGTAACTGGCCCAGCATCTAGCATTGAACAAGTTAAAGCGGTTGCTCAAGTTGAAGGTAGCTTTAACGGCATGGTTCGTGTAAAAGGTTTAGTACCAGTTGATAGCACAAACCCAGTTGGTGCATCTCGTGTTCAAGGCGTAGGTGTATCTGCGATTATCGATTTGAAAATTTAATGGCCACTGAGCATATAAAATAGTAGACTCAGGGAATAAGCACGGTCTTAGGCCCGTGCTTATTCTGTTGTATAACAGTTATACATTAGATACGTTGTGGAGGAATTTATGAAGAAGCAAGTACTTACACTTTTAATGGCATCCTTGATTTCAGGCACTGCGTTTGCTGCTCCTGGTACAGTTACAGAAAAAACAAATGTTTTAGAAACTACTGTATATGGCGCTGTACAAGATGGTGCTGTAGTGGACCGCATTAATCAACTTGATGAAACCGTGTATGGTACTGGTTTCAATGGCAATTCTGCTACATTGAGCAAACGTGTCGATTCCCTTTATAACTCCGTAGAAGGTAGCGGTACAAATATTTCTTTGCGCGAAGAAATGGACGCACTTGAATATACATATCAAAATAGCATTAATGCAGGTTCTCTTGTTGATCGTGTAGAAAAGATGGAACGTAGCGTTAATGGTCGTATTGGTAGCGGCTCTTTACAAAAACGTATCATTTCTTTAAAAACAAAAGTATATGGCAGCAATGTAACGCTCACAAATCAAGTGGGTACATTAGCTGGCAATCAAGTTTTCAAAGTTACATTGAATGATGCTGTTTCTTCAAAGACTAGCCATGAAGGCGACACTGTTGCTTTCACAGTAGCTGAAAATGTTATGGATGGCAATGTGTTATTAGTTCCTGCAGGTACAGTAGGTTCTGGTACAATTACTTCTTTGAAAAAGGCTCGTTCCTTTGGTCGTAATGGTGTATTAGATATTACATTCGATACTATTCCTGCTATCGATGGTACAGAATTCACTGCTGTACAAGGTAAAGAAGCTAAAGACAAAACTCGTAATGAAGTTAAAGCTGCAGGTGCATCCGTAGCTGGTGCTGTTTTACTTGGACCAGTAGGTTTAGTAGGTGGCGCTTTTGTTAAGGGAAAAAATATTGAGTACCCTGCTGGTGCAACAATTTATGTACAACCTCAAGATTCTGTAACAATTCAAGGTCTTGTAATTGGTGGTGACGGTTTAGCTCATAGTGATGATGAATTGGCTGAAGCTGTAACTGTACCGAATGCAGCAGATGAATCTGAAGAAACTGTAGATACTAATGAAGCGGCTGTTGATGAAAATGAAACAACAACAGAGGAACCAGCAGCAGTAGAAGAACAAGAAGAGCAAGTAGAAAATGTTTCTCAACCTATCGTAGTTGTAAAGCGTAATCAATAATTAACAAATTCTTAAAGCAAGAGGAGTTCTAGTAACCATGAGGAAACGTAAAGTACAATGGCTGGCAGCGGCATGTGTTTTCTGTTTAGCACAACCAGTATGGGCTGCTACAGAGTCAACCACGGTATATCAAGATCAATTGGATAGCGTTGATCAATCCTATCTTGGAGAAATCTCTAAAGCATCTACACCTGACAATAGTAATATCCGTGTTGTACGTCGTGGTGAAAAGGCAAAGTCTGATCAACCTACAGAACAATTGCCGACTCGTATTGATGCAGATAAAATGTCCTATACAGGGTCCACTGGTGATGTATATGCACAAGGTGATGTAGTAGTGACTCAAGGTAATCAAACCTTGATGTCTCCGCGTATAGAAGGTAACACGAAAACTACAGAATATCGTACTGTTGGTGGATATCGCTTTTTAGAAAATGGCGGTAAAACTAAGGATATTACAGGTCAAAATATGACATATCGTACTAGTGATCATCATTTTACAGCTGATCAAGCTTTTGGTTGGAATGACCCTTACTATGTAAAAGGGCAAAATGCTACATTTGATGGTGAAACTGGTCATATGGAAAAAGGCATGGTTACCACAAAACATGCGATGGCTTTTAAACATACACCTGACTATCGTGTAGAAGGTCAAGATATCAAGGTATATCCTGGTGATAAAGTAGTTATCAAAAAACCATCCTTCTATATTAAAAACTTCAAGGTTTTATCTTTGCCTTCTTATACAGCATCCCTTCGTCATGATAAAGAGGGTAAATTTAGTATTTTCTCCTTGGTTCCAAAACCTACATATAGTAGTGATGATGGCATTGGTTTGCATGGTAGTACAGAGTATCCAATCGGTAAGCATGGCGAAGCCTATATTGATTACCGTTGGTATTCAAAGTCTGGATTTAAACCAAAATTAGGCTATAGACATTATTTGCCTTGGGCTACTGCATCCATAGGTTACAGTAAAGAATCTAATGAGTATAACGATGAAACTGTATGGGTAGAAAAGATTGGTGAAGCTCGTTTAGATACTCATACATATCATGTTGGTAAATCTCCTGTTACTGTACGTGGTGGTGTAAACGCGGGCTATTGGAAAGAGGGGTCTGTAAAAGGTTCTCATAAAGAGTATTATACAGAAGTATCTCATGATCCAATTAAGCTTTGGAAAAATGCAGATTTACGTTTCTTAGGTGGTTATCAACGAGATTATTATGGTTATAATGGTACGATTCGTAGCATGCCTTATTGGGGCGCTCGTTTCCAATCTAAAGTGGGAAATCGTGCTAATGTATGGGTTAGTTATAATCAACGTAATATTTCTTATAATAACTCTCCATATCGATTCGATACGACAGAGCTTCCTAAGGAGCTCATTTATGGTGGTTCTTATAAATTAACTCGCTTGGATGATGTTTCTGTTAGTGTGAAAACAAATATGATGAGTGGTCAAATAGACTCTGTATATTATACATGGCATCGTGATTTACACTCCTTTGATCTATACTTGACTTATAAGGATGCACATAGAAGCAATAATGATCAATGGAAGATCAAATTTGTTGGCAAAGACTTTTAATTAGGAGATAAATATGCAACGTATTAGAAAGGCCGTTATTCCAGCAGCTGGCTTTGGTACACGGTTCTTACCAGCTACTAAAGCACAACCAAAGGAAATGCTTCCTATTGTAGATACACCAGCTATCCAATATATTGTGAAAGAAGCACTAGATTCTGGTATTGAAGAAATCCTAATCATTACAGGTCGTAATAAACGCGCTATTGAAGACCATTTCGATAGTAGTGTTGAATTAGAATTACTATTACAAAGCCAAGGTAAAAATAAACAGTTGGCTATGATTAAGGATTTAGCAGATATTAAGGTTCACTTTATCCGCCAAAAGGCACCACGTGGTCTTGGTGATGCTGTACTATGTGCCAAAGCCTTTATTGGTGATGAACCATTTGCTGTATTGCTTGGTGATGATATTGTATATAATCCTGAAAATCCATGCTTAAAACAGTTAATTGAGTGTTATGACGAACATCCTGGTATTATTTTAGGGGCTCAATTTGTACCGGAAGATAAAGTCAGCTCTTATGGTATCGTATCTGGCGAAGCATTAGCGGATAATTTATATCGCGTTCATAACTTGGTTGAAAAACCAAAAAAAGAAGATGCTCCATCTAGACTTGCTGTATTAGGTCGTTATATTTTAACTCCAGATATTTTCAATATTTTGGAAAATACAAAACCAGGCGTAGGTAATGAGGTTCAATTGACTGATGCGTTAGCAGCATCTAAAACTGACACGTATGCATTGGCCTATGAAGGCATTCGTTACGATACAGGTGATAAACTAGGTTACTTGAAAGCTACTGTTGAGTATGCATTGCGCAATGAAGAATTAGGTGAAAACTTCAAGGCATACTTAAAAGAGCTAGATCTTAAATAACAAATCTATAAGATTTAACCTTATGAAAGAACCTATGATATATCATAGGTTCTTTTCTTTTGGTAGTATATTTAGCTAATATAGATATATTATTTTATATTTGTTAACAAATGGATAATGACTTTTGTTGACGAATGAAAAGATGTTGATTATAATCAATTTATTGAATAAATAAAGGACTGTGATTATATGAGAACATTATTTAAAGCATTATGTAATAATGACTTAGATCTACCAGGACATAGTGTTATTAAGCATATGCATTATGATGCTTCAGGAAGTGATCAATCTATCTGTGGTATTTTATATCAAATCGCTAAAACTACTACAATTGGTATTCTAGATAAATCAGGTTTTTTAATAGTTGATTTACGACCGGTGCCGAAACAATTTAGCATTCGCACTACCGTACATCATGATGAAATTAGTGGCGCTATATCGTTTTCCAAGAAAGATATAGTACAATTCGTAAATGATATTAATGACACGAATCCAATTCATCGAGAGGATCCTTATGTGGTACCGGGATGTATGATTCTTGAAACATTGTGGAATTATTGGAATATTAGTAAATCTGCACAGCAGATGGCAATTTATTTTCATGCCCCTGTCATTGCAGGGGATATGGTGACTTTAGTGGAAGTCCCTGAGGATGCTCATGTAGAAGGTTATGTAGGAGATACATTGGCATTTTCCGCTACTTTTTTTGGTGAAAATGAAGATTCCACATCTTTGAAACAAAGATGTATTAGTTAGAGGTAATTATGGAAGCAAGACGTTTAACAAAAATGGCTTTATTGACAGCCTTATTATGTATTTCAGCATATATTTCATTTCCATTGCCATTTAGTCCGGCAATGGTAACGGCATTGACTTTGGTGGCGACATTAACAGGCTTATTATTGCAACCAAAGGATGCTTTTATAGTATTTGTCGTGTATGTTCTGCTAGGAGCCGTTGGTCTACCTGTATTCGTTGGGGGTACAGCTGGTCTTGGTAAATTATTGGGACCTACAGGGGGATTTATCTTCTCTTGGCCAATAGCATATACTTTACTAAGTGTATTTAAAGGGCCTAAAAAGAGCTTTTTCTCTTATGCATGGCGCTCTCTTGTAATTACAATTCCTGTAGTATACCTATTTGGTGTGGCAGGCTTTATGATTGTTACCAAAACAGAACTTTGGGCGGCGTTGCCTGTAGTTATGTTCCCATTTATTCCTGGGGATATCGTAAAATGTCTCGTTGCATCCTGGCTAGCAACTAAAATTAAAATTTAGCATGTAATAATGAAAAGAGGCATTCCTTGGGGTGCCTCTTTTGTGCATTTTGTTATAGGAGCTTATATGTCAGTATATATTCATGGTGGGCTTAGAAGCCCTATAGGCGTGTTAAACGGCCAATATAAAAATACAAGACCTGAGATATTGGGTGCACAATTGATTAATGAGTTAATTAAAGGACATGAAATTAACTCTGTAGATGGTATTTTTTGTGGTAATGCAGTTGGTACAGGTGGAAATATTGGACGATTAATGGGTTTAATGTCTAATTTATCGGTATCGACGCCTGCTGTAACAATTGATATGCAATGCGCATCAGCATTGATGAGTATTGAAATGGCTTATACACATATTGCATCAGGTGTGATGAATTCTGCTATTGCTGGTGGCATTGAAAGCTCTTCACTACAACCAGACCGAATCTATGCAACTGGAGATGACCGAGACGGTTTATATAAGGTAGCTCAATTTACTCCTCAAGATCGGTCTCCTTTAGCTATGTTAGAAGGGGCAGAAAGAACTATCCATAAGCACAATATAACTAAGGAAGAGTTATATCCATATATTATTGGAAGTCATCAGAGAGCTACTAAAGCTTTAGATAATTCATTTTTGCAATCTTATATAATGCCTTTTTCTATAGATGGAAAAGAGTGTGTAGACGAATGTATTAGGCCAAAGATGAATGAAAAACTTTTATCTAGGATGAAACCATTATTAGGTAAGGACTCTATTACAAATGCTGGCAATGCTTGTTTAACTCATGATGGTGCTGCTTTTGTATACATATCTAATGAAAAAGGGCCGTTTAGAATTCATAGTATCATGCCTTGGGCTGGAAATCCTCAGTTTAGTCCAGAAGGTGCTCTTGAAAGTACTAAAGCTATTTTAAAACGGACAGATTTAACTATGGATGATATGGACGTGGTGGAATGGAATGAAGCCTTCGCCATTATTGATGCGCTCTTTGAGAAGTCCTATCCTGATCATATGGAGAAATATAATATGCTTGGTGGTGCATTAGCCTATGGACATCCTTATGGTTGCTCTGGGGCTATTTTAGCTCTTCATTGCATGGCTGCTTTAGAATCCTGTAATGGTCGATACGGTTTGTGTGCTATTGCCGGCGCAGGCGGCACAGGAACTGCTTTAATTATGGAACGAATGTAAAATGACAATTATTGAACGTTTACGACAATATAAAGAATTAGATCCTCACAAGATTGCTCTAATTGTAGATGATAAAAAGTATACATATGGTGATTTGTATGATGCTATTTTATCCATAGATATTAATGATACTAGTCGTATAGTAAATGTTGCTCAAACTAAAGAATCACCGAAACATATAGTTGCTTTAATTCAGAGTCAATCATTTGTGGAACAACTTGTACAGTGGTTGGGTGGATTATATACCGGTTATATTCCTATGGTATGCCATAACGAGATGGATACAGAGTATGTTGAGGAATTGGCTCGTATTATAGCATATAAAGGGGTGGCACCCTTAGCTGACTTTGGTGTACTTACCTCTGGAACTACTGGGCGTCCAAAACCTTTGTGGCGTAGTGAGAGCTCGTGGAGAGAGTTCTTTGATATCCAAAACGATATTTTTCATATAAACAAAGATACAAAAATATTCTTACATGGAAGCTTCAGTTTCACTGGTGTTAGTAATATGGTTATCGCTGTACTATGGTCTGGAGGAACAGTTATTACAACGACTTCGTTGCGCCCAAATCGATGGATACAGCTTATTGAAGAATATCATGTGGACCATATATATGCATTGCCAACAAAATTACGATTATTAGTACGTCATTGCAAAAGTAAACTAGACTCTATTAACTATATCATCGGAGGATCTCAAGTACTGGATCGACAGTTGATGGAACAGTTAGAACGAATATGTCCGAACATGGAGTTTATTCTCTATTATGGTGCATCTGAGCTTAACTATATAACATATTGTACAGGTAAAGAGTGGTTAGATAGAGAAGGTACTGTGGGAAGACCGTTTCCATCCGTTAAAATTACAGAGGCTGATGATGTTATTTATGTAACGACAAAATATCATATTGAAGGCATTCCTGATACTTATACTGTAAATGATTGTGGCTATATTGATAGAGATGGATACCTTATGTTTAACGGACGACAAGGTGATGTAATCAATAAAGGGGGATATAAAATTTCTATTCCCGAAATGGAATTGTATTTACAATCCTTACAGGGCGTTTCTGAAGTGGCTGTTATTACGATTAATGATGATATACGTGGGGAAGACTTTGTTGCTTATATGGTATTAGAGGATAATGCTGAATTAAGTAAAATTATAGAACTTATTCATCACGAAAGACCTTCAGTTGAATGGCCAAAAGCAGTTCTAGAAATTCCTATGTTACCTCTTACAGAATGCTCAAAAGTTGATAAACGAAAACTAAAAGAGTGGTATAATAAAGGGTAATCGTTTTTGCTATTATAAGGAGGCGTCATGCAGATTAACAAGGCGGCACTAGAGATTTTCGACTTTACGTCCTCTTTAGCCGTATACTCTGAACATGAATTAAAGGTTGGAGATCAAGCTATACAAGATTATATTGCCAATCATGTAGCTAAGGCGTTCAAAGATCCAGCTGCTAGAACAGGTACCTTGCATGATGCAAGTCCATTTGGTAAACAATTAGTTGATTATAAAAATGGAAATCTCAAGTTTATAGATTTATCTAAGAACTTAGGTGAAAGCTTGTTTACCTATATGAAACAAGCAACGGATTCTGTTGTTATTGATACGATTATCTGTGAAGCTGTTACAGATGCATCTTATATCTGTATTCTTTTGTGCCAAGCTCATGATGCTTTTACACATCAACTATTTAGTGAAGATGATGGCAGCTTAGCCACAGAACTTGTTTCTCATAAGGCTGTGTTGCCGATGCCATCACAGAAATTACGTGCTTTTGCATCTATTAATCTACTTGATTTTAGTGTTCGTATTTTTGAACCGAAAGGTGAATTTGATGGTGAAGTATCCTATATCTTAGCCGATAAGGTGTTACAATTAGGTACTAATCAATCCTCTCGAGATACGGTGAAAAAGGTAAAAGCCATTGTAGATAAAGTAGCTCAAGCACACGAGTCGGATGGCGTCGTTGAATTGACGATGGCAAAGTCTATGATTGCTAAAAATGCTGAAGTATCTGATACAGTAGATCCTGTTCGTATTGTGGAAGAGGTATTTAAGGCGAATCCCATTCAACAAGAGGCGGCTAAAAAGGAATTAGCTGATGCAGATATGATGCGTCCATTACCTGTAAACCGTGAGTTTGCTACGAAGGTCGGTGAGCATCACAAAATTAAAACTGACACGGGAATCGAAATTTCATTTCCTGTAGAATATATGAAAAATCGTGAATTCATTGAAATTAAAACTAATGATGATGGAACTTTACGCATTGAATTGAAAAATATTAATAAAATTGTAAATAAATAAGAATAAGGCTATTTCTATTGATATATAGAAATTTATTATATATTGATAAGATTTATTTGTTACGCTAATATATAAGGTGGAATATAGTGAGTAAAGAGAAACATAAAAAAACAAATGCATTACGTATTTTAGACACCCATAAGGTTCCTTATAGTATTAGTGAATATGAGTGGTCTGAAGAGCGGGCAGCTGGTCTTCATGTAGTGGACGCATTAGGGCTTGATGAAAAACAAGTTTTTAAAACATTAGTTGGTAAGGGCGACAAAACAGGATATGTAGTATTTTGCATTCCTGTTGCAGCTGAATTAGATATGAAACAAGCTGCTCGTGTCAGTCATAATAAGTCTGTAGAGCTTGTTCATGTCAAGGACCTGCTAGGTATTACGGGCTATCTACGAGGAGGATGTTCTCCAGTGGGAATGAAAAAATTATTTCCCACATATTTTGATGCTACTATGGAGCCTCAAGACTTTGTATATGTAAGTGCTGGTCTCCGAGGGATGCAAATGAAGGTAAATCCAAAAGATTTGGCATCTGTTGTAAATGCTGAATTTATAGCACTTACAATGGATCATTAAGAGGTACGTATGGCAAAGAAGTATTATGCAGTTCGTCAGGGTCGTGTACCAGGTGTATATACCACATGGGCTGACTGTGAGAAACAGGTAAAAGGCTTTGGTGGGGCTATCTACAAGTCTTTTCCTACGGAAGCAGAAGCTCTTGCTTTTGTGGAGGACTCAGGCTTATCCTTAAGCGACTTTATGAGTGCTAATAAGAGCGAACCTAAATCATCTCAAGACGTGAAGTCTAAATCGATAAGTTCTAGATCAGTACGTTCTAGTTCTAAGGCTCAAAGTAAAGTATCAACAAGTGTTGTGAAACCAGATTTTACTGAGCCAAACCATGTAGTTGCTTATATTGACGGTAGTTATAATAAAGGGACAAATACTGTTGGAGCTGGTGGTGTTATCTTCTTGAATGGAAATAGGGAGACCTTTTCATTTCCATCTACTGATGAACGATATACATCATTTTGGAATGTAGCTGGCGAGCTATTAGCTGCTATGTATGTTATGAAATATGCTGTTGATCGCGGCGTTTCTGAATGTTCACTTTATTATGACTATATGGGCATTGAAATGTGGGCTACGAAGGGTTGGAAACGGAATAATGCGCTTACTCAACAGTACGCAGCATTTTATGACTCCATAAAAGACCGTGTGCGCGTACACTTTCACAAGGTAGCTGCTCATACGGGCGATACATATAATGAAATGGCCGATGCACTAGCTAAACAAGGTGCAGGTATTTAGAAATATAAGAAGGGAGGGTACTATGAATATATGTGTTACAGGTGGGGCTGGATTTATTGGCTCTCATCTCGTTGATCGATTAATTGAATTAGGGCACAATGTGCTTGTTATAGATAATTTATCTACTGGTATGCGTTCTTTTGTACATGAAGCAGCTCAATTTATTGAGATGGATGTACGAGATCCAAAGCTAGTATCTATTTTTGAAGAGTTTAAGCCCTCTATTGTATTCCATGAGGCAGCGCAAACTATGGTTCAATCCTCTATGGAGAATCCTAGTTATGACTGTGATGTGAATCTATTGGGTCTTATTAATGTTTTAGATGCATGTCGTCAGGTGAAAGTTGAACAATTCTTAATGCCTTCGTCCGCTGCTGTTTATGGGGATTTAGCAGTATTGCCATTAACTGAGGAATTAAGTGGGATGCCTTCTTCCTTTTACGGACTAACAAAGCTTACTGCAGAAGGTTATTTACGTATTTATCGTGAAGCCTTTGGATTAAATACAGTGTGCTTTAGATATGCCAATGTATATGGACCACGTCAAGGTGATGGTGGTGAAGGTGGCGTTATCAGTGTCTTTAACCGTTTAATCGTTGAAGGTCAGCCTTTAACCGTATACGGTGATGGCGAGCAAACTAGAGACTTCATTTATGTAGATGATGTGGTAGATGCTAATATTAAGGCTATGAGGAATAGTCAATGTACAGGTATTTATAATGTATCTACCAATAAGGGAACATCTGTTAATGAGTTGATTACGCGATTCCGTGCTATTAGTGGTGCAGACTTTATGGTGCACTATGAGGCTGAGCGGGTTGGGGATATCAAGCATTCTCGTTTAAGCAATGTCAAGGCGGAACGCGATTTTGGATTTGTAGCGTCCACAACATTAGATGAAGGCTTACAAAAAACATTAGAGTATTTTAAAGCTCATCATAAGTAAGGGATACAAGGTTTGGGGATATGAGTGATACACAATTTTGGGTAACTGTAGGTGTCTGGAATCTTATCGTATTTAGTATGTATGGATATGATAAATTATGTGCCATCAAGGAATATGGACGAATTTCAGAGTTTACTTTATTATTTTTAGCATTTGCCTTTGGTGGTGTAGGTGCTTTATTAGGCATGGTTCTGTGGCGCCATAAGACATTAAAGGTTAAGTTTAAACTGGCTATCCCTATCGCATTGTTATGGTCTGTTTATGCGGTGGGTTTTGGCTATGGTTTGTGGGTGAAATGATTGTATAAACTAATATTTTATTCATTGTTTTATGGTATAATGAGTAGAATATTGTACATAAAATGTCAGTGAAGGAGATATTTGATGTTGCGATTACAATCGGGGTTCGAGTTAGATTACGCTAACATATATAATGAAAGTTGCATACAAGAACGAGACGTAAATAACTTTGAGCGTGCTATACAAAATGTTTGGCGTCATACAAATATTTTGCGTTCTACAGGCTTTGAAGAAGGCCATGTTTCTAAAGATGGTTTACCTGAACCTGTATTGTTTTATCAGCTTCCATACATTTCGGAAGACGGTATTAATACACCAGATATGTTGAAACGTCTTTATGAATTGCGTGACTATGCGCGTCATAATATTGATACAGTTGTGTCTGTAGGCATTGGCGGCTCCTACTTAGGGAGCAAGGTTATTTTTGATGTTCAATGTGGTGCGTTTTGGAATAATCTAAGTACAGAAGAACGCAATGGATATCCACGGATGTACTTTGCAGGCTTTAATGTAGATGGTGACTATTTAGCTGGTCTTATTCGCACTTTAGAGTACCAAGCTCAGACAAAAGGATCAGACTATAAGGTGATGCTCGTTATTACATCCAAGTCTGGTTCTACCATCGAACCAATGGCTAACTTCATGATTTTGGAAAAAGCTTTACAAGATCTTAATATAAATTATGAAGTGGTAGCTGTTACCGATATGTCTGATGATGAACATCCTACAGTTTTACGCTCTATGGCAATAGAGAATCATTGGAAGACCTACAGTATTCCTTATGGTGTAGGTGGTCGTTTCTCTGTATTTACTGAAGTAGGTTTTGTTACAGCTGCTCTCGTAGGATTTGATATTGAAGGTTTCTTGGCAGGTGCAGCTTCAATGGATGCGGCCTGTCAAGAAGAGGATATTTTTAAAAATCCTGCTTTATTAAGTGCTTTACTAAAATATATTGCGTCTGAACGGTACGGTCGTATTATTGAGGTGTTTATGCCTTATGGTGAAGCTCTTCACTCCTTATCTGATTGGTATGTACAACTATTATCCGAATCTTTAGGGAAGATGAGTAATACTTGCTTACCATATGGTCGTACACCGGTTGCTGCAGTAGGGACTATGGATATGCATGCTCAAGTACAAGAGCATCAAGAGGGCCGTCTTAATAAGGTGGTTCAATTTATTAAGGTTAAGGATTGGAAACATAATCTCGTAGTGCCTAATACACATAGTCAATATGAAAGATTACAAGCACTTGGAAATGTAGGTATTTGTGATATTTTAAATATTGCCTTAGATGCCAATAGAGAGGCCTTATCCAGTGATAATCGCTTCAACATGACTATAACTGTACCAACGCTTAATGCATTCCATTTAGGGGAAATTATGTTTATGCATTGTTGGGCGGTTTATTTCGAGTCTATTTTTGCTGGTGTTGATGCCTTTGACCAACCAGGTGTTGAGGTCTATAAACGTCTCATCGGGCCTAAATTAGCTCGTGCAAAGGATACACATAATTCATAAGGGGGAACTATGAATATTTTAGTAACAGGTGGTGCTGGTTATATTGGGAGTCATACTGTACGTGCCTTACAACAAGCAGGTTATACACCAATCATTGTAGATAATTTATCTCGCGGACATGTGGAATCTATTCCTGAAGGGGTTACATTCTACAATATGGATATTGCAGATCCTAAGTTAGTCGATATTATGAAAGACCATCATATCATTGGTGTTATGCATTTTGCAGCCCACTCTCAAGTTGGAGAATCAATGGTAAACCCAGCTATTTATTATGAAAATAATGTGGTCGGTTCGTATCACCTTATTGAATCTGCTCGTGCTGCAGGTGTGAAGCATTTCGTATTCTCTAGTACGGCGGCAGTATATGGTGAGCCTGAGGTGGTACCAATTCGAGAGGATGCTCAATTACAACCAACAAATGTATATGGTCGCACTAAATTGATGATTGAAGAAATGCTATCTGATTATAGTTCTATTTATGGTTCTACATACGTGGCATTGCGTTACTTCAATGCGGCAGGGGCTGACCCATCTGGTACGATTGGGGAAGACCATCATCCAGAAACTCATTTGATTCCCCTTGTGCTCGATGCAGCTCGTGGTAAAAGAGAGTACATTACTGTTTTTGGTACTGATTATAATACAGCTGATGGTACATGTGTGCGCGATTATATTCATGTTAATGATTTAGCAGCTGCTCACGTATTAGCTATGGACTATTTGCGTAAAGGTGGCGAATCCCAAGTATTTAATCTTGGTAGTGGTAATGGCTTCTCCGTAAAAGAAATCATTGAAACTGCAAAAGAGGTTACAGGTATCGATATTCCTGTTCAATATGGTGAACGTCGTGCTGGGGACCCTGGTACATTGATTGCTTCTTCTGAAAAGATTAAAAACTTACTTGGTTGGGACCCTAAATTCAGCAATGTAGCTGATGTTATTAAGGATGCTTGGAAATGGCATACATCTCATCCAGAGGGTTTTAATAGTAAATAAAATGAGCACGAATCGACTTGATTTGTCAATATAATGAATGACTCTATTAGTCACCTAGGTGACTGGTAGAGTCATTTTTTTGTAGGGTTTTAAAAGGGTCTCCTAGAAATAATTTGAAGGAGGTGAATTATGAACTTACAAGACTATATAGAACAGATTAAAGGGTGGGTTGGTAGACAATGTTTTCTTATACGACACTATAGGATTGCAATTTTTGTTTTCTTTCTACTTGCTATAGCAATGATAGGAGTAGGAGTTTTTTATCCTCACGAAGAGGAACATATCAATATTAATTCAGCTCAATTAGAGGATAGTGCTGATAATCAAAGAAAGGTAGATACAAAAGAGCAATCGCAAAGGAAATCTAATAAAAATAGAAATCATAATGGAAAATCTAGTAAAGAAGGAGTAGATATTAAGGCTGTACATGATGAGAAAGACGACTTTATTGTTAAAGGACACTTACTATATGATGTGAGCGGTGTAGAACGGTCTCATCCTTGGCGAGAGGTCTTTAAAGATATTTCTAGTACCGATGTATTAAGTCAAAATAATGACACTAAAGATGTGGATAACGATTTAGCTAACGAGTTTGATATCATTAGCAATGATGACACATCACTTGGTAATAGTAAGGAAATACGTAATAAAAGAACTATACGGCCACATAGGGGTACTAAGAATAAAACTATAAAAACGGATAGAAAGAGTACAGGTTTGAATGGCAATATGAACCCAGAACAACCGCTTGAACTTGTGGGAATTATTGAAGGCAATCAAAAGGTTGCTATTTTACGAAGAGGCTTAGAGGAACAAATGGTTACGATTGGAAGTAGTTGGCAAGGGATATCAGTATCTGCTATTACTGAAAATAGTGTAGAAATCGTTGAAGGAGGTTCATCACGATGGCTAAAAATCGAGTAATCATAAAAATAGTTACACTAATAGCTCTACTGACATATTTATTTTTAGTAGGACCATTAGTTGTGTTAGGAAATACTAAAGAAGAAATGTCAACAAACAATTTAAGAAATAATGTAACAAATAGTGTAAGCAATAATGAAAATAATAGTGAAAGCAATAGTGTAACCAATAGCGTTGAGATTAATAAAGATAAAGAACCAATTACAATATCTGTACGTAATGCCTCTTTAAAGGATACTGTGTTAGGCATTTGTCGCAGTTATGGTATATCAGTTATCGGTGTAGAGTCATTAAAGGGAAATATTACGGCCACCGTAAAAGGGGAGTCTCCAGAAGATGTTATTAAAGAGTTAGGACAGCTATATCATTTTTCTGTATCAAAGCAACATAATACATTACTTATTGAATCTGATGAGTCGGCACTGGAGAACAGAGAACTCTATGTACTATCCCCAGAACACTTACCAGCAGAATCTTTGAAAGCTGTAATGGGCACTGTAGTAAAGAATGATAAAATGGCCGTACTTTCAGAACAAAATGAGGTGGTTATGCATTTAACGAGCGGTGAAAAAAGGCGGGTAGAAACCTTAGTCCGTGCGATCGATAAAGAGCCTAAACAAGTGCAATTAGAAGCTACCATTATTGCTATGGAGCAATCCTATGCAAAAGAACAAGGTTTTCGCTGGTCTTGGCTCAGCTTGACTGGACATGGAGAAGATAAGACTAATTCCTATGGGGCTGTTACCTTTGGTAAAACACCAGGCGGTGAAGCTTACAAATTTTTTGTAAAACCTGAGTTAAGTTTGATGGAAAGTTCTGGAAAAGCTGTTCTAATAGCAAAACCATCTATTATGGCCCTTAATGGTGAGACGGCACATATATTAATAGGTGAACGTATCCCCGTTATAGAAGAGTCAGAGGTGAATGGAGAGCGCAAGCGCTCTACTCGCTATGAAGAGGTGGGGATTAAATTAAACTATACTCCTATTATTACTGCTGATGGCGGTGTAGATGCAAAAATACATGCCGAGGTAAGTACACCGATTATGGTATCGGAAATGAAAGCTTATAAAATTAGTACAAGGCAGGCTCATACAAGAGTACGTTTACAACAAGGGGAAGTACTTGTCATAGGTGGACTCATGGATAATCGAGACCAGCATCAAATACAAAAGGTACCAATATTAGGAGATATTCCGTTATTAGGCAAATTATTTCGTCATAGCAGAAAATCAAAAGACTCTATAGAAATGTTGATGTTAGTACGGGCAACTGTGGTATAATAAAGGGTAAATGATTAGGAGGTTGTGAATGGAACGCATTCGAATGATAGGCCTTGGGAAATCATTTGGGGTGCGCCAAGTATTTTCCAATGTGTCCTTTGAGATAAAAGAAGGTGATCGCTTAGCCTTAGTAGGTCCTAATGGGGCTGGGAAATCGACCTTATTAAAATGTATATTAGGCTATGAAGATCTTGATGAGGGTAATGTAGTTAAGTCGCCTGTTGCAAGCATTGGCTACTTACAACAAGATGTAAATCTTGGTGATGATAGTTTAGCTACTGAGATTGAAAAGGCATGGGCTGATGTACATGCATTGGAAGAACAACTTAAAGAACTTACTACACGCTTAGAAACAGAAGCGGCGAGTGAATCTGATTTACAACGATTAGATTATTTACAAAATCGCCTTGAATGGTTAGGCGGCTATGATTACGAGCAAAAGACTAAGCGCATCATTTATGGTCTTGGCTTTACTGATGAGGATTTAGATAAACCAGCAAGCGCTTTTTCTGGTGGTCAAAAGACTCGAATTAATTTAGCTAAAGCATTGGTACGGCGTCCAGACTTTTTATTCTTAGACGAACCAACTAACCATTTAGATATGGACATGTTAGAGTGGCTTGAAGGGTATTTGTCTGCCTATCGTGGTGGGATTCTCATTGTCAGCCATGACCGTTATTTCTTAGACCGTATTGTCACTGGCGTTGTAGAATTGGATAACCATAAGGCTACAACTTATCGTGGTAATTACAGTCGTTATATTCAACAACGAGATGAACGGTTGAAAGCGGATATGGTAGCCTATGAGAAACAACAGGAGTACATCAAAAAGACAGAGGCTTATATAGATAAATACCGCGCAGGTATTAAATCTAAAATGGCTCGTGGTCGTCAGTCTCAATTGAATCGTTTAGAACGACTTGATGCACCGGTAACTTCACATCATTTACAATTTTCTTTTCCCCCTGCTGCAATGAGTGCCGATAAGGTTCTTGTTCTAGATCATTTATCGGTAGGATATGGTGAAAATCCTATCATTGATGATATATCACTCGTAGTG
>OGJX01000939.1_pt1 | contig 21977 bp, 21 predicted proteins | sample 1572381 | NCBI WGS metagenome assembly OGJX01 (sample SAMEA2582085, study PRJEB24529) | metagenome | biome: Human gut stool | place: China | collected 2011
GTTATGCCCTTCTAGGGCTTACTCAAGCCACCGGCTCAGCCGGTGGTTTTGACTTGCGGTATTTTGAGGTCGGCTCAGTCCAGCCACAGCTTCCCTTCGCAGGCCAGCACCTGGTCCAGGATCATGCGAGACACCCGTGCTCCGTACACGATGGCGGGGTGGTCGTTGTACTCAATGATGTCGTGGAAGTCCTTGTTCATCAGCACGATGACATACTCCCCATAGGGCGTGTGCACGATGCCGCCGTCGTTGCGGCAGGCGTTCATGCTGCCGCTTTTGCTGGCCACCCAGAGCAGCTCCGGGGCCCCGGTCTCCTCGCAGTCCAGATAATACTGCGGGAAGTCCTTGGTCAGCATGGTGTTGTAGTGCTGCTGACGCAGGATGGCCAGCATCTCGACGCTGGCGGCTTTGCTCACCAGGGTGCCCCGAGCCATCTGGGCCAGCAGGAAAGCGTAGTCCCGGGGCGTGGTGGTGCCCAGCTGCCGGTACCGGTCAAAGTGCAGGGCGTTGTGCAGTACTGTGTGGGCAAAGCCCAGCTCCCGGATGCAGGCGTTGATGGTGTCCAGCCCCAGGTAATCGATGAGCATGTTCGTGGCGATGTTGTCTGAGCAGATGATCATCATGGTGGCGGTGTCCTTCACCTTGAGGCGGGCCCCCACGCCCAGGGCACGCAGCATGCCGCTGCCGTCCACGAACTGGCTGGCCTCGTATTCGATCTCGGCGGAAAGATCCGCCTTGCGGCGCTCGGCCTGCAGGTAGAGCGCCGCAAGCAGAAAGGCCTTGATGACCGAGGCCGTCTCAAATTCCTCGTCAGCCCCGCGCTCCACGGTGTGGCCCTGCAGGTCGTCCACAAAAACGCTCATCCTGCCCTGATAGGAATACAGTTCGGCGTCGATGCGCTTTTCCAGTGTCATGTTCTTGTCCATTGCGGTACGCTCCCGTCTGTTTTACAGGTTGTGCTCAAAGAAATCCCGGGCATTGCGCCAGAAGATGCGCTCCACCTCGTCCTCGGTAAAGCCGGCCCTGCGCAGGGCGTCGGCCAGCAGCGGCATGTCCGCCGCTGTTTCCAGCTGGTGGTGGCCGTCGATGCCGTCAAAGTCGCTGCCCAGGGCCAGCACCCCGATGCCGCCCACCTGCTTGTAGTGGGCCGCGTGCTCTGCGATGCGCTCCACCGTGCTGCGGCAGGCTTCCGGGTGAGCGGGGTCGGTGTCCAGGAAAGCAGCATAGTAGTTCAGCCCCGCGATGCCGCCTTTTTCGGCCAGGGCGCGGATCATCGCATCCGTCAGGTTGCGGGTGTGGGGGCACAGGGCGCGGCAATTGGAGTGGCTGGCCGCAAAGGGGCGGGTGCCGTGTTCCACGATGTCCCAGAAGCCCCGGTCAGAAAGATGGCTCACGTCCACGATCATGTGCAGGCGCTCCATCTCGGCCAGAAAGGCAAAGCCCGTCTCGGTCAGGCCGCGCTGGGTCTGAGCCGCCAGCGGCCCGCCGGGGTTTGCCTGCGGGGCGGCCAGCTCGTTGTCGTGGTTCCAGGTCAGGGTCATCATGCGCACGCCCAGCTCATACATCCGGCGCAGCACGCCCAGGCTGCCCTTGCAGCAGCCGCCCTCCTCCACGGTGAGCAGGCCGCTGATCTTTCCGGCTTCGGCGTTTTTGCGGATGTCGGCCGCCGTGTACACCGGGGCAATGCGGTCCGGGTATTTTGCCATGATCCGCTTGAACACGTCGATCTCTTCCAGCGCCGTCACCAGCGGGTCGGCACCGGGGGTGGGGTCGGCCAGGTTCACAAACGCGGCCAGACATTGCAGCATGTAGTCTCCGGCCTGCAATTTTTCCAGGTCGATGTGCAGATCATTGTGGGCAAAGCTGGCCGGGGTGCCATTCTTTTCGGCACGGCGCAGCTCGCTGAGGGTATCACAGTGCAGATCCCAAACCTTCATAATGCTTTCTCCTTATGCTTCTTCGCCCAGCAGCTGCAGCAGCTCCTCAGGCTTCATGGACAGGATCGCGCCGTCGGCCGAGCCGGTGACGGTGTCCGCCAGCGATTGCTTGGCCTGCTGCAGCTCCACGATCTTTTCTTCAATGGTGTCCTGTGCAATGAGCTTATACACCTGCACAGGGTTCTTCTGGCCGATGCGGTAGGCGCGGTCGGTGGCCTGATTCTGGGCCGCCACGTTCCACCACGGGTCGTAGTGGATGACGATGTCGGCCGCGGTCAGGTTCAGGCCGGTGCCGCCGGCCCGCAGCGAGATCAGGAATACGCTGGCTTCCCCGGCATTGAAGCGGCGCACCAGCTCGGCACGCACCGGCTTGGGGGTGGAGCCCTGCAGGGTGAAGTGGCTCACCCCGGCCTCGTCCAGCCGCTGGGCCAGCAGGTCCAGCATGGAGGTGAACTGACTGAACAGCAGGATGCGGTGGCCGCCCTCCACGGCGGCGGTGACCAGCTCCATGCAGGCGTCCAGCTTGGCGCTGCCGCCGGACCAGTTGTCAGCCACAAGGCGGGGGTCGCAGCAGATCTGCCGCAGCCGCATGAGCACCGCGAACACCGCCATTTTGTCCTCGGGCTTGGCGGCGCGCAGCTTCTCGCGGGCGTCCACCACGGCGGCAAGGTACAGCTTGCGCTGTTCGGTGTCCAGCTCGATGCGGTGGACATTTTCGGTCTTGGGCGGCAGCTCCCGCAGCACATCCGCCTTCATGCGGCGCAGGATGAACGGCCCGGTGAGCTGATTCAGCCGCCGCACGGCGTTGGCATCTTCCTCCTGCACGATGGGCTTTTCAAACCGGGCACAGAAGTTCTTGTACGGCGGCAGATAGCCCGGCATGAGGAAGGAGAAGATGCTCCACAGCTCGCCCAGCCGGTTCTCCACCGGGGTGCCGGTCAGGGCAAAGCGTACCTGACTGCGGACCTGGCACACGGCCTTGTATTTCTGGGTGGTATGGTTCTTGATGGCCTGCGCTTCGTCCAGGATGCAGGCATAGAAGGGCTGTTCGGCGTAGCGGTCCTCATCGCGGCGCAGCAGGTCGTAGCTGGTCACCACAAGATCGGCCTCTGCCCACCGGCGGGCCAGCACAGCGCGGTGGGCGGCGTCGCCGTCCATCGCCACACAGGTGAGCTGCGGGGTGAACTTTTTGCACTCTTCCTCCCAGTTCAGCACCAGTGACGCCGGGCACACGATGAGGCTGGGCAGGGGCTGCCCGCCCTCCTTGAGGGCCAGCAGGTAGCTCAGCACCTGCAGGGTCTTGCCCAGGCCCATGTCATCGGCCAGGATGCCGCCCATGCCGTAGCCGTCCAGCGTGCGCAGCCAGCGGTAACCGTCCCGCTGATACTTGCGCAGCACGCTGTGCAGGGACTGGGGCGGGGTATACTCGCTGTCCTTCACGGCATGGAAGCTGCGGCTGATGCGGCGGAATGCGTCGTCGCGGCTGAAGCGCAGGCCGTTCTGGCCCGAAAGTGCCCAGTCCAGCGTGGGGGCGCGGTAAAGCGGCAGTTCCGCATGTCCATCTTTGAGCTTTGCGCCGGACAGCTCCAGCGTTTCGTTCAGCTCGTCCAGCCCTTCCAGATTGTCGTCCAGCCGCAGCAGGCGGCCGTCGCGCAGGCGGTGGTAGCGTTTTTTCTGGTGCAGGGACTGCAGCAGCTCCCGCAGCTCTGCGGTCGGGAACTCGCCGGTGTCCACCTCCAGGTCCAGTACGCTGCCGTGCACCGACACGCCCACCGAAATTTTGGGCGGGGCGGCCTGCAGATTGCGGAAGGCGTCGCTCAGGTATACTTCACCTTCGTCCATCAGAGCGGGCACGCCCTCTTCCAGCAGGCGGTACAGCGGCTCTTCGTCCGTGACCATGTACTGTCCCGGCTCGGTGGGGTCCGGCTCCAGCCAAGTGGCCAGCAGCCGGTCGGCCCGGCGCTCGGCGCGGGTGTCCCGCAGCAGGCCCGCCGGGGCCGGGCCGGAGGGGGTGATCCGGTCCTCTCCGTACAGGAATTCGGCGTGGGCGGTCACGGTCATACCACGGTCGCGGGGCGCATCCAGATAGAACTGCACCACGGGTTCCAGCGGGATCTGGTTCAGCAGCAGGCGTTCCGGGTCCACGATGGTCAGCTTGCTGCCCAGCTCCGGCAGCACATAGCTGCAGAATTCGGTGGCGTCGGCACTGGTGAAAAACAGGCTTTTGCCGCACAGCGCCTGCAAAGCCGGAAGGATGCGGGCACTGGAAGCCCGCTGCAGCCGCCACAGGGTGTCGGCACTGTAAAGATAATCATAGTCCAGCCCGTGCACGGCGTTCAGGGCCGGGAGGGTGTCGATCTGCACACCGCCCCGGCGGCGCTGCACCGTCATGGTGATGACGGGCAGGCCCTCCTGCAGGGCGTAGCCGCCCAGCGTGCCGGTGGGCGCATACAGCTGCACCAGCGCGTCAAAGATCTCACCGGTCAGCGGCAGGCCGCCTGCCGGAGCATCCGACGCCGCATAGCTGTAGCTGCGCACCACGTTGGTCTCCATGCTCTGCTTGGCGTTCACCTGCCGACGCAGCAGCTGCAGCAGCTGACGGCTCTCTTCGTCAAAGGCGTCCCAGCGGTGCACAAAGGTCAGAAAGCGGCCATAGCCGGCACTGCGGCCGTGCTCCACATCGTCCAGCAGGGCAGGGATGCTCTTGACCACATACTGCCGCCCCCGCTCCCGGTTGGCGATGCGCAGCCGCAGCCACGGCTGCCCGCCGGACAGCATGGTCAGCTCCGGTTCCAGCTCCACAAAGCCGGTGTCCTGAGGGGAATCTCCGGCCTCGCCCAGGTCCTGCAGGGCACTCTGCTGGTAGGTCTCCAGCAGCTTGCGGGCCTCCTGGTCGGTGACGGGGGCGTCGCCCCGCCACTTGCGGCCGAACAGCATTTCCAGCCCGGAAGCATAGCTGTCCTTCCGGGAAGCGGCGGGGTTCAGCCCGTCGGTGCCGCGCACCACGCCCGGGATGGTTTCCGGGGCGGCCGGTGCCTTGGGGGCGGGGTGCTTGGCCGCATCCTCCAGCAGCAGCGCGCCAATGTGCTTGCAGTAGGTGCCGTCGCCGTTCTGGTTGTAGGGACAGTCGCAGGAAGCACTGACAAAGCTGCCGTTCTCCCGCAGCCAGACCTGCGTGTAAAAACAGTCGGCTCCATTGCCCTGCACCAGCGCCGAGACATGGCGCACGCCGTCCTCGTTGGTGGTGCAGCTGCTCTGCAGGATGCGGCGGCGGTATTTCTGGGCACGCTCAAATACCATTTCGCCCAGCAGTGTGCGGATCTCGTCTGCGTCCATGGATGTCCCCTCCCCCGGTTCGCCGGTGAAAACCTTCTTATCTTATAAGGATACCGCACCCGATGCCCGGATGCAAGAGGTCAGGAACGAAAAAAGCTCCACATCCTGCCGGTCAGGCAGTACATGGAGCTTTCGGTCCGAAGGATCGTTTCCTTTCCGGAACCATTATTTCAGGCGGGTCAATCTGTTCAGGAGCATCACCGCAAGCACAATGATGCCAATGACCAGAATGATCCCAACCATTCCAATGATCATAATCGGAAGCGTGGTCATCCACGAAGAAAGATAAATCATCACGGCACCTCCTTCAGGCCATCAGGGTCAGGATCAGTCCACCCGCGATCACGGAGGCGATCTGACCCGAAACATTGACGCTGATGGAATACATCAGCAGAAAATTCTGGTTGTCTTCTTCCAGTCCCATCTTATTGACTACTCGGCCGCTCATGGGGAATGCGGAGATCCCCGCAGCACCGATCATGGGATTCAGTTTCCTTCCCTCTGGCAGGAACAGATTGATCAGCTTTGCAAACAGCACTCCGCCGGCCGTGTCAAAAACAAAAGCCACCAGACCCAACGCAAGGATCAGCAGGGTGTCCGGCCGGACAAACTGATCTGCCGTCATCTGTCCGGCCACTGTAAGGCCCAGCACAAGAGTGATCAGATTTGCCAGCACATTCTGTGCCGTTTCGCTCAGCGTATTCAGCACACCGCACTCCCGCAGCAGGTTGCCGAACATCAGGAAACCTACCAGTGCCACACTGGCAGGTGCGACCATGCCCGCAATGACCGTGACCACGACCGGGAACAGGATCCGGGTCAGGCGGCTGACACTGCTCTTTTCATAGGGCATTCGGATACTGCGTTCCTTCCGGGTAGTCAGCAGACGGATCACGGGCGGCTGAACAATGGGGACCATCGCCATATAGCTGTAGGCAGCTACCATGATCGCGCCCAGATAGCGGGAGCCAAGCGTGTTGGCCACAAAGATGGCTGTGGGACCATCTGCTGCACCGATGACTGCAATCGAAGCAGCATCCTTCAGGTCGAAGAAGAAACCTGCCAGGAACAGCGTAAAAAAAATGCCGAACTGAGCCGCTGCTCCAAAAAGCATCAGCCACGGTTTTTCCAGCAGCGGCCCGAAGTCGATCATGGCACCAATGCCGATGAAGAGCAACAGCGGAAACAGCTCGTTGGACATTCCCGCTTCAAACAGAGCCGAGATGGGGCCTTCCGTATCGCCCTGTGTGATTGCACCGGAAAGCGGCAGGTTCACCAGCACTGCGCCAAAGCCCATGGGCAGAAGCAGGCTCGGTTCCATCTTCTTTGCGATTGCAAGGTAGATGAGCAGCGCACCGATCCCCCACATTACGACCATCTGCCAGGTCAGATTTCCAAAATTGGAAAAGAGACTGTCGAATGCATTCCAGAAATTCATGTTCGTTCATTGCCTCCTTACGATCCTGTCGCTGCGGCAAGAAAAAAAAGACCCCTGCCACAGCACCATGTCTGTGACAAAAGTCTCAAGCGAACACATAGCATCGGGTATTTCTACCGTGTTGACGCTGCCATGCAGCAGCCTGCAGGGTCCCGGACCCGCCGACTGCCCTTTACTCCCTTTTATCGTAGCGAGTATAGCAGAAGTTCCCGGCCCCGTAAATCGTTTTTCCGGATTCTTTTCCACATCTTTTCCAGTATTCTCAGGACATCCGCGCCGCATCAGAGCTTTCTGCGCAAAACAAAACCCATCGTCTTTTCCACAAAGACGATGGGAGCATTCCAGTGTTCCGTTCCGGGGTGTCGCTTACTCATCCTCCTGAGCTGCTGCATCCGTGCGCAGGGCACTTTCGCGGATCTTTTCCAGCGTTTGCTCGCTGAGGATGTGCTCTGCCTTGCAGGCATCCTCAGCGGCGGTCTTTTCGTCCACGCCCAGCTGCATGAAGAAGTGGGTGAGCAGACGATGGCGGCTGTAGATGCGTTCTGCGATCTCACGGCCCGGCTCCAACAGGGTCAGGTTGCCTTCGCCGTCCACCGCGATATAGCCGTTTTCCCGCAGCTTTTTCATGGCGATGCTCACGCTCGCCTTGGTAAAGCCCAGCTCATTGACCACGTCAATGGAGCGCACCTTGCCCATGCGCTGGGTCAGCATCAGGATCGTTTCAAGATAATCTTCTGCGGATTGGTGGATCTGCATGGTTTGTTTGCCTCCTGCCTTGCCCCGCCCCACGGCGGGAAGTTCTCTGCCGGGATGCAAAGCACCACGGTTTGTATGTTACAGGATATCACACTTTTGCCGTTGATGCAAGCAATTCGCAGGAAGTTTGTGCAAACAAACCAACTTTCTTCTGCACAAAACAGCGGGTTTGCCAATTCCAGGCCGGTTTTGTTTTGTGCAAAGGGGACAAAACCCCGTTAGTTTTCGCTTTCCAGATACGCCGCCGGGCCGGACTGGTACAGGTCGCCGCCGTGGGCGTCCAGGATCACGGTCAGGGGCATATCCCGCACGGTCAGGCGGCGCACCGCCTCACAGCCCAGGTCCGGCCAGGCGATGACCTCCAGCGTCTCGACACTTTTTGCCATCAGGGCACCGGCACCGCCGAGAGCCGCCAGATACACGGCCCCGTTGCGCACCACGGCTTCCTTGACGGTGGCGTCCCGCTTGCCTTTGCCGATCATGATCTTGTTGCCCAGATCCAGCAGGCGGGGGCTCATGGCGTCCATGCGGCCGCTGGTGGTGGGCCCGGCCGAGCCGATCACCTCACCCGGACGCTCCGGGGTGGGGCCGACATAGTAAATGGCGCTGCCGGTCAGGTCAAAAGGCAGCGCTTCGCCCTTGTCCAGCGCCTCGATCATCCGCTTGTGGGCCTGATCGCGGGCGGTGTACACCACACCGGACAGCAGCACGGTATCGCCCGCCTTCAGCGGGGCAAGGTCCTGCGCGGTGCAGGGAGTGGTCAGTCTGTATTCCATGCTTCTCCCTCCTTACAGTTCCGCGCTGGCGCGGCGGGTGACGTGGCAGGAAACGTTCACGGCCACCGGCAGGCCCGCCACATGGGTGGGCATCTGCTCGATGGCAAGGCCCAGGCAGGTGGTCCGGCCGCCAAAGCCCTGGGGCCCGATGCCCAAGCCGTTGATGGCGGTGAGCAGTTCCTGTTCCAGCTGTGCGTAGTAGGGGTCGGGGTTGGGTACATCCAGCGGGCGCAGCAGGGCCTTTTTGGCCAGATACGCCACCTTATCAAAGCTGCCGCCCACGCCGATGCCCAGCACGATGGGCGGGCAGGGGTTGGAACCGGCCAGCTTCACGGTCTCCACCACGAACTTCTTGAAGCCCTCCACGCCGTCGGCGGGCTTGAGCATCTGGATGCGGCTCATGTTCTCGCTGCCGAAGCCCTTGGGGGCGACGGTGATGGTGCAGCCGTCGCCGTCCACCAGATGCACCGTGATGGCGGCGGGGGTGTTGTCGCCGGTGTTGCCCCGGCGCAGCGGGTCGGCCACGATGCTCTTGCGCAGATAGCCGTCGGTGTAGCCCCGGCGCACGCCCTCATGGATGGCGGTTTCAAAGCTGCCGTCAATGTGCACATCGGTGCCCAGCTCCACGAACACGCAGGCCATGCCGGTATCCTGACAGATGGGCAGGTCCTTCTCTTTGGCGGCGCTCAGGTTCGACCACAGCAGGTCGAGGGTGTTCTTGGCCAGCGGCCAAGGCTCTTCCTGCCGGGCCTTGTCCAGTGCGGCCTGCACATCCTGCGGCAGGCGGGTGTTGGCCTCGATGCACAGCCGTGCAACGGTATCGGTGATCTCCTGTGCAGAAATCGTTCTCATGGGCAGTTCCTCCGGTTACAGGCGGGCCACGCCGGTGTCCCGGGCAGCCTGGGCCACAGCGTCGGCCACAGCCTGGGCCACACGAGGGTCAAAAGCACCGGGGATGATGTTCTCCTCGCTGCGGTCATCGTCGGTGATGAGGTCCGCGATAGCATAGGCGGCAGCCAGCTTCATCTGGTCGTTGATATCCCGGGCGCGCACGCTCAGGGCACCCTTGAACAGGCCGGGGAAGCACAGCACGTTGTTGACCTGATTCGGGAAGTCGCTGCGGCCGGTGGCCATCACCCGCACGCCGCCGGCCTTGGCCTCGTCCGGCATGATCTCCGGGGTGGGGTTGGCCATGGCAAAGACGATGGCGTCCTTGTTCATGGTCCTGCACAGCTCGGTGGTCAGGATGCCGGGCTTGGACACGCCGATGAAGACGTCTGCGCCCTCAAGAGCTTCTTTCAGGCCGCCCTTGATCTGGCGGGGGTTGGTCACTTCGCCCAGCCAGTTCTTGTGGGCCTCGGCGCTGTTGCAGCCCTTGTACAGGGTGCCGAACTGGTCCACGGCGATGATGTCCTTCGCGCCGGCGGTCATCAGCATCTTGATAATGGCCGTACCGGCAGCGCCGGGGCCGTTCAGGACGATGTGGACGTCCTCCATCTTCTTGCCCACCACCCGCAGGGCGTTGATGAGGGCGGCAGTCACGACGATGGCCGTGCCATGCTGGTCGTCGTGGAAGACGGGGATGTCCAGCTCACGCTCCAGCGTCTCCTCGATCTCGAAGCACTCGGGGCTTTTGATGTCCTCAAGGTTAATGCCGCCGAAGGTGGGGGCGATGGCCTTGCAGGCCGCGATGACGCTGGCTGCATCGTGGGCGTCGATGCAGATGGGGAAGGCATCCACGCCGCCGAACTCCTTGAACAGCACAGCCTTGCCCTCCATGACCGGCAGACCGGCCTTTGGGCCGATGTCGCCCAGACCCAGCACTGCGGTGCCGTTGGAGACGACGGCCACCATATTGCCCTTGAAGGTGTACTTGTACACGTCGTCGGGATTCTCTTTGATCTTGCGGCAGGGTTCGGCAACACCGGGCGTGTAAGCTGTTGCCAGCTGGTCGCGGTTCTTGACCTCCACCTTGCTCACGATGCCCACTTTGCCGTGGTGTGTCTCGTGCATTTCCAGAGCTGCTTTGTTGAAATCCATGGGTTTATCCTCCTAACTTTTTCGCCGGGCATACTGAAAACATTATTATAATAATAGCAAAAGCTCCCCCGCTTTTCCATATCTTTTCCGCCTTTTCGCACTCTCCGTCCCCAAAAGTCCGACAAAGGGCGGGGAGAGTGTGGAAATTTTGCAAAAAACTTTTCTTTTTCATTTTTACCCGATATAATAGAGGTTGTTTTTCGAACCACCGGCAAAATACCGGTCTACCAACAGGAGGGAATTCTTTTGAAACGTATTTTCACCAAGGCTCTCTGCCTTGTCTGCGCCGGCGCTCTGGCGCTGAGCCTCGCTGCCTGCGGCGGCAAGGCCGACAGTGCTGCATCCAGCACGGCATCTTCTTCCGCACTCGGCAGCGCGTCCGACTACGACTACCAGAACTTCAACTACAGCGATGGTCTGGACGAGAAGGGCTACTGGGAGGGCATCCGCGCTCTGGACTATGTGACCCTGCCCGAAGACTTTGCATCCGTCGCCATCAAGCGCTCGGACATCGAGCCCACCAGCGAGGAAGTGGAGGAGCAGATCAGCGATCTGCTGAGCCAGTATTCCTCCACCGAGCACATCACCGACCGCGCTGCCGCCGACGGAGACACCGTGAACATCAACTATGTCGGCTCTGTGAACAACGTGGCGTTCACCGGCGGCAGCGCCGAGAACTACGATCTGACGCTGGGCAGCGGCACTTTCATCGACGGCTTTGAAGACCAGATCATCGGCCACAAGCCCGGCGAGACCTTCGACGTCAACGTCACCTTCCCCGACGGCTACAGCGATTCCACCGACGCCAGCGGCAATACTGTGAAGCTCAGCGGCCAGAAAGCCGTCTTTACCGTGACCCTCAACTACATCAGCGAAAGCGTCCTGCCCGAGCTCACCGACGCATGGGTGGCCAGCACCCTCGGCGCCTCCAACAACATCTACACCGTGGAGGCCCTGCGCGCCTACTATCAGGACCAGCTCTACACCTCGAACCTCAACACCGCCGTCATGGACTACCTGCTGGAAAACTCCACCTTCAAGTCCATCCCCCAGCAGGTGATGGATTATCAGGTCAACCAGTGCCTGAACTACTACAGCACGCTGGCGGGCTACTACGGCTATGACCTCGACGGCCTCGTCCAGAATCTGCTGGGCTACGAGAGCACCGACGATATGCTGGCCCATCTCGAGAGCAGTCTGGAAGACTACTCCAAGGAAGCTCTGCTCTATCAGGCCGTGGCTGAGTCGCTGGACATCGCCCCCACGCAGGAGCAGCTGGACGCCTACTCCGATTATAAGGACACCTACGGCCAGAACTACTGCACCATGGTGGCCCTGATGGACGCTGTCACCAGCACGCTGACCAGCGGCGCGGTCGTTTCCTGATCCGATCTGCACATGAGAAAATCCCTGCCGATGGCAGGGATTTTCTTTTGCTCATCCTTCAGATAACGTAGTCGTTGCCTGCCTCATCGGGTGCGGCGAGGTCGGCAAGGGTGATCTTGCCAAAGTAGTCCTCAATGAGGTCATCAAGGCCCTTCCACATCTCATACGTGCGGCAGCTGCTCATCCGGCGGCAGGGAGCCGCGCCCTGTGCAAGACAGCTCACCGGTGCAAGGCTCCCCTCGGTGAGGGTCAGGATCTCGCCCACGGTGTACTGGTCAGGCTCGCGGGTCAGACGATAGCCGCCGCCCTTGCCGCGCAGGCCCTCGAGGAAGCCGTTCTGCACCAGAACCTTGAGGATGTTTTCGAGGTATTTTTCGGAGATCTCCTGCCGGGCGGCGACCTCTTTCAGCGGGACATATTTTTCAGAGCGGTGCTCAGCCAAATCTATCATCACACGCAGCGCATAGCGCCCTTTGGTGGAAACGATCATAGACATTCCTTTCTCTTCTTTCCTGTTATGATTGTGATGCAGCCGGGTCAGCTGCGGAACACACTTCCGTTCATTTTAACCTATTATACAACAGGGTTTATAACTTTTCAATCGGAAATTTTCGATTTTCCATTGACAACTGCTCCAAAGGAGGCTATAATACAGTCAAACCCACAAACCATATTGGTTTAACGGGAATATGAGGGACATCGAGACGGCACCGGCTATCTCCGGTGCAGCCGGGCGCATCGCCCGCAATCGGGAGGTTTACTATTATGAGCAAGATCTATACTTCCGCAGACCAGCTGATCGGCCACACCCCGCTGCTGGAGCTCACCCACATTGAAAAGGAGCAGCAGCTGTCTGCTCACATTCTGGCCAAGCTGGAGTACTTCAACCCGGCCGGTTCCGTGAAGGACCGCATTGCCAAGAAGATGATCGACGACGCCGAGGCCAAGGGTCTGCTGAAGGAAGGCTCCGTGATCATCGAGCCCACCTCCGGCAATACCGGCATCGGCCTGGCTGCCGTGGCAGCTGCCAAGGGCTACCGCATCATCATCGTCATGCCCGAGACCATGAGCGTGGAGCGCCGCCAGCTGATGAAGGCTTACGGTGCCGAGCTGGTGCTCAGCGAGGGTGCCAAGGGCATGAAGGGCGCCATTGCCAAGGCCGATGAGCTGGCAAAGGAGATCCCCAATTCCTTCATCCCCGGCCAGTTCGTGAACCCGGCCAACCCCCAGGCACACATCGAGACCACCGGCCCCGAGATCTGGGACGATACCGACGGTAAGGTGGACATCTTTGTGGCAGGCGTTGGCACCGGCGGCACCGTGACCGGCGTTGGCAAGTACCTCAAGAGCAAGAACCCCGCCGTCAAGGTAGTGGCTGTGGAGCCCGCCTCCTCCCCTGTGCTGAGCAAGGGCACTGCCGGTGCTCATAAGATCCAGGGCATCGGCGCAGGCTTTGTGCCGGACGTGCTGGACACCACCGTCTATGACGAGATCATCGCCGTGGAGAATGACGACGCTTTCGCTACCGGCCGTCTGATCGGTCACAAGGAAGGCGTGCTGGTGGGTATCTCCTCCGGTGCTGCCGTCTGGGCCGCTATCCAGCTGGCAAAGCGCCCGGAGAACGCAGGCAAGAACATCGTTGTTCTGCTGCCCGATACTGGCGACCGCTACCTGTCCACCCCGCTGTTTGCTGAATAATTTCAAAAAACTCTCCTCTCCCGCTCTGCACCCCGCAGGGCGGGAGTTTTTGTTTGGAGGCAAAACGATTTGAATGCGCTCCGCGTTGCTCTGCGCATAGTCAGCGGAATTATTATTTTTATTTCGCAATTCTGGAAAATCTGCGGATTTTCCAGAATTGCCTTTTCACGGGAGGGGTTGGGAACGAACTCCCTCAGTCAAAACCTAACGGTTTTGACAGCTCCCTCGGGGAGGGAGCCTCTGGTGAAACTGCACACTTTAGCCGGAGACTTCACACATCTATCGGATGAATACCCGTATTCCGCAATAAAAAACTGCCGCACAGAGCGTGCAGCAGTTCTATAAATCCGTTTTACAATTTGTTCTTTTTATCCACCCAAGTGCCACTTATCCGGGGTTTTCAAGTATTCCGTTGCCGGAACACCGCTCAACTTTGTAATCTTGAATCTCGCTTCTGAGCTTTCCACAAATTCCAATCCATTTTTCCCATAATAATAAGTATAGTTTGCAGGAGTTCCATTCACGCTCATGCGAATCGTTTCTGCCGTGTACTCCGTTTCTTTCCGAATGACCTTTTCCGAGGTGACGTTTTCTACAATTTCTGCCGTTGGAATCACAAACAGATGCCCTGCCCAAATGAGCTTTGTCGCCTGACTGTTGGGCGACCCTGCTGCATACTTTGTCCAGCCGTCATATCCCGTTTGTGCTGCATAAACATTACCCTCAGTATCCGTAAGAATCTTCGCGTTTAGGTTTGCAATTCTGGTTTCAGCATACGCAAATTCTTCATTGCGTGTAAAGAAATACTCTCCCTGCTGACCCGATGCACTCACTGTAGCTTGCAGAGAAATATTCTGCCCGGTCACGCCACAGCTTTCATAATATTGCTTTGTGCGCGAGGTTTCCCAAGTTACTGCCGCAGTTCCACCACTGCAAGCGGTCAGCATAAGAAATGCCATTAGCCCGGTCAACATGCCGATTGCTTTTCTTCTGAGTGATTTCATAAGAGATTCCTCCTTTTCATGAAGCAACACTTTCTCCTATTTTTATCCACATAAAACCGGTTGTCAACTTTTTTGCAAAAAATCAGCATTCTTCCAGATTTCATTGTATCTTTTTGGAACATCTGTCAATCACGCTTTATTCAGCAGTTTCGTCTGCAAACATTGCCGCATTTCCGCTTTTATGCTACAATACCGGTAACAAAAACGTTTGGAGAAACGCCCATGCTTTATTATGCTGCCCCCATGGAGGGGTTCACAGACCGGGTCTGGCGGCAGACCCATCAGAAATGGTTCGGCGCAAAAGGTGCTGCCGACCGCTACTATGCGCCCTTTATCTCCCCGCCGGAGAACCGGGTGCTCATAAAAAAGAAGATGGCAGAGCTTGCCCCGGCGGCAAACCCCGGTGCGCCGGTCATTCCGCAATTGCTGGCGAAGGACGGCGAGCTGGCCGCGTGGATGATCGAGCAGCTGCGGGCGCTGGGCTATACCGAGGTGAACCTGAATCTGGGCTGTCCCGCCGGGACGGTGACTGCCAAGGGCAAGGGCTCCGGGATGCTGCGGGACCTTGCCAAGGTGGACGCCTTTCTGGAGGGGGTGTTCTCCCACGCCGAGGGGCCTGTCTCGGTCAAGACCCGGCTGGGGGTAGAGAAACCGGAGGAGTTTACCGCCATTCTGGAAATTTATAACCGCTACCCCATCTCGGAGCTGACCATCCATCCCCGGGTGATGCGGCAGCAATACCGCGGACAGGCCGACCGCACCGCCTTTGCGGCTGCGCTGCCCCGGTGCACCATGCCGGTGTGCTATAACGGCGATGTGACCACCGCCGCCCAGCTCCACACGCTGGAAGAAGAGTTCCCCGCCCTGTCCGGCATCATGGTAGGGCGCGGACTCATCGCCGACCCGGCGCTTTTCCGCAGGGCGCGGGGCGGTGCGCCCGCCACCAAGGAGGAGCTGCGGGGCTACCTGACCGATTTGTACCACGGCTACACCGAACTGTTTGGCAGCGCGGGCTGCGCCATCAGCCGGATGAAAGGGCACTGGTTCTACCTCATCCACTGTTTTGCAGGGGCAGAAAAGCTGGAAAAACAGCTAAAAAAGCTGCGGGAGCCATGGGAATACGAGGTGGTGGTGAACCAGATCTTCACCCTGCCGCTGGTGGAAAACAATTAAAATGTGCTCCGCTTTGCTCTGCACATATTCAGCGGAAATCATATTTATAATTTCGTGTTTGTCGCACTCTGCAGAGTGCTCCAAACACATTTTCACAGGTGGGGTCGCAGAGGAAAACTGCATCTGCAATAAAAAAGCCCGCCGTCTTGCAAGACAGCGGGGCTGAAAAGGACCGTATTACACGTTGAGGTAGCTGCGCAGCATGGCCTGCAGCAGGTCGTCACGATCCACCTTGCGGATCATGGCACGGGCATTCTTATAGGTCGTAATGTAGGTAGGGTCTTCGGACAAAATGTAGCCCACCAGCTGATTGACCGGGTTATAGCCTTTTTCCTTCAAAGCATCGTACACCTGTTGTACGATCTCGTGGATCTCATAGTCCTTTTTATCGTGGATGGAGAAAATCGCGGTTGCGTCTCCCACGCAATACACCCCCTTCAGTTGAAACTAGTCCCATTGTACACGAAATGCGCCGAAACTTCAAGATAATTACGCCGGATTTGCACATCCTGCACAAAATTTCCAGCATTGTTCCGGCAAGATGAACGATGTCCGGGCGGCATTCTGCCCGCGAAAGGAGCCTTTGTATGCTTTACGGCATCGGCTGCGACCTGTGCAGCCTTTCCCATCTGGAAAAAAGCCTTTCCTCTGCCCACGCGGCGGCCTTTGTGCGCCGGGTATACGGCCCGGCCGAGCAGGCAGCGCTGGGGCTTTGCGAAGCCTCCCCCGCGCCGCTGAACGCCCACCGCCTTGCCAGCGCCGCCGCAGACTTTGCCGCCAAGGAGGCCTTTCTCAAGGCGGCGGGCACCGGCCTGCGGGACCCCTTTTCTCTATGTGAGATCGAGGCCGTCCGGCAGGAAAACGGTGCCCCGGCCTACCGCTTCAGCGGGCAGACCGCCGCATGGGTGGCGCAACACCGGCTGCGTGCCCGGCTCTCCCTGAGCCACGAAGGCGGCATGGCGCTGGCCTTCTGCACGCTGGAAGAGGAAAACTGACTGCCCTTTGTGCATACAATGGAATATCGCCCCCGCACTGCATAAGCCGCACCCCGCCTGCGCATACTGAGAGCAGACAGGATGCGCCGGACGCATCACATAGCGGGGCACATCCTCCAGACAAACAGGAGGGAGATTCCATGGAGGTACACAGAGGAGAAGTTTTTTACGCCGATCTTTCGCCGGTGGTGGGCTCGGAGCAGGGCGGTGTGCGCCCGGTGCTGATCGTACAGAACGAGATCGGCAACCGGCACAGCCCCACGGTGATCGCAGCGGCCATTACATCCCGGCTGGACAAGACCCGCCTGCCCACTCACATCAACATCCGGGCGGCAGACACCGGCCTTGCCAAGGACAGCGTGGTGCTGCTGGAGCAGATCCGCACGCTGGATAAGCACCGCCTGCGGGAGCGCGCCGGACAGATCACCGCAGCCGACCAGAAGCGGGTGGATCAGGCGCTGGACGTAAGCCTTGGGCTGAGCTCGTACTGAGATAAAAACGATTGGAAATGCGCTCCGCTGCGCTTTGCGCATCATCAGCGGAAAAATGATTTTTAATTTGGGGTTCTGAAAAGCCTGCGGGCTTTTCAGAACCCCTTTTTCACGGGAGGGGTCTGCCTCCATGAAAAAAGGGATAGCAGAATCCACGCGGGTGTTCTGCTATCCCAAAATACATATTACTCGATCAGGCCGTTGAGCAGGGTCAGGCACTTGCGGCTGTGCAGCTTGCGGATGGCCTTGGCTTCGATCTGGCGCACACGCTCGCGGGTGACGCCGAAGTCGCGGCCGACCTCTTCCAGCGTGCGGGGACGGCCATCATCCAGACCAAAGCGCAGACGGATGACCTTCTCCTCACGGGGGGTCAGGCTCTTGAGTGCCAGATTGATCTGCTGTGCCACCATGGCACGGTCAGCTGCCTTGCCGGGTGCTTCGGCGTTCTCGTCGGCGACGAAATCGCCCAGAGAGGAATCCTCTTCCTCACCCACGGGGCTTTCCAAGCTGGCGGGCTCCTGTGCCATGCGCTGGATCTCGCGCACGCGCTCCACGCTCATGTCCATGGCCTTTGCCAGCTCCTCCGGGGTGGGCTCGTGACCGTTCTGGTACACCAGCTGGTTGGTGGCCTGACGCATCCGGTTGATGGTCTCCACCATGTGCACCGGGATGCGGATGGTACGGGCCTGATCCGCGATAGCGCGGGTGATGGCCTGACGGATCCACCATGTAGCGTAGGTGGAGAAGCGGAAGCCGCGGTCGCAATCGAACTTCTCGGCAGCCTTGATCAGGCCGATGTTGCCCTCCTGAATGAGGTCAAGGAAGGCCAGATTATGGCCGACATGCTTCTTGGCGATGGACACCACCAGACGCAGGTTTGCCTCGCTCAGGCTGCGGCGGGCGTTCAGGCCATCGCGGCGAGTCTTGAGCAGCTCCTGACGGCGTTCCTCGCTCAGGGGGCCGTTCTCCACGGCTTCCATGGCCTTTTCCTCGTCTGCCTTCTCCTCGGCATCCTCGGCAGACTTTTCGCCGTCCTCGTCCAGATCCTCGGTGTAGCTGCGGCTGTTCTCGTCCTCTTCAAAGGAGAAGCGGGCGCTGTTCTTCTTGATGTACTCCGGTGCGTCGTACTTCTGGCGGTCTGCCTGCAGAATGTGTGCAGCCTCGGCACCGGCATGGATGCGGCGGCTCAGCTCCACCTCCTGCTCGGCGCTCAGCAGCGGGATCTGACCGATCTGCTTGAGGTAGTTCTTCACCGGGTCGTCCAGCAGCTCATCCATGGCAGCCTTCAGGTCTGCCGGGTTCTCCTCGGCATCCTCTTCGTTTTCATCGGCAAGGCCCATGTCATCGTTGTTGTTCTCGGCGTTCTCCACCTCAGCAATGATGCTGTCCACGTCCAGACTCGGCTCGTTCTCTTCCTCCAGGATCTTGATGCCGCGCTCTTCCAGCAGGGTGTAGAGGGTATCTACATCCATGCGGCATTGTGCCGCCAGCGCCTTGGCCTCCTGTGCAGAGAGGGTGCCCTCGCCCTTAGTCAACAGTTCCTTCAAAGTCATGCCCATTTTTTCTCTCCTTCCCGCTCCGGGGAAAATTCTGTAATATCGCCCTGTGCATCAGATCACAAGGCCGCCGTTCACCCCGAACACCTGTCCGGTGATGTATCCGGCATCCTCGCCGGCCAGAAAGACCAGCAGCTTTGCAACTTCTTCCGGGGTGCCCAGCCGCCCCACAGGGGTCTCCTCGGCCAGCGCCGCCTTGTCCTCGGCGGTAAAAGCCGCCATCATATCGGTCTCGATGACCCCCGGCGCTACGCAGTTCACCGTGATGCCGCTGGGGCCTTCTTCCTTGGCCAGTGCCTTGGTCAGGCCGATGAGCCCGGCTTTCGCGGCGGAATAGTGCACCTCGCAGCTGCCGCCGGTCTGGCCCCACATGCTGCTCACGGTCAGGATGCGGCCCTGCTTGCGGCGGATCATGCCGGGCAGTGCCAGCTGGCACAGGTGGAACGCACCGCTCAGGTTCACGTCCAGCATCCGCTGCCATTCCTCCGGGGTGATGTCGGTAAACAGCTTCTGCTGCGCGATACCGGCGTTGCACACCAGCACATCCACCCTGCCCATGGCCTGTTCCACTGCATGGAACGCCAGCTCACAGCTGGCGCGGCTGGCTACATCGCACTGGATGGCGATGCACCCGGGCAGCTGCTGCTCCAGCGCAGCGGCTGCAGCGGCATTCTGGTGGTAGAGCACCGCCACCTGATACCCTGCGGCCGCAAAGGCGCGGGCAGCGGCAGCACCGATGCCCCGGTCGCCGCCGGAGATCAGCACCCGGCGCGCCGCAGCGGGTGCGGCAGGGGCAGGCCGTTCTTTTACAGGCTGCGGCGCAGGCTCTTCGGGCTGCGGCGGCGCAGGCGGCTGCGGCTCTGCGGGCTTTTCCAGCGCGATCACCCGGGTGGGTTCGTCCACCACAGGTGCTGCCGGTTTTTCCAGCGTCATGATGCGGGTGGGTTCGTCCACCACCGGCTCCACCGGCACCGCCGGCTTTGCAGCCGGTGCGGCAAGGGGCTCCGGTGCGCTCTCTTCCTCCGGCACCTGAAAGGTCAGTTCAAACTCGTCCTCGTACAAGAGTGTATCCCTCCTGTTCGGTATTCTCGGCCGGGCGCAGTGCTCCGGCCGGAAAAACCCTGTTCCCATCCCCAGACAGTGCATCGTTCCGTTCGTATGTCCGGCAAAGGTCCGGTGCTTTGGCGTGCCTGCCTGTGCTTATGATGGGTTTCGACAAGATTCCATTGAATAATATACCACAATCCAGCCCAAAAAGAAAGTGGGAACTGCAATTTTTTACGCAGTTCCCACTATTTTTCCTTATTTTCCCCTGTTTTCGGGCACCGGGGGCTTCCAGCGGGGTCTGCCCGCCCGCTTTTCCCGCAGGGAAACAAAAAACGCCTGCAAAAGCTGCTGTGCCTCGGCCTCCCGCAGCCCCTTTTCCACCACCGGATGGTGGTTGAAGGGCAGCGCAAACAGGTCGGTCACCGAGCCGCAGCACCCGGCTTTGGTGTCGGCAGCGCCGTACACCACCCGGCGCAAGCGGCTGTTGATGATGCCGCCCGCGCACATGGGGCAGGGCTCTAAGGTAACAAACAGTTCGCACTCCCACAGCCGCCAGCCGCCCAGCGCCTTGCAGGCGGCATCAATGGCCAGCAGCTCCGCATGGTGCAAAGCGTTTTTCTCGGTCTCCCGGGTGTTGTGCGCCGTGGCTACCACCTCGCCGTGCCGCGCCACCACAGCGCCCACCGGCACCTCGCCCAAGGCGGCGGCTTTGGCAGCTTCTTCCAGCGCAAGACCCATCAGTTCAAAATCGGTCATGTATCCCATCCTCTCATCCCATCGCCAGCACCAGCAGGTTGTTTGCGCTGTGCAGCAGCATCCCCGGCCAGAGATGCCCCGTGCGGTCGGCAAGCCACCCCAGACCCAGCCCGCACACCAGCGCGTAGGCCATGGCGGCGGCGCTGCCGTGCTGCAAGGCAAACAGCACCGCCTGCAAAAGAACAGCCTGTTCCCTGCCCAGCAGCTGCGCCCGGTGCTGCACCGCACCCCGGAACACCCCTTCCTCCGCCAGCGGAGCCAGCAGGCAGACCCGGAAAAACCGCGCCGCGCCGCCCGGTGCAGCGGGCAGCAGCACCGCCAGCGCCTTGCCCGCCAGCAGATACCCCACCGCCCAGCCAAAGGCCGAAAGCAGTGCGGCGGTGCGGGGGTTCAGCTTGTGCATGGTCGGTCTCCTCCTGCTATGGTTCGTTCCCGGTTATAGTACCATATCTGCCGCCGGGTGCGCAAGGTTTCGGCGTTCTGTCGTGGCAAATTTATGCAAAATATTGACACATCGCCCTGAATGGTGGTATAATGATTTCCAACCTTTTTAATAAAAGCGTTGCGTATACTGTATTTTACCGGTAGACCGGAGGTATTATTATGATCCGTATCCTCACCGATTCCGCGTGCGACATCCTGCCCGCCGAGGCGCAGCAGCTGGGCGTGACCGTGATCCCCCTGAACGTGACACTGGAGGACGGCACCGTCCTGCGGGACGGCATCGACATGACCCCCAGCGAATACTATACCCATCTGGCAGCCTGCCGCAAGCTGCCTACCACCAGCCAGCCCAGCCCGGAGCAGTTCGAGCGGCTGTATCTGGACGCCGCTGCCGCCGGAGACGAGGTGCTGGGCATCTTTTTGTCCGATGCGCTGTCCGGCACCGGTCAGTGCGCCAGACTTGCTGCCGACCTTGCCAACGTGGACAATGTGGTGTTCGTGAACACCGAGAACGTCTGTCTGGGGCAGTCCTTGCTGGTGCGTCTGGCGGTGCAGCTGCGGGACGCCGGCAAAACCATCACCCAGATCGCTGCCGATCTGGAAAAGGCCAAGCAGCACCTGCATCTGGTAGCTGCCGTGGACGATCTGAAGTACCTGCGCAAGGGCGGCAGACTGTCCGCCGCCGCAGCTGTGGCGGGCGGTATGCTGGGCATCAAGCCCATCCTCGCCGTTCTGGAGGGCAAGGTGGCACTGGCCGGTAAGGCACGCGGTCTGCCCGGCGTGTATGTGGCGCTGTTCAAAAAGATCGACGAGATGGGCGGCATCCACCCGGACTATACCCCGCTGCTGGGCTACACCGTCAACCACCGGGAGCTGCAGCCGCTGCTGACCTATTTGCAGGACAACCTGCATCTGGACGCACCGCTGGTGCGCCAGATCGGCTGCGTCATCGGCACCCACACCGGCCCCGGTGCATTCGGCATCGCGTTCTTTGATAAAGAGCTGGTGCTGGAATAAAACCTATTTAAAACTACAACAAGTCGGACAGCCCGCGGGCTGCCCGACTTGTTTTTTGTAGGAGGGAATGCAAACTCCCTCAGTCAAAACCTGACGGTTTTGCCAGCTCCCTCTGGGAGGGAGCCTT
>OGJX01000942.1_pt1 | contig 21894 bp, 17 predicted proteins | sample 1572381 | NCBI WGS metagenome assembly OGJX01 (sample SAMEA2582085, study PRJEB24529) | metagenome | biome: Human gut stool | place: China | collected 2011
AAATAATTCAGACAGAAGTTACTTTTGCAAAACGGAAGTTAAATTTGCTATTTACCGGTAAATACTGGAATTAGAAAAATGTGACGAAAAATGTTATAAATGTTGAATGAAAATCGCAGAAAAATGTTACAGACTACTTCCATAAATCTGAGAAAAATGTTAAAATGAAGCAGAACAGGATAGAATAGTATTTGGAGGTTGCGGGATGTTAAGGAGGAAGGCATACCAGAATCTTCTGGATTGGAAAAATGAGACAAAGGGTAAAGCACTTTGCATTATAGGAGCCAGGCAGATTGGAAAGACAACGTTGATCCGTGAATTTGGCAAACGGGAATACAAGTATTTTGCGGAGATCAATTTTGTGACAGATCCAAGAGCAGCGGATATATTTCATGGAAAGCTGACTGCGGAAGAAATTATAACGAATTTAACGGCATATCTTCAAGTGCCTCTGGAAGAGGGAGAGACATTGATCTTATTTGATGAAATACAAGAATGTCCGGAGGTAAGATCAGCTGTTAAATTTTTAGTAGAAGATGGACGATTTGATTATATTGAATCGGGTTCTTTGCTGGGAGTACGATATAAGGATGTCAGATCGTATTCAGTCGGTTTTGAACAGATACTGCCGATGTATCCTCTGGATTTTGAAGAATACTTATGGGCGAATGGAGTACAAGAACAAACGATTTCCTATTTGCGCAACTGTTATGAACAAAAGAAAACGGTATCAGAGACAGTGCATCAGACGTTGTGTAAGTTGTTTTACAGCTATCTTGTAGTGGGAGGGATGCCGGAAACAGTACAAATATATATAGATACACATGATATTGCCAAAGTCGTACAGAACCAGAGGAGTATCCTGGATTTGTATCGGCTGGATATCGCAAAATATGCAACGGATAGCGATAAGATAAAAATCAAGGCTATTTTTGACAGTATTCCGGCTCAATTAAATGAGAAAAATCGAAGATTTAAAGTAAATAGTGTAGATCCCAATGCAAGAATTCTGCGTTATGAGGATTGCTTTAATTGGCTTGCGGATGCGGGAATAGCACTTCCCTGTTACAATGAGACGGAACCGCAGCCACCATTACAGTTAAACGAAAAGCGAAATCTGTTTAAATTATATATGAATGATGTGGGCTTATTGTGTGCTGCCTGTATGGAAAACATCCAATTTGATCTTCTTATGGGAAATATGGATGTAAATATGGGAAGTATCCTGGAAAATGTATTTGCCCAAAATTTAAAATCGAATGGTTTTGAACTGCGTTATTTTGATTCTAAAAAGGTTGGAGAACTGGACTTTGTCCTGCAGAGAGGGGTGTCTGCAGAGGTGGTGGAGATTAAGTCAGGAAGTGATTATAAAAAGCATTTGGCAATGGATCATGCGGTAAAGACAGAAAACTGGAAATTTGGAAATTGCATTGTTTTTTCAAAATCTAATGTCGAAGAGGAGAATGGAATTTTGTATCTTCCGTGGTATATGGTGATATTTTACCGACAGGAAGTACCGCAGGAACAACTGATTTATAAAATTGACCTGAGCGGATTATGATGGTTCGGAGCCCAAAGTTTTACTTTCCCGGCATTTTGGGGTAAGATAAGCAGTATAGGTTCCTAAGGACACAGAAAGAGAGGGTTACTATAATTATGAAATTTCAGGACATGCCTTACGAAAGAATAGATTTTGCCAAAGTGCAGGAAGAGATGGGTGAGCTGATCCGGGAGCTGGAGGCGGCGAAGAGCGGGGAGGAACAGTTCGAGGTGCATAAGAGATATTATGCGCTGACGGATCGTGTTATGACGCTGATGACCATTGCGAACATCCGCTTTGACATTGATACCTCCGACAAGTTTTATGAGGAGGAGCATAAATACTACGACGAGCAGGGTCCGGTATTCAGCAACCTGGTGCTGGCTTATCAGAAGAAGTTATTTGCATCCCCTTACAGAGCTTATCTGGAAGAAAAGATCGGCCCGGTAGCCTTCAAGAACATGGAACTGGCACAGAAGTCCATGAGCGAGGCGTTGATCCCGTTGATGCAGGAGGAAAATTCCCTGACTATGGAGTATGATAAGCTCATCGCCGGTGCGAAGATCGACTTCGACGGCAGGGAACTGAATCTGTCCCTGTTACGGCCCTATCTGGTGAATTCCGACCGCAATGTCCGCAGACAGGCCTGGGAGAAGATGAGTGACTTTTTCCTGGAAAATGAGGAACAGCTGGATACCATCTACGATAAACTGGTGAAAAACCGTACCGCACAGGCCAGAGCCATGGGTTACGAGAATTATCTGGAACTGGGGTATTACCGGATGAACCGCAACTGCTACGGCAAGGACGAGGTAGAGGCTTTCCGCAGGCAGATCAAGGAGTATTTCGTACCCTTTGCAGAGAAGTTGCATGCCCTCAGAAGACAACGTCTGGGTTTGGAGAAGCTCAGCTATATCGACGAGCAGGTATATTTCAAGGACGGCAACCCGGCGCCCACCGGCACCCCGGAAGAGATCATGGCAGCAGGCCAGAAGATGTACCGGGAACTGTCCCCGGAGACTGCGGAATTCTTTGATTTCATGATGGAGAACCAACTGTTTGACGTATTGGGCCGCAAGACCAAGAAAGCTGGCGGTTACATGACTTATCTGCCTCTGTACCATGCACCGTTTATCTTCGCTAACTTTAACGGTACCAGCGGTGATGTGGACGTCATCACGCATGAGTGTGGTCATGCGTTTCAGGGGTATCTCGCTGCACAGGATCCTATCAGAGAGCATGCGGATATCGGCATGGAGACTGCAGAGATCCATTCCATGTCCATGGAATTTTTCACGGAAAAGTGGATGAACCTGTTCTTCGGCAACAGAGCGCAGGATTACGTGGAAATGCATCTGGAGGATGCGGCTGCGTTTATTCCTTACGGCTGTATGGTGGATGAGTTCCAGCATATCGTCTATGAGCACCCGGAGCTGACCCCGGCCGAGAGAAAGCAGGCATGGAGCCGTCTGGAGCGGGAGTACAAGCCCCACCTGGATTACGAGGGAGATCCTTTCTTCGGACAGGGAGGCTTCTGGCAGAAGCAGCTGCACATTTACGACTACCCTCTGTATTATATCGATTATTGTCTGGCACAGACCTGCGCACTACAGTACAAGGTGAAGATGGATGCCGATTTTACAGAGGCGTGGAAGAGCTATCTGAAGCTGTGCAGGCTGTCCGCCAGTGATTTTTACACTAATATGATCAAAGAAGTCGGACTGGACAGTCCTTTTGAGCCCGGATGTGTGAAAAATATCGTGGAAAAACTTGAAAAATATGTGAAATAGCTTTCTTTTTCCGCAGAAATACGGTAAAATAAGGAGTCATTGGGACTTAAGACACCAGGAAGGAGACATGTAAGCAATGTCTAAAAATGAAAAAGTTACAGAAAATAAAGAACAAACAGAACAGAAGGTCATGACCAAATATGACCGTAAGGTACAGAAACGTAAAGAGGAGAAGGAAAAGGAGAAAAAGGAAGAGCGCATCAGCATGGCCATCGGCATCGTAGTGCTTGTGGCTCTGGTATGTCTGGTAGCATCTTTCCCCATCCGTACCTATCTGGCAACTCATGAGACCTATGTGGTGGTCAATGGAGAAGCTGTAAATAAGGTAGAGTTCGATTACCAATACAACCTGACCAAGAACAATTATATCATCCAGTACGGCAGCTATCTGACATACTTCGGACTGGATACTTCCAAAGACCTGTCCACACAGATGTATTCCGATACCCTGAGCTGGCAGGATTATTTCGAGCAGATGGCCGTTGAGAATCTGAAGCAGTCCAAAGCCATGAAGGCAGCAGCCGATGCAGAGGGCTTCACCTACGATACTACCGATGAGTACAACACCTTTAAGGAGACCATCAAGACTTCCGCTGCATCCGCAGGCATCTCCGAGAAGGAATATGTACGTTCTATTTACGGTGCATATGCAACCATGAGCCGTATTGAGCAGTATGTGAAGAATGATATGGTCATGAATGCTTATTATGAAAAGCTGCAGGAGGACAACGCTCCCAGCGATGATGAGATCCAGAGCTATTATGAGGAAAACAAGGCAACCTACGATTCCGTAGATTACCGCCTGACCACGATCGAAGCTGATCTGCCCACCGAGCCTACCGAGCTGGCAGATCCCGTAGAAGAGACCGCATCTACAGATACTGCGGCCGACGGAACTGCAGCTGCCGATACCACACAGGATACCGCATATCAGCCTTCCGATGCTGAGATCGCAAAGGCAATGGAAGATGCCAAGGTACTGGCTGACGATGCAGAGCAGACTGTGGCAAAAAACGGCGAAGCACACGAGAATGAGCAGAAGTCTTCTGTGAACTACCTGATCTCCGACTGGCTGTTCGATGATGCCAGAAAGGCAGGAGACACCACCGTCATTACCAATGACAACAGTCACTGCTACTACGTGGTAGCATTTGAGCAGAGATATCTGGATGAGACTTCTTCCGCAGATGTACGTGTGATCATCCCCACCGAGGATAAGACCGGTGAAGAGATCCTGGAGGAGTGGAAGAGCGGTGCAGCTACCGAGGACAGCTTCGCAGAGCTGTGCAAAAAGTATACACAGGATACTTCCGCAGCAGAGAACGGCGGCCTGTTCGAGCAGGTAACCAAGAGTGGTATGACTGAGGAACTGAGCAGCTGGATCTTCGACAGCAGCCGTCAGGCAGGCGATACCGTAGCGATCACTGTCAGCGATAGCACCTATGTACTTTACTACATCGGACAGGATCAGCCCGAGTGGAAGATCAATATCAAAAATACTCTGGTATCCCAGGCAATGTCCCAGTATATCGAAGACATCACCGCAGATATTACCGTAGAGGATCCCAAGGGTAAGCTGAATTACCTGAAGGCGCAGGCAGAGGAATCAGCAGCCGCTGAGACTGCAGCAGAGACTCAGGAGATTACAGAGGAGCAGACTGCTGCTACCGAAGAGACCGCAACACAGGCACAGTAACGCTTGCTCAGGAACAGAACATAGACAACAGACAAGTACCTGTTTCACTGCACAAGCAGAAGAGACAGGTACTGTTAGATTATGAGCAAAAATAGTCGCAAAAGGGCGGGAAACATGATAATGTGACTCTGCCAGTTACGTGAGCTGAACAGAGAATAACTTTGAGAAAGGTATGAATAAACATGCAGGAAAAAGTTCTGGTACTGGATATTGACGGAACACTGACCAATTCAAAAAAAGAGATCACGGAAGTCACCAGGAAAGGAATCTGGAATATTTTGCAGCATGGCCATAAGGTCATTCTGGCTTCCGGCCGTCCGACTCCCGGCATGAGAGGCTGTGAGGAAGAACTGGAATTGAAAAAATACGGTGGCTACCTCCTGTCATTTAACGGAGCACGTATTGTGGATTGCAAGACCGGCGAGGTAGTGTACCAGAGAACACTGCCCCTGTCTATCGTGCCCAGATTGTATGAATTCGCCAAGGCAAACGGCTGCGGACTGATCACTTATCAGGGAGAAGGCGTGATTTCCGCTTTTGAACCGGACAAGTATGTGGAATGGGAGGCTAAGATCAATAAGATTCCCATTAAGGTCGTACCTGATTTTGTAAATTACGTGAATTTCGACATTAATAAGTGCCTGATGACGGCACCGGAAGAGATCGCCCCTGCTCTGGAAAAACAGCTGCAGGAAAAATACAGCGATGTGGCGAGCATCTACCGTTCCGAACCCTATTTCATCGAGATCATGCCTAAGGATGTGAACAAGGCAACCTCACTGGATCATATGCTGGAAGGCATGGGACTGACCAGAGAGAATGCGATCTGCTGCGGGGATGGTTACAACGACATCTCTATGATCGAATATGCGGGAACCGGCGTAGCAATGGGGAATGCCCAGCCGGCGGTCAAGGAAGCGGCGGACTATATCACCGGCACCAACGATGAAGACGGACTGGTGGAAGTCATCGATAAGTTCATCATGAAACCGGAAGCTTAAGGCGACAAGGAACAGGAATGAAAGGGAAGTATGATTCAGATACAGATACCCGATAAGGCAAAATATATTATAGAAACTATTCAGGCGGCCGGATTCGAAGCCTATGTGGTAGGCGGCTGCGTGCGGGATTCCATTCTGGGGAGAACCCCGGAGGACTGGGACATTACCACCTCGGCGAGACCGGAGCAGGTGAAAACGCTGTTCCGTCGTACCATCGACACCGGAATCCAGCATGGCACCGTAACCGTCATGCTGGACAAGGAAGGCTTTGAGGTTACGACCTACCGTGTGGATGGAAAATACGAAGACAGCCGACATCCCAAAGAAGTGACGTTTACTCCGAACCTGGAGGAGGACCTGAAACGCCGGGATTTTACCATCAATGCCATGGCTTATAATGAAACGGAAGGCCTGATCGACATTTTCGGCGGATTAAAAGACATCGAGGCGAAGCTGATCCGATGCGTAGGCAACCCGGAAGAACGTTTTGGAGAAGATGCGCTGCGGATCATGCGGGCAATTCGTTTTTCAGCCCAGCTGGGCTACGAGATCCACGAAGATACTGAGGCGGCAATCCGGAAGCTGGCACCGACCCTGCAGAAGATCAGTGCGGAGCGGATTCAGGTGGAACTGACTAAACTGTTGGTGTCCCCTCATCCTGACACCCTCAGAGAAGCTTATGACATGGGTGTCACCAAGGTGATCCTACCGGAATTCGATGCCATGATGGAGACACCGCAGAAGCACAAGCATCATAAATACAATGTGGGTGAGCATACATTACATGCACTTATGGAGATCGGGCCGGACAAGAATCTGCGTTATGCCATGCTGCTCCATGACATCGGCAAGCCGGCCACACTTACTGTGGATGAAGACGGAATCACTCATTTCTACGGACATCCGGCGGTGGGAGAAGAGATGGCGCGGAAGATTCTGCGGAGACTGCGATTTGATAATGATACCGTTGCGGTGGTCACCCGTCTGGTGAGATACCATGATTATGGCAATGATGTGATACCGGATCTGCGGATTGTCCGCCGGGCGGTGAATAAGATCGGGGAAGATATTTTCCCGCTGCTGTTCCCGGTGAAACAGGCAGATATTCTGGCACAGAGCGATTACCTGAGAACAGAAAAACTGGAGAATCTCGAACTCTGGAAGAAACTGTATCAGGAAATGCTGGAAAAGAAGCAGTGCGTCTCCCTGAAAACACTGGCAGTCACCGGCAGGGATCTCATTGCTATGGGAATGAAGCCCGGCAGGGAGCTGGGCGATATGCTGCAGAAGCTGTTGGAACTGGTATTGGAACATCCCGAGCAGAATACCAGAGAACAGCTGCTGGAAAAGGTAAAGGAACTGTCGGCAGACAAAGATTGAGCATACTTTACAGGCTTTCCTCATAAGATAGCGTAGGAACCGTCAAATCGGTTAAGTACATATCTTAGGAGGGGTTGTAAGTGAATGACAGAGCGGTGGCACTGCTGGAGCAGTATGAGATAGAGGTATTGCGTACCCGAAAAGGGCGGGGGGCGATTCTGTGCGATACACAGCAGGGCTGCCTGATCTTCAAGGAATATACAGGACGCGAGGAACAGCTGCGTCTGCAGGAGCAGGTCCTGAAGCACCTGGAGGAACGGGGAACCGTTCCTGCGGAGCGATTGCTTGCCACAAAGGAAGGTGCGTTATCGGTGACAGACCGGGACGGTGTCAGATATATTCTGAAGACCTGGTGGGAAGGCCGAGAATGTAATATCCGTGACAGGGAAGAATGTATGGAAGCCATGCGGCTTCTGGCGAGACTGCACGGTGATCTGGAATTTACACCGGTATTTCCGGAGACGGAGGAGACTTCGGCACCGGTCATAGAGAGATATCTCCCCAGCCGGGATTATGAGAAGCGTAACCGGGAGCTTAAGAGAGCCCGCAGGTTCTTGAAACAGCGCAGCCAGAAGACCTGGTTCGAGATCCGGTTGTCTGCAGTGATTGATCCTTTTTTAGAGGAAGCAAGACAACTGTGTGAAGAATGGAAAGAGATCGAGCTGGCTGCCTCCGACAGCGGAGAGGAAGTACCGCTGTGTTTCTGCCACGGAGATTACCAATATCATAATATTCTGCGGCAGGACCGTGGATTTTTCCTGGTGAACTTCGAAAAATGTCAGGCAGACGGGCCGGTGAGAGACCTGTATCTGCTGTTGCGAAAGCTTTTGGAAAAAAGTGAATGGGATGCCGAATGGGGCAGAGTGCTTCTGGCGGCTTATGAAAGTGTCAGACCGTTAAAGCCCTATGAGAGACAGGATCTGGTCTACCGCCTGTCCTATCCTGAGAAATTGTGGAAGATCGTAAACTTTTATTATAATTCCGGCAAGGCCTGGATCCCGGAGAAGAATCAGGAGAAACTGGACCGCCTGTTGGAACAGGAAGCGGCCAGAAAGAAATTCCTGAAACTGCTGCAAAGATAAAAGCCGGGCAATGAACGGCAGACAACGGAAGAGACGTTGCGGCAGGATCGCAGCGTCAGAAGACAAAGGAGAAGCAAAACGTTGAAAAGATTCGAAGACAAAAAGTATTCGAAAACGAAACAGACAGTGGTAATCCTTTTGCTTGTGACAGCAATGTCATTTGCTGGATGCGGGCAGACAGAATCCTCCGGGACGGCGGCAACACCTGCGCCAACGGCACAGGCAGAGCGGATAGATACCGGCTTTGTTGTCACCAATCCGGACAGCTATGATTCCGCAGATACGGCGGTACTGGTGGATATCAATAATGTTGACAACACTGTCACACTGTTAAATTTGGATTTAGGCAAACGTTACACGCTGTCCATGGACGGAACAACGCGGTTCGCAGATAAATATGGAAAGGCAATTTCCCTGAGTCAGCTGCAGGAGGGGGACATCGTGGATGTGACTTTTTTGAAAAGTCAGAAGCATTTGACCTCCATGCAGCTGGCGCAGACAGCATGGCAGTATGACGATGTAGAGCACTACGAGATGAATACCGTACGGAATGAGGTGGCCATCGGGGAAGAGGTGTTCCAGCTGTCTAAGGATACCCAGTATTTTTCCCAGGGACACAGCATTGAAAAAATGGATCTGAATCCGGCGGATATCCTGACATTTCACGGCATTGACAGCACAGTGCTCAGCGTAACAGTGGAAAAAGGCCATGGATACCTCAGACTGGTCAACGATGAGAACTTTGTGGGTGGCTGGCTGGAAATCGGCCAGACACAGATCGTGCGGATCACAGAGGACATGCTGGTGACGGTGTCAGAGGGAAGCTATCAGGTAGATATCAGCTATAACGGCGGTGGTGGCACGAAAAATGTCGTGATCAACCGCAACGAGGAAACAACACTGGATATCGGTGATCTGGAAGTGGCAGAGGCACAGTACGGTATGGTGCTGTTTTCGCTGAATCCTTCCGATGCAGAATTGTATATCGATGGAAGTCAGGTGGATGCTTCCCAGCCGGTCACGCTGGAATACGGTATTCATCAGATCATAGCGAAGGCGGACGGCTATAAGTCGCTTACACAGTATCTCAGGGTGGGGCAGGAATCCGCGGGAGTGGATGTCCAGCTGGATAAGGCGGACTCCGACAGTGAAGACAGTACGGAAAGCAGCAGTTCTTCCAGCTCTTCCGCAACGGAATCTACCTCCACCGCAGATACGACTACGACCTATTACCGCGTGCATATTGATGCTCCGGAAAATGTGGAGGTATATCTGGACGGCAACTATGTGGGAATTTCCCCCTGCAGTTTTAAGAAGACCTCAGGAAGTCATGTGATCACCCTGCGAAAATCCGGTTATGAAACCAGAAGTTATACGGTACAGGTGGATGAAGAAGAAAAGGATGTATCCTACTCATTTGTAGACCTGACGGCCAGCTCTTCATCGACAGAATGATCCTTTCCGGGAGGGGAAGAAATGCCGTAAATATGCGGAAAAACCTTGACAAAAGGGATAAAAACAGATATATATATGTATAGACGTTTCAAAAGAACTATTTTCGAGCGTAAAATTAATAACGAAAACTCATTACAGGAGGAGTTCAATATGAACAAAACAGAATTAGTTGCAGCTATGGCTGATCAGGCAGGTCTTTCCAAGAAGGACGCAGAGAAGGCATTAAAGGCATTCACCGATGTTGTTGCTGAAGAGTTAAAGAAGGATGGTAAGGTTCAGTTAGTTGGCTTCGGTACTTTCGAAGTATCCAGCAGAGCAGCTAGAGAGGGTAGAAATCCTCAGAGCGGCGCACCTATGAAGATCGCTGCTTCCAAGGCTCCTAAGTTCAAGGCTGGTAAGGCATTAAAGGATATGCTGAACGCATAATAGAAGCTGAATTTTCAGAGACTCGATAGGACAACCTTTCGGGTCTCTTTTGTTTTTCAGAAACGGATGATCGTGAGGTTAAAAGCATGAGATTAGACAAATATTTGAAGGTATCCCGACTGATCAAGCGCCGTACTGTGGCTAATGAAGCCTGCGACAGCGGCAGAGTGCTGATCAATGATAAGCCGGCAAAGGCATCCGCCAATGTCAAAGAGGGAGATATCATTTCCATCTCTTTTGGCAACAAGGAAGTAAAAGTCGAGGTCCTGGATGTACAGGAGACCGTGAAAAAAGAAGAAGCCAAAGAACTTTTCCGTTATATATAATATCAGGTTCTCTATGTATAAATTTCCACATTTTCCCATACAATACATTGTAAGTCCGGTTCCGGAAGGAGCGGAGGATGGGAGGCTATGGAGAGAATGGAAGATTTAAACGCGACAGGTCGTATGCATAAAGTGACCATGACCAACAGACGGACATGTACCGTGAATGGGGTAAATGACGTCCTTTCCTTTGATCTGCGGGAGATCTTGCTGGAGACGGAACAGGGGATGCTGATGATCCGTGGCAACGAGCTCCATGTGAACCGCCTGACATTAGACAAGGGGGAAGTGGATATTGACGGCCGGATCGACAGCCTTGTATATTCGGATACCGCAGCATCCGGAGAAAAACAGGAATCCTTCCTGGGCAGGCTGTTCCGCTGATGGATGAAAATGTTTTTCTGCTGCATTCCTTTCTGCTGGGTGTGGGGATCACTTTTCTGTATGATATTCTGCGGATCCTGCGAAGAGTGTTTGCTCACAGTACCAGCATGGTATCTCTGGAAGATCTGGCATTCTGGATCTACTGTGCGGGAAAGGTCTTTCTGCTGATGTTTCATGAAAGTAACGGGAACCTGCGATGGTTTGCCGTGCTGGGGGCATTGGCGGGAATGTACCTATATCACAGGACAATCAGTCCCTTTTTTGTAAAGTATGTGGCACTGGGCCTGAATACTCTTCTGCACCCAATCCGGAAAGCCTTGCGGATAACGGGAAATTGGCTGAAAAAGCAGTTGACTATACTTAGGAAAATGCTTAAAATATTCATTAAAAGGAGATGCGCGTATGGCAAGAAGAAAAGCAGCCTACCGCAAGAGACACCAGAACCGGTTCAGTATGTTCCTGGTGACCCTGGTCGTGTTGATGATCATGGTGGTCGTTGCGGTGCGGAGCGTGGAATTACAACAGAAGATTGCGGGCTATGATACCCAGATCGCAAGCCTTGGCGCGCAGATCGAAGCAGAGCAGGCCAGAGCGGAACAGATCGAGGAATTCGGTAAGTACACTCAGACGAAAGCTTATGTGGAAGAGGTGGCGAAGGATAAGCTGGGACTGGTATACGAAGGTGAGATCCTTTTTCAGGAAGACAATTAAGCAGGGAAACTGTTTCTCAACAGTGAACCTGCTTTTTTTGTCGCAAAAAATGAAGTCTCTCCCTCCCTCGATTTGACAAAAGGAAGAGGAAAACTGCCCTATAATCGTGAAAACAGAAAGGGGAGGATGCCATGATCATAGGGAAAAAGGAGCAGGAACGGCTGGAGAGAGAACAGTGTGCACAGATCTCACTGCTGTGCAGACAGAAACTGATGGGATATGCGGAGAGTTTTGAGGAACTGGGGAAGAGCTTTCGGCAGGAGATACAGATTACAGGAGAGGACAGGCAGAATATTCTGGAAAAATGTATGCTGTGGCAGAGCAGACAGATCATGGGAGACCATCTGCAGGAAGTGGCCCGGATCATGGAACGGGTGGCAGGAGAGGAACTGGGGTATTGTCCGCTGGAAGAGAAAAAGAGGAAAAGCCTGGTACAGGCGCTCAAGAGTGAAGGGATCATCGCCAGAGACCTCTGCTATGTGGAGAAGGACGGCAGCAGCTCCGGGACAGAAGCAGGGATCAGTATGACACTGTCCACCGAAAAAAGGCACTATAAGGCGGCACAGGTGGCGGACATGCTGACGGTATTATTGGGAAAAAAGCTGCAGGTTTCTTCAGGAAGCCCTTATCTCGTGGAGCAGGAGCCGCATTGTTTTCTGTTCACAGAGGAACCGAAATACATAGCACTGACGGGGGTGAGCCGGGCGGTAAAAGAAGGGGAGAAAGTCTCGGGGGATCAGTATGCCACCATGGAATCGGAAAAAGGGAAGCTGATCCTGCTGTTGTCTGATGGGACAGGCTCCGGGGAGGATGCCAGCCGGGGCAGCGGCAGAGTCATGGATCTCATGGAAAAAATGCTGGAGGCGGGCTTCGGGACCGAGGCATCTGTGAATCTCCTGAATTCCGCGTTGTATGCGCAAAATGAAGAGGACGATCATCCTACGATAGACCTTTGCAGCCTGGATCTGTATACCGGCGAATGTGAGATCTGCAAGGTGGGCGGTGTTGCCACGTTCTGGAAGACCTCCGGAAGGGTTCTCTGTGTCGGCGGCGAAAGCCTGCCGTTAGGTATTTTTCAAAAAGTGCAGATGGAACGACAGATGTGTCAGATCCGGCCGGGAGATCTGCTGGTCATGATGACGGACGGGGTTCTGGATATGATGGAAGACGGGGAAGAGCGCATGGCACAGGTGCTGGAAGGGCTGCAGGAACAGAACCCGCAGGAGATCGCAGAGAAAATATTGTCCTATGCCATCTGTGCCTCAGAGGGACGGATTCGGGACGATATGACGGTATTTGTGCTCTGCCTGTGGGAAAACACGTGATGCCGCCTTGATTTTTCCCCATAATTAGGATAGAGTAAAAACATGAATACATGGATGGATACGCGAGAAAAAGTATTTGCATATATCAGAGAGCATCACATGCTGCAGGCCGGCGACCGTGTGGTAGCTGGTGTTTCTGGAGGGGCAGACTCGGTTTGCCTCTTATTTTTGTTGCTGGAATGGCAGAAGGAAGTACCTACAGACATTGCCGTAGTGCATGTGGATCACGGCATTCGCGCGGAGGCCGGAGAAGATGCCCGGTATGTGGAGCAGCTCTGCGAGGAGAGAGGAATCCCTTTTTTCCTGACCAGGGCAGAGGTAAGGAACAGAGCCCGCATGGAGAAAATCTCTGAGGAAGAAGCCGGGCGCAGAACGAGATATGAGGCGTTTGAAAAGGCGGCAAAGGAGTGGGGAGCTACGAAGATCGCAGTGGCCCACAACAGCAATGACCGCAGCGAGACCCAGCTGTTCCATTTGTTCCGGGGCAGTGGAATCCGGGGACTGGCCAGCATTTTGCCTGTGAGAGATCGGATTATACGACCGCTCCTATGTCTGGAACGGTGGGAGATCGAGAAGTTTTTACAACAGCGAGGAATTGTCTATTGCAAGGATGCCACCAATGAGGAGGATGACTACACCAGAAATCGTATTCGGCATCATATTTTGCCTTATGCGGAGCAGAATATTGTAAAGGGCTGTGTAGCGCATATGAATCAGACGGCGGAGCTGCTGGCGGAGACGGAGGACTATCTGGAACTGCAGACAAAAGAAGCAGCTGGCCGATGTATCCGGGCAACGGACGGTGACGGAGAGTCCGCAGAGACGGGGGACAGCCGGAACGCGGTGATCTGTATTGCTGTGGAGTCTTTTCTGTCGTTGCATCCTGTGATCCGTAAGCGCCTCTTGTATGAAGAAGTGAAGCAATTGTCTCCCGGGCAGAAAGACATCACTTACCAGCATATTCAGGAGCTGCTGACCTTGTTTACCAGGGAAGGCAACCGACAGATCTGTCTTCCGTTCGGCATCCGGGGTAGACGGCAATATGAGGAAGTCCTGCTGACAGTAGAGAGGACAGACAGGGAGCTTTTGGAGAAGACGGAAGTGGCTGAGAAATATCAACCAACTCTGCAGCTTTCCCCCGGACAGACAGGGACAGTGGAATGTGAAGTGGGAACGGTGGAATACTGTGTGTGTGACCTGGCCGCTGCTCATGAAAAAAACCAAGAAGTTCCCACAAATCAGTATACGAAATGGTTTGATTATGATAAAATAAAAAAATGTCCGGTGATACGGACAAGAAAGCCGGGTGATTATCTGACCATTGCTGACGGCAGAGGCGGGATGATCCATAAATCGCTGAAAAGTTATCTGGTCGATCAAAAGATCCCACAGGCGGAACGCGACAGACTGCCGATCCTGGCAGAGGGAGAGCATGTACTGTGGGTCGTGGGATACCGTATCAGCGAATATTATAAAGTAACGGAGAATACAAAACGTATTTTAAAGGTACAATTAATAAGAAAGGAGTTCGCTTAAAAGCGAAAGGACAAAAGAAAATGGCAGAGCATATCAGAGTACTGTTGACAGAAGAGGAAGTAGATAAGAGAATCCAGGAGATCGGTGAGCAGATCAGCAAGGATTATGCGGGTAAGCAGGTACACCTTGTATGTGTACTGAAGGGTGGCAGCTTTTTCATGTGTGAACTGGCAAAGCGTATCACTGTTCCCGTATCTCTGGACTTTATGTCCGTATCCAGCTATGGCAGCGATACCAAGTCCAGCGGTGTAGTCAAGATCGTGAAGGATCTGGACGAATCTCTGAAAGATAAGGAAGTTATTGTAGTAGAGGATATCGTGGACAGCGGAAGAACCCTGAGCTATCTGCTGGAGATGCTGAAGGACAGAGGTCCGGCTTCTTTACGTCTGTGCACCCTGTTGGACAAACCCGAGAGAAGAGTGATCGATGTCCATGTGGATTATACCGGATTTAATATTCCCGATGAGTTTGTAGTGGGCTATGGTCTGGATTATGATCAGAGATATCGTAATCTGCCTTACATCGGTGTGGTAGAATTCGATTAAGCGATACAAAGATGTAGGAGGCCCGTGAAGTTGAAACAAAACGGCAAAACAATCAATTCATATTTTATATTTATCATACTTCTGCTTCTGGTGATCTTCGGCCTCAACCTGTTGAACAACCGTACAGATGAATACACCAAGGCAGAGTTCATTGCGGATCTGGATGCCGGCAATGTATCGGAAGTCGTGGTGCAGCCCAACGGAGAAGCACCTACCGGATATCTGGAGATCCAGATGAAGAACGGTGTATCTCATAAGCTGTACGCAACGGACATTACAGAACTGGAGACCCTGGTACGTGAGTATGGGTTTGATCCGGTGGTCAATGACATTGAAAGGGAGAACTGGTTCCTGACCTATATGCTGCCGATGCTGGTCGTGCTGGCGGTGGGAATTTTCCTGTTCATGATGATGAATGCCCAACAGGCAGGTGGCGGTAACGGCAAGATGATGAACTTCGGCAAAAGCCGCGCCAAGATGACATTGGGTGACAAGAGTGTCACATTCGCTCAGGTGGCCGGTCTGAAAGAGGAAAAGGAAGAACTGGAGGAGATCGTCGATTTCCTGAAGGAGCCGGGAAAATACACCGGTGTCGGAGCCAGAATCCCCAAGGGTGTCCTGTTGGAGGGCCCTCCCGGAACCGGTAAGACCCTGTTGGCGAAAGCCGTGGCAGGCGAAGCCGGAGTACCTTTTTTCAGCATCTCCGGATCTGATTTCGTGGAAATGTTCGTCGGTGTGGGCGCTTCCCGTGTGCGTGACCTGTTTGAAGAAGCAAAGCATAATGCACCTTGTATCGTATTTATCGATGAGATCGATGCCGTGGCAAGACGGCGTGGTACCGGTATGGGCGGCGGACACGATGAGAGAGAGCAGACCCTGAACCAGTTACTGGTAGAAATGGACGGTTTCGGCGTCAATGAGGGCATTATCGTTATGGCGGCCACCAACCGTGTGGATATTCTGGATCCTGCAATCCTGCGTCCCGGTCGTTTCGACCGTAAGGTAGCGGTGGGAACCCCGGATATCGGTGGCAGAGAAGAGATTTTGAAAGTACATGCGAAGAACAAACCTCTGGGGGATGATGTGAATCTGCAGCAGATCGCTCAGACTACTGCAGGCTTCACCGGAGCGGATCTGGAGAACCTGCTGAACGAAGCGGCCATTATCGCGGCGAAGGAGAATCGCTCCTTTATCGCAAATAAAGATGTTAAGAGGGCGTTTGTCAAAGTAGGAATCGGTGCAGAGAAGAAGAGCCGCATTATTTCCGACAAGGAGAAGAAGATTACGGCATATCACGAGGCAGGTCATGCGATCCTGTTCCATGTGCTGCCGGATGTGGGACCTGTCTACACCGTATCCATTATTCCTACCGGTGTGGGAGCCGCCGGTTATACCATGCCCCTGCCGGAAAAGGATGAGATGTTCGCCACCAAGAGCCGTATGCTCCAGGATATCATGGTATCTCTGGGAGGACGTATTGCGGAGGAGATCATCTTCGGAGATATTACCACCGGAGCATCCAGTGATATTAAGAAAGCCACCAAGACAGCCCGCCGTATGGTAACCCGTTACGGAATGTCTGATAATATCGGTGTCATCTGCTATGACGATGACGATGATGAAGTCTTCATCGGTAAGGATCTGGCACATGCCAAGGCGCACAGTGAGGAGATTTCCGGTGAGATCGATAAGGAAGTCAAGCACATCATAGATGACTGCTATACCAAGGCAAAGGATATCATTTTGCAGCATGAAGATGTCCTTCACAGCTGTGCAAAGCTTCTGCTGGAAAAAGAAAAGATCAACAGAGACGAGTTTGAAGCATTATTTCAGCCGAAAGCAGATTCCTTTTTGAATACTGAACTTTCGTAAAGGGTCGGGAGTGGAAAAGGTTTTCGCAGGAAAATCAGAGATTTGGTAGTATTGTACAAACTACTTTTGTGAAAAATAGACAAAAACAGATATATGTTTTTGTAATATTTGTGAATTTTGAGAATAGTCAAAAATAGTAGTGCATGCTATTATAATACTCGTAACCCCCCCCAATACATTATATAGTTTTTTGCTATACCCCATAAGAAAGAAATACCTTCTCTAAAAAGGGCAGTCCTCCCAAGACTGTCCTTTTTACTGTCTAAAAATCGCTGAATAAAGAGGCGGGCAGTTGTCAGATGTAAGGAAAAAGGGTATAATAAATAGAGCTTTTGAGCTTGGGACATGTCACACTGCCGGAGCGCACAAGACAACAAAGCACTTTGACAGAAGCAGTGTCATAATATAGATAGTAAGACATTAGTCTCAGAAAGGGTAGATACTATGGATCTGGAGCTATTACGGCGAACAGAATATAATCAGCAATATATTGCGGCCATGAGACCTGTATTTAACAGGAGAGCACTTTTTACAGATACCAGTGCGGAATATGTGATTCCGGAAGAGCCGGCCTGTTTTTCCGAAGTGACGATCCGCTTCCGGACCGCCAGAAATAATGTGGACAGAGTGTTCCTGGTATGCGGCGGTCAGAAACACCTCATGGTACGTGTGGAGAGCAATAATGACTTTGACTATTACGCTTATGTCATGCGGCTGGATGATCAGAAGGTGTCTTATTATTTTGAAGTGCAGACCGGCAGGATCACAGGCATCTACGATATGAGAGGTCTGGTACAGGAAGTCAATGAATATTATGACTTTATCATTATTCCCGGATTCCATACACCGGACTGGGCAAAGGGTGCGGTCATGTACCAGATTTATACGGATCGTTTCTGCAACGGAGATCCTTCCAATGATGTGCTTACCAATGAGTACTGTTACATCGGGGAACCGGTGCACCGTGTAGAGGATTGGGGACGTTATCCGGCACAGATGGATGTCCGCGAGTTCTATGGCGGCGACTTGCAGGGTGTGTTGGACAAGATGGATTACCTGCAGGATCTGGGCGTAGAGGTCATTTACTTTAACCCACTGTTTGTCTCCCCATCCAATCATAAGTATGATATCCAGGACTATGACTATATTGATCCCCATCTTGGGAAAATCGTCAGTGATGAAGGAGACCTGCTTCCCGACGGACAGCGGGAGAACCGTTTTGCTTCCCGTTATATTGACCGTGTGACTAACAAGGCGAATCTGGAAGCCAGCAACAAGCTGTTTGCTCAGGTGGTGGCAGAGGCACACCGCAGAGGCATGAGAGTCATCCTCGACGGTGTCTTCAATCACTGCGGATCCTTTAATAAATGGATGGACAAAGAGCGCATTTATGAAAATGCGGAAGGATATGACAATGGTGCCTATGTCAGTGCTGACAGCCCTTATCGGAATTACTTTGATTTCCACAATCAGGCAGCATGGCCCTATAACAATTCCTATGACGGATGGTGGGGACATGACACACTGCCGAAGCTGAACTACGAGGGATCCCAGGAACTGATGGACTATGTCCTTCATGTAGCGAAAAAATGGGTATCTCCGCCCTACAATGTGGATGGATGGAGACTGGATGTGGCAGCTGATCTGGGTCACAGTCAGGAATTCAACCATCATTTCTGGCAGGAATTCCGGAAAGCGGTAAAAGAGGCCAATCCGGAAGCCATTATTCTGGCAGAGCATTACGGCAACACCAGAGACTGGTTACAGGGAAATGAATGGGATACCGTTATGAACTACGATGCATTCATGGAGCCCGTGACCTGGTTTCTGACCGGTATGGAGAAACACAGTGATGACTACCGGGAGGATCTGCTCGGCAATTCCGAGAGCTTCTGGGGTGCTATGCGGCATCATACCTCCAGTTTCTCCATGCCCAGCTGGCAGGTGGCAATGAATGAACTGTCCAACCATGACCATTCCCGTTTCCTGACGAGAACAAATCATAAGGTGGGACGTACCAATACACTGGGCCCCCAGGCTGCGGAACAAGGTATTAATAAAGCGGTCTTCCGGGAAGGTGTTGTGATCCAGATGACATGGACGGGTGCACCTACGATCTATTACGGAGATGAGGCCGGTGTCTGTGGTTTCACGGATCCCGACAACCGCAGAACGTATCCCTGGGGACATGAGGATCAGGTGCTGCTGGCATTTCATAAGGACATTATCCGCCTGCGTCGTGAAAATGAAGAGTTGCGCAGCGGATCTTTGAAAATGTTGGAAAGCGATTATAATTTTATTTCCTATGGTCGTTTTAACCGGAAAGGTCAGTGTGCGGTTCTGATCAATAACAATAATCATCCGATCACCAAGGAAATCCATGTGTGGGAGATCGGTACGCCCAAGACCGGTAAGATGAAAGTGATCTTACAGTCCAGAGATGACGGTTATTGCATGGAAGGCGCGGAATATGAGATCAAGGCAGGCAAGATCCTGATCGAGATGCCCCAGACATCCGCAACCATTTTGAAATTTATAGAAGAATAAATATATGTAACTATTCAGAACACCATTCGCAAAACCGCCTCTGCGAGACTTCCTTTTTGCTCATGGTGGTTACTTTGCCCTATAAATAGTTACAAATACAAAAGACAGAGAGGATATTCGATGTTCACCATCATTATTACCCTGCTGTTGCCGCTGGTATCCATTGGGATCTGGCGGCAATCTATTTTAAAAAATAACAAAAAAAGCGGACAGTCTGTCACGATCGGGAAGGGAGAATATGTCCTTCGTTATCTCACCTGCCTGCTCTGTATGCTGGTCATTCCCTGGATCCTGTTGTCGCTGACCGGCAATGACGGCAATACGATCTTGAGAAAGCTGTTGGAATCCAGAGAATATGCAGTGAAAGTTCTATGCCTGGAGATCAGCATGATGCTGGTCTATGCCATTGCAGAATTGTTCGTGGAAGAAGCGAAAGCCGGAAAGCATGAGAAGATCCGGAGCGTCCTGAGTAAGATTACCGATAGCAAGGCGTGGAGCGTATTTCGCAAATACATAGGACCGATGGCAGTACTGGCATTGACAGTGCTGGTAGTGTGTCTGAACTTCAGTATGATGTCCGACCGTGTGCTGTGGGGGGATGAGGCGTTTTCTGCGAATACGGCCCACAAGGATGTGGATGGCATTTTGCAGGTATTGTATTACTGGGACAATCATCCGCCACTGTATTATTACTGGCTGAAATTATTCGGGACCCTGTTCGGATATAAGGTACCGGTATTCCATCTGGCCTCTCTGGTGCCCTTCGTGATCGGAATCGTACTGGCACTGACCGTTGTGCGGAAACATTTCGGGCTGCTTCCGGCAACATTTTTTGTGATGATCTCCGGTCTGGGACAGGCATGTCTGGAGTACAATCTGGAAGTCCGCATGTATGCGCTGGCTTTCCTGTGTGTAATGGGTTGCTTCTATTGTTCCTACAGAGTCATTGCTGACGGCAACAGGAAGACCTGGGCAGGCATGGTGCTGTGGGCACTGGCAGCAGCGTATTCTCACTATTATGCACTGGTGGCTGTGGGAATCATGATGTTTTTCACCGGAGTGGCCGTATGGATCAAATACCGTGGGAAAACATGGATAAAGGGTGTTCTGGCCATCGTAGCATTTTTCATAGGTTATGCACCCTGGCTATATTTCTTCTATGCCGGCTTGAAAAATGTCAGCAGAGGCTGGTGGATGACAGAGATCCTGGGACTGGACCAGAGTCTGGAGATCGTTATGGGCGGCAGAGGGATGAATGGTATCGTATTCCCGCTGGTGATTCTGTTTCTGGTGGTGACCCTGGCAGTGGATTCTTCTGTATTCTCTGTGGAAAAAGACGGAGTACATATGCAGAAGCCTTCTGTGAGAAACTGGTCTGACAAGACATATGCCATGGCAGTGGGAGCCTGCACAATCCTTGGAACTTTGGCATTTGCTTATTTGTTAAGTGTTGTTATGGCGCCGATGCTGGCACAGAGATATCTGTATCCGCTAAGTGCGGTCGCGATTGTAATGCTGGTGATCGGCAGCAGCAGAGTGCTGGAACTGGCTGCAGAGCTAGAGAAGAAGTCCTGGAAGGGCCTGGAGGCTGTAAACAGAATTGTGCTGGCGGTATTGCTGGTAGTATTATTCGGCCTGGGAATTCAGAACTATCGGGAATGCTATGACAGCTATGAACAGCAGAAGGTGGAGACCGAAAAAACACTGGATCTGATCGGTACACCCGATGAGGATGTAAATATGGTCACGAATGGTGTAAAACATCTGGGTTGGACCGTGCTGTATTATTACTATCCGGATAATGAAATCGTGAACGGAGATTACAACCAGGCGGATTCCGACAGGTTCTGGTATTTTACACCGAATGAACTTGGCGCAGATGTCATCGCCGGATTGCAGCAGGATGGATATCAAGTGACCGATTATGGACTGATGCAACTGTCGCAGTATCCTTTCTATTTATACTATATTGAAGCAGTTCAGCCTGCGCCATTCGCAAAGTTGCGTTAGCACGCTTTTTCGTCACTTCGTGACTACTTTTGCTCATAGATTGGCGCTCTGCTCATAGGATGACAGAATTGACGCTTTGTGTGCAAGCACCCAATCGTCGCTTCTGTCATCCTATGGCTGAACTTTTACACTAAAATAATAAAAACATCTTGCAATTTGTGTGAACATATGCTACAATTTCACATTGTTAAGGCACTTTGCCTGACATGGATGGATTCCCGAGTGGCCAAAGGGGACAGACTGTAAATCTGCTGCAATTTGCTTCGGT
>OGJX01000949.1_pt1 | contig 21682 bp, 20 predicted proteins | sample 1572381 | NCBI WGS metagenome assembly OGJX01 (sample SAMEA2582085, study PRJEB24529) | metagenome | biome: Human gut stool | place: China | collected 2011
GCAAAGGTAAGAACTTTTACGATAAAGGGCAAGGTATAAATGCGGAGCCGCTTACGGATTCTCAGCGAAAAAGCAGAGGAATACTTATTGTTTTCGCAGAAAAACATTAAAAAAGTGGAGGAAAAGGCTTGCGGTTTCGAACATTTTTTTGTATTTTTGCAACCAACAGGAAAAAATCCTGCCGATTCCACCTAGAAGCTTACGACTCCTGTGAAACCACTTTATACACATTTAACCCAAAAACCTATGACACAAGCAGATTTAGTCAGACTCTACTTCAACAAAGAAAGTGCTTACAACTCATGGGACTATTGCTTCAACCAGCAATGTCCACTGGCTCAGGAATGTGCACACTATCTGTCCGTAACCTACAAAAAACCGGAACAGACCAAAGGCTACGCCATCTATCCCGAAGCCTACCACGACAACAAGTGCGAACATTTCCTGCAGCTGCAGATGATGAAAATGGCATACGGCTTTATGAATATTCTTGAAGAACTGAAGCGTAAAGACGAAGCCAGTTTCAGAGTACACATGACTTCCTACTTCGGAAGCAAGACTTCATACTATCGCTATAAATTAGGACAGACAGGACTCGTGCCTGAACAGCAGCAGTACGTGCTGAAATGGTGCCAGCAACATGGATACACCAACATGAGGTTCGACCGCTATGCAGAAGAGGTCAACTATTAACAGCCGCACGCCAATAAAGATTTTAACCCACGTACATGGTCACTCGTACCCGTGTACATGAGTATCCGTACCCATGTACACGGGTACGGATGACCAACACGATGAGCACGGATGACCAACACGATGAGCACGGATGACCGAGACGGCGGGCACGAGTGCCCGGCATAGTCGGGCACATTTGCCCAACGCCTTGGGCAAAGCTGGGCAAAACCATCGGCAATCCTAAGTATCACCCTATCAACAAATTAGCAGAAATATGAAATTTACTATTACAAGAATCAACAAGCAGAACAAGTTGATGGTCAGTTCGAAAACCGTAGAACGGTTTCTGGAGCGCATCGCTAAAGATGATGCCAAGCTGAGTGTCACCAATTCCAGAATGAGTGTGCCGCTCATGGAGGCCGACTACCAGTACTACAAAGGCATCAAGGAATGGCAGCACGTTTATCCAGCCGCAGAATTCAACAAGGATGAAAGCGGCAATCTCGTCTTCCAGAAATCAAACGGACTGGTGATGCTCCACTTCATCAACCTCATGTCGGACCAGGAAAAAGATGCCGTCAAGAAGACGGTCAGTCTGCTGCCGATGACCTTCGCTGCCTTCGAAGGAGCCGATGGAAGAAGCCTCATCGTGCTCGTAAGCATCTGCAACGAAGAAGGAAAAATCCCGACAAAAGAAGCCGACGCCGACTTACTCTACCAGTCTGCCTACGAACAGGTAAAGACGCTCTACCAGTCGCAGGTACAGGCAGCCATCAAACCCGAAAAGCCATCATTGGCATCCAACTTCATGCTTACGCTGGATGCCTCTCCTTATTATAACAGCAAGGCTGTGGCGATGCGCATCTCCCAAAATATGAAGAAGGTAGCCTCAGCCCCTAAGAATGTAGACGATCTGAAGACATACGATGACTATGAATTCCTCTACCGCAAGGCAGCAGAAGAAACGAAGGAAGAGATGAAAAAAGCCAACATCTCATGGCAGAACGATGAAGACCGGTTCCTTGCCGGTTTCTCAGCCATCGCCATCAAGCTCTGCAACATGGGCCTCAGCGAAGAAGAAGCTTTCATCCATATCCGCCGCAACAACTGGGGACATGTGACAGAAGAGAAACTCCGCCAAATAGTAGGCACCGCTTACGATACCCATTCCAAAGACAGGAAGACGGAGAAATCAGCCTCAGGCAGAAAAGGCCGTGCCGAAATTCTGCAGATGATCAGATACCTGGAGAGCCGGTACCAGTTCCGTTACAATACCGTGATGAAATATACCGAATACCGCCCGAACAAATCATGGGTTGGCGATTTCAGACCGGTGGATGCCCGTGTGCAGAAAAGCATGACGCTGGATGTTCAGATAGCCGACATCCACGTAAGCATCAAGGATGTAAGGAATTTTCTAGAGTCAGACCGCATCAGAAACTACAGTCCGATAGAGTCCTATCTCTATGACTGTCTGGGTAAATGGGACGGCAAGGACCGCATCCGTGCCCTGGCACGAACCGTACCCACCAACAATCCTCATTGGGAAGACTGGTTTTACACCTGGTTTCTGGGAATGGTTGACCAGTGGCGCGGCATGTATCGCCGTCAATATGGCAACAGTACCATGCCGCTGCTCATTTCCAAGCAGGGTTACAACAAGAGCACCTTCTGCCGCCGTCTCATCCCTACCGAACTGTCGTGGGGCTTCAGCGACAACATGATTCTGTCAGAAAAACGTCAGGTATTGCAGGCGATGTCACAATTTCTGCTCATCAATCTCGATGAGTTCAATCAGATTTCACCACAGGTGCAGCAGGGATTTCTGAAGAATCTGCTGCAGTTGCCTACGGTGAAAATCAAGCCGCCATACGGAAGTCATGTACAGGAATTTCCTCGTCTAGCCTCCTTCATCGCCACGAGCAACATGACCGATATTCTTTCCGACCCATCCGGCAACCGCCGTTTCCTGGGAGTAGAACTGACGGGACCTATCGATGTGAGTGGCAGACTGAACTATGAGCAACTTTATGCACAGGCGATGCAAGCTTTGGAGCGTGGCGAAAAATCCTATTTCGACGCCAAGGAAACCGCCATTATCATGCAACATAACAGACAATTTGAGCAGATTTCCCCTATCAAGCAATGTTTTCTGCAGGTTTTTGAGCCTGCAAGTACCCCGGAAAATGGCGAATATCTGATGGCAGCCGCCATTTTCGACATTTTGAAGCAAAAATTCGGCTCTTCTCTCCAGGTTTCGAGTATACAGAAATTGGGCAGAGAACTTCAGAATATAGAAGGTTTGAAGAACCGAAGAACAAGGTTTGGTACTGAGTATCTGGTAGTTAGGAAATAACCTACTCACCTTCCATCTCATTCCCTTATAAAAAGAGTGTGGCAATGCGTGGCATTAGGTGGCAATAGAAATACCGCTTGCTACCACGCATTATTCACTTATAATCAGAGAGTTAAATGCATTGGTGACAGATGTGGCAATAAGAATAGAAAAACAGTACCACTTTTTGCTTTACCATTCGCATGTATTAATTATTATGCAGAAATCATGAACTTCATTATGCGAACTCATCCACTTCATTTCACGACTTCATGTACTTCATTTCACAACTTCATCCACTTCATTTCACGAGTTCATCTACTTCATTGAGTTGACACATACGGCTGCGATGGCTGAAGGAGACGACTGAGTTAGCTGAAGGAGACGACTGAGTTAGCAGAATGAGACGGCTGCATTAGCTGAAGGAGTCGAATGCAGCGGCTGAAGGAGACGAATGCGATAGCTGAAGGAGTCGAATGCAGTGACCGGAGGAGACGAATGCTGTGGCAGGAGGAGACACATTCTGAACACTTATAACTAGAGATTGCGGTATAATACTAAAGCTATCAGTACTTCTGAATTAATTCCATAAAGGTACAATTAGAACTAACGTTATTACAATCAATGCTACCGAGAGTGACTAATTTCAATTCCATAAAGGTACAATTAGAACCTGAGTTCGGTCTTTACAAGTCTCAGATTGATGATTTCAATTCCATAAAGGTACAATTAGAACATAAGATAGTACTAAAGACTACTTCTGTATTAGAATTTCAATTCCATAAAGGTACAATTAGAACACATTGGCTTTGGTTTTCTTTCTCAACTTTGTGTTATTTCAATTCCATAAAGGTACAATTAGAACTTGACTACTGCTTAGTATCATTATAGGGGGAAATGGATTTCAATTCCATAAAGGTACAATTAGAACAAAACTTTCTACCGAATTGTTTGGTGTTCTGACTCTATTTCAATTCCATAAAGGTACAATTAGAACTTACCAGGTTTTTTGCAGCCATCATCGGCTTAGTGATTTCAATTCCATAAAGGTACAATTAGAACCAGCAGGCACGCAAGCAGGCAATGGTAATCTTTCGTCATTTCAATTCCATAAAGGTACAATTAGAACCAGCACTCTTCTGCGTCCTTGAATGGACGGTACTTATTTCAATTCCATAAAGGTACAATTAGAACCTAATAAAGCATATTTTATGAAAAGGCTTGATGATTATTTCAATTCCATAAAGGTACAATTAGAACTCTCTGTCTGCCTTCTTTATTCTATCAAAGAACTCCATTTCAATTCCATAAAGGTACAATTAGAACACGCAACTCTTCGACCTTCAAGTCTCTCTTTTTCGTATTTCAATTCCATAAAGGTACAATTAGAACACTTATCGGAATATGTGTAAAGTTCCGCAAATGGATTTCAATTCCATAAAGGTACAATTAGAACTGAATCCTACAAGAATCGTATTGACTATTTCCCGAATTTCAATTCCATAAAGGTACAATTAGAACGCGATGAGCCAACTGATTTTGAATGATAATACTCTATTTCAATTCCATAAAGGTACAATTAGAACCTTGTCTCTGCTTTCTCAACTCGTCTTCCTGAGCGATTTCAATTCCATAAAGGTACAATTAGAACTCTCGTCCTTATTCTCGAGGATTACCTGCATCGTGATTTCAATTCCATAAAGGTACAATTAGAACGATTCTTTTTCAAGTTTTCTCTTTAGCTTTTCAAGATTTCAATTCCATAAAGGTACAATTAGAACTCGCCTCCCTGGAGGAAACAAATCCGGAATTGTACATTTCAATTCCATAAAGGTACAATTAGAACCCGGCAATCTCTTCGTTTTCCTCTTCATCCTTCTCCATTTCAATTCCATAAAGGTACAATTAGAACTTATTTGATTCCTTCTCGTACAGGTTCCCTTAATCTATTTCAATTCCATAAAGGTACAATTAGAACATAGGGCCGTTATTCAAAATGAGTTCTGTGCCGACATTTCAATTCCATAAAGGTACAATTAGAACTTGCTGCGAAGGTGCATGTCATCATTCCGAATGCCATTTCAATTCCATAAAGGTACAATTAGAACTGCAAGAGCATGTGACATTACCAGGTAATCCAGAAATTTCAATTCCATAAAGGTACAATTAGAACGAGTAAACCTCTTTGTGAAAGAGATTGAACTTTGATTTCAATTCCATAAAGGTACAATTAGAACCCCTTGTGGGGCAGCGGCTGACGGACGTAGCCCGAATTTCAATTCCATAAAGGTACAATTAGAACGTGATAACAATGGGTGCTTGGAGTATTCTTCGCAAATTTCAATTCCATAAAGGTACAATTAGAACTAGCAAAACACGTTAACAATTGCACCCTCCTTCCATATTTCAATTCCATAAAGGTACAATTAGAACTTGCAGGGCAATAACCATACCCGCCCCTCTCGCCCATTTCAATTCCATAAAGGTACAATTAGAACTTGAAATTACGAAAATAATCACTAGAGTGCTCAAATTTCAATTCCATAAAGGTACAATTAGAACAACTCAGCACACCGATAGCCACTTGTTATGATGAATTTCAATTCCATAAAGGTACAATTAGAACACCATATAACTGTAGGATTTTAATTTATGAGGGGATTTCAATTCCATAAAGGTACAATTAGAACATACGGTTCTGTTCGAGCACTCAGCCACCTCCATAATTTCAATTCCATAAAGGTACAATTAGAACACAAAAGTGCGTAAACTACCACAACACCAAAATAATTTCAATTCCATAAAGGTACAATTAGAACGCAAGACCAAACAAACCGCCAGCAATATTACCAAATTTCAATTCCATAAAGGTACAATTAGAACAAGCGAGGAAATTTACTCGCTTTTGCTTTTTTGCATTTCAATTCCATAAAGGTACAATTAGAACGTGCTGGTTCTTTGATTGGTGGTTTATGGAGTTCTCAATTTCAATTCCATAAAGGTACAATTAGAACTTACGATGAAGCAAAAAAGATTACTGATTTCTTGATTTCAATTCCATAAAGGTACAATTAGAACTAGCCTATGCCAAGCATAGCGTGATATTCCGAAAATTTCAATTCCATAAAGGTACAATTAGAACTAATTAAAGTTTATAGCTATGAGTTTGAAAAATTAATTTCAATTCCATAAAGGTACAATTAGAACTTGACTCTCAGGTTATGAACATGACTTCAACTCCTAAATTTCAATTCCATAAAGGTACAATTAGAACTGTCAGGGCTTTCGATTGTGGCTCTGATGTCCTTCATTTCAATTCCATAAAGGTACAATTAGAACTGTTCAGTATTTCTTTGTTCCTTATAGTGCGCTTATTTCAATTCCATAAAGGTACAATTAGAACTGCACTATCCAGGCAGTGGGTGCACTCATCATCTAGATTTCAATTCCATAAAGGTACAATTAGAACCATCGGAAAGTTTATTGACCTGTTCAGCCAACTCAGGATTTCAATTCCATAAAGGTACAATTAGAACTGGTATTGCTGAGAGTGCTCCTACTGCTGATACATCATTTCAATTCCATAAAGGTACAATTAGAACGCAACACCCAAATTGCCAGTACAAGCGTTCATTAATTTCAATTCCATAAAGGTACAATTAGAACACGCAACCTTTGCCAAGTTAGAGTTCAGTGACTCAAATTTCAATTCCATAAAGGTACAATTAGAACAAGACACCGACAGATTTCGTATATCCATTGATTTATTTCAATTCCATAAAGGTACAATTAGAACATCGATTCGTTTGGCGTTGCAAACCCTTATTCCGTCATTTCAATTCCATAAAGGTACAATTAGAACTGAACTTCTGCCTTGTTTTGTCCAGGAACTCAACCCATTTCAATTCCATAAAGGTACAATTAGAACTCACTCTAGCAAAGGCTATCAAATACCTTATGCCCTTATTTCAATTCCATAAAGGTACAATTAGAACAGATGCAGAACCTGAAACTTTGTGGTCATGAATAAATTTCAATTCCATAAAGGTACAATTAGAACATGTTGATTTTCAGTCTCAAGTAGAAGCCCATTTATTTCAATTCCATAAAGGTACAATTAGAACTTTCAAGAAGTTCAGCAATCTTAGAATCAAACATCATAATTTCAATTCCATAAAGGTACAATTAGAACTTTCTTGTTGTGTGCAACAATCTTATTGATACACCCCTATTTCAATTCCATAAAGGTACAATTAGAACTGAGGTAATCAACATTACACAAAGACGCATTGTAATTTCAATTCCATAAAGGTACAATTAGAACTGTAAATCTCTTCGTACGGGAAATCGAACTTTGCGGATTTCAATTCCATAAAGGTACAATTAGAACCGGCGTTAGCCGTCTGCGTAACCATTCAGTAGGCATTTCAATTCCATAAAGGTACAATTAGAACAGGAATCTTCGAACCCGAATCTTGCCACATCAGATATTTCAATTCCATAAAGGTACAATTAGAACATGTTGCGTGTGACCAGCTCGTGTTTGACAACGGAAATTTCAATTCCATAAAGGTACAATTAGAACCTTCAATTGCAATCTCAGCATACTCATAATTTTTCATTTCAATTCCATAAAGGTACAATTAGAACAGTATGATGGCTTGTTATTAACGAACAGATGTCCAATTTCAATTCCATAAAGGTACAATTAGAACAAAAAGCGGTATCTAGGCACTGCTCCGCAGAGCCTATTTCAATTCCATAAAGGTACAATTAGAACCTTCGATTCTTCATGTCTGCATATAGATTCCAATTTCAATTCCATAAAGGTACAATTAGAACCCGTTAATCCTTAGGCATAGATGCTCGAAGAATCAATAGGTTTGTGGGTGCAAAGATACAAAAAATCTTCAGAAAAAATGTCGATGCCTAAAGATATTTTTTCTGCGGCCTTACGACAACCTGCCTATTTATGGAGGTTTCAATAAGTCAAAGAACACTTTCGGAGGTTTTTCCGAACCTAGAAACGGAAAAATAGAACCACATCGACAACTCTTTATAAGAAATTATCGGTAGACATTCTTTCTTTTCCAAGAATCTGTTTGTTCATATTATACCCCATTTTATTGGTGAAAACAATGACACTATCCTCGGATTCATCAATGATAGCTTTCATCTTCATTTGCAATTCCCGAAGTTTAGCTTCAGATAATTCTCCCTCCAAAACTGAGTTCTGAATCCAACTCAAATATTGGCGGCAAAGCTTCAACATTTTGCCTACTCGCTTCTCACCTACATCATAAACTATAATCACATACATATTACCAATACATTTTAAAAGGTTTATATTCCTCTATTCCTAAAATATCTTTTAGTAGCTTATAGCATTCCAACTTTATAAGATGCTTATAGCTTACATTACGTCCTAAAGAACGATGACGGAAAGTCTCATCATAACGCTCTTCCATAGCCTTTACAAAAATCTTCTTTCCCTTTTCGTTCAAAAGACATTTGTTGAGTTTCTTATCAAAATGACTGGTGCTTAAAGCATGCTTATTGAGTACCTTGAAGATGACTCTATCCACGATAATAGGTTTGAAGATCTCGGATATATCAAGACATAACGAAAAACGCCTTTCTCCTGGAGTATGCAGAAAGCTTATCGTTGGATTGAGCTGAGTTTGATGAACTGCCCGGAGAGTTTCAGTATAGCACATCATATTGCCAAAAGAAATGAGAGCATTTACCTCGTTCTCTGGCGGTTGCTTGGTTCTTGATCCCATGTTGAAATCATCGAGAATGATATCGAATGCAGCATAATATGCCTGTCTGATATTTCCCTCAATTCCCATTATCTCATCTACAGCCTTAGCATCTGGCAAAGTATTACTCAATCTTTTAATAGTATCGATAATATCTTGCAGATCTTTTCCTCTACGATTATAATAGTTGAGGTTCATAACCATATTCCAAGCTGCTCCCTGAATGAATTTACGAGCCAATTCTACCCTTTTCTTCTTGTTTTGGTACGCAGATGTCTGTGCCAGCAACGCCTTGCCGGAAAGAAGACTTTCCCTTGGCATGAAGCTTCCGGTATAGTTCTCATAATAGTCGAAGAAGTGGACAGGAATACCTTTCTGCCCCAGAAAGTTGAACAAAGCGCTATTTGTCCGCAGACTTCCAAAGGCATACAGTTCCGCAACATCCTCAATAGGAATGTATCGAGGTTGCTGCTTGATTTCTTCATTATCTTCATTCACGATAACAGGCGTGAACTTCAGCGTATTATCTCTGCGTTCCATGATGCCTGGATTGAACAGATAGAAACTTCTTTTCATTCTTCTTCCTCCAACTCGTTTATATAACAAAAATCGAAATAACTACAATTCTTACAGATGCCTTTCTTAACTTTAGACGGGCAAACATCTTGAGAGATTATCTTAATAATGTCCTTAGATATAACCTGAATGTCATCTCTATCAACATCTGTCAAGATTACTTCTTTTGTCTTTCTCAAAAGAGGATATTCCAAGATGCCCTTCACGCCATCTATTCCATGTTGCTCGAAAACATACATGTAATATTTCAGTTGCCATTCATGAGCTTTATCCATCTTATTAGATTTCTTTATCTCATGGATGACCTTGTTCTTGGCATCATAGTAATCCACTTTGATACCATCAATCTCCACTTCCTCATACTTTGATGTACGTTGCGGATAACTTGATTCATGCACCAGCTTTCCTTCATAGACCAAGTCAGATTCTTGTTCCATGTTGATGCTATTGGCAAACAGCCATAGTTTGCGATGGCAAAGCTGGTAATAATTGAAATGAGTGCCTGTTATGACCATAGAGAAAAACCAATAGGAGGCTCCAAGTAAAAACCAGGAGCCTCACCATTTACATTAAATCTGATTCTCGTAATCAAACGCCATCATTCTATCAACCAACTCCTGCTTAGCCTTAGCCAAAGCATCTCCGCTTTCCGTCTCAGTCACGACATAACTTGCACATGGAAGAGTTATAAATGTCTTGGCACCAGCATTTTCGTCAACGATAGGCTTTGCCTTTGGTTTAGATTCTCCATCCTCAACAAGTTTGGCACGAATAGCTGCTGCTAAAGTATTAGCATTATCACTAATAGCAATGGCTAAAGTCTCCATCAAACTAAATGTTCTTGCCTGATTGGATGTGATATGCCAATCAATCAGAGCATCGGCTATAGCTGGAATAATCTGCTCACGCTGCTCTTTCGGCATCAACAAGCATTCACCAAAAGAAGTAGTGATTACCTTCCATCCATCTTCTTTCAACTTTTCTACCATATCTGATGCAATCTCTGGTTCCAACTGATTAGTTGAAACGCAGAACAAACGTCGCAAATCAATAGCTACATCATATACAAATAGACCTGTAGCACGACTATTGTCTGGAATCCATTTGCGATACAAACTTCTATCGTTACCCTCTAAAAAGTCACTAACCTGTTCATCTGTCAAACGATTTCCGTTTGCATCGCGCACAACAACTTTATGCACGTTTGGCTTATCTGAACGATCGAATGAAATGTTCTCCTTAGAAACTGCAGCCAAAAGTGGATGCAAAGGGGTCATCGCAGAAATACTAAATGGACTTCTACGCTTTACAGCTTTCTCTTTTCCACCCTTTGGAGTTCTCATCCAACCACCTAAAAGTTGGTCAACATAATGTGGATCACAAGACGAAAGGACCTCACCTTCTTTAAGCGCACCTTTCTTATCTACATCAAAAAAGAACTCGGTAGGAGAAGGTTGAACACCTAAAACATCGTTAAGTTGCTCCAGGATAGAACGCTTAACCTGTTGACCACTAGCAAATGGAACTCTTACGTTGAACTGTGGGTCATAATAAGATTTCTGACCATCCTCTACACAGAATACTGTGAACGCAGCATGCTTGAGACCTCGCAAATAAATAAAAGAATTCTCTTTCATAATCTTGTATTTTTAATTGTTATTATAATGTCTTATACTGGAAACGCAAAAGTGTTAAGAAGTATGGTACATTGTCTGTTGGCATACCATGAATCTCCTTCACAATTCCTTTAAACTCATCTATCTTACCAATGAATGAAACAACCTCTGCAGCAGCTGCTATGAACTGTTTCTTATTAGTTGCATTGAGCATTGTCTCAACCAAATTTTTACGTTTGGTACTGATAGACTTATCTTTATCACTAGAGGCTTCGTTCAACAACTCAGCCAACTCTTGGGATTTCTCCCATAATTCATCATTATTCAACATAGCGTATATCCAAATTATATAAACATTGTAATTAATATTATCATAATTATGTGCCTTTGGCTGTTTTCCCTTATATACATAATCTCTCAGCCCTTTAGGCTCCATGGCTTTTATACCTATAGCCCCATAAGTACAAGCCGTTTTGAATCCAATGGCTGTTCCCCATAAAGACTCTGCATTTCTACCATTGCTCATCCCAAATATCTTTTCATAGAGATGAATTGGACGGCGTATTTGAGTCAAATCAAAAGGGATAAAACCTATGGTTGTATTTGATTTACTCAAAATGTAAATATACGCCAAAAGCTTTACTACATCATATTTGCGAGATATGGCTATAAGGATCTTTGTCCATGTTTGGGTTTCAATACCAATTATTCCATCTTTATCCACCTTATAGGGAGCAAAATTCGCTAACGGATTCTCTTTCTCATATTCTCTTTGATCATAATAATGAAAAAGCCATTGACCATTCCAACTATTTATTTTATTGCCATCCAACATTAATGTCTCATTTAGAGCTTTGCGATAAAATTTCCATCCTTTAAATATATCAAGTAGAATGTTCTTATGAGTAAAAAGAATAGAAACTCCTCCACTTACAGTAATACCTAACGCACCACCTATCCATGATAAGAATATATCTTCTTTAGAAGTATTCATTTTCAAATCGGTCACTTGTCCTGAAGTTTTGGCATTTACTTCAATAGAAGGATAACCTATAGCAATACTCATATCAGCATCATTATTTTCAACTTTTTCTATAAATGCATTAAGTCGATTTGCTCTTTGTTCTATATTCTCAAAGCTTTTAATTCCCTTTATACAATCACGACAACTTGGTAGTTGTTGTACAAATGGAGAGTTTATTGCATACATCATCTGCTTGTTTTGATCAAAAAACAAGGGATAGAACTGCTCCAAGAAGAAAGTTCGGGCATCATAGCTGGTGCCATATTCTTCATTGTAAGCATCCAGGAATATCTTTCCAATATTTGATGTTATCATATTTTACAGTATTTCAAACGATTGATAATATTCTATTTTACACAAATCGGGTAACAATCCCTTTTCTTTATCATATCCTTTGTTCGGAATGACAAAAGGATGCGACCCCTTATTGAGCTGATCAAGATTTCTATGTGCAATGGAATGATAGCTTACAGGTATTTCCATTTCAATTCTTTCCAATCCATTGGCACATAAGTATCTGTCTTTATCTTCTTCTGTAATACAAACAGCAGAATTGATGTCAAGCGTTTCCAGTAACGCTGATTTCGGATGATGACAAAGTGCCTTTAACACCCATTTTCCTTCCAAGAACGCCACTCCAGTAAAGTCTATATTCTGAAAGTCAATCTTTGGATATACCTTATCTATCATTTCCTGAACATGACATTCCTCCATGATGTCACCACTGTCTGGCAGGACACTGAAAGTATCTTTCAGAACATCCAGACTATAAGGAAGAGCTTCTTTATCATCTTCAGATGGTGCTATGACATATATCGGCTTGTAGTGTCCAATGGTATCTCTTGTACGCTTGCGATTAATTCGTCCAAAACGCTGTGTAAGAGCATCAATTGGAGCACACTCAGTAATCATTATATCAAAGCTGATATCAAGACTGACCTCTACTACTTGAGTGGAAACTACGATGCATGGAACGTTTTCTAATTGATTGAAGTCTTCACGCAACTTTGTTTCCAATTTAGCCCTGTCGCTTCGTTTGTACCTGCTATGCACAAGCATCTTCTTCACATCCGGATATAATTCTTCAATAGACTCATATAGTTTCTGTGCTCTTTTTACTTGATTACATACTATGAGAACTTTAAAATTGCTTTCGATTGCTGAGGCTATCACATCATAAGATTCTTTTTTATCATCGAGCTTGTAGATTTGATGTCTGTTAAATGATTGAAGCGTCAGAGAATCCAACTTTACCTCATAAACTGCATCAGCTCCACCCAATAGTTGAAGTATTTTCTGATACAATACTGTCGGCATTGTTGCCGTACCAACATGTACCCTACACTCCAGTGCAACAAGAATTTCTATAATGCGTAGAACTATAGACTGCATAACATCAGAATAGGTGTGTATCTCATCGAGAATCACATCACAACCTTTTAAATCCATAGCCATGGCCTCATATCCTTTGATACCAAAAACAACAGAGGCCATCTGATGTGGAGTAAGGACCTTCACTGATGCACCAACATGACGCTGCATGATACTTTCCTCTATCTTACCGTCTTTCACTTTCAGATTAGAGGCTGCATGTAGAAGATGAACTTGAGCATTAGTATTACTCAAATCATTCTTTATTCTATCATACATAGCATTAATTGATGCTTGAAAAGGCAGTGTATAGAAAACTCTTCCACGACAACGCCTCAACAAAAAATCAGTTTTTCCAGCTCCAGTTGGAGCCGTTACCAACGTATGCATCTTCTTACTATCCGAAGAAATCAATGATAAAGGATAGAGTTCACTTTGCCTATTGTAAAAAGACAGATCAGGTTTGATGAAGAGTTTATCAAGCGGCATTTCAAATGCAGTCTCCATAGCAGAAGCCATGTGATCTGCCGCCATCAACAACCCTCTCCATTCAGAACACCCCTTTTTTCTACCATCACAATAGTCTATGACATATTCGTAATTTTCTTTTGCCTCTTCCAAAGAAACCTCATGAGTTTCCAAGCCAAGGCTTTCAAGAATATCAATGGCTATATGACTCCATTCCGAGAATAACTTTGAATGTTCCTTGAAGCAATCTGATGCATCATCTAAATCTAAAATGCCCAAATCCCGAACATCTTTATACATAGATTTATGATGAGCTACAATCATATCTATCACAGCCTCTCTATGTTCCTGACATACCAACGACAGAAAGAACAAGGAAGCTATTTCATGGCGAAAAACAGAGCCAGGCTTCTTCTTGTTTGGGGAAATCAGCGATTGTTGGAACACAGGACTTACTTTTCCTATGTCATGCAACAAGGCTCCTTCTACAGCAATCTGTTCATCAAATCCTAACTGTTTAGCCATAACCCGAGCTGTATCAGCAACATTCTTTAGATGCTGATATAAACAAACATGTCCATTCTGCTCGCTTTTAGCTAATATTTCTTGATGAATATTCATATAGTTACATCATTAAAGTAAAGATTGACCATTATACTCTATCCAGCCAAACATTGGCTGATTATCGTTAAAACGATTATAGCCAACAAGGAAAGACTGCTCAGAATTTCCAAAGCGCAATTCAAAACCAGGTAATTGATTGAATTGTTCTTCTTCCATTACACTGATTTCAGATTCCGGCAAGAGAATATCTTCATTTCTGCATACACATACATGTTGCTTTGATGCTATAATAGCATCTTCTTCGTTTTCAAAAGCAATATATAAAACCGGATGCAAAAGAACAGAACGCTTCAATACAGAACGATTTTTAATGAAAGTCCTATATTTCTCCCACCCTCTTGGATGTGTTACTTCCTGTTGAGAATCCATGGAATCATACTTTAATTTGTGCCTCAAAATTTTATGGATTCCTGGAACGCTCAAAAGTTCTGGAAACAGTTTTTTCTCTATGCCTTCTATAATAGAAGGGGTGAGAAACTGCTGACTGAATGTTTCTTCATCACGAACAGCGGTCCATGGTTTAATAAAACCGAACTGTCCTTTATATGTTACGACATACATAATCAAATCCTTTAATAATTAGTAAATTGCTCCAAATCCGATACCCGTGCAGTTGCCTACACCAACATTCCATATAAATTGTTTCGTCTCAGGCTTACCTTTGATGACAACCGGGCAAAGACTTGCCTTATTGCCAATACCATGATAACGAACCAACTTCAACTTCTTTTTGGTGTAAGAAAGATCAAAACAAATATCCAACGTTTCATCTTCTTCCAATCCTGCCTCTTTCATCTTTGACAAAAGAGTATCCTTAAGATATTGGTTTGCCTCTGCATGATTGAAATTATACTGTTTAATGCTTCCATCATCCAATTTTCTCTTTATAAAAATCGGACTAGCACAATAATACAAATCCCGCTCTGAAAATTGAGGTTCAGCACCAATAGTTATGTCAGTTACAAACATACCACAAAACATCTCAGGATCTTCAAGAATTGTTCTGATGATAACCTTAATGATACTTTCATCATAAAAGCTAATAAACATCGTTGCACCCTGTGAAAACTGAAGTGCATCCTCCACTTTTCTTCCTCCATTTAACCAAGAGAAAGAATACAATGAAATCGTATCATGAATAGAATTGTTTCCAATCCATTTATGAATAGTACCAACCAGTTTCTGTTGATAATCAAAAGGAACTGGTGTAGTATTCGGTGAAGTTTTTAAAAGAATTCTCATATTAAAAAAATGTTCGTATTATAAATATATTTTTTGCTTATCATAAAATTTCTCTCAGATGGTTCCTTGCCTTATCAGCAATCTCTTTCGCCTCCTGATAGCACCCATCATTTTTTTCATAGGTGTATGCATTCCGAGCCTCAGCGATGCTTTCGGTTGCTACCTCTTCGAACATATCGAAGAAAATTTGCTCATTATTTTTTTCCTTCATATCTAATACTGTTAAGAATTAGTATTTCCTATTTTAAATATCATCAAATGCTGACATTTACACCGACATTCAACATTCACGAATCTACTATCGAATTGACTCTCTTCTCCCTTCCCAATGTCTCAGGAAATGCATAGTGGCCATTACCGATTTCTCGTGGATTAGGCTCTATATGCTCGGCATACCATGCCCGTTTATACTCGGTGGTGATGATGCCGTAATCTCTGGCGGCAATGATGGAAGCGGCTAGAGATGCGCCATACAGTTCCTTGATGTCGATCATCTCCTCCAGCGTTATCTTCTCACGCTTCTTGGAACCCAACTCTTCGATAAGCGCCAATTTGGGAAGAAGGAAGAAACTGGCAAAGAGATCACAACGCTTCTCTAGCCTCAGCGGACTATCTTCTGGGAAGAGGAGAAGCAGATGAGCCAGTTCATGAACTGCCGTGAAACGAAGTTTCTCTACGCTACTCTTTTCTGGATTGAAATCGAGAATCATCAGCGGATGCTTCTTATCTGCCCAAGTGCTCATTCCGAAAATATACTCGGGAAGATTAGCTGCAAGTATCATGATACCTTTTCTTTCCAAGAGTCTCAGGATACTGGCGATAGGTCCATCACCGCAATGCCACTTTTCACGAAGAAGGTCGGCAGCATGGATGGCATCTTCAAGGGTTGATACCTTGGTGCCTTTTACCGGATTCTTGAACTGGGTAGGAAAACCCGCTTCTTTCTCCTTGGCTAGATACTGCTCTGCCCAAAAAGAGAGTTTCGCTTCCAGGGCTTGCAACTCGTCTTCGGACAACTTGCCATTGGAGGTGGTACGGAGCATAGGCATATCGATCTTGAGATTGGTTCCTTCGAAATATTCCTCGCTGATATTGAGGGCTTTGGCTATGGCTTGCAGGGCATCACGCTTAGGGCGCATAATGCCTTTCTCATATCGGGAGATGCTCTGCTTGGTGATGGCTCCGTTGGTTCGCTCTACGAGTTTATCCATGCTGAGCCCCATCATCTGTCGCGCTTCCCGCAATCTTATAGAAAATGAGTCATTAGTCATAATTGTCTACTCTTTAATTTGTTGACAAATATAAGAAAAAGAATTGATTTTGTAACTAAGTGTTCATAAGATTTAACATAAAAAAGCAGGCAAATGATAAAATAACAAGAAAAATTTAGGCAAAATCAGGTTTACACATTATTATAATAGAAAACACCTTGACCATACAAAACATACAGTCAAGGTGTTATACATATATTCATTTTCTATCTTAGTTGCTATAAGCACTCTCACCATGCTCGTAGATGTCGAGACCTTCCTCTTCTACTCGCTTGCCAACACGTACACCGACACTCTTATCTACTACCTTGAAGATAATGTAGGTAACTACTACATTGTAGATGATGCTTACCACGGTGGCTACAACCTGAACCCAAAGCTGATGCCAGTCGCCATAGAGGGCACCCTGTACACCTTCGGCTCCTGTTACATACTGAGTGGCGAAGACACCGGTGAGGATAGATCCCAGAATACCACCCATACCATGAACACCAAAGGCATCGAGAGCATCATCATACTTGAACTTCTCCTTTACTACAGCTACCATGAAGAAGCAGACGATGGTGGAAATGATACCGATGCAGAAAGCTCCGAAAATATCGGTACTGCCGGCTGCAGGAGTGATGGCTACCAATCCGGCTACAGCTCCGGTACAAGCACCTACCGTAGTTGGCTTCTTGTTCACAATCCAGTCGATGAGCATCCAGGTGGTGGCTGCCGCTGCTGTTGCGATATGGGTTACGAGGAAGGCGTTGGCTGCCAGACCATCAGCTGCCAATCCGCTACCGGCATTGAAGCCGAACCATCCCAACCAGAGGAATGACATACCCATGAACACGAAGGTGATGTTGTGAGGTGTGATAGGATGACCCGCACGGTAATCATCACGCTTGCCTACACAGAGTGCCATGACCAGAGCGGCTACACCGGCATTGATATGAACCACGGTACCACCCGCAAAGTCGATGGCTCCCATCTGCTGCAGGAAACCGCCGCCCCATACCCAGTGGGCCATTGGAAGATAAGCGATGATAACCCAGAGGATGGTGAAAAGTACATAACCGCTGAACTTCACACGCTCGGCAAAAGCACCGAGAATCAAGGCTGGAGTAATGAGGGCGAACATGCACTGGAACATTGCAAAGGTGAGCTCCGGAATGCCTGTAGGCATGATGGCAGCCAAGCCGATGCCGTGGAGGAAACATTTATCGAAACCACCGATGACGCAAGCCAGAGGATTGCCCGAATCGGCATATTCTGTAGAGAAAGCCCAGGAATAACCGAAGGCTACCCATATCAGACTGACTACAGCCACAATGAAAACCGTCTGCATCAGGATGCTGAGAATATTCTTCTGGCGCACCAAACCACCATAAAAAAGTGCTATACCCGGGATTGACATCAAAAGCACCAAGATGGTGGCCATGATCATCCACGCTGTGTTACCCGTATCAAGTGTCGTCAATAATAAACTGCTCATAAAAATATCTTATAGTTAAATTAGAATACTAAATAATATTTATTAAAGATAAGTAAGAATGCCTAATTCAACATTCAACACTTAACATTCAACATTTTAAATTATTCCTCTTTCTCAGCGTTATACAATGCAATGTCGCCTCGCTCGCCGGTTCTGATTCTTACCGTATCGAGTACAGGAATCACGAAGATTCTGCCGTCTCCTACTTCACCGGTCTGTGCAGCGCCCTGGATGGCGGCGATGGTAGGTTCCACGTTCTTGTCACGAACCACAATATTCAGAAGCACACGCTCGATGCTGCTGGTATCATACATCACACCACGGTAAATGCGAGCCTGGCGCATTTTGCCCTCACCTCTTACATTATAATAAGAGAACCACTCGATGTCTGCTGCTAAAAGCGCCTTCTTGACATCCTCGAATCTTGACTTGCGGATAATTGCCTCTATCTTCTTCATAATCCTTTAATAATTAATAATGTGCTAATACTTCTATTGATTGTCTCTTTTCGAAAACGGACCTTCATTGGTTGCTATTCAAATCAAGCCTTTCTTTTACACTATGTTCGTTTTCGGCTGCAAAATTAATACATTTTGTCAGCATTTCAAAGAAAATAAAATCATTTCGTTTATGCTTTTTATCGAATATTTTAAATTTATCCGGGCTTATCACATTCTCCTTACAATTTGTAAGGCAGAAAGCATTTTTATGATACAAATTGTAAGATAGCAAAAAATAATCAAGATTTCTGTATTTATTTTCTTGCATATCTCAGCAAATCGTCGTACCTTTGCAACCGAAATCAAACAAATAGTCATCGAAATATTCGAAAGACTAGCAAAAAGTCAAATCTCAAAAGAGATAAGACATGAGAGATAAAAGAAGAGTATTCAAACATAAAGAATAACGCAGATGAAAGAAACAGTTCATTTTACAAAGATGCAGGGAGCGGGTAACGATTACATATATGTAGATACCCAACAATACGACATCCCTGACCCAGAGAAGGCGGCCATTGCCTGGAGTGCTTATCACACGGGCATAGGAAGCGACGGACTGGTTCTCATCGGAAAGCCGCACGACAGCAGAAGAGCAGATTATTCGATGCGTATCTTCAACGCCGATGGTTCAGAAGCGATGATGTGCGGCAATGCAAGCCGATGCATCGGTAAGTATCTTTACGAAAAAGGATTGACCCGAAAGGACACCATCCGACTGGAAACACTTTCGGGTATCAAGATATTGAAACTTCATCTTCAGGATAATAAGAAAGTTGTGGAATCGGTAACAGTAGACATGCTGAAACCCCAACTTGAAAATCCCGAGCAATTCTTAGGCCCTTCGGTGCTCGAAGCTGACGGCAGAAAATTTGAAGGCACCTATGTTTGCATGGGTAATCCGCATTTCGTTACCTTCGTGGATGACATCGACACCATCGACATCGCCCACTATGGTAAAATCCTGGAAAGAGACAAGGCATTTCCCCAGAGATGCAACATAGAATTTGCACAAGTAACTGACACAGACGCCATAAGGACACGAGTTTGGGAAAGGGGAAGCGGAATAACAATGGCTTGCGGAACAGGAGCCTGTGCCACAGCCGTAGCCGCAGTCCTTACCAAGCGTACTGGCAGAAAAAGCAGTATCGTGATGGATGGCGGAACGCTACAGATAGAATATAGCGAGGCTGATGATCATGTTTACATGACAGGGCCTGCAGCCTTCTCATTCGAAGGAGAAATCCAGTTGGAGTGTTGAATGTGGAATGTTGAATGTTGAATTTAGCTGCACCCACCAAGTCAACACTCAACATTAAACACTCAACATTAAAACAATATGACACTCAACATTTTAAAAAGAGAACGCAAACTTAAATAACAAATGGTCGATAATGACCGTAAATAAAAGGAGAAACAAAATATGGCATTAGTTAATGAACATTTCCTGAAGTTGGCCAACAACTACTTGTTTGCCGACATCGCAAAGAAGGTGAACGCCTACAAGATTGCACATCCCAAGCAGCGTGTAATCAGTCTGGGCATCGGTGACGTAACCCAGCCTCTCTGCCCTGCCGTCATCAAGGCGATGCACAAGGCTGTAGACGAGATGGCTGAGCAGGCTTCTTTCAGAGGCTACGGTCCGGAGCGAGGCTACGACTTCCTCCGAGAGGCTATCATCAAGAACGACTTTCTGCCACGTGGCATTCATCTCGACGCCAACGAGGTATTCGTAAACGATGGAGCCAAGAGCGATACGGGAAATATCCAGGAGATTTTGAGATGGGATAACAACATCGGCGTTACCGACCCGATTTATCCGGTTTATATAGACTCTAACGTGATGATAGGTAGAGCGGGAATCTTCGAGAACGGCAAGTGGAGCAATGTAACCTACATGCCTTGTGATGAGAGCGACGCCTTCATCCCTCAGATTCCAGACCACCGTGTGGACATGATTTATCTCTGTTATCCAAACAACCCTACGGGTACGGTCATCTCGAAGGAAGAACTCAGAAAATGGGTAAACTATGCTATCAAGAACGAGAGCATCATCCTCTATGATGCAGCCTACGAGGCATATATCACCGACCCATCAATTCCTCATTCTATCTACGAGATTCGTGGAGCCAGAAAGGTAGCGATAGAATTCCACAGTTATTCAAAGACTGCCGGATTCACCGGTGTGCGTTGTGGTTACACCATCGTTCCTAAGGAGTTGAAGGCAAAGACATTGGCAGGTGAGGAAGTGGCATTGAATCCTATCTGGGACCGCCGCCAGTGCACCAAGTTTAATGGTACAAGCTATATCAGCCAGCGTGCTGCCGAAGCCATCTACACCCCTGAGGGTAAGGAACAGGTGAAGGCAACCATCAACTACTATATGGAGAATGCCCACTTCATGAGAGCCGAACTCCAGAAACTCGGCTTGAGAGTATATGGCGGCGAGAATGCACCTTATCTCTGGGTGAAGACGCCAAACAACACGCCAAGCTGGAAATTCTTCGAAGAGATGCTTTATGGTGCCAGCGTAGTCTGCACTCCAGGTGTCGGCTTCGGTCCATCGGGCGAAGGCTACATCCGACTCACCGCCTTCGGCGAGCATGAGGACTGCAAGGAAGCCATGGAGAGAATAGCCAAATGGCTGGGAAAATAAATGTTCCAACAGAATATAAAAACATTGAAAATCAGAAATTTTAAATTATATAAGGTATGAGCAACTTAAGATTTGAAGCTGTTTC
>OGJX01000952.1_pt1 | contig 21473 bp, 16 predicted proteins | sample 1572381 | NCBI WGS metagenome assembly OGJX01 (sample SAMEA2582085, study PRJEB24529) | metagenome | biome: Human gut stool | place: China | collected 2011
CGCGGCCGTCCACGTCATCGCTGGGGTCCTTGGTCTCGGCGTAGCCCAGCTCCTGGGCGATCCGCAGCGCATCGTCAAAGCTCAGGCTCTCACGCACCATATTGGTCAGCATGAAGTTGGTGGTGCCGTTCACGATGCCCTCCACCTCGCTGATGACGTTGGCGGCCAGGCACTGGTGCATGGGGGTGATGATGGGGGTGCCGCCGCCCACGGATGCCTCAAACAGGAAGGCACAGTCGTGGGCCTTGGCCAGACCCAGCAGCTCGGCACCGTAGGTGGCCACCATCTCCTTGTTGGAGGTGCACACGCTGCGGCCGCTCTCCAGGCAGGCCTTGACGTATGGGTAGGCAAAACGGGTGCCGCCGATGGTCTCCACCACCACCCGGACCTCCGGGTCCTGCAGGATGGTATCGATGCTCTTGACGAACAGGTTTGCAGCCGGGTGACCCGAAAAATCCTTCGGGTCCAGGATGTACTTGACCTCCACCGGCTCCCCGGCGCGGCGGGAGACCCCGGCAGCGTTGCGGCACAGCACCTCGTACACGCCGCTGCCCACCGTGCCAAAGCCCAGAATTGCAATTTTAGCCATTTGCGTTCCCTCTCCCTCTGTTACAGATTGTACCCGCAGTGCACGCCCACCACCATGCGCTGGCGGGAGAGCTTTTCGGTCAGCTCCTCCGGGGTCATCTGCATAGTATCGGTGCGGATGGTCACCGCCACAAGGGCAGCCCCGTTTTCCGGCGTGGACTGGTTGATGGTCACGATGCTGGCCCCGGCGGCACTGATGCCGGCCAGCAGGCTCTGCAGTGCACCGGTCTCGTCCCGCAGGGTGGCCATCACGGTGACCACCTCGCGGTCGTTCTCGGAATCAAAGATGCAATCTTTATACTTATAAAAAGCGCTGCGCGACAGGTCCACGGCGCGGGTCGCAGCCGAAATGCTGCGCGCTTCCCCGCTGGCCAGAAGCTCCTTGGCGCGGACCACCTTGAGAAATACCTCCGGCAAAACCTGTGCGTCCACCAGATAAAAGCGGCGTTCCAACTTGTTCACCTCACAAACACAAGTGTTCTTGCAGAGAATATAATAACATCCGACCCCCTGCAATGCAAGAGGCCGGATGTGATTTTGGCAGATTATCCAGTTTTGACTCGTGAAGTACCGTTTTTCCTTGCCGGTATTGCGGCTCCGGGGACGCAAAAGTGCGACTTTTGTTGTTCTTCGTCCACGCTCGGCGCACAGATCAGTCGGTATCGAGGTTGCTTGTATCTGTGGGGATGACAGTCTGCGGGGGAGCTTCCTCTGCCGGGGCCGCCGGATCCGCTGCCTGCGTGGAGGCACCGTGCGAGTAGGTGCAGGTGTCGGGCAGGTCGTCGGCACGGTAGTAGCCCACTGCCGTGCTGGGGCAGGAGCCGCCGGCCAGCAGGCCGCTCTGGGTGCAGTAGCGGCGCTCCACCACCCCGGACGAGGCCGGGAAGGCCTTGTACGGCAGGTCTGCCTGAGCCTGTTCCATCAGGGCCTTCCAGGCCATGACGCAGGTACGGGTCTTAGCCTGCTGCTTGGTCAGGGTCTTGGTCATGTCATAGGGCGCATCGTAGCCCCACCACACGGCCGTGACGTAGTAGGGGGTGCCGCCCACGAACCACAGATCCTTTTCGTCGCTGGCCGTACCGGTCTTGCCAAAGGCTTCCATGCCGTTGGAGTTGGGGTAGCGGCCGCTGGCGGTGCCCACGCTGGAGTACAGCACGTTCTTCAGCAGGCGGTTCATGACATACGCAGTGTCGCTGGTCAGGGCCTGATAGCTGGTGGCGTTGTTTTCCAGGTAGATGTTGCCGTCCCGGTCCAGCACACGGGTGTACAGGTGCGGGGTGGTGTACTCGCCATCATAGAAGATCTGGAAGGCTGCGGCCAGTGCCATGGGAGTAACGCCCTTGGTCTGGCTGCCCATGACCATCTGCGCCAGACCCACATCGTTGGTGGGGTCCAGCGTATTCAACTGTAAGGTATTGTAGACGAAGTTGAAGATATTGCTTGCGCCCACAAGGTCGCCCACACGCACCGCGATGGTGTTCAGCGAGCGGGCAAGGCCGTTCCACAGCGGGAGATCGCTGCCATCGCCGTAGTTGCCGCCGTAGTTGCGCGGCCAGCTGCGCCATGCGTTGGGGTAAGCGCGGAGCTGCTTGTCGGAGAGGCCCATCAGGCCGTTCTTGCGGCAGTAGTCCTCGTCCCGGATGATCATATCCTGCTTCTGGTACAGGGGGGAGTTGTTGAGCATGGTGGACCAGTTGACTAGGCCATACTCAATGCCCAGCGCATAAGCGCCGATGGGCTTGATGGTAGAACCGGTCTGCCGCTCCACATTATAGGCGCGGTTCAGGGAAAGGCTCTTGGTCTTTTCGCCCAAGCCGCCCGCAATAGCCAGCACGTTGCCGTCATAGTCCAGTGTGACCATGGCAGCCTGCGTGCGCACGTTGCGGTAATAGTAGACGGTGCCGTCCTCGCCGGTACGGGTCTTGGGGGTGCCGTCCTCGTTGAACACCTGCACATCATCGTCCGAGATGGAGGTGACCTCTTCCTCATGCCAGCCCGCCGGGAAGTAGGCATCGTCGGTGTTCAGCATCAGGTTTTCCATCTGGGACTGCAATTTGGTGTTGACCGTCGCCTCGATGGTAAAGCCGCCGGTGTAGAGCAGTTTCTGCGCCTCGGACTCAGAGATGCCCTCCTTGGCCATGATATCCTGCACGACCTCGTTGAACAGCGCATCGGTAAAGTAGGAGGTGACGGTGCTGGGCTTTTTGCCGCTGTCCTCTTCGGCCAGCACAAGGGGCTGCGCAGCACCGTTGCGGTACTCCTCCTCGCTGATCACACCCTGCTGCCACATATTGTACATGATGAAGTTGCGGCGGTTGATCAGGTTTTCGGGGTTGGTATAGGGGTTATAGTTGGTGGGGTTTTTGGTAATAGAGGCAATGGTGGCGCACTCCCACAGGCTCAGCTGGCTGACGTCCTTGTTGAAGTACTCGTTGGCCGCCGTCTGCACACCCTGAATAGTGCCGGTAAAGCTGATGGTGTTCAGGTAAGCCTCCAAAATGGTCTCCTTGGAGTAGCTGCGGCTCAGGCAGAGGGCGCGGTAGATCTCGCGTACCTTGCGCAGTGCACCATTGATGCCGCTGGCACTGTTGTCATCGGTCAGGTTCTTGATGAGCTGCTGCTCCAGCGTGGATGCTCCCTGCTTGGAGCTGTAAATGGGCAGCAAATACTCGTTGATCATTGCGCCGATGGTGCGCTTGAAGTTGACGCCGGGCTCTGAGTAGAAATCCTTATCCTCGGTGCAGATGAACGCATACTGCAAGTTGGAAGGAATCTGCTCAAGGTCTGCCCATACGCGGTGGCTGTTGGAGGAGCGCAGAGTGGCATACTCCACCTGTGCACCGGTATCCGGGTCGGTGGCTACCACCATACTGGACTGGCTTAGCTGGATGTTGTCCAGATCCAGCAGGTCGCCGTCGTTGGCGGTAGCCTGCACCACATAGAACACCATGCCCACAGCCACCACGCTGCCCAGCATGATGCCAAGGCAGAGCACCGTAGCGATGGTGCGTCCGATGAACCGCAAAATGGGGTGCTTGCTCTTTTCCTTCGGCGGCTTGGGGCTTTTGGGTGCTTTGGGTGTGCGGGTACGGTTTTCCGCTGCGGGGCGTGCCTCGCGGCGGCTCTGGGAAACATTGACCTTACGTCCCACCGGGCGGGCAGGCTGCTCCTCGCCGTTCCGATGGATCTTTCTCATCTCATTGTTGGAGATAGGGATCGCCTCCTGACATTTCAAGACTGTTTCCGGGCATTGCTGCGCCGGGTTTTATCCACATCGTTTGTGACACGAAACTTCAAACTGCAATACCATATTATAGCACGCACGCCCCAGCCGGGCAAGAACCAATCTTTGCGCGCTGAGCAGATATAAATAGTATAACACACTCCACTGTGGAAAGTACAGTGCCCGCGTGTGAAAATTGTCTGCCATCCGCAAAAACGGGGCATACTTACGGGGGAAGGGAGTGTTTTTTATGCGCAAGCTGTCTGTCTGCCTGTTCTACGGGCTTTGCGTATTCACCATTGTTTTCAGTCTGTTCTGGATGGCACTGCCAAAGCTGCCGCTGTCCCAAAGCCCCGCCGGATCCGAGACCGACCCCGCCTCTCCTCTGAGTCTTGCCGCGCAGGCAGTGCCCCAGACGGACGCCGCCCGCTACTGCCTGCGGGACAGCGGCGGGCGGGTGGCGGTGTACACCTGCCGCGCCGATGGCACCCCGGGCACTTTGATCCGCGTGACCGGTATCTACACCAATCTTCTGCCGGAAAATGATGCCCTGCGCATCAAGCGTGGGCTTGTGGTCAACAGCCCCCGGGAGCTGGACCTGCTGCTGGAGGATCTGGGGGAGTAAGTGCCCTGCGTGGGTACACGATTTCTAATGGCCTCCGCTTGTGCTCTGGCCATCTTCAGCGGAAAATTTATTTTAATTTCGGGATAGTGGAGCGTCTGCGGACGCTCCGCTATCCCATTTTCACGAGGGGGATTGTAAAGATATACGGCAGTGCCTACTGCATATTCCTGCGTGAAAACGCAAAACAAGCCAGACCCGCAGGCCTGGCTTATTTAAAAACAAAAACTATTTTATGCTTCCATTTCTTCCAGCGGCACAAGGTATTCCTTGCGGCACTGCTCGTATTCCAGCATATAGTCCTTGCTGGGGCTGTGGTGCATGATGTTTTTCAGGGTGTGGGAGTCGTAATCGTCGCCGGCCTCCATGCCCACCATGCGCACTGCGATGTTGGAGCAGTGGTCGGAGATACGCTCGGCGTTGTTCAACACATCAAGGAACACCACGCCGGTGTCGATGGAGCAGATGCCGTCCTTCAGGCGGCGGATGTGCTGGTCGCGCAGGCGCTCCACCATCACATCAATGATCTCTTCCAGCGGCTCCACCTGGGCTGCCTTCTGGGTATCGTCGTTTTCAAAAGCCTCGTCCGTCAGAACCAGAATGCGCTCCAGTGCGTCGTCCAGCAGCTGCAGCTCCTTTTTGGCGCTCTCGCTGAAGCTGGCTTCCTTGTCGTACAGTTCCTCGGCCTTTTCCATGATGTTCACGGCGTAGTCGCCAATGCGCTCGAACTCGGTGACAAAATTCAGCAGCTCGGTCACCGCGTGGCTCTCGTCGTCGCCCAGCTCCTGATCGGTCAGCTTGATCAGATAGTTGGTGATCTCCACCTCCATGCGGTCGATCAGGTTCTCGCGCACCTTGATGGCACTCACAGTCTCCTCGTCCATCTTCAAAAGCAGCGGCGCAGCCAGACCCACGTTGCGGGCGGCACGGCGGGACATCTTGATCACCGCGTTCTTAGCCTGCTGCAAGGCCACTGCCGGGCTCTTGTACAGACGCTCGTCCAGCACCGGCATGCTCAGCTCCTGTGCTTCTTCCACACTGCTGGGCACCGTGAGCATCGCCAAGCGGCTCAGCACCCCGCTGCAAGGCAGGAACAGCAGCATGGCGCATACGCTGGACAAAGTATGGATGTTTGCAATGGAGCTCTTGTTCATCACATCGCCCCACATAGGGATGCCGATGGTGAACTGCACTGCATAGATCAGCGCCAGCAAGATCACGCTGCCGATGACGTTGAAGTACAGGTGGATGAGCGCGGCCCGCTTACCATCCTTAGAAGAGCCGCCGATGGTGAGCAGCGGGGTGAACGCCGTACCGATATGTGCACCCAGAATGATGGGGATGGCAGAGCTGAAGGTGACAAGCCCTGTGCTGGACAGTGCCTGCAAAATACCCACCGAAGCGGAGGAGGATTGGATGATCACGGTGACCACCACGCCCACCAGAACACCCAGAATGGGGTTGGTCATGGTGACAAACAGATTCTGAAAGACTGCGCTCTCCCGCAGGGGTGCCACGCCGGTATCCATCAGGCTCATGCCAGTAAACAGGATACCGAAACCCAGCATGATCTGGCCGATATTCTTCTTTTTGGCATTGCGCAGGAACACATAAAAAATGCAGCCAATAAACGCCACCACAGGGGCAAAGGTCTTGGGCTGGATCAAGGTCAGCCACAGGCTGTCGCCTGAGATATCCGCCATGCGGATCAACTGACCTGTTACCGTAGTACCAATATTTGCACCCATGATCACGCCTACCGACTGCGTCAGTGTCATGATACCAGAGTTGACAAGGCCGACACAAATAACCACCGTACCAGCCGACGACTGGATAACGCCGGTGATCAGTGTGCCGAAGATCACGCCTTTGATGGTAGAAGAGGTAAGCTTTTGCAATACGCCCTGCATCTTGCCGCCTGCCAGCTTTTCCAGACCGGCACCCATGATGGACATGCCGTACAGGAACAACGCAACGCCGCCCAGCAGAGAGGTAATGTGTGTGATATCCATAACGATACTCCTAATATGAAACTTCCCTTTTTATCCTTTACAGCACGCAGCCGCCGGAGCCTTGCACACGCAAGGCGCTGCCCTGTTCCGGAAGCCGCTTATTTTTATTATACCATCAAAGGGGGCGTCTCAACAAGGTTTATTTTACAGGAAAGTTACTTTTTTCACACATTTCGCAACATATTTCCGGGCAACAAACAAAAAGCTTTCCGTTATTTTACATACATTTTACATTCTATCTTCCCGGATGCAGTATGTCCCCCGCTTACCCGGCCAGCTCTTCCATGGCCTCCCGCACCGTGTCGGCCGAAAACAGGAACACACCACTGCCGGTGTATACCTCCACATGACTGCCCACATAACGCAACTCAAAATCCTTCATGGTGTTTCCCTCCTGTGTGTCTGTTTTGTTCCCGGAGCTTTTCCGGTGAACACAGTATCGCACAATTTAGATACCATAAAAAGGACTTTCAAATGTTATTTGCGGTTTTTTCGCAAAAAACAGCGTATGCTCCCCCGGTCTCCTTGGAAATCAAGCTTTTGAAATTTCCCGCAGCGCCGCATTTCCGTAGGAAACAGGCGCTGGATCTGCCGTTTTCCGTCACGTTCCCTCCCGTGAAAATGGGATAGCGGAGCGTCCGCAGACGCTCCGCTATCCCGAAATTAAAAATAAATTTTCTGCTGATCATGCCCAAAGCACATGCGGCGGGCATTCCAAATCGTCCCGCCCCGCAAGAGATGGCATCACTCTGCCGCGTCCGTCACCCGGACGGGGTAGCCTGTCCGCACACAGCGCACGGCATACCGGGCATTGCCGCCGGAGGTGCAGGTGAACAGGGTCAGATCCCAGCTGTCCGTCTCGGTAACAGTGGTCATCTCCTCGATCTGGGTGGGCTGCAAAGTCTCCACGCTCTCCACCTCGTAGTTCCAGCGCAGACCGTCCGCATCCGTAAAGTGCACCGGGCTGCCGATAGCCAGCCACTTGATGGGGCTGAAGTGCTTTGCATAGTTGTGGCCGCAAATTACCAGGTCATCGGCATAGGTGGTGCCGCTGTACCGTCCGGGGGCGACCTTCAGCCCGGCGTAGCTCCACTGCGCCATCACCGGCAGTTCCAGCCCTGCCGCCGGGATGGAAAGCACCCCGATATAGTCGTGCCCCTCCACCTCCACGGTGGTCATCTCCTGCGTCGGATCCAGCACCGGCTGCGGGGCTGCGGTCTCGTTTTCCTGCCGGTGCTCCGTAATGGTCTTTTGCATGGTCTGCTCCAGCTCGCCCAATACTTCCTGCGAAGCCTTTTCTGCCCGGGCGGCATCCCACCGGTTGTAGCCCAGCAGCCCGGCGGCGCATAAGATCAGCACCGCACCCAGCACCATGCACAGCCTGCCGATTTTCCGTTTCATTGCATTCCATCCTTTATATATAATAGTATCATCTGCTTCAGTATACCATTCCCCGCTCCGGTTTACAACCGTTCTTCCGGGCGATTTTTATCGGGCAGTAGCGCGCAGACCAGCCGCACCATCTGCCCGGTCAGGGGTAGCCATACCAGCGCACACAGTACGTTGAACAGGGTATGCGCGTTGGCGATCTGCCGGGCGATCACGGCGCACTCCGTCCCTGTGGGCGAGCACAGCCGCACCAGCGCCGCAAAGGGTTGCAGCAGTGCGCAGCACACTGCCGCGCCGCTCAGATTAAAAATGGCATGGGCTGCCGCCACCCGCTTGGCATCTCTTCCCTGCCCGATGGCAGCCAGCACCGCCGTGATGGTAGTACCGATGTTATCCCCCAGCAGAATGGGAATAGCCGCCGTCAGCCCCAGCAGGCTGCGCACGCCGTCCGCACCGGGCTGCGCCGCCATGCTTTGCAGCAGCGCCACTGTGGCAGAGCTGCTTTGTACCGTCAGGGTCATGCAGACGCCCGCCAGCAGGCCGTGTAAGGGACTTTGCTGCACCCGGGCAAGCTCCAACCGGAGCAGCGGGCTTTGCAGCAGCGGCTCCATGGCGCTGCGCATTACCGTGACGCCCTCGAATAGCACCCCAAAGCCGAACACGGCTTCGCCCACGCAACGGCCCCGCCAGTTTTTGCAGGCCAGACAGAGCAATACCCCGCAAAACAGCAGCAGATACCGCCAGCTTTCCACCCGGAACGCCAGCAGCTGCGCCGTGACCGTCGTGCCGATATTTGCCCCGAATACCACCGGCACCGCCTGCCGCAGCTGCAACAGCCCCGCCGCCAGAAAGGCAATGACCATGACCGTGACCGCCGAACTGCTTTGCAGCACCGCCGTTACCGCCGCCCCGGTCAGCAGTCCCGCCACCGGGTTTGCGGTGCACCGCGCCAGCAGGCTGCGCAGCCGTCTGCCCGCCCCCTGCTGCACTGCCCGGCACAGGCTGTCCGTCCCATATAAAAACAGCGCCAATCCGCCGAATACCTGCAACAGCACCTGTAACCCCTGCTCCATCCGTACCCTCCGTTTCTGCCTGTCCTTTATTTCTATGCGGCACAAGCCAGCTTCTGTCCTGACAAAACCCACAATTTTTTTGTGAATTTTTGTTTAATATTTTCCTATCCTCTTGCAATCCCGCTGCAAAAGGAATATGCTTATCAGGCGTTAATACTTAACAGCTGTTAAGTATTTGAAAAATGCAAACGAGGAGGAATCGTTGTGTCCGAGCCAAGCACCCCCAGCTTTCAGGGGATGTGCCACTATATCGGGCAGCTGAGCAAGGCATCCAAGGCCGGGATGCGGGCGGCGCTGGCCGATTGTCCCAAATGCCACTTTAATATGCTGGAAGGCCTGCTGCATTCCATCAACTGCCACGGCAGGGACGGTGCCATCTACGTCTCCGACCTTGCCCGGGAGATCCGCCAGCCGCTGCCTGCAGTCTCGCGCGGGCTGCGGTTGATGGAGCAGGACGGCACCGTGGTGCGGGAACCGGACCCCGCCGACCGCCGCAAAACGCTGGTGCGCATCACCCCCAAGGGGTACGAGCTGTGCCACCAGTGTGAGCAGGCTCTGCGCAACTACTTTGCCAGCGTGCTGGCACGGTTAGAGCCGGAGCAGGTTGCCCAGATGGACGCGCTGCGCGGCGCGCTGATGGATGCCATTCTTGCGGAAAATGCCGCGCGCAACATTGACCCGAAGGGAGAAACGAACCATGACAAAGATCTTTAAGCAGCTGGCCCGACACTGGGCGGTCTGCCTTGTGGTGTTCGCGCTGCTGTTTGTGCAGGCGTACTGCGACCTTGCACTGCCGGACTACACCAGCAAGATCGTGGACACCGGCATCCAGCAGGGCGGCATTGAAAGCCCCCTGCCCCAGACGGTGCGCCAGAGTACGCTGGACGCGCTGCGCCTGCTGATGAACGAGGAGGATGCGCAGAAGCTGCAAAACGCCTACCAGTACTATTTGCAGGACGATGGCGTGTTGCAGCTGCGCTCCGACCTGACCGAGGACGAGCGCACCGCACTGGAAGATGCCGTGACCACCCCAGACATCGTGCTGTATATGGCCGCCGCACAGGCCGCCAACACCCCCGCCGGGCAGAACAGCATGGGCATGACCGGCCTTGCCGAGATGCCCTCTGCCACGGCCGACACCGACACTGAGACCGTCACCCCCACGGCAGCAGATCTGGACACCGTTTGCAGCCAGTTTGCCGCCATGAGCCAGATGCCCGGTTTTGACCGCAGTATGCTGCAAAAGCAGCTGGACAGTGCCATGAACCAGCTGGACAGCACCCTGCTGGAAAACCTGAAAAGCCAATCCCTGCTGCTGGTGCAGCTGGAATACGAGGCACAGGGTGTTGCGCGGGATGTGCAGATGGGTTACCTCTTCCGGGTGGGCGGTCAGATGCTGGCGCTCACCCTGCTGATGGTGGCCGTGGCTGTGGCCGTGGGCTTCCTTGCCTCCCGGGTATCCGCCGCCATCGGCCGCGACCTGCGCCGGGAGACCTTCTCCAGTGTCATCGGCTTCTCCAATGCAGAGATTGAGAATTTTTCCACCGCCTCCCTCATCACCCGTACCACCAACGATATCCAGCAGGTGCAGTTCGTCTGCGTCATCCTGCTGCGCATGGTGGCCTACGCGCCCATTCTGGGCATTGGCGGTGTGCTGCACGTTGTAGGCAGCAGCTCCGGCCTTTCCTGGATCGTGGTGCTGGATGTGGCACTGCTTTTGTTGCTGCTGCTCTTCCTGATGAACGTTGCCATGCCGAAATTCAAGGTGATGCAGCAGCTGGTGGACCGGTTGAATCTGGTCAGCCGCGAGATTCTGACCGGCATTATGCCGGTGCGCGCTTTCAGCCGCGAAAAGTTTGAGGAGCAGCGCTTTGATAAGGCCAACCGGGAACTGATGGGCACCCAGCTGTTCACCAACCGCGCCATGGTGGCCATGATGCCCTTTATGACCCTGATCATGAACGGCACCAGTCTGCTCATCGTCTGGTTCGGCGGCAAAGCCATGGACGCCGGTACCATGCAGGTGGGCGAGATGATCGCCTTTATCACCTACACCATGCAGATCGTCATGTCCTTCCTGATGCTGGCGATGGTGGCCGTCATGCTGCCCCGCGCCGGTGTGGCTGCGGATCGTATCGACGAGGTCCTCCGCACCAAAGCCACCATCCACGATCCGGACGAAGCTGCCGCAAAGGCCGCACAGGCGCATACCGACTGGCAGGGCGTAGTGCAGTTTGAGGACGTGAGCTTCCGCTACCCCGGTGCGGACAGCGATGCGCTGGAGCACATCAGCTTTACCGCAAAGCCCGGCGAGACTACCGCCATCATCGGCTCCACCGGCTGCGGCAAGTCCACCCTGCTCAACCTGATCCCCCGCTTTTACGATGTGACCGGCGGCAAGGTGACCGTGGACGGCATTGACGTGCGCGAGATGCCGCAGGCACAGCTGCACGACCTGCTGGGCTATGTGCCCCAGAAGGGTGTGCTGTTCAGCGGCACCATTGACAGCAATCTGAAATTCGGCGGCGAGGATATCACCGATGCACAGGTGCACAAAGCCGCCGCCATTGCACAGGCCACTGATTTTATCGAGGCAAAGCCCGAGGGCTACCAAAGCCCCATTGCACAGGGCGGTTCCAATGTATCCGGCGGCCAGAAGCAGCGGCTTTCCATTGCCCGGGCAATCGCCAAGGAGCCCAAGGTCTACCTGTTTGACGACAGCTTCTCGGCGCTGGACTACAAGACCGATGTGGCGCTGCGCCGTGCCCTGAAGGCACAGACGGACAACGCCACGGTCATCATTGTGGCGCAGCGCATCTCCACCGTGCTGCACGCAAATCAGATCCTTGTGCTGGACGAGGGCCGGCTGGTGGGCAAGGGTACCCATGCCCAGCTGATGGCCAGCTGCCCGGAATATCAGGAGATCGCCCGCAGCCAGCTGAGCCAGAAGGAGCTTGCGCTGGATACCTTGAACACGGAAAAGGAGGGTGAGTGATATGCCCAGACACGGACGTCCCACCACCGAGCGCGCCAAGGACTTTAAAGGCACGCTGCGGCAGCTCATCCGCACCATGAGCCACTACAAGCTGCCCCTTGCGGCAGCCATGCTGTTTGCTGTTCTTTCTACCATCTTTAATATTGCAGGCCCCAAGGTGCTGGCAAAAGCCACCACCGCCCTTGCCACCGGCTGGATCGCCCGGCTGCGCGGCACCGGCAGCATCGATTTTGTGTATATCGGCCGCATCCTGCTGTTTTTGCTGGGGATGTACCTGCTGAGCAGCGCCTTCAGCTTTATTCAGGGCTGGCTGATGACCGGCCTTTCTCAGAAGGTCTGCTACGACTTCCGCCGCCAGATCAGCGAAAAGATCAACCGCCTGCCGCTGGCGTACTTTGAAAAGCGCACCGTGGGCGAGGTGCTCTCCCGCATCACCAACGATGTGGACACGCTGGGCCAGAGCCTGAACCAGAGTATCACCCAGCTGATCACCAGCGTGACCACCATGATCGGTGTGCTGGTGATGATGCTTTCCATCAGTCCCCGTATGACCCTGATTGCCCTGCTGATCCTGCCGGTGTCGCTGGCGCTGGTGCTGGTGGTGGTCAAGTTCAGCCAGAAGTACTTCAAGGCACAGCAGGCCACGCTGGGCGTGGTCAACGGTCAGGTAGAAGAGGTTTACGCCGGTCACAATGTGGTCAAGGCGTTTAACCGCGAAGCCGTGGTACTGGCAGACTTCAACGCCGCTAACAATAAGCTGTACGAATCCGCATGGAAGAGCCAGTTTCTCTCCGGCCTGATGATGCCCATCATGAACTTTGTGGGCAACCTGGGCTATGTGGCGGTAGCCATCGTGGGCAGCATTTTTGCCGCAAATGGTGTTATCACCATTGGTGATATTCAGGCCTTTATCCAGTACGTCAAAAACTTCACCCAGCCCATCCAGCAGCTTTCGCAGGTGTCCAATATGCTGCAAAGCATGGCCGCTGCCGCCGAGCGGGTGTTCGAGTTTTTGAACGAGCCGGAGGAAGAGCAGCTGGCAGACCCCGCCCGCCGCGCCGACCCCTCCGATATTGACGGACAGGTCACCTTTGACCATGTGCGCTTCGGCTACACCCCGGACAAGACCGTCATCCACGATTTCAGCTGCACGGTGCAGCCCGGCCAAAAGGTAGCCATCGTAGGCCCCACCGGCGCAGGCAAGACCACCATGGTCAAGCTGCTGATGCGCTTTTACGATGTGGACGCCGGTTCCATCACCCTGAACGGCCACGATGTGCGGGACTTTGACCGCAGCGCCCTGCGCGAGGGCTTTGGCATGGTGCTGCAGGACACATGGCTGTTCAAGGGCACCATCATGGAGAACATCCGCTACGGCCGACTGGACGCCACCGATGAAGAGGTGATCGCCGCCGCAAAGGCCGCCAACGCCGACCACTTTATCCGCACCCTGCCCGGCGGCTACCAGATGGAGCTGAACGAGGACGCCTCCAACGTCAGTCAGGGGCAGAAGCAGCTGCTCACCATCGCCCGCACCATTCTGGCAGATAACCGCATTCTGATTTTGGACGAGGCTACCAGCAGCGTAGATACCCGCACCGAGCAGCGCATCCAGACCGCCATGGACCGCCTGATGGAAGGCCGCACCAGCTTTGTCATCGCCCACCGCCTTTCCACCATCCGGGATGCCGACCTCATCCTTGTGATGCGGGACGGCGACATTGTGGAGCAGGGCACCCACGACCAGCTGATCGAAGCCGGCGGCTTCTACGCCGACCTGTACAACAGCCAGTTCGAGGACGTGGTGGATTAAAGCACCTGTCATCGCAATATAACTACTAAAAGAGCACCTGCCGCCTTCTCTTCCGAGGGCAGCAGGTGCTCTTTGTTTTACCCTCTCAGTCATCGCTGCGCGATGCCAGCTCCCCCGAGAGAGGGAGCTTTTCTACATCTGTCGGTAAGCTGCAATAGAGCTCTTCCTTCGGGAGAGCTGGCGCGGAAGCGCCTGAGAGGGTTTCCATCTTTTCTTTATGATTCCTCCACCGGTTCCAGCTTCAGGCCGAACAGCCTTTCTGAGAGGGACGGCAGCTGTTGCTGCAAGGCGCGGACATAGGCCATTACTACCGGGTCCGGCTCCGCTTTCGTAACAATACCAAACCGCATTCCCTTGTTCCAATCTAGAATAAACACCTGTGAAGGATCCGGTCTGCGGTAGTACACTGCCGGGGTCAGCATCAGGCTGGGCAGTTCATACTGTACACTTTTTACGCTGCGAATGATTTCTGCCTGCCGTCTCGCAGCCTCGTGCAGCAATGCGGTCTCATACAGTGACTGGTCTGGTGTTTCTGCAAACATCCACCGATACTGCACCGCCTGTTCCAGCGTAATATATCCACGGGGCACCTCCGGCGGCGTATGAAATGGGACGCCGATCTCTGGCATATACACTGCCGGATAAAAGTGCAAGCCTCGCGCCGCAATCTCTGCACACTCGATCTGCAATGAAAGATCGATCTCATCATTCAGCAACGCCCTCCAGACATCCTTTATGCTGGCACAGCGGTGCATGATAGGAGAAAAGCGGTTGCTCAACTCCCCTGTAGCGGCAAACAGGTCAAAGCCCAGCATTTGCAGCGGCATATTCTGATGTCCGATCAGTAGATGCCGTTTGGGTGGATTTGCATTCAGCTTTACTGCCTGCGCATGATGCACCGCCTCATCGTACAATTCCAGCAGCTGCTTTGCCTTGGGGTAAAAATCCCAGCCCGCCGGGGTCAGCACCACACGGCGCGGCACATGCTGGAACAGTTCAAACTGCAATTGCCCTTCCAGCGTGCGGATCTGCTGCGAAAGTGCCGACTGGGAAAGATACAGTGCCTCTGCCGCCGCAGAAAAGCTGTTCAGCTCCACGATCTTTATAAAGCCCGCCAGCGCGCTCTGGTTCATTCTTTCCTTCCTCCTGCAATACATTAGGTTTTCCTTAATTATAATATAATGAACTTGAATTGTAAACAGCACCCTTCTACGCTACAATTGTTAAGGATTCAGCAAAGTGTCCTTCACCTTGCTGCACAATAAGAAGGAACAAAAAGAAAGAGAGCGTACCTATGAACAAGATTTCCCGTAAGGGCTTTATCAAGATCGCCGCTGCCGCCGCCATGAGCGGTGTGACCGCCGGTGCTCTGGCTGCCTGCAATGCCGCCTCCGGCTCTGCTTCCGCTTCCACTTCCGGTGCTGCCGGCCAGTACATCCCCGGCACCTATGAGGGCACCGCCGAGGGTATCTCCTCCACCGTCAAGGTCACCATGACCTTCTCCGACAGCGCTGTCACCGATGTGGTAGTGGACACCTCCGGCGAGACTGCTTCCTACGGCGCTGCCGCTGCCGATGAGCTGCGCGAGCAGCTGATGGCTGCCGGTTCTGCCGAGATCGACGGCGTTTCCGGTTCTACCATCACCTCCGATGCCGTGATGAAGGCCGCCAAGAGCTGCTACGCACAGGCAAAGGGCGAGGCCGTGGTCTCCAGCGTGCAGCTGCCCACCGGCGACGCAAACGACTGGCTGGGCAAAGAGCCTGACATCGACGAGGCTTCCATCACCGAGACATGGGATACCGATATCGTCATTGTGGGCGCTGGCAACGGCGGTATGTGCGCAGCCGCTTATGCTGCACAGAACGGACTGAACTTCCGCATCATCGAGCAGAATTCTGCCGTTATGGATACCCGCCACTGGTACGGCACCATCGACAGCAGCGAAGCAAAGAAAAAGGGTATTGCTCCTGTTGACCGCGCCGAGCTGCTGAGCGAGATCTCCCGCTCCATGGGCGGTCGCTGCGACCAGCGCGTAGTTAAGACCTGGATCAATGAGTCTGCCGCCATGCACGATTTTGTTTCCGGCATTCTGGAAAGCGAGCCCTACAACTATGTATGCAACCTGACCTCCGGCGATGAAGCCAAATGGCCGGATGATACGCAGGTGAGCCAGAGCAAGCTGATGTTCCCTGTGCAGCAAGTCGACTACAGCAGCGCCGAAAAGCCCCGCAACGTGGTATTTCAGGAGTATATCGAGAGCAAGGGCTACAGCATCGACTTTAACACCGGCCTTGCCAAGCTGGAAAAGGATGCCGACGGCCGCATCACCGGCGTTATCGCCCAGAGCACTGCCGACGACCACTTCATTCGCATCAACGCAGCCAAGGGCGTGCTGCTGGCCTGTGGCGGCTATGCAGGCAATCCCTACATGATGGAGCAGCTGGATCCGCTGGGCACCAGCGTGACCACTGCCTGCTCCTATACCCCTGCTGACAAGGGCTATGGTATCCGTGCCGCTATCTGGGCAGGTGCACATCTGGATGCAGAGCCTGCTCCCGTGCTGTTCGACCGCGGTCTGGTGGCACCCGGTGTGGATGCCGGTTATGTGGACAATGGCTCTGCCTTTGGCGGCAAGGCCTTCCCCGGCACTGTGGGTCAGTACAACCCCGGCAGCCAGCCCTTCCTGAAGGTCAACCGCCATGGCGAGCGTTTTATGAACGAAAGTCAGGAATACGACAATGCCTCCCATGCTTCTTTCCAGCAGCCGGGGCACGTTTATGCCATGATCCACGATGCAAACTTCCGCAGCGACGTAGATCGCTTCCACACCATCGGTTGCTCTGCACTGACCCGTTACATCCCCGGCATGATGGAAGGTCAGCTGGAGCAGTACGAGGGTGAGGGCCTGATCATGAAGGCGGACACCATTGAAGAGCTTGCCGACAAGATGGGCTTTACCGGTGCTGACAAGGACAACTTTGTAGCCACCGTTGCCCGCTACAACGAGCTGTACGACAAGCAGAACGACGAGGACTTCGGCAAGCCTGCAAGCCGCCTGAGCGCCATCCGCACCGCGCCCTTCTACGGCTGCTGGCTGGGTGCCTCTCTGCTGTGCAGTATGCAGGGTATTTCCATCACTGAAAACTGCCAGGCGAAGGATAGCAACAACGAGCCCATTCCCGGCCTGTACGTTACCGGCGATATGTCCGGCAGCTTCTTCCAGAACAACTACCCCTGCGTCATGGGCGGCACCGCTTGTGGCCGCACCCTGACCTTTGCCATCAAATCCGTCAAGCAGATGGCCGGTCTGGAAAACGCCTGATAAAGCGCAGTTTCCCGGCATATTCTAAGCGTTTCTTCTTTTCTTCTTTTTCATGTGAAGAGGGGCAGCCCCGGTCTTGGGGTTGCCCCTCTTTGCGTTTTTGCCCCGCACGCCCCCTACACAAATGGCCGCGATTGTGCTATGATAAGGCTGAAAACCGGGCAGTTCATCTCCACCCGGTCAAAGATCGAGGTGTTTGTACAAATGTCGGATATTCTGGATACCTTACGGCAGGAAGGGGTGGACCCCGCCCTGCTTGCGGCGGTGCAGGAATACCGCGCCGCTCATCCGCTGGAGCAGGCGCTGCGCCCGCGCATCCCCGCCCCTGCCTTTATTTACTACGGCAAAGAGGTGTGGGAGCAGGCGCTGGCAGCCATCCTCTGCGGCGAAAACCTGCTGCTGGCCGGCGGAAAGGCCACCGGAAAAAATGTGCTGGCAGAAAATCTTGCCGCCGCCTTCGGCCGCCCCGCGTGGGACATCTCCTTTCATGTAAACATGGACGCCGCCTCCCTGATCGGCATGGATACTTTTGCGGGCGGGCAGGTAGTGTTCCGTCCCGGGCCGGTGTACCGCTGCGCACAGTGCGGCGGCTTCGGCGTACTGGACGAGATCAACATGGCCAAAAACGAAGCGCTGGCGGTGCTGCACGCGGTGCTGGACTTCCGCCGCGCCATCGACGTGCCCGGGTACGACCGCATCCCGCTGGCTGAGGAGACCCGCTTTATCGCCACCATGAACTACGGCTACGCGGGCACCCGAGAGCTGAACGAAGCGCTGACCTCTCGCTTTGCGGTGGTGCAGATGCCCACCATCACGCAGGATAATCTGGAAAAGCTGCTGCGGGCGCAGTTCCCGGATCTTACCGCAAAATACGTGCATCAGTTTGCGCTGCTGTTTCTGGACCTGCAGAAAAAGTGCGACAGTGCAGAAATTTCTACCAAAGCGCTGGATCTGCGCGGAATGCTGGACGCTCTGCGCCTGATGCGCCGGGGCGTGGCTGCGGGGCCTGCGCTGGACATGGGCATCACCAACAAGGCCTTTGATTCCTACGAGCAGGGGCTGATCCGGGACGTGATCGCCGCGCGCATCCCGGCCAAGCTGGATGCCGGAAAGCTGTTTGCCTGATGGACGCCCAAAGCTACACCGCGCAGGAGCGGCGTGCGGCCAATCAGGTCTGGGCCGCTGCCGGAGCTTACGGCTTCGAGCCGCTGTTTCTGGCCCGCAATACGGACGGCACCATTGATTTTTACATGAACTGCATCGTGGGGCTGGTGCACAAATACTACGGTGACGCGCTGATCCGGGACATTTTTTCCGCTTGGGAGGGTGACACACGCCAGCCCATGCTGGACGATATGGCGTGGCTGTACTTAGAAAACGCCGCCTACCGACTGGAGCTGCCCCGCCGTCCGGTGCTGGAGGCGCTGCGGTTTGCCCACGCGAACTACTTTTTTGCCATCCAGTACAAGCTTTCGCGGCAGGAGTGGATGGCAAAAAACCAACTGGTGTACACCATGCAGGCCGCGCGCTGGCGCAAGGTGCTGGGACGCACCGCCCCGGTCATGACCCCTTACGAGAGCAGCCTTGCCGCCGCGCTGGAGCCGGAGAACGCACCAGAACCGGCACAGCTCAAAAACGACCTGCTGGCGTTGTTTGCAAAATTTGTCCTGTTTGACGGCGAGGTACGCCAGAAGCCCGCGCTACATCTACGGCTGCAGGGCTTTTGGGCAAAGCTTGCCACCAAAACCATGCCCACCCAGATGATCAAGACCGACCGGGTGACGGTGGAGCATTCCGGTGCGGTGGATGCCACAGGCAGCGGGCTGGCGGTGGATAAGCGCCGGGCAAACATCACCCTGAAGCAGCGCGCCGCGCAGGACCGCGCCTACATTGAAAGCTGCTTCGGGCGCTGCTTCTACCCGCCGGAACAGCTGCGCAAGGCCGAGCAGGAACTGTGCACCGGAGTGCATCTGGGCTGTCATTTGTGGTTCAGCGCCGGGGTACCCAGCCCGGCGCAAGCGCCCACCCCGGAGGCGCGGCAACTGGCACAGCAGGCCGAATTGCAGGCCGAGCGCAACCGCGCTTACTACGCAAAAAATCAGGAGCTGCACCGCAGCGTGGTGCTGCGCCTTACCGAGCAGATCCGCAACTGCATTCTGGTGCATCAGCAGCCCGACCAGCGGGTGGCGCGCAGCGGTGATTTGTGTGCCGGGCGGGTGTGGCGCGCCCCTTACCTGAACGATGACCGGGTGTTTTTGTGCCCGGAGGAGGAAAACTGCCCCGCCTTTACGGTGGATCTGCTGCTGGACGCCTCGGCCTCCCGCCTGCACTGTCAGGAGGTGATCGCGGCGCAGGGTGTCATATTGGCCGAAAGTCTGGCCAACTGCGGCATTCCGGTGCGGGTAAGCGCCTTTAGCAGCCTGCGGGGCTACACGGTGCTGCGGGTGCTGAAAGGCTTTGCGGACAAGAACCAGCAGAACATCTTCCGCTACTTCGCCTCCGGCTGGAACCGGGACGGTCTGGCGCTGCGGGCAGCGGGCGATCTGATTCGGTACGCCCCCGGCCCTGCCCCGCGCCACCTGATGATCCTGCTGACCGACGCCAGCCCCAACGACAGCCGCCGCACCCCGCCCACGGCACAGAACCCGCTGGGCTGCGCCTACGAGGACGCCGCCGGTGTGGCCGATACCGCCGCGCAGGTGCGCACCTTGCAGCGGCAAGGCGTGCGGGTGTCTGCCGTTTTTATGGGCGAGGATAGTAGCGCCGGTGCCGCCGCGCAGATCTACGGCAAAAATATGGCGCGCATCCGCGGCATGGATCAGCTTGCCCGCACGGCCGGACGGCTGATCCAGAACGAGATCCGGGAACTTGGCGATTAAAGAAGCAAAACGACCCCTGCGGGAGCAGATCCGGCCTTAGTCGGCACCTCCCACAGGGGTCGGTTTTTACAACCTCTTATTATAAAGTACAACCATGCTTTGAGCTTTTGTTTGCTCCGCGCCATAAGATTTTGCAAAAATTTGTCGTTTTGAAAAACTTACAGTTGTTTTTTTCTCAAAAGTATGCTATACTACGTTCAGAGAAGTTTTATGCAGCCTGTCGGCCTGATCACCCGGCTGGCGTTTTTACAACGTTTCGCTGTTTGTTTTCAGGAAGGAGATCAATCATGGATGCTTCCCGTTATTTTGACGCCATGCACAACGCCATGTCCACCCTGCACACTGGTGCACAGCTGCTGCTCACCGTCCGTTTGCAGGACACCTGCGGCAATGACGCCTATCTTGAAGTAAAACAGCTGCCCGGGGAGCAGAGCGCCCTTGTGTGCTACTCCACCATGGGGCGGCGCTGCCTGAATTTCCAGCTGTTCCGCAAGGGCTGGCAGCTGTGCCACAATGCGGAGGGGCAGCTGACCGGGCGTTTTCCGTCCAGTGCCGACAGTCTGCTGAGCCAGACCGACTTCCGCGCCTACTGCCGTGAGGACCGTCTGGATGCTGCCCGCACCCAGCGCCTTATAGAGGAACTGGGACAGCGTGCCGGGACCAACTATGTTGGTACCATCCCGCAGAATGCCCGCACCGGCGCACAGATCACGGTGGAAAGTTACCTTGGCTGCGGCGCACGCTGGAGCTACTGGAATCAGGACGCTTCCCCCTGCCTGCCGTTGGCCGCAATTTTGTACTGGCTGGCTGATTTTCTGGCCGGGAACGAGCGCCGCGCCCTCCAGTCTGACCCGCAGGCTGCCGCACTGGCTGCGCAGTGGCTGGCAAAGGACACTGCTGTGTTCTTTTGCCCCTCCCCTGCCCTGACGGTATCCTCAGCGACCGGTCATAGTGTCCCTGCTGCACGGCGCACCTGCCCCGCCCCGGTGCCTGCCGCACGCAGCAAAAGCTGGCAGAGCGTTCTGGCTGCTATGGCTGCGGTGTAAGCTGGTACCTTTTCAATCTGGTTTACATATAAAAGACGAGTGCATCGGCAAAACCGTGCACTCGCCTTTTTCTTATTGTCGAACAGCAAAAAAGCACCCCGCCAGCCGTTTCCGGTCAGCGGGGTGCTCAGTGCTTAAAAGTTACGGTTCAGCTTACGCTGCGCAGCACACAGAGGAAATTACTCCTCGATGTAGCCGTACTGGAAGTACCAGTAGCCGTAGGGGCTGTGCCAGACGCCCTTCAGAGAAGAGCTCTGCAGCCAGAATTCGTTGTAGTAAGCAACGGGGATGCAGCCCATATCCTCCATCAGGATGTCCTCAGCCTTGTGCAGCTGTGCAAAGTGCTCGGCGACATCTGCAACCTTGGAAGCCTCCATAGCAGCATCGAAGTCAGGGTTGGAGTACTTACCATCGTTGTTGCCGTTGCCGGAGCAGAACAGCTCGATCATGTTGGAAGGATCGTTGTAGTCCATGACCCAGCCGTTACGGGCAACGTCGTACTCGCCTGCAC